>WNFS01000338.1_pt1 | contig 50860 bp, 44 predicted proteins | sample 5400141 | NCBI WGS metagenome assembly WNFS01 (sample SAMN13153358, study PRJNA577476) | soil metagenome | isolation source: 60 cm saprolite under Madrone tree | place: USA:California | collected 2016-06-14
ATCGAAGCGGGCGGCAGCGGTGGCGTTTGGGATCAGGGGGATACGATGTGACAGGGCTATTCCTCCCAGGCACCTCCCAGGCAACGAAATTGACGCAAACTGCTTCTGCACTTACCATGAAAAGTGCGCGGCCGCTAAAAGGCGGCGTTCTACAAATGGGATACCGATGAACACCAGGATGCATGGGAATCTGCAGCGCGCGTTAGGAATGGCCATTCTGCTTTTCGGTCTTGAGGTGGGGCTGCAACTGGTATGCCCCGCAAAGACGGCGGCGCAGACCACGGATGAAATCGTTGCCAAGATACTGGCTGCGCGCGGTGGGCTGGAAAAGGCCAAGGCTGTCCAGACCGAGCGCATCACGGGGACAATTTATTTCAATCCGGAGTTGTACGGGCCGTTCCTGGCTGAGTTCAAAAGGCCCGGGAAGATGCACAACGAAGTGACGATCCAAAATAAAACCGTCGTGCGTTCCTTCAATGGCAAAGATGCGGGATGGATGACAAACCCTTTTGCCGGGAAGGATGCGCCCGAGCCGATGTCCGCGGATGAAGTGAAAGATGCGGTGAATGAGGCGGACTTCGACGGCCCGCTGGTGGACGCCAAAGCCAAAGGAAACGTCATTGAACTGGCTGGCACGGAAAAAGTGGAAGGCCGGGACGCGTACATACTGAAGGTGACGCACAAGGATGGCCAGGTTTCCGCTTACTCGTTCGATACAAAGACTTTTTTGCTGGTCAAATGGAGCGGAGCTGATACGGTCAACGGCGAAGAGGTCACGCGGGAGACCCACTTTCACGATTACCGGGACGTAGGCGGGCTGAAGTTCGCATTTGAACTTGTTTCGAATACTCCGGGAGCGGACGTTACGCAGAGAATTGTGGTGGACAAGATTGAACTTGACCCACAAATCGATGAAACGCATTTCGGGAAGCCTCCAGCGCACGCAGCTTCCTCTGCCACCGCTTCCGCGGCTGCTCAGCCTGGAAAACGTTAGTTTCCTTGTGACGATTCCAAAGCGAATACGGGCTGATTTCTCGCCGGGAGTGGTATTCTGGCTGGAGAGAATCGCGCAACCCGTGTCAAAAAACTGCGCTTAAAGCTGGAGTTCATGATCCCTCGAATCCATGAGAGTCTCGGCGGTCGAAGGGCCCCCTTGCGGGCCCTCGTGGTTCTCTGTTTTGCGGTTGGTGCGGCGGGATGGGCCAACGCGGCAAGCAAGCCAGCGCGGCACTCGCCGAGCTCTTCGGCGGGATTCAACTCGACTTTTGCGATCGCGGACTTCGACGGGGACCGAAAGCCGGACCTGGCAACCGTGGAAATCCAAAAGAGTAGCTCCGCCAGCAAGACGCAGTATTCGATTCGGTTACAGCTTGCCGTTGGAGCGGCACAAATCTTCGGCGTGACTGCACCAGCCGGTGGGCTGCAGATCGTGGCAAAGGATGTAAACGGCGACGACGCGCTGGATGTGGTCGTCAGCACTGCCTGGCAGCACAGGCAAGTCGCGGTGCTGTTGAATGATGGCCACGGCAGATTTACATTGGCTGAAACTGGCGCGTTTCCGGACGCATTGCGAAATTCGCAAGCGGAATGGTCCGGCGCGACAATACAAATCTGTGACAATGCGGCTATTCCTTCTTCCTGGTCTTCGGCCCAGGCAATGGGAGTGTGCGTCGACACGTTTCTTGCGAGAAACGATGCGGAGTTGCCTCCGTTATGCGATTTTCGATTCCACATTGCGTATTCAGTTTTTGGCTGTGCTGGCAGGGCCCCTCCTTTCGCAGTTCTTCACGTTTAAATACGCCGTTAAAGAGTGTGTAAACTGTCGGTCCGTAACCGGCCAATATAGTTCCCCGCAATTTACGGCCGAGAAAAGAAATATCGATTCTTGTTTGGTTCGGAACAACAATCCTTCGGGAAGGGCCAACCCAAAGTGTTTCGACACACTACCCCGAGAGGGCAGATGCAAGAGGAAACTAATATGCGGGTTCTGATGAAGATTTCGTGTTTCGTGATCCTGCTGTCGGCAGGATTGGCGGAGACCTGTTTTGCGCAAAAAGCGCTTACTTGGCAGGAAGTTCGTGACAAATTTGAAGCAGCGAATCCATCTTTGCGGGCGCGGCAGATTGGTATTGACGAATCGCGGGCACAAGAGATCACCGCATACCTGCGTCCGAACCCCGGGCTCACTCTGTCAACGGATATCTGCACGAACGCCAGCACAAGCGAGAGTTTCGCCTGGAAAGCGCTCAAAAGGCGACAGGAATCGCCATTTCCGGCCAGGCGGATCTGGAAAGGACTCTCATTTTTACTTTGCGGTCGGCGTTTATCGAGACTCTGCAAGAAAAGGCCATTCTCGACCTGGCGAAGGAAAATCTGTTGTATTACGATCACGTGCTGGAGGTGAATCGCGACCGTTACAAAGCGGGTGCGATCGCGCAGGTGGATTTGGACCGTCTGGAACTGCAGCGCGTGCAATACGAATCAGATTTACAAACCGCGGAAGTGAATCTGCGAACGGCGAAGATCCAGCTTCTTGCGCTGTTGAACGAGCGCACGCCGGTGGAACAACTCGACGTCACGGGCCCGTATGGTTTTTCGACACAAATTGCTTCGCTAGACGAGGTCCGGAAGACGGCATTGGATACGCGGCCGGATTTGAAAGCGGCTGTCGAAGCTATAGACAAAGCGCAAACCGATCATAAGCTCGCTGTTGCAAACGGTTCAACGGATGCGACCTTCAGCGCCTGGTATACGTACAACCCTTCCTTCAACAACCCATTTGACCACCAAACGCTTGGCGCCAGCGTCAGCATTCCTCTGCGCATTTTCGACCGCAACCAAGGTGAGAAGTTGCGGACGCAGTTGGACATCGACCGCAACGAGAGGCTGATGGAGGCCGCGCGAGCGCAAGTCTTCAGCGATGTGGATTCCGCGTACGCCACGGTCAACAGCACGGTTATTCTGCTGCAACCCTATAAGGACAGGTATTTGCAGCAGGCTGTGAGAGTCCGAGAGACGATTGCGTTTTCTTACGAACATGGATCGGCATCGCTTTTGGATTTCTTGAATGCGCAGGCCGATTACCGGAGCCTACAGGTCAATTACTTAAACTTGGTTGCTTCCTATCTGAATGCAGCAAGCCAATTGAACCTTGCCGTGGGACGTGAGGTCCTTCCATGAGTCGCAGGAGATTTGGAACGATGGCATACCTTCTTGCTTCAGGCCTGTTACTAACCGGCTGTGGCGAGAGCAAGGGCGACCCGAAGGCCGAAGCACCACCGGCGGCGAAGGTCGAACGCGAACAGGACGTGAACTTGTTCAAGGTCGACCACCCCGAGCAATTTCCGCTGTTCACCGCGATCGAGCACGCAGCCACCACACAGTTGGTCGCGACGGGCGTTGTAAGCCCTGACGTGTCGCGAACCGTGCCGGTGATATCGATTGCTGCAGGGCGGGTGGTCGAGGTTAAAGCGCGGCTCGGCGACGTCGTGAAAAAGGGTCAAGTTCTGCTGCGCGTGCAGAGCGCGGACATGTCCGTGGCTTTTTCGGACTATCGAAAGGCCGTCGCCGACGAAAAACTCGCCCGGATACAATTCGAGCGCGCCAGGCTCCTCTACGACAAGGGAGCCATCTCACTGAACGATTTCCAGACAGCGGAGGATGTCGAGAACAAAGCTCAGATGGACGTGGAGAACACCACCGAACGGCTTCGCGTCCTGGGCGGGAGCATCGATCGACCGGCCGCGATTGTGGAAATTCGCGCCCCGGTTTCGGGAGTGATCACCGATCAGCAGGTGACGAACGCGGCAGGCGTGGCGGGCCTGGGCTCGCCCAATCCGTTCACGATCTCCGACCTGAGCTACGTATGGATTCTCTGCGACGTTTACGAGAATGATCTCGCCAACGTGCACGTCGGAGAGGCGGCGGAGATTCGCTTGAACGCATATCCTGACAAAGTGTTGCGCGGGCGAATCGGCAATATTGGACCGATTCTCGATCCCAACCTGCGAACAGCAAAAGTGCGAATCGAAGTGGAGAATGCCGGACTGATGAAGATAGGAATGTTCGTGACCGCGACGTTCCACGGCCAGAAGAAGGAAATGCGCGCCGCGGTGCCCGCGGATGCGATCTTGCATCTGCATGACCGGAACTGGGTGTACGTGCCCGCGGGGGATAGGTCGTTCCGGCGGGTGGAGGTCACCACAGGCGAAACATTGCCGAACAAGATGCAGGAGATTGTCTCCGGAGTGAAGGTAGGGCAACAGGTGGTGAGCAACGCGCTGGTGTTGCAGAACACGGCGGAACAATAAATGATTGAGAAACTCGTCGATTTCGCGCTCGAGAACCGCTTTCTTGTTCTTGCGGCCGTGATTTTGCTGCTGGGCTGGGGTGCGATTTCCTTCCATCAACTTCCCGTAGAAGCGTATCCGGACGTCGCGAACAACTACGTGGAGATCATCACGCAGTGGCCAGGAATTTCAGCGGAACAGATCGAGCAACAAGTCACTATTCCGCTCGAAATCGTAATGAATGGCATCCCGCATGTGGCGCATTTGCGCTCTTTCTCGCTCTTTGGGCTCTCCGACATAAAGCTGATTTTCGATGACGAAGAAGAGAACGCCTGGAACCGGGAGAGGGTTCTCGAGAGGCTATCGCAGGTTACGTTGCCGCCCGGTGTGGTTGCGCAGATGGGCACGGACTGGAGTCCTGTTGGGCAAATCTACTTCTTCACCTTAAAGAGTAGCAACCCGAGCTACGACGTGATGGAGCTCAAGTCGATCGAAGACTGGACGGTTGAAAAGAACTTCAAGGCCGTTCCCGACGTTGTGGATGTGGCGAGTTTCGGCGGGCCGACCCGCGAGTATCAAGTGCGAGTGGATCCCAATAAGCTGATCGCCTATGGACTCAGCCTCGCGCAGGTCGAGCAGCCGCTCACCAACAATAACGCCAATGCGGGGGGCAGCTTTATCGAATCGGGGTTGCAACAGATCAATGTCCGGGAAGTGGGTCTGGTCGGAAATGTGCGCGACATCGAAAACATCGTGATTATGACGAAGAGTGGGACACCGTTGCGGGTAAAGGATATAGCTGTCGTCCGACAAGGGCCCAAGATTCGGCTCGGCCAGTTCGCGAGGGCAATCCACCGCGAGGACGGAAAGATCATCGATAACGATGACGTGGTTTCCGGCATTGTGCTCTTACGCAAAGGCGCGAATGCGGACGAAGCTCTCGCCGGAATCCACGCGAAGGTCCAAGAGTTGAATGACCACATCTTGCCTCCAGGAGTGCGGGTCGTTCCGTTCATTGACCGCAGCGACCTGGTCCACTATACGACGCATACGGTTCTGCACAACCTGACGGAAGGCATCCTTCTGGTGGTGCTCGTACTCTTCCTGCTTCTTGGGAATGTTCGGGGTGCGTTCATCGTGGCGCTTACGGTTCCGTTTGCACTGTTGTTTGCGGCGACGTGCCTCAAGCTAAAAGGCATTCCGGCGAACCTGCTTTCTCTCGGGGCGCTGGATTTCGGAATGGTTGTGGATGGCGCCGTGGTCATGGTGGAAAACATTGTTCGTCACATGAGTCACCGGGAAGCTTCGCACAAGACGCCGTTAGAACGCATTTCGAACGCGGCGCATGAAGTTCAGCGGCCTGTCTTCTTCGCAATTGCAATCATAATCACGGCGTATCTTCCGATTTTTACACTGCAGCGCGTTGAAGGGCGATTGTTCCACCCGATGGCATGGACTGTAGCCTTTGCATTGATCGGAGCGCTCCTATTTTCGATGCTCGTCGCGCCGGTTCTCTCCAGCGTGCTGTTTAGCAGGGGAGTGAGCGAATGGCGCAATCCCGTCATGGAGTTTCTGAAAGAGCGCTATCGCAAGGCGGTGAGATGGGCGATTGAGCACCGTCTGGTTACGGTCGGCGGAGCACTTATAGGTTTGGCGGCCTCCATTTTTCTTACCGTTGGTGGAGTTATCGGCTCTGAATTCCTGCCACATTTGGACGAGGGCGCGCTGTGGGTGCGCGGCACGCTTGCTCCCAGCACGGGACCTACCGAGGGAACGCGACTGGCGAATCAGACGCGGATAGCGCTTTGCTCTTTTCCCGAGGTCACACAATGCACCAGCCAGGTAGGACGTCCCGATGACGGCACGGACACCACGGGATTTTTCAATACAGAATATTTCGTCGATTTAAAACCGAAGGAAGAGTGGCGGCCTGTGTTTCACGAGGATAAGGAAAGACTCGTCGCCGCAATGCAGCGCGAATTGGACAAAATTCCCGGCGTGATTTGGAATTTCTCTCAGCCTATTGCGGACAACATGGAGGAAGCAGTAAGCGGAGTAAAAGGCGAGCTTGCGGTAAAGATTTATGGCGATGACCTCAAGTTTCTCGAGGCGCAAGCAAATCAGATCGTCAATATCATGCGGCAGATCAACGGAATCGAGGATCTCGGAGTGTTTCGAGTTCTGGGGCAACCCAACCTGGATATTTCGGTGGACCGAGTGCAAGCCGCTCGCCATCAAATCAACGTCTCGGATATTCAAGATGCCGTCCAGACTGCCGTCGCAGGGACGGCTTTTACTCAAGTGCTCCAGGGTGAGGCGAGATACGATCTGGTGATGCGTTACCTGCCGCAGTATCGCGGTACCAAAGAAGCTATTGAGAACATTCGGCTGTTGGCTCCATCTGGCGAGCGAGTCTCGCTCGGACAGCTCTGCGAAATCGAAGAACGCGATGGCGGTTCAGAAATCTACCGGGAGGGAAATCAGCGGTACATCGCGATCAAGTACAGCGTGCGCGGGCGGGACCTTGGCGGCGCTGTGGAAGAGGCGATCAAGAAAGTAGGTTCACAAGTTCAACTGCCACGCGGATACCACATCGACTGGGCGGGCGAATACGAGAGTGAAAAGCGGGCTGAGGCACGGTTGTTGGTCATCGTGCCCCTGACTGTGCTCGTTATTTTTGGCATTCTCTACGCGATGTTTCGCTCTTTTAAGTGGGCGCTGCTGCTTCTGGCCGACGTGGCTATGGCCCCCATTGGGGGCTTGCTGGCGCTCTTGATTACCGGCACGCACTTCAGCGTTTCTTCGGGCGTGGGCTTCCTGGCGCTGTTCGGCGTTTCGGTGCAAACGGGTGTCATCATGCTGGAATACATCAACCAAATGCGCGCCTCTGGTCACAAGATTGAGGATGCGGCTATCGACGGGGCGGTCCTTCGGCTTCGGCCCATCATGATGACCATGCTTGTCGCGACTCTCGGACTACTGCCCGCCGCTCTCTCGCGTGGGATAGGATCGGATTCACAGCGGCCCTTTGCCATCGTGATCGTAGGAGGGCTTGTTGGGGCGATGCTCCTCAGTATCTTTCTCCTACCAACCTTATACGTTTGGTTCGCGAGTGATGGCGATAAGCTGCCCCAGCCGGAGCCGGGATTTGAGGAGGGCTTGTGACGCGACAGGATTTGCGCGACGAGCAGACTTAAATGGGGTTACAAAGGATTCTGTTCGGGCGCGGAGGCAGAATCGGGCGCTGAGAGCGAAAGGACGCGGTTTCGATGAACAGAGAAGAGGTTCGCGCTCGGATTGAAGAGATCGGAGTTATCCCTGCCGTGCGTTTTCGTTCGGCTGAGGACGCCCGGTTTGCTACCGAGGCGGTGGCTCATGGCGGAATACCGATCGTGGAAATCACCATGACCGTGCCCGGAGCAGTTGAATTGATTTCTGATCTGGCGCGGAACAGCCCGGACGTGATTGTGGGTGCGGGCACGCTTTTCGATAAGGAAACGGCGAGCCGTTGTTTGGATGCCGGTGCGAGATTCCTGACGAGTCCCGGCCTCGACGAGCAGATCGTGGAATTTGCGATAAAAAAGGAGGTTGTGGTTTTGGCTGGAGCGCTAACGCCGACCGAGGTGACGAAAGCGTGGAAGGCCGGGGCGGACTTCGTCAAAATTTTCCCCTGCTCTCTGGTTGGTGGCGAGAAATATATCAAGGCGTTGAAAGGGCCGTTTCGGCATGTGCCCTTGATTGCGGCAGGGGGCGTAAATCAATTGACCGCGGCAAACTTTATTCTCGCGGGGGCGTCGGCCATCGGCGTTGGAGGAGAGCTGGTGCCTGAGGAAGCCATCCAGCAGCGCCAGGAAGAACGGATTCATGAGTTGGCGAGGAGGTTTGTGGGTTTTGTGAATAAGGCGCGGGAGCAAATGAGGAAAGCGAAGGGCTTTCACAGAAACCGTTAGACCAACACGATTTTGGTTTCTCTTTGTTTTGAAGATGCCTGCGCTATTCTGACTGCATGACGAAAGTGGCGTCCATGGGTTCGCGCTTGGAACACCCAATGGTTGCGCGCATCCGCCTAACTGTTTACGCCACCAGAGAAATTCAAATGGGTGCCGGAACGGGATTCTTTGTGACGGAGACCGGTGTTATGGCGACGAACGCGCACGTCGCGAGGGGCAAACAATCTCTTCTGACGCTCCTGCCGGAGGGCCAGCAACTTGAAGCCAAAGTTGCGACCCTATGACGTCAGCTCTGACCGACGGCTAGACGCAACTGGATTCGAGCACCTCTTTGTCCGGCACGCAAACGGCGGGTACGCCCTCCGAACCATTCGCTGCCCAGACGCCACACGGTTTTGGCACCGTGGCGATTGCTTCGGATCCCCAGGACGCGGTGATCTACGTGGATGACAAATTCGTGGGTAATGCACCGGCAAAACTAAAACTTGCGGCAGGAAGCCACATCGTGGTTCTAAAAGCTGCTGGATTCGCTGAGTGGAAGCGCACGCTTGAAATTTTGAAGGATAGTCAGGTCACACTGAAACTGGTTCTTAATCACGTGCTGTGACGCTTCCGAATTCGAGAAACCGTAAAAAAGAGAGGGCACCCTGCAGGATGCCCTCTCTTAAAGCGAGCAGGCTCTTATGGCTGAGGCTGCTGCGGCTCTTGCGGATTCGACGCGTTGGCGGGCGACTTGGTGGAGACCGGTGTCACGCTCGCTGAACCGACCGCAGCCAATTCGGATGGCTTGTATTTTGGAGCGCTGATGTAACCGTGGACGATGTCCTTGTCGATGCGGTTCACCACAATTTGCACAGGCTGCGATTCGCTCTCGGTGTGAATCCAGATGGGCTCGTACAGGTTTACTTTCTTCTTCTGGAGTTCATTGTCGTCCACGACCATCGCCAGGTCGTAGGTCTTGTGCTTGGTATCGGCTCTGCGGAGGGAAATCGTGAGAGGCCCAACGCGCTGGAACTGCTTTGCTTTGGAGAGGTCAAACTCAAAGTAGCTGCGCTCGCCGCGTTTGGCTAGCGCCACGAGCTCCTCATGCGTTTTTGCGATGGAACCGTTGAGGTCGTCGCGAGTGGAATTGATGGTTCCTTCAAGCTCGGAGCGGTCTTTCGCGACCTCGTCTTGTGTCTCTTTCAACTGCTTTTGCTGCTCGGCCAACTGAGCCTGGAGCTGCGCATATTTTTTGTCGACAGCGGGGGTGCGACGCTTGGCGGCGGATCGCTTCGCCGGCGCGGCCTTGGCGGAATGGTCTGATGTGGAAGCACCCTCAGGAGTTTTCGCGGAAGGTTCCGCGGCGGACTCCGAGGCAGACGCAGCCGAAGGTGGAGCGGATTGCGCCGAAGTCTGTGCCGCTGTCATTTCGTTTAGCTTGGTCGTCAAAGCGCTGAGCTGCCCTTGCATCTGGCTCACTGACGCATTGGCGGTTGCGGTTTGCGCTGTAAGCTGGCTGACCATCGACTGCTGGTGATAGCCGTAGGCGAAGGCCACTACTGTGACCCCAAGTAGTACGATTATTGCGACAACCAACCAGCGATTGCCAGCCCCCATGGTTGCCCAGCCGTTCTCACCGTGGTTCGATTCTCGATACTCCTCCATAATTGCCCTCCTCGCTCTCTTGCGACTTCTAGTTTGCATCCATGCGTTTCTTGAAGCAAGTCGGCGGCCCGTGGCCCCGTGGCCGCTGCTCGCTAGCGCGAACAATCTCAGTTTCCGCGCCCGGAGACAAACATCCCCTTCGCTTGATGAGCACGCGGATGGCCGGGTGTAGGAAATTTCGGAGTCTGCTAAAGGGCTTATTTTCATGAGGCAAGACGGCAGTCAGCGCCTTGCCGAGTTTTCGAAGGGTACTAGACCTAGAAAATTCTCCCTCGCCGGGCGGAGGAATTATCCAGCCAAGATTTTCTTAAGCGGACTGACTTCCGGACCGGCGCTTATCGCGGGCATGAACTTGAGAGCACGCCTTGAGCCACTCCGTGGCTGGCACTTATTGCGAGTACGGACCGTTCTGAGGCGGACAAGTGAGCGACTTAGGGCGTGCGGCCACAGACTAAGGAAGCGACATTGCCGCGAAGCAAGGGCGTGTGCTAGCATCCGCCGGGTTGGGGAACGGACCAGCGGTAGATGCAAGTCCGGCGCCTTACCCTGCAGAACGCCGGAATCGGGGCCACGCTCTCCTTCAACTTCTGAATCGCACACCCAGGCGCAGGCCCGCGCCTGAATTCTTCGGGACGGACCTCGTCTGTTGGCGCCGGCATCGCTGGAGCCACGCAAAGGGAGGTCTATATGAAGAGCTATCTCACCAAGGACATACGCAACGTTGGCATTGTCGGCCACGGCGGCACCGGCAAGACGCAACTGGTGTCGGCGTTGCTCTACACCGCGGGGATGACGCCGCGGTGGGGAAAAATTGCGGAAGGCAGCACGACCACAGACTGGGACGAAGAAGAAATCGCACGGAAAATCTCGATTCAGACTGGCCTTGCCTACGCCGAATGGCCTACTTCCGGGGGGCAAGCTGGCGGTTCTGAAAAAGTCAAAATTAATTTCATCGACCTCCCTGGCTACTCGACCTTCATCACGGAAACAAAAGCATCGCTGATCGCCGCGGACGCAGCGCTGATTGCAGTGGACGCGCACGTCGGCGCGCAAGTGACCACGGAAAAGGTTTGGGATTATTGCACAGAGTACGACATTCCCCGGGCGTTTGTGCTGACCTGGATGGACCGTGAGCTGGCGAGCTTTGAGCGCTCGATGGAATCCCTTGAGCAGGTGTTTGGGCGCAATGTGGTTGCGCTGCAACTTCCCATCGGCTCGGAAAAAGGCTTTCGCGGCGTGATCGACCTCGTCGCGATGAAAGCGCATATCTACAAGCCGGATGGAGACGGGAAGCCCTCGATCGAAGAAATTCCCGCCGCGCTTGCCGATGAAGCGAAAGAGGCACACGAAAAACTCGTCGAGATGGTGGCGGAAGGCGATGACGAATTAATGGAAGAGTTTTTCAGGGAAGGCACGATTCCGATAGCGGATTTGATTCCGGGAGTCCGGAAAGCCATAGTCGCTGAAAAAATCTTCCCGGTGCTGATGGCTTCGGGGCTTCGCAATGTCGGAACCGCCAGCCTGCTGACATTTCTTGCCGATGCGTTTCCACATCCCGACGAACACGCCCAGGTGGGTTTCACGGAACCCAACGGCAAAGGCGAGCGCGTGGAGCGCAAGTACGACGACAGTCAGCCGCTCTCGCTGTTCGTTTTCAAAACGCTCGCCGATCCGTTTGCGGGGCGTATCAACTATTTCAAAGTGAAGAGCGGCGTCCTGAAAAACGATGCCACGCTGGCGAATTACAACCGGGGAACGCTGGAGCGCTTCCAGCACACGCAGGTTGTGCAGGGTAAACAGCTCACCGAAATCGCGGAACTGCATGCCGGCGATATCGGTGCGATAGCCAAATTGAAAGAAACGACTACCGGCGAGACGCTGGGCGACAAAGCTGCTCCCATCTACTACAAGCCTGCTCAACTTCCCGAGCCGTCGATCACGTTCGCCATCGAGCCAAAAACGCGTGCGGACGAGGACAAGATCGGCGTCTCGATTCATAAAATTATCGAGGAAGATCCCGCACTGCGTTTTATGCGCGACCCGCAGACGAAGGAGTTTCTCCTTGCGGGGTCCGGGCAGCAACATATCGAGGTGGTCGTCGCCAAGCTGCACAAGCGCTACCACGTCGATCTCACGCTGAAGCCGCCCAAAGTGCCGTACCGCGAAACCATCCGGAGCAAAGCTGACGCTGAGGGCAAGCACAAGAAGCAGTCTGGCGGGCACGGGCAGTTTGGCGTGTGCCGCATCAAAATGGAGCCGATTGAACGCGGGAAGGGCGTCGAGTTCGTCGATGACGTCTTTGGCGGGGCGATTCCGCGGAACTGGATTCCTTCGGTGGAGAAGGGGATTCGCGACGCGGCCGCTCGCGGATATCTCGCAGGTTTTCCCGTGGTGGATTTCCGCGCCGTGCTCTATGACGGCAAGTACCACGACGTGGATTCATCGGACATGGCTTTCAAGATCGCCGGCTCGCTGGCGTTCAAGGAAGCCATGAAAATGGCCAAACCCGCTCTGCTTGAACCGGTGATGCACGTCGAGGTTTACGCGCCAGACCAATATTCCGGCGACCTGATGGGCGATATCAGCTCGCGACGCGGCCGCATCGCTGGTAGCGAAGCGCGCGGGCACAACGTCATCATCAAAGCGCAGGTGCCGCTCGCGGAAATGCTGAGTTATGCCAACGATCTCATTTCAAAAACGCAAGGACGCGCGACGTACTCGATGGAGTTCTCCCATTACGACTATGTGCCGAACGAGCTGGCGCAAAAAGTGATCGACGCGCATAAACCGGCTCACGGCGAGGCTGCAGAAGAAGAAGGATAGGCTTTCTCGGATTCCCGTTGGGGGCACAGATTGGCCTGATTTTTTTCGGGCGGCGCCAAATTGGTGCTTGCCGGAACAAAATACGAAGCCAGACTAGTGCTGCCATGAAAAATACCCCAGCCCGCAAACACAACCCACAAAGACACGGCCCTCAAACGACAGCCATTCACGGCGGAGAACCACGTCGCCACGGAGTCGGCGCGCCTGTCGGCACACCTATCTGCCGCACCTCAACGTTCACCTTTTCCTCGACCGCGGAAATGAAACTGTGGGCCGAGGGCAAGAGCAAGGCGTTCATCTACACGAGGTACGGCAATCCGACACTCAGCGTTGCTGAGGAAAAGATTGCTGCGCTCGAAGGCGGGGAAGCCGCAGTGGTGACGGCGTCGGGTATGGCGGCGATTTCGTCCGCTCTGCTGGGGGTGTTGAAATGCGGCGACGAGTTGATCTCGACCGCGCAAGTTTATGGCGGCAGCTATCGTTTGATGCGCGACGTTTTTCCGGACATGGGGATCCGCGTGCATCAGGTTGGTACCGATCTCGCCGGGCTCGAGGAGCTGGCCACACCACGCACGAAGTGTCTCTATGTGGAAACGCCGACGAATCCGACCTTGCGGCTCGTCGATCTGGATAAGGCGATTGCGTTTGCGAAAAAGCACAAACTAATTTCGATCATCGACAACACGTTTGCTACGCCAGTGCTGCAAAATCCACTGGCGATGGGCTACGACATCGTCGTGCACAGCGCCACAAAAGCTCTGGCGGGACACTCTGATGTGATCGCCGGCGTGGCCGTGGGCAACAAGCGTTGGATGGAGCGCATCCGCCACATGATCATTTATTTGGGCGGCTCGATGGATCCGGAGGCGGCTTACCTGCTGATTCGGGGTATCCGAACGCTGGGAGTGCGCGTCGAGCGTCAGTGCGCGAACGCCATGGCCGTTGCAAAATTTCTGGAAAAACATCCGAAGGTTGCAGGCGTACACTATCCTGGCCTGGCGTCTCATCCGGATCACAAGCTCGCGAAAAAGCAGATGCGTGGATTTGGTTCAATGCTGGCGTTTGATTTGAAGGGCGGGTTGCCTGCCGCGAGGAGATTCTGCGATCGCGTGCGGCTGTTTCTGCTGGCGGCGAGCCTCGGTGGTGTTGAATCGCTCGTCATTTTGCCCATTTACAGTTCGCACTACAATATGAGCGCCGAAGAATTGCAGCGTGCGAACGTAAGCCCAGGTACAGTTCGGGTTTCCGTCGGACTCGAGGACTCGCAAGACCTCATTGCTGATTTGAAGCAAGCCTTGGCGTAACTCAAGAGTCGGACAGACTTCCGTCTGTACATCGTCTGTCTAAAGTCGCCGAAAGATCCAGGGGTGGGCTGGCGCAACAATCGTGTCAATAGGGTTAGGAACACAGACTGAAGTCTGCCTCACCAAAACAAAAACGGGCGGGGCGCCGAAGCGCACTGCCCGTTCTGTATTTTTGCGAAGTGGAATTAGAGGGGTTGGACGTTCGATGCCTGCAGACCCTTGGGACCCTTGGTCACTTCGAATTCAACCGCTTGGCCATCATTCAGCGACTTGTAGCCATCAGCCACGATCGCGGAGAAATGGACGAAAACGTCCTCACCGCTCTGGCGCTGGATGAACCCGAAGCCCTTGCTGGCATTGAACCACTTCACTGTTCCTTGTTCTTTACTCACTGCTGTACTCTTTTCTGTCGGCTGGCTTGCAACCGAGCATTACTAAATTGAGCTATTTGGTGCCTCGAAATCCGAACCCCTCTTAAGAGTTACGGCCGTCCTCGGACGTAAAAAAAGGCCGCAAGTTTGACCTTGCGACCGCTTTACACATCCAAAGACGATACAAGAGCAACAAACGCAAAAACAGACTACCACAAATTGTTTCGCTTGCCAAGCGGTTTCTTTACTGGCAATCGCCAGGTAGGCGTCAGTGGTGACGCGTGGCCGGCGGCGGTGAACTAACAGTACTTGGTTTGGCTAGTCTTTGAGGTCCAAGGCGATTTTCAGAATATCCGTGGAGAGAACCGCCGAATCGACACGCTCCATATTGGCGAGCACAGCGCTCCCGGCGCGCCGTTCCGGCACGAGGATGATCGAAGTGCTGGTGCCTTGCTGGCCGCCGGTGTGCTCTACAAGCGCGAGACCGTATTTCTTTTGTGTGCCCCAGCCAAGAGCATACCCGTACGTGGAATAGTGGAACTTCGTTCCGGGTTTCGCAACCAGCGCATCTGCGGCGAAGATTTGCAGCGATTCTTCCATGTTCGCGAAATGCTTCGCGCTGTCCTCCGGGATATCGCCCTTGCCGTCCGGGTGGTAATGCCGGATGCCACTCAAGCGGCCAAGCAGCTCGCGGGTGGTAATGGGCCATTCTTTTTTAGGGAAGGCCGGACAATACTTTTGCACTTCGGCATCGAGGTCCAGCTTTCCGCGCTCCGAAAGGTGCCCAGGATCGCGGTAGCCGTGATGGGCTTGGAAATCGACCCAAGCCTGAAAAGTGTCGCAGAGGTCGCCGGAACGAAGTTCTCGAGATCAGCCATTCCGAAACTTTGTGACCAAACCAGCTCACCGTCCTGCACGACCGCAACGGAAATTCCGGGCACGCTGTTTGCAGCCATGAAACTCGAGGCGGCTTTTTCGACACCTCCGTGAGAGTCTATCCCGGGCGAGCCCAGCGAGGAACAGGCACAAGACGAGCGGGGGGTCGGGGGCGTGTATTGAGAATGTCAACCCTCCCCCGCCGGAAAGCGTTGACCTGGGCTGTAACACGTACTTAACATGAGAGGATGCGTCCGAATTGCCAGACTGGGCTGTATGTAACGATTTTCGCTGCACTCACGTTCGCCGCTGGCGGCTGCGAGGATGCGGCGAAACATGGGGTGCAGGCGCACGCTCCGGCGCTCAGCCCGGCCAATGCGGCGCATGCTCAAGTGTCTGCCAACGTCGGAGAACTTCCGCCACGAAAGCTTTCGCCCCAGTGGCTGGCTGGGCTCGCGCCAAGAGTTCCTAGTCCGAAGGAATATTTGATCGCCCAGGTGGAAGCCAAATTCGCGTCGGGCGAACAGAACTACAAAGCGGGACATCTGGAAGCCGCGCGGCGCGATTTTGACGACGCCGTTGACTGGCTGCTCGCCAGCGGCTACGACCCGAACAGCGATCCCAAGCTCAACGAACTGTTCCATCGGGTAGTCGATACGGTCTACAGCTACGAATTGCAGGCCTTCCGCGCGGGAGACGGCTTTCAAGAAGCGCCGGCGGTGCCCGCTCCGATTGATGAAGTGGCGGAGATGACCTTTCCCGTCGATCCGCGGCTGAAAGCGCGAGCCGAGGAAGCCGCCAAGAACTTTTCGCACGACCTGCCGCTCACCGTGAATGACGAAGTGCTGTCCTTCCTCAATTTTTTCCAGACCCCGCGTGGCCGCGCCATCGTCGAGACGGGGTTACGACGTTCAGGCCGCTATCGCGAAATGATTGCCCGCGTATTGCATGAAGAGGGCGTTCCGCAAGACTTGATCTATCTGGCGCAAGCAGAAAGCGCTTTTCAGCCACTGGCGCTGTCAAGGGCTGGCGCGAGGGGAATCTGGCAGTTCGTCGCTTATCGCGGAATGGAATACGGCTTGCGTCACACCTGGTGGATCGACGAACGGCAGGATCCGGAAAAAGCCACCCGAGCGGCGGCGCAGCACTTGCGCGATCTGTATGGACAGTTCGGCGACTGGTATCTGGCGATGGCCGCGTACAACTGCGGTCCGGGAAACGTGCAGAAGGGCATCGAGCGCACGGGCTACGCGGATTTCTGGGAGCTCTACAAGCGCAATGTGCTTCCGCGCGAAACGAAAAACTACGTGCCCATCATTCTGGCGCTCACGCTCATCGCTAAGGACGCCGCGCACTACGGCATCCAGGCCGATCCGGAAGAACCCATTCCGACAGACATAGTGAAGCCCGGGCGCGCCATTGACCTGCGGCTGGTGGCCGAAACGATTGACGTGGATGTCGACACGCTGCGCGGATTGAATCCCGCGCTGTTGCGCCTCGCGACTCCAGAAGATCCCTCTTTCGAGCTGCACCTGCCTGTGGGCACTGCGGAGAGGTTTTCCTCGGAGATCGCGGATATCCCACCGGACAAGTGGGTGAGCTGGCGCCGCCATCGCATCGAAGCCGGCGAGACGCTTTCCTCCATCGCCAAAAAATATCGCGTGACGCCAGCGGCGATCTCCGACGCAAATAATTTGGATCGCCACGCGGCTCTCGAGGCCGGGGAGAAATTGATCTAGTCAGGCTTCGGTGGCGGCGATTCATAATTAAGTCTTGTATTTACAACACTTTATATGGCATGTTTGGGGTCGGGCGGCCCGCGCTGTTGCGCCCCCTAGCAATCGCCAGTCTTGGTCAGAAAGCCTCGTTTTAGCGGCCATGCAGCAGAATGCTTGACAACTTTGCAGGAGTACGATAACAACGGCGCTGCGGCGGAGGGGAGTTGGCGACTCCAGCTGATGCAGCATCCCACGCGCCAGAGGCTCGTGGATTGCCCCTCGGGAGGATGGAATGGATTTCGAGAAGGACAACTTCGAAGACGACAACGAGCTGTCACGGCTGGAGGAGGAAGACGAGCTAGGCGGCGGTGAGGAGATCGTGGAGACGGAAGAGGAAGAGATCCTCATCACTGAAGAGGAGCCTGTGGCGGCGCCAGCGGCCAAAGCTGCGTCCAAGCCTGCGGCGAAACCAGCCAAGAAGGCGCCTGCAAAAAAGAAAGCTGCGGCAAAAGCCAAAAAAGCCAAGCCAAAAGCGAAGGCAAAAGCAAAACCAAAGAAGAAGCCCAAGAAAGCTGGCAAGAAGAAGCGGCGCTAGAACCTTGCGCCGGTGTGGATTTTGCACCGCAAGAAAAGGCTTGGGCCTAGTCCAAGCCTTTTCTTTTTGAAAACGATCCAAGTTCACTCTGGTACTCGAAGCGGCTACCCGCGCTCCCATTAAAGCACTTCCTCCGCTCAAAACAGAATTCGCCGCCATCACCGACATCGATCTAAAGGAACAGGACGACCGCAATCGCTTCGCGGACCGCACGCTCGGCGACGCCGGCATCGAGCCGGTTCCGCTCGGTCATTTCTCCGTTTGCGTGGCAAAATTCAACCCCATGATCCAATGATCCGCTCACCCGTGTCCTGCTGGGCTGCGGAGTCGCTGCCCCCGTCAGCGCGCAAAATCTACTCAGAGACGCCAAGAACAAGCAGCGTCGCATCGTCATGCCAGTGACCGCCGCTGAATTCCCCGGCGGCGCCAAGGATTTTTTCCTGTAAAACGGATGCGCCCGACGCGCGATATTCTTGCAGCACGCGGAGCAGCCGATCTTCGCCAAACTCCTCGCCCGCGGCGTCGCAAGCCTCCGTCACGCCGTCCGTAAAAAGAATCACGCGGTCGCCGGGTGCAAGCTGTGCAGTACCCTCTGAAAATGTCTGGTGCGGAAAAACGCCCAGCACTCCGCCGCCGGATTGCAGCCGCTCATGCGAGCCATCTCGACGTAAGAGAATAGGCGCGTTGTGCCCCGCATTCGCGTAGCGCAGCAGCCGTTCCGGGCCGTCGAGCTGCGCGTAAAAGAAGGTAATGAAGCGGTCGCTGCCGGTGTTGTGGCAAACAAGCGAATTCAGCCGCATACATAAGCCGTCGGGAGCCAAAGACGGCGAGGCCAGCCCTCGCACGGCGGCTTGCAGGTTGGACATCAGCAACGCCGCCGGCAATCCTTTTCCCGCAACATCAGCGATGCAAAGGCCCAGAGTGGCCTCGTCAAACGCCAGGACGTCGTAGTAGTCTCCCCCGACGCTTTGCGCCGGCTGCCACGCGCCCGCGATCTCATACCCCGCTTGCTGCGGAATGCTCTTGGGCAGAAGCCCTTGCTGAATTAACCGCGCTTCAGCGACTTCCTGCTCCTGCTGGTGGAAATGAAGAGCAAGTTCCTTATGGTCGTGGTTCTCCTGCGCCGCGCGTCGGCGGGAGGCCCTCCGCTCGCGGCCCAAACCAATCTGCTTTTGCAGAATCTCCAGCAGCCGAACATTCGTCCACGGCTTTTCGACAAAATCCGCCACTCCGTACTGCATGGCTTCGACAGCTAGGCCCACCGTCGCCCAGCCCGTCATCACCACAATCGCGGGTGCATCTTCGATTTCTTTCAGATGGCTGAGCAGGTCCAGCCCTTCGCGGCCCGAGGTGGTGTCCCGCGCGTAATTCAAATCCATTAGCAGCAGATCAAACTCGCGCGCCGCTACGGACTGCAGCAACTCCGCCGGTGATGTCACGGCTTCCGTCTCGTAGCCTTGGCCTTTCAGAAGCAACCGCAGCGCGTTCAGTACATCGGGCTGGTCGTCAGCAATGAGGATTCGCGGCGGAATAGTATCCATTTTGAGAGCTCATCTCGCGACAATAACGGCAGGCCGGCTTCCACCTTGATTCAGATGTAAGCCCTTTCCTTTGGATACATTGAGGGTAACTGGAAGCGCGGCCCCTTCTAGCGCCGACCACTTGCGGGAATAGCCGTCCCAAATCCGGACACGTGTCCGAATCCAGGATATGTGGTAGCGCCAAGCGCCAATGTTCACGACATGCGCGTATCATGGCGCGCGAACCGCTCCTCCTGGTTCAGAAGAGCCTTAAGACCTTACTAGACGACCGGCTCCGACCAGTTCTCCAGTGTTTCCTTCACCTTGTGCAGGAACTGATGCGCGACGGCGCCATCGACCACCCGGTGGTCGTAACTCAGCGAGATGTAGCACATCGAGCGGATGGCGATCGAGTCGTTGATAACGACCGGACGCTTCTCAATCATGCCGAGGCCCAGGATGCCCACGTTGGGCTGGTTGATCACCGGCAGCCCGAAGAGCCCGCCGAAGACGCCCGGATTGGTAATCGAGAAGGTACTTTCCTGCACCTCTTCCGGCTTCAGCTTTTTCGTCCGTGCCCGTTCCGCCAAGTCATTCAAGGTGCGCTGGATGCCGAGAACATTCTTTTCGTCTGCGCCCTTCACCACCGGCACGATCAAGCCCCAATCGAGGGCCACGGCGATGCCGATATTGATCTCCTTGTGCAGCACCACGTTCGTACCGTCGAGCGAAGCGTTCATCGTGGGGAAAGCGCGCAACCCCGCCACCACGGCCTTCACGAAGAACGGCATGAACGTCAGCTTCGTCTCGTAGCGCTGCTCGAACTCATCCTTAGCCTTCGCGCGCAGTGAAGCCACCTTGGTCATGTCGACCTCGTCCACCGAGTAAACGTGCGCGGAGACGCGCTTCGAGGCCACCATGTGCTCCGCGATACGTTGCCGCATGTTGCTCATGGGCTCGACCTGGTAGTTGCCGAAATAAATCTTCTCGCGCGAAACGGCGGATTCAAACGTCACGTGGATCTGTCCGCCGGAAACGCCAGGAGGAGCTGGCGCGGACGGAGCTAGCGGTGGCGGCGGAGTGGGCCGCACTGTCGCTGCTGCCGGAGCGCTCGGCGGCGGTGCTGCAGCAGGAACGCCGCCCGCCGCGATGACCGCCTCGATATCTTGTTTGCTGATCCGCCCACCCGCGCCTGTTCCTGGAATCGTCGTCAGGTCAATACCATGCTCCGCGGCCATGCGCCGCACGAGTGGCGAGCTGTGTATGCGTTCTCCGCCGCTGCGTTGCTGCGAAGGTGTGGCCTGCGCTGGCGCCGCTGCAGCTGAGGCTGGAGCAGCCGGTCTCGCTGATGGAGGCGGTGCGGGCGGAACGGCAGCTGGAGCCGCAGGCTTACCGGGAGCAGGAGCTGGCGTCAGTGCGGCCGCTGCCGAGCCCGCGCCGTCGATCACCGCCACGACCGTCTGAATCGGCACAGTCTGCCCTTCGTTGACCTTGATCTCCTTTAGCACGCCAGCCGAAGGCGAAGGAATTTCCGCGTCCACCTTATCCGTCGAAATCTCAAACAATGGCTCATCCCGTTCGACCTTGTCGCCGGGCTTCTTAAGCCACTTGGTGATCGTTCCTTCAAAAATGCTTTCGCCCATCTGCGGCATAACTACGTCTGTGGCCATTGGCATTCTCCTGTCAGGCAGCAATTCCGATTCAACAAGCTAGTAGCGCGCCAATTCCTTCGCGGCGGCAAAAACCTTTTTTGCGTTCGGCAAAAAATGCTCCTCGAGCGTCGGCGAATACGGCACCGGCGTATCCAGCGCCGTGACGCGCATCAACGGCCCATCCAGATCGCCGAAAGCCTTCTCGCAAAGAATCGCCGCAATCTCGCCCGCGATTCCGCCCGTTTTCGTATCCTCGTGCACGACTAAACATTTATTCGTCTTTTTCACCGATTGCAGAATCGCCTCTTCATCCAACGGCAGCAGAGTCCGCAGATCGATCACTTCTGCCTCGATCCCCTCTTTCGCCAGCGCGTCCGCAGCTTCGAGCGACGTATGCATCATCGCCGCATAAGAAATAATCGTCAGGTGTTTGCCCTCGCGCCGCACAATAGCCTTGCCGATCGGCACGGTGTAATCCTCGCTCGGAACCTCTCCCTTGATGCGCCGGTACAGAAATTTGTGCTCGAAAAAAAGCACCGGATTGTTGTCGCGCACCGCGGCCTTCAACAGCCCCTTCGCGTCGTACGGCGTCGAAGGATAAATCACCTTCAACCCAGGCGTGTGCACGAAATACATCTCCGGATTCGCCGAATGGAACGGACCGCCGTGCACGCCGCCGCCCGAGGGCCCGCGCATCACCATCGGCGCTGGCGCATTCCATAAATAATGCCCCTTAGCCACGAAATTCGTAATCTGATTGAACGCACACAGAATAAAATCAATGAACTGCAGCTCCGCAATCGGCCGCAACCCGGCGTAGCTCATTCCGCAAGCCGCCCCAATGATGGCGCTCTCGCTGATGGGAGTATCGATCACGCGTTCCCAGCCGAAGCGCTCCAGCAATCCCTCGCTCGTCTTGAACGCCCCGCCATATACGCCGACGTCCTCGCCAAGCAAAACCACCGCGGGATCCCGCTCCATCTCTTCAAACATGGCCTGCTTGATGGCTTCGAGAAACGTGATTTGCGTTCCGTTGGTTCCCGCCATGGCTATCTCCGCGCCTTTCTCCTGGCGCCAGAGGCTACCGCCGCTTTTTCAGGTTTTTTCGCCGAAACCTTTGCGGCAGTTTTCGCTGCGCCCTGGCCATTGCCTGCGGGAGTCTCCATTGTATTCGTCGTATCACCGAAATGAATCGGCGCGTTCGCTCCGCCCGAACTTTTTCCAGACCCGAATCCCGGCACCGTCCACACCGGTTTGACGCCCGATTTAGGCGGAGTCACCTCTGCAATCGGCCGCTCCCACTTCGGCTGGATCTTGTGACATTCGTCGCCGGTGCAATAGACTCCCGTCTCGGCAAACTCCGCTGGCGGCATCGGCGAATTCTCGGCAAACTCACGCTCCGCGGCGAGCAGCGTGTCGATTTTCTCTTCGATTTCCTTCTTGCCCTTTACATCGAGCAGCTTTTCGCCCATCAAGAACTTTTCATAGAGAGCGATGGGATCCCGCGCTTCCCAGTACGCCCTCATCTCCTTCGGAACGTACTCAGCAGGGTCGTGCTGCGCGTGGCCCAACCGCCGAAAACTCTTGGCTTCGATGAGAATCGGCCCTTCCCCTGCCCGTGCCCGTTCCACCGCTTCTCGCGCTATCGAATACACTGCGACTACATCATTGCCGTCCACGATGTAGCTCGAAATTCCATACGCCTTCGCGCGGTCCGCCAAATTCTCGAGCGGCACCTGCCGCCTCACCGGCGTCGAGTAAGCCCACAAATTATTTTCCAGAATCAACACAAACGGCGCCTTCTGCGTGGCCGCAAAGTTCAATCCTTCGTGAAAGACGCCTGTCGAACTTCCGCCGTCGCCGATCCACGTCATGGTCACGATCTTCTGTCCCAGATACCGCCCCGCCATCGCCACGCCGGTCATTACCGGAATCAAATCCCCCAACATCGAAATCGGCGAAACAATGTGCAGCTTTTCTAAATCGCCGAAATGGCTTGTCCCGTCTTTGCCTTTGGTCGGCGAATCGTACTTGGCCATGTGCTGCATGAAAACATCGCGCGGCGGCACGCCCTTCACCAAAAGCGCCCCGATGTTGCGGATCATCGGCGCCAGCCAATCCTTCTTCTCCAGCGCGTACGCCGTTCCCACCGAAATCGCTTCCTGCCCCAAACTCGAGTACAGCCCGCCGACAATCTTGCTCTGCCGGAAGAGCTTCACCATGGTGTCTTCCACGGCGCGGTTCAGCCGCATGTAGTAGTACAAGTCCAGATACTGCTGGCGCGTCAATTCCTTATTCATCGAAGCTCCGGTGGGACAGGCATTCCTGCCTGTCTTCCTTCTCTGACTCATGCGCAACCGCAACCGACCGACACGAATGTCTGTCCCACTCCCTAAGCCGGCACCGCGACCGACTGCTCCGCAATCTCCAGCTTCTCAAACAATTCTTCCCGCGACCCCGCCTTCATCTGCAACTTGAACGCTTCCCCGAAGTGACTAGCCATCTTCGGTCCCACTTCACTCAGTTTCACTGCTCGACCCAGCAATTTCTCCAAAGAAGTGGCCTTCCGCCCAGCAATCCCACAAGGCACAATCAAATCAAAATTCCGTAAATCCGTCGCCACGTTGTAAGCAAATCCATGCGAAGTCACCCACCGGCTGATATGCACCCCAATGGCACCCAATTTTTCCGCCGGAATCGGTCCCCCCTGTGAACTCTGTGTCCTCAGCGCACTCTGTGTAAATTCTTTGTTTTCCGCCGCCACCCAGATCCCTGTCTTCCCCTCTTCGCGTCGTGCGCAAATCCCAAACTCCGCTGTAGCCCCAATCATCACTTCTTCCAGCATCCGCACATACCAAACCACATCCTTGCGAATCGCTCCCAGCTGCAAAATCGGATACCCCACCAACTGCCCGGGCCCGTGATACGTAACATCCCCTCCGCGGCTCGTCTCGTAAAACTCCACATTCCGCTGCCGCAAAACATTCTCCGAAACCAAAAGATGTTCCCGCTTACCATTCCGCCCCTGCGTAATCACCGGGGTATGCTCGCAAAGCAAGAGCACATCCCCGATCGCATCCGCCTTGCGGGCTGCCACTACGCGCTTCTGCAACGCGTACGCCTCGGCATATCCAATCAATCCAAGCTCGACAATCTGGCAGCTCTTCACCGCGGTTCCATTTCCTTGTAAGGGCGCAGCTTGCTGCCCCCTACGGGCAAGATCTCAAACGTTAATCTGCAATCCCCTCACGCTGGCAAACGCATCCCCCATGCCTTCCCAAACCGTCGGATGCGCATGAATCATGTTCATCATGTCGTCGATAGTCCCTTCAAGGTTCAGAGTCGCCGCCGCTTCGGACAAAATCTCCGTCGCCAGCGGCCCAATAATATGAATCCCCAGCACCTCGCCGTACTTTTCGTCCGAAACCACCTTGATGAACCCGTTGTGATTCCCCAAAATCGTCGCCTTGCTATTTCCAACGAAAGGAAATTTTCCCGTTTTCACTGCATAGCCCGCATCGCGCGCCTGCCTCTCCGTAAGCCCAATCGACCCAATCTGCGGCTCACAGTAAGTCGCATTGGGAATCCGTGTCCTTGAGATCGGCTGCGTCTTCTTCCCCGCTATGCGGGTCACGGCAACAATCCCTTCCATCATCGCCGCATGCGCCAGTTGCGGCATCCCTGCCACAATGTCGCCGATGGCATACAGGCCCTTCTCATCCGTCTCCATCAGCGGTCCGGTGAGCACAAATCCGCGCTCCAGCTTGGCCTTCGACTTTTCCAGCCCGCAATTTTCCGTCATCGGCTTGCGCCCCACCGCGAGCAGGAGTTTCTCGGCCTGCAAAGTCTGCGCCTTCCCATCCTTATCCTTAAACGAAACGGTCACGCCCTTGGCGTCCTTCTTCACGGAATCGACCATGCTGCTGGTGAAAATCTGTATCCCCTTCTTCTTGAAATCCTTCTCCAGCTCCGTCGAAATCTCCTCGTCCTCGACTGGCACAACGCGCGGCAGCGCTTCCAGAATCGTCACCTGCGTCCCAAATGTATTGTAAATGGACGCAAATTCCACTCCGACCGCCCCCGCCCCAACCACGATCAACGTTTTCGGAATATCCGGCAGCTCCAGGATGGACCGGTTCGTCAAAATCGTTTTGTGGTCGGGCTCAATACCCGGCAGCGCACGAGCCTCAGACCCGCTCACCAGCAGAATATTCGCCGCCTCGATCTCGCTCTTCTTCCCATTGTTATCCACACTTACGCGCCCCGGCCCGGCATACCGCCCCCAGCCCTGCACCCACTCCACCTTGTTTTTCTTGAAAAGAAACTCGATCCCCTTGGCATGCTTCTTCACGATCTTGTCTTTGCGCGCCAAAATGTTCGCCCAATTGATCTTCAGCCCGCTGACCTCGAACCCCAGTTCCGCGCCATTCTTGAAGTGATCGTACACATCGGCATGATGCAGCAAAACCTTTGTCGGAATACACCCCACGTGCAGGCATGTTCCTCCGAGAAACGGGTCCTTCTCCACGACAATGGTCTTCAATCCAAGCTCGCCGGCACGGATGGCCGCCACATACCCTCCCGGACCGCTCCCGATGATCGCCACATCATACTTTGCCACTCGTGATCTCCCTTCCGTAGAGACCGCAATGAATCAGCCGAACGTTTTTCGTTCGCCTCTTCCATCGGCTTTTCCACGGTCGCGCATTCTTTGGACGGCTTTGCGGTTGCACTGACTATCAGCCTGGGTGCAGTCACCAACGAATTCTGTGGGCTAGCTGACTATCAAGAGCAGGTAGCCTTCAGCACGAACGCCGACGACCCGGCAAACCAGCAATTTTAGCAGCCGCTCGCGGCCCCCGCAACTTACACCCGGAACCGGTATTAGTCGGTCTCCGGAGAGTGCTTTAGCCAAACGTGTGTCTAGCAGGAGATCGCATGCGCGCGAAGCTGCCTCGATAGGTGAATTCACGGACCCGCTCGCCACCTGCTGTTCAGCAGGCAAGACCAGCCGTTCGCCTCCAAGCTCTTCCCGCGACTGAGCACCTCCTCGACGCGGGTCGCATGACGGGAAACCGCTTCGCTACTTGGTGCCACCAGGTCCATTGGATTTGACGGTGCTGGCGGCGTTCGCCGCGCTGAAGACTTCGCGAATCGCGGCGACGATGGCGTCTGGCCGCTCAAACGGAATCATGTGATCGCTGTCAGGAACCATGATCCGCTCGCCCCGTGTGGACAGATGGGCCTCCTTCACCTGCAGATCATTGACCCAGACTAAGTGAAAGTCGTCGAACTCCTTTTTCGGAAATCCCGGAGGCAGCTGTGATGCATCCGCGGATTTGCCCGCCGTCAGCACGACGAGCGGTTTATCGCCTAGATTGCCGGCTGCACGGACTTCGTTGGCGCTCTCCGAAAAAGAACCCATTTCCGTAGCGGCTGCGTCCAGGAATTTGGGCTGCCTCTCCAGATAGAGCATTTCCTGCCCAAATTCCTTCGAAACGCCGGGAGCTTCCCCCTGGTTGCGCTGCGAGAACCGCACAACGCCAAAGCGGATCAGGAGCGGTGCGATCGTTTGCTGTCGTTTGAGTTGCTCGAGTGATTTTTTCATGAACGCTTGAATCGCAGGCGGCATGCGGTCGTTTTGATCTTCGTGCGACGCATCCACGAGCACCATCCCGGCAACGTCGTTTGGATACTGTCCGTTATAAACGCGGACGTTGAATCCGCCGAAAGAATGTCCAACCAAAATGTACGGCCCTTTTTCGTTTGCGGCTTCGAGGAGCGCGTGCAGTTCCTTCACAATCTCCGCGCTTGTGCGTTGCAGAGTTGTCCCGCCGCTCCAGCCATAACCAGCACGGTCATAAGAACAAACACGCGTGAATTTCGCGACTTCCGTTTGAACAGGATTCCATCCGATCGCGGGAACACCCAATCCGCTGTCCAAAATCACAGTCGGACGGCCTTGTCCGCGGCAATCGATGTTCAAAGTCAGATTGCCAAACGCGGGCCCAAGGGAAACGGATTTGCCCTGCTGCGGAAATCTGCGCGCATCGGCTCTGTTTTCCAGCGCCTGATAGCACGCGCCCACAGTCGCGGCCAGCACCACAAGAACAAGCAGACCAAACAGTACCCGCAGCAGCCAGCGTTTCAAGGGTCCGGTGCGGCGCGGCGCGTTTGTTGCAATTTCATTTTCCAAGGACCTCTCCTCGCTTCCGGCATTCGACTAATGTTCGATGCGCGGATATTAGACCGCGCCGTGTAGGGCGTCAACGAATGTGGAACGCGCGGCGAGGAAAATTCCCAGAGGCGTTTATCGACAATCAAGTGGCTTGATCAGATCGAGCCCAGATTCACTGATTGGGCTGCGCGGCAGGTGCCGACACGGGGTCGTAGACGTAACGTATATCGAGCGGCGTATTCGATCTCCCCATCGTCAGACGGATCGTCTCATAAAGCTGCGCACGGTCGTAAGACAATTCAAACGTGCGGCTCAACTTTCCTCCGCGCGGGCCCTTCTCATCGGTGACGAGCCGCGAGCCGTCCCATCGGGCAGCGGTCTCCTGATAGCTATCATCCTTGGAATCGGGCTTCGCTAATTTTCGGCCGTCGGTAAAAAGCGCGCGCTTGCGGTTTTGGTCGTCGGTGAGGTCGACCTCCGGATTCTTCGGATCTTTTTGCGTCAGGGTCAGCGAATTCGCCGGCGCGATCACCTCCTGTGTGCGCAGGCGCTCCTGGTCGCTCTCCCCGCCTCGATTCCCGCCATATCCTCCATGGCCGCCCACGGGAAACCCGCCGATGCGCACTCCGCCTCCTCCGCCAGGCGCGCTTGCTCTGCTTGCCCGCGCGTCCTCCATCTTCTTTCGAGGATCGTCGCTATCGTCCCGGTTCAGCTTCCATTGGCCAAGAATGGATGTTCGCGTCTCCGCGCGCTGCTGATTTTGCGGGTTCACTGTCGAAGGCGGTGCGGCTTTGCGGCTGCGCCGCGGGCAGCGGCCCAGCGGGCGCTTGCGCGCGAACAGAACCAGGAATCGTGACTGCAGCGAGACACAGAATTCCGAATGCGGGAAAGATAATGGAAAGATGCAGCTTCATGATGGCCTCTTACCTATACGAATGATTCCCATCTCGAAAGGAGAAAGTTCCGCCACACGCACGCGGCGGCGCCGAGTGTCAGGAATGCTTCTCGATCCAATCCCGAATCATCGCGGCCACTTCTGGATGCTTGGCCAAGTCCGCGGCCTCGGCAGCGTCTTGCACGCCGAGAAAACTCGCCCCTTTCTGCCGCGGATCGACGCCCTTTTCAAGAAAGAATCGGCACAGCTCGAGATGCCCAGCCGAAGCCGCCGTATGCAAAACGGTACGACCACGCATGTCCTCTCTCGGATCAGCACCGGCGCTGATCAAATATTCCGCCGTCTCCAACTGTGGCTTTCCGAACGCGGTGTAAAAAAGCAACGGAAAGCTATGTGCCCCTCTCTCGTGAATGCGCCGAGGGTCTTCCGCAAGCATGCGCTTCACGTCAGCCACGGAGCCGAACACCGCCGCCGTGCAAATCGAATAAGAGGCCCCGCGATCCAAAAACAATCCGCCGATGTCGGCGCGGCCCATGTGCGCAGCGGCTTCCACGGCCAATTCGTCCCACGAAGCGCGCGTGTCCAAAAGATCCGGACAAAGTTCGATGAGCTTCTTCACGCGATCGAATCCGAAATGAGCAAAGACAATAAAGTTGTTGATGAAGTCCTTCGGAAGTCCCTGCGTGTCATCGCGCTGCAAAGCAGCAAACTTTGGGTCATACGAATATCGGTGCGCGTAATAATCCTGAGGAATGGAGGCTCGATTGCGGAGCAATTCCGCCACGCCAACATTTCCTGCTGCAACGGCGATGTCGAGAGCGGTCTGTCCGGTCGTATTTTTTGCGCCGGCACTGGCCCCTTTCTGAAGCAAAAGGCGAATCACGCGCGGATAATCCGCTCGTGCAGCGCAGTGCAGTACCGTGTTGCCCTCAGCGTTCGCCAGGTTGGGGTCCAGACCATTTCCGACTATGGCAAAAGCCATAGCCTCCGCCGCATCTTTGGGAGACGACTGCAAACCCAAATGCACAGCCGTGGAATTCTTGCGCTTCGGATTGCGCACCGCGAAATCCGGTCCATAGGTGATGGCGTTCTCGATGACCACTGATTGATGGCAAAGCGCCGCAACGTGCAGCGGCGTGTCCCCCGCCAGGTTGGGCATGTTTACCATCCCCGGCGCGGCACGTAATAGCTGATTGAAGCGATCCACTTTGCCGCCGGCAGCGGCTTCGTAAACATCCAACACAAGGCTCTTCGATTCAAAGAGGCTCGTGACTGCCGGCTGATTGGCGTAAGCCGCCAGAAGATATACAGACTGCCCATTGACGTCGCGCGCGTACAGTAGTGCCGAATCACGTGTGAGAAACTGTTCTACAATTCTGACGTCACCGCTGAGCACGGCACGCCGATACGGGTCCGTTTCCCCCGCAAGCAATTCCTGTCTTAATCCGTCAACGTCATTCGTTCCGCGCGGTGCCGGAATTGCGCCCAAATCCAAAAACGCGCCGGAGAGACCCAAAGAAGGCACGCAAGTCGCCGCCAGACCCGTTCGCGAGGCAGCTATCAAAAACTCTCTCCTCTGCAACTGGCTATTCATTGGAACGCCTCTCTGTGCTTCAACTCACGACGCAGGTTAAATCAGAAACCCATCTCGAATCCGTTTTTGGAAATACTTCCGGCGCCTTCTCACCTATTCTGACGCAGTAACGCAGGAAAAAGCTTCGTGGAAACGACCCACCTGGATGAACCTGACGATTATGGCAGCCACTTGTTGAGCGCAAGTATGCCTGGCAGCAGGGCGAGCGCACCGAGTTCGCGGAATCGCGCGGCGCGCTTGCGGTACTCAAAGGTGCCGGGCGGCAGAATGGCCATGAACGGAACGTGCGCGTCCCGTGCAGCAAGAGCATCATCAATGTTATCGCCAACATAAAGCGCCGTAGCCGGGTCGCGTCGCCCAAGGATTTTCAGCAATCCATCGGGATGAGGTTTCCTCCGCTTGACGTCGTCCATGGTGATGACATTCCGGAACAACCGTGCCGCCGGCCATCGCTCAAACGTGTACGAAAACTCCTGTCGTGTGCGTCCTGTAAAAAGATTCAACTCAAACCGCCGCGCCCATTGCTCGATGTGCCGCGGCGTGACCACCAATTTTTCCTTGCGCACGTTGCCCAGCTTCCCGTTTTTGCCCCAATAGAACTGCTGAAACGCCTCGCGCGCCTCTTCATAACTTGTGGGGCGGCCCAGCGCCGTCGCCCAATTCGAGACCATATTCCAATCGTCATTGTTGCCCGGTTTGCTTTTCCATTTGTGCAGTGCGACCCAGCCGACGCGCTTTCCAGTAAGAAAACGCATCGTTTCAAGCCCGGAAAGCCAATACGAGCGGCGCACGTCCACCAACACGCCATCCACATCAAATATGAGGATTTTCGGAAGCGAAATCTTTTTCGAAGCGCTCACTCAAGAATTGGAGCAGAAAATTTGCCGCTCGGCAATGTGCGAACTCGCTTTCCTATGAACAATATTTCGAAGCTAGTGAATCTTGCCCCGCGCTCTCGCGCGCTTAATATTCCTCCATTTGTCGACACGTCTTCCTCCCCCGCCAAGAGCGCGCACATCTGGTACCGAATTTCGACCGAGCGGCGGAAGACAACTTGTTTACTATCAGCTTGTTGGTCCTAGTGATGAACGGGAAAATTCCTGATTCGAGCCTCTAACCTCGGCCTGTGCCATAGTGAGGCAAGGCGGCTCCGGCCTCCCGCTACGCTTGCCCCTACAAAACCGCCCGGCGATGCAACCTGCTTCCGCGAACTCCGGTATGATTGCTGGAGCCGGAAAGGCCTTGCTACAATCCCGCGCAAATGTCGCGGTCAGAAAGGGGCCGGAAAGAGGAATGAATGGCTGGATTTGCCGGTGTCGATTTCATCGATTTTGATTCCCAACTGAACGACGAAGAAAAACTGGTCCGGCAGACCGCGCGCCGATTCGTTGACAACGAAATAATTCCTATCATCGAAAAACACAGCCGCGAAGGAACCTTTCCAAAGCATCTCGTCCCGCAGCTTGGGGAGCTGGGGTTTTTCGGCGCGAATTTGCAGGGCTATGGCTGCGCGGGAATGTCCAACGTCGCCTACGGCCTTGTCACGCAGGAGTTGGAGCGCGGGGATTCCGGACTGCGCAGCTTCGTCTCCGTGCAGAGCGCGCTGGTGATGTATCCCATTCATGCCTACGGAAGCGACAAACAAAAAGAGAAGTGGCTGCCGTTGCTTCAGCAAGGCACCGCCATCGGCTGCTTTGGGTTGACGGAACCGCAGTTCGGTTCGAATCCCGGCGGAATGCTTACGCGCGCGGTGAAAAAAGGCGCGAGCTATGCATTAAACGGCGAGAAGATGTGGATCACCAGCGGTTCGATCGCGGACGTTGCGGTGGTCTGGGCCAAGTGCGAGGACGAAAAAATCCGCGGATTCCTGGTGGAAAAAGGCACGCCGGGATTCAAGGCCTGGGATGTGCATGGAAAGTGGTCGCTGCGGGCGTCGGTAACTTCAGGCTTGGCGTTCACCGATTGCGAAATCCCAGAAGAAAATCTGCTGCCGAACGTTGTGGGATTGAAGGGACCGCTGGGCTGCTTGAATCAGGCGCGATATGGCATCGGCTGGGGCGCGCTCGGTGCCGCAATGGCTTGCTACGACACAGCGTTGCAGTACGCGAAGACGCGAAAGCAATTTGCGCATAAGCCGATTGCTTCGCATCAGCTCGTGCAGGAAAAGCTCGCTTGGATGATCACTGAGATTGTTAAAGGGCAATTATTGGCTCTGCACGTGGGGCGGCTGAAGGACAGAGGCAAAGTGGATTTCTCGCACATCTCCATGTTGAAGATGAACAACGTGGCGATTGCTCTCGAAACGGCGCGGAAGGCTCGCGATATTCTCGGCGCGAATGGGATTGTCGACGATTACTGCATCATGCGGCACATGAACAATCTCGAAAGCGTTTTCACTTACGAAGGAACGAACGATATTCACAAGCTGATCATCGGAGAGAAGATCACCGGGATTTCGGCGTTTGTCTAAATTTCAGGAGGAGACAGACTTAAGCCTGTCCCACTCCAGCCAACCCACCTTGTGGCTTGCCGAATCTTGTATGCTGTAGGCTTGTGCTGACCCTGTTTGAGTACGTCACTGGAGATAACTTCATGTCTTCATCCGCATTTTTTGCTCGCCGTTCCGCCTTCCGAGTCATCGCGTGCGTTCTGGCTTTTTCTGTCGCGCCGTGTCTGCTGGGGCAGCCGCAAAAGAAGCCCGCGGGTCAATCTCCAATTAAAATTCGGGCGATTACGGCCTTTGTGAATCTGGACCGGACGCAATATCAAATCCAGATTACCGACGCCGTAAAAATGCTCAAGCGGGCGCGCACAATACTTGAGTCGCGCGGATTTCCCGTGGAAACCATTCGCATCGCCACGCAGCCGTTCCCGGAATACATCAAGGGTCTCTCAAACGAGCAGGCCCTGGCGTTTTTCCGGAATTACGACTCCCTGGCTGCTCAAGAAGGCTTCGCAGCTTCGATTGGACCGGCGATGCCCAACGCCACCGATAGCCCAGCCCAAGCCGATTTGCTGGCCGAAATTTTGAAGAACACCAAGGTGCTGAATGCCAGCCTCGTGGTCGCGGGGGACGACGGCGTGCGCTGGCCCTCTGTAGGTGCCGCAGCGCGCGTAATGAAACAGTTGGAAGACACCGAGCATAGCCAGGGTAATTTCCGCTTTGCGGCTATCGCCATGGTGGAACCGTTAACTCCTTTCTTCCCCGCAGCCTATCACAACGGTTTCGGGCACCAGTTTGCCATCGCCCTGGAGTCCGCCAATCTCGTTGCGGACGCTTTTAAGGACGCGCCAGATTTGGCCACGGCGCGGCGCCGCCTGATGGACGCGCTGAGCAAAGAGGCGTTCGCCATAGAGGCGGAAGCAGGACGCGTCGATCAGGACACCGGCTGGGCTTACATGGGAATCGACCTGTCGCCCGCGCCGCTGAAAGATATCTCCATCGGCGCAGCGATTGAAAATCTGACGACGCAACCCATTGGCTCGAGCGGAACTCTGACGGCGGCGGCAACCATCACAGCCGCGATACGCGACATTAAGGTGAAACAAACCGGCTATTCCGGTCTAATGCTGCCAATTCTCGAAGATACGCGGCTGGCGCAGCGCTGGAGCGAGGGTCGCCTTTCGATCGACACCCTGCTAAGTTACAGCGCCGTGTGCGGCACCGGGCTCGATACCGTGCCTCTCCCAGGGGATATCAGCGCGGAGCAACTCTCGCTCATCATCGGGGACATGGCCAGCCTTGCGGTGAAGTGGCACAAGCCGCTCTCGGCGCGATTGTTTCCCGTCGCGGGCAAAGGCGCCGGGGACATGACGGAGCTTGACAGTCAGTTCCTCGTGAATGCGACAATCCGGCCTCTGGAGAAACATTAGCCCTAGTTAAGGCCTTTGGAATCAGCACCGCGATAACCTAGCGTTTCCCCCCATGACCGAAATATCTCATTGGCATATTGCGAACGTGCTTGGAATCATTACGTTAGCGATATGGCTGCACATATTTTTTGGGCGCGGATGGTTTTGGCGCGTGCGGAGGGCGGATGCGGATCTGGACGAACATGGAAAGCTGAGCCCCTTGCCGAGTGTGGTTGCCATAGTGCCGGCGCGCAATGAGGCGGAGACCATCGGGCAGGTTGTGACCGGCCTGGTGCAGCAGGACTACCAAGGAACATTTTCTGTCCTCTTAGTGGACGACCACAGTGAGGACGGCACAGCGAGCATCGCTCGGCGCGTTTCTGCAAAGAATGGCGCGGGGGAGCGAGTGAGAGTGGTGAGTGCTTCGGCCCTTCCGGAAAACTGGACTGGGAAATTGTGGGCTTTGAACGAGGGAGTGTTGAGCGGCGGAGTAGTAGAGGCGGGCGTGTCACGCGGTGCAGTGGAGTCCGGCTCAGCGGCGGAAGTGCCTGCCTTTTATTGGTTTACGGACGCGGACGTGACGCATGCGCCGGACACGTTACGGCGCCTGGTGGGACGGGCAGAGCGGGATAAGCTGGATTTGGCGTCGTTAATGGTGCTTCTCCAGGCGAAGACGCTGCCGGAGCGCGCGCTGATCCCTGCCTTTCTCTACTTTTTCCTGATGCTGTATCCGCCAAAGTGGATCGTCGACGAAGAGCTGGGGACGGCTGGAGCGGCGGGCGGGTGCATCCTGTTGAGACGAGAGGCTCTTGCAGGTATTGGCGGGTTGGCGGCAATCCGGGGCGAGGTGATTGATGATTGCGCGCTGGCAAGAGCGGTAAAGCGCGGCGGCGGGCGCGTGTGGATGGGGCTTACGCGAAAGAGCGCCAGTTTGCGAGCGTATGGGAGTTTTCGAGAGATCCGGGATTTGATTGCCCGGACGGCATTCACACAGTTGCGTTACTCAGCGCTGTTTTTGGCGGGGACACTGGCGGGGATGTTTCTGACCTACGTTGCTCCCGTCCTTCTGCTTTTTGCGCATGATTCGACAGCAAGAGCGCTTGGTTTCCTGGCTTGGCTCTTGATGACCCTTTCGTTTCTTCCCACGGTGCGTTTTTATCGGCTGTCGCCACTTTGGGCGCCTTTACTGCCGTTGACAGCGGTGTTTTATACGTACGCGACCTGGCTCTCCGCCTTGCGCTATCGGATGGGTAAGGGCGGGCTATGGAAGGGACGGGCGCAGGCGCCGAAAGGGGTCTAGCAGTCCCACCGAGCCGCCCGTCCCAGAAGGCCGTCCCTACATGGCTAGCAATTTGGCGAGGGGTTGCCAATAGTTGGATTTCCAGCCTTCAACCAGATGCTCGGCGTCGCCTTTGGGGAAGCCGGTGTGGTCGAAGAGCAGCTTGGTGTCTGAGCCTTGCTCGACGAGGTCGAACTTGGCGATGGAATAGATACCGGCAGGCCAACCGCCAGCCCGCCAAGCCTGGACGATACGCTCGTTGGGGAGGAGTTCGATGTTTCTTCCCGAGATGTAGCCGCCGAAGAACGAGAACGCCCCTCCAGAAACGTTGGCAATTTCCGTGGGGGCGGTGCCAGAGGCCATGCCCGATTGCACCGCGGCGCTCAGCCGGGTGACTTTATGGAATTGCTTCTCGTCCGTGAGGGCTTCGTACACGCGCTTGCGGCTCGCCTTGAAAACGGTTTCCAGGTGAATAGTTTCGGCGGAATGAGAAATCTCGTCGGCGGCTTGCGCAAAGGCTTTGGGCGAGGCTAGACCGAGACCGCCGAGAGCCGCGGTCACGCATGCGATCATCTGCCGCCGAGTAGGATGGCTTGCCGGCCAGTACAGAATTCTGGTGCCGTTCATGATTTTCCTCCGGGGCGCTGCGGGATTTATTTCTTTGAACCGTGTGGGCATGGGACCACGTAGCCAAAATATGTTCAAGATAATATTTTGCTAGAGAGCCGGATGCCGTTTGAGGGATACTTCGGCGCAGCAAGATAGGGGGGAGCGATGCCTTATCCAGCGGGACACCGCACTGAGGTTAGGAAGAAGATTGTGCAGAGCGCGCGGAGGCTCTTCAACCGGCATGGATTTGACGGTGTGTCTCTCAAACAGATCATGGAGGGGGCGGGACTGACGCACGGAGGGTTTTACAGCTACTTCGAGAGCAAGAGCGATCTGTATGTGGAAGTGCTCGGATGCTTTTTTACCGACCCGGAATGGAAGAGTTGCTGGGAAGGAGTGGAAGTGGACTTGAGTTCCGGGGATGTGGGGCCGCAAGTGGTTCGGGCGTATTTGTCCCGGCAACATTTTGCGGACGTGGAGAATTCGTGTCCGATGACGGCGTTGCCGACGGATGTGGCGCGCAGCAACGTGGGCACAAAGCGGGCATTCGAGAGGGTGTTCCGAGCGATGGTGAGCGTCCTGGAGCGGAGTACCCTGGGAAACGGCGGGCCTCGGCGAGGGCAGTCACAAGCTATAGCTGCCTTGTGCGTGGGAGGAATGGTTGTGGCGCGGGCGATGGCCGACCGAAGTTATGCGGACGATTTGCGCGACGCTTGCATGGCTGTGGCGTTGGAGCTAGGTGGCTGGGCAAACCGGAGGAAATTGAAAAATGGAGATTTCAAACGAACGCAACGGCCGCGAGCGGCAGCCTCCTAGTTGTGACAGATGGTCGCGGCACGACAAGTTTGCAAAATGAATTCGAGTTCAGCGTGAATATCGGCGATGAGACTATTTAGGCCGCGATTCAATCAACGCGAGAGAACACCCGACGCGGAATTGAAGCGCAATCCGGTGAGGCGCTACCCGTCGTGTGAGTGTCTCGCTCCGCAATTCGAATCCAGCGAATGGCGAGAACTTGCGCTGCACGATGAGAGCCAAGATACCCACGCGGGACGTTTGCAGAGGAGGGGCCCCACCAGGTGTGGATTTCACTCTTGGTAGCGAAGGACGTGCTGCCGTTGCTGGTCGACGCGTGTTCCAGCGAATGCATACGGGCACTTCCCAAACCTACAGAGAATTATGTTTCGGAGCCGCATCGAGGTGGGTTAGAGATTAAACAGCCGGCCGCGTATTTTACCTAATCCAATTCGCTTGAAATTCGATTCTTACGTGATGAACCGGCGCAGGCGAAGATGGTCTCTGCATGGTTCTCCGCGCCGAAGCAATGGTGGCTGATGAATTGCGTGAGGAAGCGCGCGAGCGTATATTGGCGGGCAACCTTGCGACTTAAGTTGAGAATTTCTGGCGAGATTTAAAGGTTCTGATATTTACGGACATTCGGGAGGGATCGTGGCGAAATTGTGTGGATCTGTTCTGTGTTTTTTGCTGTTGGCGGCGATGCCGATGCCTGCGCAGGCTCCGGGACTTTCCGAGATGTACGCTTTGATCCGCGCGGAAGAGACGAACAATTCGAAGATTATGTGGATCATTCATCAGATCGCGGATGTGTATGGGCCGCGCGTGACGGGGACGCCGAATTTGAAGGCGGCCGACGATTGGGCTGTGGCGACGATGACGTCGTGGGGATTGGCGAACGCGCATCTGGAGCCGTGGACGTTTCAGCCGCCGAGCGCGGCGACTCCGGTGCCGGGTTGGGAGAACATGGAGCTTTTGGCGGAGGCGGTTACACCCTTCCACGGACAACTGATGGTGATGCCGCTGGCTTGGACGCCGAGCACGAAAGGAGTCGAGACGGCGCAAGTGGTGATGTTGCAGCCGCCGGGGTTGGCGCCGCCCGCTGGCGGGGGATTTAATTTTTTTGGCGGCGCGCCGCCTCCGCCGGAACCTAAATGGGCTGCACCACCGATGCGTGCAGCGGCAAAACCAGAGGAGCCGAAGCAGCCGACACAGGCGGAGCTGGATGGATATTTGAACGCGATGAAGGACAAAGTTCATGGGGCGATCGTACTGGTGGGAAGACATGTGGAAGTGGCGGAGGACATGAACCCAGCGGCGATGCGGCGGCCGGAGGATGAGTGGAAATCGCGATTCGATGCGAAAAATCCCCGGCCGTTCCGCTTTCCGGAGCAGCCAAAATTGCCGGAAGGACAGTTGACGCGGCAAGAAGTTTCACGCCAAGTGGATCAGTTTTTGGTGGATGGCGGGGCGCTGGTGCGGGTCAACGATGCGGGGCGGGCGCATGGGATCATCATCGCGCAACAGAACGGGACCTACGATTGGACGCGGGCGGTGCCCACGCTGGCGATGCGCAATGAGGATTACGGGCGGATTTCGCGGTTGATTGGAGATGGCAAGGTGGTAACGCTGCGTGTCAATATTCAGAACAAGGAGTATCCAGAGGGTACGGCGGCATTTAACGCGATAGGAGAAATTCCTGGCACGGACAAGAAGGATGAGATTGTGATGCTCGGCGGACATTACGATTCGTGGCACGACGCGACGGGCGCGACGGACAACGGCATCGGTTCTTCGATGATGCTCGAGGCGGCGCGGATTTTGGCGGCGCTGCATGTGAGGCCGCGGCGAACGATTCGCGTGGCGTTGTGGAGCGGAGAAGAAGAAGGGTTGCTCGGATCGCTGGCGTATGTGCAGCAGCACTTTGGGAGTTTTGAGAGCCCGAAACCGGAGTACGCGAAATTGGACGCGTACTTCAACATCGATTCGGGGACGGGGAAGCCGCGAGGTGCTGGCGTGTTTGGGCCGACGGGCGCGGCGGATATGGTGCGCGAGGCGATGATGCCGTTTGCGGATTGGGGATTCGTGGGAGCGGTTGCGTCGGACAGCCGGAGGACAGCCGGGACGGACAGCACTTCGTTTAATAATGCAGGATTACCGGGGATTGGATTGGCGCAGGACCCATTTGATTACGGATCGTTTACGCATCACACGAATCTGGATACGTATGAGCGGATTTATGAAGAGGACGTGAGAGAAGGCGCGGTGGAGATTGCTTCGGCGGTGTACGCGCTGGCGATGGCTGACGAGATGGTGCCGCGGTTTAAGGATTCGGAGATGCCCAAGCCTGTGCCGGAGCCTGGACCGGGGTCGTTGGCGGCGCCGGTGCGCCACGTTCCGCGGAATTGAAACGGAAATATCTTAGGTGAGTTTAAGAGGCGAACTGTCGAGTGGCGCACGTAGATAAGTGTGTCCGGACGGAGGAAAGATGACGAAAACGCGGCGGGAATTTTTGGCGGAGACTTCGCTGGGACTGGTTGGAGCGGCGGTCGTGGGGACACAACAGCAGAAGCCTGGCGAGCCGCCGGCGGGAACTCCACCGGCGTTTGGGACCGGGCCCGCGGTTGGGCCGGAAGTGTCGGCAGGGACATTTGCCGAGGCCGAAAAGGTCGTGCAGGTGGAGATGCGCCCGGCGGATAGCGCGATGGTGGCGTCAAGCTGGCGCGGCAACATGGCGGCGCTGTACGAGCGGCGGACGGGGCCGCACAAGGCGACGATCGAGGCAGAGGTAGCGCCGTACTCAAATTGGAATCCGATTTTGCCGGGGATGAAACGCGGCCCGGAGGGTGAGCGATTTGTTCGCAGTTCGAATGATGCGGGAGCTTTACCTGAGCGAGACGAGGACATTGCGTTCGCACCGGTGTGGAAACTTTCTCGGTGGATCGAGACGCGAAAAATTACTTCGGAGCGATTGACGAAGATTTATCTGGAACGCCTGGAGAGATTTAACGGAAAGCTGCGGTGTGTTATTACGATGACGCGTGAGCTGGCGCTGGCGCAAGCGAAAAAGGCGGACGCGGAGATTGCGGCTGGAAAATATCGCGGACCCTTGCATGGGATTCCGTGGGGCGCGAAAGATCTATTGGATACTGCAGGAATCGCGACGACCTGGGGAGCAGAGCCGTTCCGGGAACGCGTGCCCGCGAAGGATGCGGCGGTGGTGAAGAGGTTGCACGATGCGGGTGCGGTGCTGGTGGCGAAGCTGAGCCTTGGCGCGCTGGCATTGAACGATATTTGGTTTGGCGGGCAGACGATGAATCCATGGCTGCTGGAAGAGGGATCGTCCGGATCGAGCGCGGGGCCAGGGGCGGCCACGGCGGCAGGATTGGTAGGATTTGCGGTCGGAAGCGAGACAGGAGGGAGCATTGTTGGGCCGAGTATGCGCTGCGGGCTCACTGGATTGCGGCCGACGTACGGACGAGTGGCGCGGACGGGAGCGATGACGCTGTGCTGGTCGCTCGACAAGCTGGGTCCGATGACGCGAAGTGTTGAAGACGCGATGCTCGTGCTGCACGCGATTTCCGGGCCGGAGGCAGGCGACGTTTCGAGTGTGCCCAGCCGCTTGGATTTTGACGCAGGCGCAAACGTGAAAGGATTGCGCGTCGGATACTTTCCCGCGTGGATGAAAGAAAATCCTGCGACGGAAGTGGATCGCGCGGCTCTGGAAACGGTAAAGAAAGTAGCCATGATTCCGGTGGAGGTGAGCATTCCCGACTGGCCCTACGATTCGCTGAACTTGATTTTGTTCGCGGAAGGGGCGGCAGCGTTCGAAGAGATTACGCTGAATCACGCCGTGGACCAGCTGAAGGTGCAGACGTATGACGCATGGCCGAATATTTTCCGACAATCGCGGTTCCTTTCCGCAGTAGATTTTGTTCAGGCGGACAGACTGAGACGAAAAGTTGCGAATGAGATGGCGCGAGTCTTTTCTCAGGTCGATTTGCTGCTCGTGCCTTCGCTCCGCGATGAAATGCTGACGATCACAAATTTCACAGGGCATCCGTCGCTGACGATGAGAGCGGGATTCGTTGAAGTGTCCGAGGCGCGCACGGATTGGGCGCCCGACGCAAGCCGCCCGCTGCCAAAATTTTCGCCGCCGAGGCGAGTACCACATGGAGTGACTCTCATCGGCCGGCTATTCGATGAAGGAACAATAGCGCAAGCTGGGCTCGCGCTGGAGAAAGCGTTTAACGTCGAAGGAGAGCGGCCGCCAGGATTTTAGGTTGCGCGCTGGGATCCCTGTTCATCGTAATGGAGAAAAGGGCAATACCCAAGGCCCTAAATTGTGGTCAAGGGCGATGGAATTTGGTATTCTCGGCGAAGGTGAGGTACAGGGCTATATCCTGCGGTTAGGGAATGGCACCGGAGGCCGCCGATGAGCGTTATTCCTAATTCGGGCAGTGGGAAGATTACTGTGCCCGATCTGCTGCAGCGGAAGTCCTTGGCTGCGGGTTCCAATTCCAATCCGGCGAAAATTACTTGCTTGACGACGTACGACTATCCGACGGCGCGGCTTTTGGATGAAGCGGGCGTGGATGTGTTGCTCGTTGGCGATTCTGTCGGCATGGTGGTGCTCGGATACGAGAGCACGCTGCCGGTTTCGATCGAGGAGATGCTGCATCACACCCGGGCGGTGCGGCGCGGGACGCGGCGGGCGCTGGTGGTGGCGGACATGCCGTATGGCAGCTACCACAGCGACATCGCGGAATCAGTGCGCAACGCGATGCGCTTCGTGAAAGATGCGGGCGCGGAAGCAGTCAAAGTGGAAGGCGGCGAGCGGCGGCTCGAATTGATTGTGCGGCTGACGGAAGCGGAAATTCCGGTGATGGGGCACGTGGGATTGACGCCGCAATCGCTGAATGCGATGGGCGGGTATCGCGTGCAGGGGAAGACCGTGGACGCGGCGGAGCACTTGTTGCGGGATGCTCGCGCGGTGGAAGCGGCAGGGGCATTTGCGGTGGTGCTGGAGGCCGTGCCGCGAGAGCTGGCGGCGCAGATTACGCGCGAGCTGCGGATTCCGACAATTGGGATTGGCGCTGGGCCGGACTGCGACGGGCAGATTCTGGTGATTCACGATTTACTGGGACTGACGTTTGGACAAACGCCGAAGTTTGCGCGGCGGTATGCGAACGTCGGGGAGATGATTGCGAAGGCGGCGCGGGAGTATTGCGAGGATGTGCGCGGAGGGACGTTTCCTTCGGATGGGGAGTCGTATCATGCGGCGCAGACGGCGAAAGAGGAGAAAGAAGCCCCGGTCAATAGTGATGGCGATTGGTAGGAACGGGAGTCGAAAAGCGAAAAGCAGGCTCCTCGCTTCGCTCGGAATGACAATCTTCAGCATAAGCTGTAGGGCCAAGGAGAAACGACGATGACGTCGGAAGAAATGCGGGCGCTTTATGATTACAATGCGTGGGCCAATCACCGCGCGCTCGATGCGGCGGGAAATTTGACGAGCGAGCAGTTCACTAAGCCGCTGGGATCGAGTTTTGCGTCGGTGCGCGACACGCTGGCGCACATCTGCGGGGCGGAATGGGTTTGGATGGAGCGGTTTCAGGGACGCTCGCCGGCGTCGTTGCCGGATGTATTGGAGTGCGCGGATGTGGACAGTTTGCGCGCGAAGTGGGGGGAGCAGGAAGGGCGGCTGCTGGCCTTTGTTGGGAAGCTGACGCAGGAAGATTTGAACCGCGTGATGGAATACAAGACGCTGAAGTTTGGTATTTACAAGAATCCACTGTGGCAATCGATGCAGCACGTGGTGAATCATGGGACGTATCATCGCGGACAGATCACAACTTTGCTGCGGCAGCTTGGGGCGCAGCCGATTTTGACGGACTTGATGCACTACTACCGTGAACGCGCGACGGCGGCAAGCGCGTGATTTCTGACCGTGTAAATCCGTGAGACGCACACCCTCTCTGTGGAAATAATCCGAACGATTGCCTGGATGAAAGAATACGCGCGTGGCGCGCGCGGTGAAGGCCGCGTGATCGGGCTTGTGCCGACGATGGGAGCGCTGCATGAAGGGCACACGGCGCTCGTGAAACAGGCGCGAAAAGAATGCTCGCAAGTGATTGCGTCGGTGTTTGTGAATCCTAAACAATTTGGACCGAAAGAAGACTACAAGAAATATCCGCGCGATCTTGAGAAGGACGCGGAAAATCTTGCGGCTGTGGGCGTTGATGCGCTGTTTGCGCCGGAAGCGGCCGATGTGTATCCAGACGGATTTCGGACCTACGTGAATGTCGAGGGCATCAGCGAACGGCTGGAAGGGCGTTCGCGGCCTGGACATTTTCGCGGAGTGGCTACTGTCGTCTTGAAATTATTTGAGATTGTGCAGCCGCACTTCGCCTACTTCGGAAGGAAAGATGCGCAGCAGGTGCGCATCATCGGCGAGATGGCGCGCGACTTGAATCTGGATGCGGGAATTGTGGTTTGCCCGATTGTACGGGAGGCGCATGGGCTAGCGCTTTCTTCGCGGAATGCTTATCTCGGCGGCGAGGAGCGTGAAGCGGCGACAGTTCTTCACCGCGCACTTGTGGCGGTGGGAAACGAGCTGGCGGGCGGCGTGCGCGATGCGGCGCAGCTGCAAAGTGTCATGCGGCGGATTATTGAGGCCGAGCCGTTGGCAACTTTAGATTATGCGGAAATTGTGCGCGCGGATACGTTTGAGCCAGTTGTGCGAGTGGCTCAGCCCTGTTATGCGGTACTTGCCGTGTTCGTGGGAAAAACCCGTCTCATTGACAATCTTTTGATCGAGCCTGCATCGCAGGAATCAGAGGAGTTCGTGTTTCATCTCTGACAGAAATACCAAAAACCCTTATTTTTTTGAGGCCTCGGCGAGAACCTCGGCTGCGTGGCCCTTCGCTTTGACGTTGTCCCAGCCGTGTTCAAGCTTGCCGTCCGGGCCGACGAGAAAGGTGCTGCGAATAATGCCTAGGAACGAACGGCCGAGAAACTTCTTCATGCGGCGCGAGCCGTAGGCTTCGATTGTTTTGAGATCCGAATCGCTGAGGAGATCGAAGTTGAGTTTTTGCTTGGCTTTGAAGGCCGCTTGGGCTTTGACGGAGTCCCCGCTCATGCCGAGGATGACCACGCCAAGCTTGTCGAATTGCTTTTTTGCGTCGCGAAACTCGGACGCTTCGGTCGTTCAACCGGGAGTGTCGGCTTTGGGAAAGAAAAAGAGCACGACGCGTTTGCCGAGAAAGTCCGAGAGCGAGACGTCGTTGCCGGCATCATTCTTCAAGCGAAATGCGGGGGCTTTGTCGCCTACTTTGAGCATGTGCCTACCTCAGTGATTCGATTTGTTTGGCTGCCTGCACCTTCAGGCTTAAGAGCCTGAGCCACCAGCTTGGGCTAGAAAAAGCCGCAGGGCTCCTGCGGACTTCGCCCTGCATGGTTGCGAAACATTTTGGCACGGAGTCAGGAAAGAAGCTTCCGCAAAATGTCGTTGACAGCCTGGGGGTTGGCTTGGCCGCGCGTGGCGCGCATCACTTGACCGACGAAAAACTTGAAGACGCCTTCTTTGCCGGATTTGAATTGAGCCACATTGTCGGGATTCTGCTCGATGACTTCGCGGGCGGCTTTCTCAACTGCGTAGTCGTCGACAAGCGAGCCGAGGCCTTCGGCGGCTACTATTTCGTTGGCGCGGCGGCCTGATTCAAACATGGTGGCGAAAACTTTTTTCCCGACGGAGCCAGTGATCTGGCCGGATGCGACGAGCTTGAGGAGTTCGGCGAGGGCGGCGGGAGAGACTGGGCTTGCCTCGATTGCTTTTCCGGAATCGTTCAGGCGGCGGAGGAGTTCCGTTTGAATCCAATTGGCGGCGGTCTTGGCGGGAGCGCCGGCTTTTACGACGGATTCAAAATAATCGGCGAGCGATTGCGTGGCGGTCAAAACGCCTGCGTCGTATGGTGACAAACCATGAGCGGCGATGAAGCGGGCGCGCTTGGCTTCGGGGAGTTCGGGGAGCGAACGAAGAACTTCGTCGCGCCAGGCGGAGCTGACGTGCACGGGGAGCAAATCGGGCTCGGGAAAATAGCGGTAGTCGTGGGCCTTCTCTTTTGAGCGCATCGAGACGGTGCAGTTTTCGTTCTGGTGCCAAAGGCGCGTTTCCTGCGAAATACGTCCGCCGGATTCGAGCACGCCAATGTGGCGCTCGACTTCGTACTCGAGGGCTTTTTGGAGATAGCGGAAAGAGTTGAGATTTTTTACTTCCACTTTGGTGCCGAATTCCTTCGCGCCGCGAAGGCGGACGCTGACGTTGGCGTCACAACGGAGCGAGCCTTCTTCCATGTTGCAATCGCTGACGCCGGTGTAGAGCATGATCTGGCGGAGGGTGGTGAGGTAGGCGTAGGCCTGTTCGGGAGCGCGCATGTCGGGCTCGGAAACAATTTCGCTGAGAGGTGTGCCGCAGCGGTTGTAGTCGATGTAGGCCTTGGTGGCGGATTCGGAGAAGCCTTCGTGCAGATTTTTGGCGGCATCTTCTTCCAAGTGAAGGCGCGTGATGCCGATGCGTTTTTTGGCGCCGTCGTGCTCGATCTCGATCCAGCCATTGGTGGCGAGGGGCAACTCGTATTGGGAGATTTGGTAGCCTTTGGGCAGATCGGGATAGAAATAGTTTTTGCGGGCGAACCGCGAATGTTCGTGGACCGTGCAGTTTAATGCGAGCGAGGCGCGCATGGCGAGTTCTACGGCGCGCTTGTTCAAAACCGGCAGAGTACCGGGGAGGCCAAGGCATACGGGACAGACATTGGTGTTGGGCGGATCGCCGAAGTGCGTCGAGCAGCCGCAGAAAATCTTGGAGTTCGTCAGAAGCTGGACGTGGACTTCCAGGCCGATGACGGTCTCGTATTTTCGGAGCACTTCGGGGGCGATGGCCGCCGCCTCTGGAGCTGATTTCGTCATGATGAAGCGTGAATTATAGCATCAGGGCCGCGCGCGATTGTACGGGTGGGCGAGCCTGTGGGGTGCACCCCGCCTTGCCGACCCCCCTCCCCCCTGGGTTTTGCATAAGCCCATTTCTAAAGACAGCTCAAATCATTTGTTTTGATGCACTTTTGCAAGTGTTGATTCTAAATAACTTACGTGCACGGGTTTGCACTAAAATTGTGCAAAAATGCGTTGCGTCTCCTAAGTGCTGCAAATAGAAGAGCTAGGGCCTAAGAGCGGTCTCCAGAAAGCAAAAACGCCAGCACCATGCTGACGCTATGGTATCGATGGACAATATTACCTAGAATATATAGTACTCTAGAATTAACTTCTTGTCAAGGGAAAAGGCGGGTCACCTGCAAAGCTACCATGCAGTGGCCGACCTTCGTTTATAGGCGTTGATGGCATTGCGAGCGGTGATGGTCAGGTTGGCGGGCAGGTCGTCCATGGAGAACCAGCGAACTTCCTGCGTTTTCTCTGGCTCGCAGTTACGGGCGTCGCGGCTAGAGACGCGGGCGAGGTAAGCGGGAGAAACCCAGTGCTGGTTTTCGGCGGGCAGGAGGTGATCGGTAACGCACAAGAGAGAATCGATCGAGATCCCGGCGCCGACTTCTTCGAGCGTTTCGCGGATGGCGCATCGTTCGAGGGTTTCGAGAAAATCGAGTTTGCCGCCGACAATGCTCCAGCAACCGGCCTCGGGAGGGCGGCGGCGAAGCGTGAGAAGCAGGCGGCCGGATTCGTCGACCAAAAGGATACCCACGCCAACCCTGGGATTATCCGCCGAGAGCAAGGAGATGCTCCTTTCGTGTTGAACTAGTGGCGCGCCGCGTCCATCGCGGGCTCGCGGAGCGCGGGAAAGAGGCGCTCAGCGAGAGCGTAACCGCCGAAAAGGAGCGCGCCGTAGAGAGCGTCGCTCGCAAGCATGTTCCAGAGGAAAGGAATGGCGGCGACGTAGCAGGCGAGCAGGCCTTCGCGGGTGTGCGGATAGGTTGATCCGAACGCCCAGACACCCAAATCGACGACGATAAAAAATTGCACGGCGCCGAGGACTGTAGCGAGGCTGATGCGGGCGACCGTGCGACGATCGCGCAGCCACAGCCCGATAGCGACATTAAGGAGGAAGCTGGCGTAGACGACGGGCATGAGTTTGTGAAAGCCGACGAAGACGTCACCGGCGAAAAGGGCCAGCATTGGAAAGAGGAAGGCGAGACGCCGGTCTTTGAGGACTGCGCCAGAAAAAAGGGCCGTGGCACCGATAGGAGTAAAGTTCCAGGGATGCGGCGCAATGCGAAGCGCGGCGGCGAGGGCGATCATCGCTAGCGCCAGCAAAGTGCGGTAGAGCAGACTCTCTTTTGGGGAGATTTGGCCGTTCATATTTTTGCTTCCTCCATTTCGGATAGTAAATCACAAAAAACAAAACCATCCCGGTTGACGATCTCTCCGGTGCGGACGGGAACGGGAGAGTGAAAGATGGGGCCGTCGAAGACGAAGGTGTGGAACTCACCGTTTTCGCCGCAGTGGTCGGCGTGCGGTGGTAGGTCGCGGAAGAAAGATTCGTCGAGTTCGCGGCCGGCGAACGTGGGATCGAGGACCTTGGGATCGACGCAGACGGCAATGGCGCGGAATCGATTGGCGTGGAAGGAGCGAATCAGTTCGCGGGTGTCCCTGTTCCAAATGGGGAAGATGGCCGTCATGCCGATGCGGGCGAGATTGCGTTCGCGATAGGCTCGCAGGTCTTCGAGGAAAATATCGCCGAACGCGACTCTGCGGACGCCTTTTTCCAGGTAGAGCCGAAGAGCTTCTTCCATGCGGGCTTCGTACATTGCATTGATGCATTGCGGCGGGATGCGGACTTCGTGAAGCGGCAGGCCCATGGAGTGGGCCTGCCGCTCAAGAAGCTCGCGCCGGACGCCGTGCATGCTGATGCGTTCGCAGCCTTCGGTGACGGTTGTTAGAAGCGCGACGATATGAACGTCGCTTCGCTCGAGAAGAGTGTGCAGCGCCATGGCGCTGTCTTTGCCACCGCTCCAGCAGAAGAGAATTGGTTCCGAGCTGATCATAGTTGGTTGCTGCATCGCCGGTCGATGGCTGGTTAGTTGCGTCTGCTGAAGGTGTAGCGCACACCGGCACGCATATCCCGGCCTAGCGCGGGATAGCCGAGAGCGTCTTGATATTGTTTGTCGAAGAGATTTGTGGCTCGGGCGTAGAACATCACGCCGTGGCTGACGAGGTAGCTGCCGGACAAATCGAAGCGGGCGTAGCCGGGATTTCGCGTCAAGCCGAGGCCGAGGAAATCGCTGTCGGTACGGACGCCGGTAAAGTAACCGCCGAGAGTGACATTAAGGCGGCGGAAGGCGGCGTTCAGCGTAAGTGAACCGGAATTCGCGGGGCGGCGGATAAGGCGGTTGCCAGCAAATTCCGTTGGGTCAAAAGGATTGGAGGCTTTGATCACGCGACTGTCGTCGTAGGTATAGTTTCCGGCAAGGTTCAGCCAGCGCGTGAACCTGGTTTCTCCGGAGAGATTGAGTCCGCGGGCTTGAGCAATATCGGTATTGAAAAAATATCCAAAGCCACCGGGCACAACTGGAGAGGTCAGGTTGCAGAAGTTGTTGAACGAAGAGCAGAACGCAAAAGTGACGATGTTATAGAAACGGCTGGAGAAGTAATCAGCGGTCAAGCGGACATGGTCGCTGAAGAGTTTTTGTTCTAGGCCAGTAGTCCAAGTCTTGCTGGCTTCGGGCTTCAGCGAGGGATTGCCGAAGTCGCCAAAGTTGTCACCGAAGATTTGGTCGAAACGCGGCTCCTTGATGCCCTGGCCGTAGAAGATGCGGAAGAGCGTGTCGCCGCGCACGCCTTTGCCGTAAAGAAGATTGAGCGAGGCTCCTGCGCGGGGAACGAGGCGGGTGCCGAAGTTGGCGTTGGCTTCGGCGCGGCCTCCGAAGTTGAGGGAAGCGCGTGGATGTGGGCGATAGCGAAAATCTAGGAAACCGGCTTGATTGTTGCGGCGCGCGTGCGGGGCATTGATAGAAGTTAGAAAGGCGTTTTCGACTTCGTATTCGTAGCCCGCGGTGACGCCAAAATTCGCGATGAGATAACTCGTTTGTGCGGTGACGTTGGCGCGGTTGTATTGCAAATGGCTATTGCCGGGGAAATCGCAGAACTCGGCGGTGGGGACGGCCGCGGGATTGGTCTGCGGGCAGAAGGCGTTGGGATCAGTGGCGAAAAAACTTTGCAGCGGATTGTCGCTGGCTTGCCAGGTGTAGGACTCGGCGCCGCTGATTTGGAGGCGCCAGTGTTTGCCGGTGGCGAAATCCCAGCGGGCGCTGGAACTGAAAAGGTGCTGGGTGTAGCGCTGGTCTAGATTCGGCGGTTCGAAGAGAGTTTGACCGGCAATGCCGGCGATGCTGTCGTTGTTGCGCAGGCTCAGTCGGATTTGGTTGGAGTCGCTGAAGCTGTAGCCAAAATTGCCGGAGAGCGTTCGATTTAGGAAATTGTCGTTGGGGCCTTGGCCATCGGTTCCGAAGTAAGAGCCAGCGACGGAATAGTCGAATGCGCCGAGGAGACCGCTGAGCTGCGCGCCGCCGCGGCCCGAAGCGAAGCTGCCGCCCTCGCCGAAGATGCTGAACTCGGGAGTGCGCGTAGAGCCGCGGTGAGTGAAAAGCTGAATGACGCCGGAGACAGCGTCGGTGCCGTAGACGGCGCTTTCGGCGCCGCGAACGATCTCAACTTTGTCGATGTTGTCGAGAGTGAGGCTCGAAAAATCGACGGCTCCGCCTGGGGGGTTGATGGGCGCGCCGTCGACGAGGACTTTCGTGAAATTGGAGTTGCCGCCGTTGAGGAAGACGGAGGCTGTGCCACCTTCGGGTCCGGTGCGGCCAATAGCGATGCCTGGGGAAAAGGTCAGGGCATCGGCGAGGGCGACGGACTGGCGCTCTTCGATCTCTTCCCTGGTGATGACCGAGACCGGCGCTGTGGTTTGGTCGATTAGCGTGGGCTCGGCTTCCGCGGTGACAATGACATTGGAGTTGAGCGGTTCGAGCTCGAGATGCGAATCGAGCTGGCGGTGTTGCTTCGCGGCTAGATCGATCGTGAAATCGCGCGTGACGAAGGGCGACCGTTCGAACGAGACCTGATAGCGGCCCGGAGGAAGCGACAAACTATAGGCGCCATCGGTGGATGAACTTGCTTTCCAGAGTTGCGCGTTTTTGTCGGCTTCCAATTGAGCGGTCACGTGGACGTTAGGAACGCCGGCACCGCTCGAATCGAGGAGCGTTCCGGACAAATGCGCATCGGCAGAATTATTTTGAGCTTGTGCTGAAAAACTGATGCCAAGGAGAACTGCGGGTAAAACAAAAAACAGAAGAAGTCGTATTTTCATGTTTTCCTCCGCTCCCTCTCGCGCGGGAGTTGAAGGTTGGCCCGGCGCTGGGAAAAGATCGCTCGGGCTTGCAGACTTCGCCGGTCTCCTGGCTTGGCGGCAGTTCCGTCCCCATTGATGGACATTCCCTGGGGGGCGGTGCGAGGCCTTCCCGTAGCGCTGCCCTTTGTTTCTGGCGCGAACCTCGAGAGAGGGTCGCGAACAATGAGCGATGCGCCGCAGTGGCCGCGGCAGTACCTTATTCCGCCTTACAGTCGCGCGGCGGCGACGGCTTTTTCACGTGCAACTCCAACGATTGAAGAAGTTGACGCACCGTCTTCCCGTGCACGAAGTCTGCGATGAATCTGGGGGACCCCCTCCGTTTCCTGCCAGGGGCCCGCTGTGGGTGACTCAAGTGCCGCAGCCTACGTCGCGGCGTTCGGGTTAACAAGGGAACCGCTATTATTTATCGGACGGCATATTCACGCGGGGACGGCCAGACGAGCCGAGCTCCACGGTGAGAGGCGTCCGAAAAACCTGCTCTAGCAATTCGCGCTGGAAGACGCTTGCGGGCGGTCCAACGCGAAGGCATTTGCCCTTCTGAAAAAGTGCGACCTGATCGGCGTATTGTCCCGCGAGATTCAGTTCGTGAGTCACGACGACAACCGTGTAGCGGTTGGCGTTTGCAAGCCGGCGCAGAGTTTCGAGCAAATCGACCTGCGCGCCGATATCGAGATGCAACGTCGGTTCATCCAGGAGAAGAAGGAGCGGCTGCTGCGCGAGGGCGCGAGCCAAAATGACGCGTTGTTTTTCGCCGCCGGAAATTTGGTCCATCCAACGGTCGCTGAGATGTTCGGCGCCAACTTGCGCAAGCGCGTTGCGCGCGATGACGATGTCTTCCTCGGTTTCGAATCGCAGCGTGCGGCCGTACGGATGCCGCCCCTGGAGAACAAATTCCCAGGCGCGCGAGGGGAAGAGCAAAGGGCTTTCCTGCTGGACCATGGCAATGCGCTGGCCCCGCGCGCGGTGGGGAAGCGTGTGGGTCACGAAGCCGTTCAGCAGTACGCGGCCGGAAAGGGGCGCCAGCGAGCCAGCAATGAGTTTTAAGAGCGTGGATTTGCCGCAAGCGTTTGGTCCAAGGATCGCAACGATTTCGCCGGGACGCGCCTGAAAGCTCGTAGCTTCAAGCGTGAACAGAGGAGCTTGCGTTGGATTCGCGGAGTACGCGAAGCTGACCTGTTCGACGCTCAGGCGAACGTCGGAGTTGAAATCGCCGGCAGTTCCGACAGGACGTGAATCCGTGGAAGGAGAGGAGTGAGCGTAACTGGTCACGCCAACCCCCTGCGCATCAGATAGAGAAAAAGCGGCGCGCCGGCAATGGCCGTCATGGCGCCGACGGGAAGTTCAGAGGGAGATATGACCGTGCGGGCGAGCGTATCGGCAACGACCACGGCAATGGCACCGCCAAACGCGGCGGTCGGCAAGAGGATGCGATGATCGGAACCGAAGAGGAGGCGCATGACGTGGGGCACCAGGAGACCGACGTAACCGATAGCGCCGCTTACGGA
>WNFS01000142.1_pt1 | contig 50782 bp, 76 predicted proteins | sample 5400141 | NCBI WGS metagenome assembly WNFS01 (sample SAMN13153358, study PRJNA577476) | soil metagenome | isolation source: 60 cm saprolite under Madrone tree | place: USA:California | collected 2016-06-14
AGCCGAGACGTTCGAAGCCTCCTACATTGTCGACGTAAAGATGTGTGCCGTCTTTATACGGGATGACATCAAGAAAGCCGATCTTCTTTCCGTTCTCGTCTAACAGTCGGAAATTGTCCGCAGCTATGGGCCCTTCGAGACCCCCTTCGGTAATAGGCTTGCGTTCTAAGGTGACCTTGCGATCGCCGATGGAGAACTGAGGCTCAAGCCCTCCAGACCCGCGGACAAGCTGGAGTGGATCGGCGATGACTTCCTTCTGGCCATACCCCGCGGCTTTGATAGCTTCAGCCCGAGCCTTCTCAACCCTTTCCCTGCCCAAATGCTTAATAGCAGCTTCGGCATCCTCTACAGATGTGACCTTGAACGGTGCCCTATCTTGTACGACCTCTCCACCACTGGCAGCCCTATTCCCTTGTCCAGCGCCAGAAAAAGAGGTCTTTAATCTTTCCCCTGTTTCGGGATTAACTTTAACCAGCCGCCCGTTAGGTGCTTGGAAAACAGTAGGGTCATTCACATACGTAGCGGCGTCACCCTCAAGCGGGCGTAGTTCATCTGTTTGCCAAGATTTATCTTGGAACCATTCCTCGGAGTAGTCGTCGGAAGGAGCCTTAGGGACCTCCGGTTCCTTTACAGGCACAGCCTCCTCTACTCTTTCCTTTCCGATCTTTAGCTCATCAAGCGTCAGCCCTCCATCTCGCAACCTTAGATGATCATGCAACTCCTTTGCAACATCCGGATCTACCCTAGAGAGATAATCAGCCAAAGGCACACGGATATCACCGCCAATGCCTTCAGCAGCTGCCAACCGCTCTGCAAGATCAGGAACCCAGCCAAGGATATTATCGCCAACCTCGGGGATCTTATCGCCGTAAAGCGCCCGCACTGCTTCGGCGTCAATCCCAATTTCTCTATCACCCACATGCTGTCTAACGAAGTTGGAGTAATAGTCAGGACTACGGTCTCGGGTGGCGGATTTGACGGATTCTGAAAGGGCGTCTTTGAGGGCTTTTGCATCGCTCTTGGCCTGTTCTGCTTTGGCGGTGTCGATGAGGGGGTGGACACCCGGAGGGGGTTCCTTTTCGGGAAAATGATCGGCGATCTTAAGAGCACTCTGGAGGTTTCTGAATACTTTAGTAGCCGCCTGACCAACCTTCATAGGACCTTCAGCACCACCCCCTCCGGCCTTGACGCCAATGTCCCCTCGCATCATGGCCATCTCGGCCATCGCTGTGAGGTCCCGGGCAGCGCTTTCCCCGAAGATCGCGGACATCCCATCGAAGCCCATACGAAGTAGGCCCCCAGTTACACGAGAGAGGCCCTCCATGCCAATTTCACCTAGGCCCACTACTTGCGAAACAGCCCCAGCGGTAGCTGCTTGGAGTCGGGTGGTATGTAGGGCCCAGTCGATGTCATGCTGGGACACAAAGCCTTGATAGAACCTTCGGGTGTCGATGGGTTGGTCGCCGAAGCCTCTCTGGAAGGATTGAGAGATGGAGTCGTCCTTGAGCCACTTTGCTAGGCGACTCTCCCCTCCGGTATTGGTGATTGCCTGCGAAGCTGTATCGAGTTGACCAAGGTCATCGTGGGATAGCCGTGGGGCCATTGGATGAGAGTTGAGGTAGTCAGCTATGTGAACGTTGTCGGCGATGATGGATGTACCAATAGCGGCTTTGTGCTGCCGCTCGAAGGTATCGACGTCGCCGAAGATAGCTGTGGCCGGAACCCCCGAGGCTTCCTCAAGTTCTAACGATCGTGCTGCCTGTTCAGGATCATCATCCAGCGCCGCTACATTAGCGGTCTTGGCCATAGCCCCAGAGGCTTCAAGATAATCGCTGACTTCACTCATTCTGACTTCGGTGCGTTGGGTGGGAATGTTACCCCGGGTTTGCCCTTGTCGGACTTGGCAGAGCCACCGTAGAGTTCTCTAAACTTCTGGGCCCGATAGACCCGTTCAAGCATTTTGTCGGTGGGCTTCACGCCCTGTGCGGCCCAGTCTGGGTCATTACGGAGCCGGGTCATCTCTTCATCTGGAACGGGTAGCTGATAGGTCGGGGTTGTTTCATCTGTAAAGTACAACCAACCCCTACGCCCAGTCGCCTGCTCCTGCATCAGCTGAGCCCCGATCTTTCTGACCTCTTCAGGCTTTGGTACTTTCTTGTTATCCTTTTGGAACTGATCGAGTTGATCCTGGAGGCCGCCAACGAATTGGTAGTAACCGTCTTTATCAGATGTTCGATCAATCCCCGCCGCACGGAGATCGGGTGTGAGGATTGATATAGCCCTTGCGACACGAGGATCACTTTCAGACTGACTGCGTAAGCGCTGTTGGAGATTGATAAGCTCTCGCTTTCCCGAAGTAGGGATGTTCTCCCCGACCACGTCCCGGGCCAAGAACGAAACTGGATCATCATGCGCTTGGCCTTTCATCTGCTGATAGTTACGAAGGGAGTCGTCGGTCCATGCCACGCGTTCGCCCCCTGCGTTCTTGGCTAGGGCCTGCATGTACTTCTTCTGGGTGGTAGGTTTCATAGCATCCCAAGCATCGCTGACCTTGGGGTCTATTAGCTTTAGTTCGTCTACGGACTTGGGAAGGATGCCTTCTTTGTTCCCGGTCATCATCGCTGAGGCGACGGTCTGCTCAGCGTTTTGCTGCCCATCACGGACGACGGATTTGTGTCGATTGTAATCAGCAGTGATTCGTTCGCGGACGAAGTCTTTGAACAAGGGATCGTTCTTATCAAGGTCTCCTTCGGTGACTTTAGACATGCCCTCGGAGATGTAGTCGTTAAGCGATTTGTCCCCTTCATCATCTCCGTCCCGGAGCTTTCCAAGGACTTGATCCGCAATGATGCGGGAGCCTTGTTGACGATATTGAGTTTGGATGGTGGCCTGAACTTTAAGCGCATCCATTGGAAGCAATGCCTTGGACGCAGTCGATTGCTCATACATCTTCTGCGCCCCGATAGCATCGGTACGGGCCAGAGAGGCGGTGCGCTTTGCTAAGGTCTCAGAGATGACTTGGCGAGATCCTTCCTGTACAGCTTCTGATGGAATACCACCACTACGACCTTTTGCTTCTACTTCAGATTGGATTGCCCGAACGCCACGCTGGAAGGTCACGTCGTCAGTAGGGGAAGCAGAGATGGCATCTTGTGTAGCGGCAATACGTGCATCACTAGCCTTATTTGCGGCAACCTTGGTTTGCTGCGCGGCGTGACCTGCGGCGTTGAATATAGTTCGGCCCATAAACGAAAGGGAGGAGCCATCGAAGAGCTTCTGGGCCATAGGGTTGGACAGACCTCCACGGGTCTTTACCCGGAGATCTTGCAGTTCTTGGATATGTGCCTGCAAAGCCTCTGGCGAAGCGTTGTTCCCTTCCTTCGCGTTGAACTGTGCATGGAGCATCCCCGCTTTCATCATGTAGTCGGCATCGGCAGACTTCGCCTCCGTTTCATTCTGGAGGTTCTGCATGTTCATCGCCTGGGCCCAGATCTTGTCTGAGGCACCTTCAATGTCGTGGCCTAGGCCGGAAAGGGCATGGCCTACGGCACCACCAAAGGCATCGACCGGCACCCCCAGGTTTATTTCGGAAGTGCCACCAAGAGAGGGAGTTTGGTCAGGAACTAGTCCGGGTACCTGCGGTGCCATTAGCCAAATGCTCCTGCTGATTTACCCTGCATCCATTTGCCTGCTACGTTCCCGGCTCCGGAGATGAAAGAGCCCCACATTCCCAGTTCACCGGCTTCTTCAGATGTCCTTGCGGCCATTTGATCGAGGTTGGCTTCGGCTACATCCGTGGTGGCTTTGGTCTCGTAGCCCCAAGCAGTCTTGGCGGCATCCCAGCTGATGACGTTTTGATCATATTGGGCCACATCGGTCTGGGTCTCACGGACCCTTTCATTCGACCCGGAGTTGACATCGAAACCAGAGGCGGACTGGATGACCTTCGTGGAGGCAATGGCTTCGCGGGACTTCAGCCCTTCGACTTGAGCCTTGGCCCCTCCGGCTTGCGTAGCCCAAGAGGCGTTTTGTTCGTTGATCTGTTTGTTCAGCAGGGCCACACCGGCTTTGTAGCGGTAGGCCGCTGCGTTGGCCTTGCCGGATGTCAGGGAGCCAATACCAGAAATAGCAGCGCCTGCGGCCGTAGCGGCCATACTACCGATAGCAACTGCGGAAATCGGATCGGCCATCAGGCGCTCCTGTTGATGACAAAGGTCCGCAGATCCCCGTCGGGTTCATTGAACTCCGCCCCGAGCCAACGAAGCCAGCGGTGGGCGGCGGTGTTGCCGATTTTGCAGTGGCCTATGATGGAAGCGTAGCGCCCAAGGAATTCCCTTATTTGGATCTGCGAGTGGCGGACGAAGAGGAATTGATGCGGGACCGACTCCAAAGCCCACATCCAGATGTAGGCTTGGTTGGAGAGGAATGAGGGAGGGATAAGACCCCAGCAGCAGACGAAGTGACCATCGACGTAGCCGATCCAGACCTCTCCCAGTTTTTGGCAATGGTCGAGCATTTCGATCTCGCGCTCGGAAAGGACCTTGCCGTATTCAGCTAGGATTATCTCCGAAAGGGGACCTTCTAGTTTGGACACGATGGTTGTCATTTGCTTGTGTCCCCTACTTCGATTTCTGGGATTACTCCCAAGATTGAGGCCGGATAGGGATTGGGCTGTTGGATATAGTATTGCCCAAAGACATCCCACTGTGGATCAACGACGGTCCGGGCATCACCAGTAACGAGACCGGCTACGATCTGATTGGACATCGTCCCGACGTTGCCCAGTACAAGGTCTTGCATTGGCACACCTGTATCTAGGTTCCGCCCTGCGGTTAGACCCAAGGCGTTTCGACACCGTACGGTTACAGCAGAGACCTTTTTCCGTTTGCCCTGAACGGTTGGTTCGCCAAGGTCAAGGGGAAGGGTCCCAAGCTGTGGTAGGAAGGAAAGGCCTACGGTTACGATCGAAGCGTTGGGGATAGTTGTGAGGCCTGCGGTACCACCAATGCCAAATTGGAATGTACCATTAACAGGCATTGTGAAGTTGATTACGACTCCATCAGCGAGGCCGGTAACGGCCATTCCACCTAGGTGCTGAGCTCCACTGAAGATTGTTGCGGCTGCACCATTGTAGCCGATTCCTGCATCAACCTGCCAAGAGGATTGGTAGCCTGTAGGAAAAGTTAGTTCCACGAAACGCTCTATGTAGTTTACGGTTACACCTAGAACTGTTCGCTGAACTACGTGATAGACTGCATCAACGTTGCCGACCGAAGAGGCCTCTGTGATTGAAGCCACACCACCAAATGAACCTTGAGTGTCGGAGTGGGTCCAAGCAATGATCTCGAGATCTTTCAGGAAGGTCAAACAGAGGAGTTGCCCATCATTACGGACGGCCCAAGCAAGTTTGAATGGCTCTTCAGCCCATGCCCATTGGGTAATGTTGAAGTTGTAGAATAGATGGTTGGAGAGGATGGAGATGTCTGTTCCGGTATAGACATTGGTGTAGAAGTTATAAACGAGGTTGCGGACGATGGATTGCTTGGCTTGAACATAAAGGATATCCGATGTCGCCACGATTGGTGGTAACGGTGAAGAGCCGTTATAAGCTTGAGGGTTGGCTACAAGGCCAGTGGCGCTGAAGGGGGATCCAGGACTACCTCCATTGACTAGCCATGCAAGGCGATCGCCAAAGACAATCAGTCCGGCAGGCATTGGGATCATGGCTTGGATGGTGTTAAGCTGTCCTGCAACTAGAGTTTGTTGAATTGCATCATCCGGCTGGATTGGTGAACTGATGTCGAAGTTGAAGTATGCTCCTGGTTTTGAGGCGTTGATCTGGCCTGGAGAGCCCACAGGTCCAGCAAGGATAAGGCGTTGATTCGCTAAGGCCGGGACGGTTGGATTGCCTGCTGAAGGGGCACCAAGGGTTGTGGTTGCTGTAGCTGCGCCTGAAGAGAAGGTTACAGCAGGAGCGACAAGATATCCTGTACCGGCTTGAGTTATTTGAAGGGTATTGATACTCCAGGTGAATAAGATGGTTGCAGCTGATCCACCCCCAGGTGAGCCGATTGTATCTGAAGGCGGTAACGGGCCTACAGACAATGATCCTGGAGTGGATACGGCTACACCAGTAATTACTCCAAGACCTGGACTACTGACAGAAGTAACAACATAATAAGCGTTACCGACTTGAAATGTATTACCAACCGAAAATCTAGACCCGCCGTTACTTACAGCTACCGCAGATAGCTTCATAGTTGCTACAGCGGTAGCCTGAACTCCACCAGCAGGTGGGGCGGTCAAGGATAAAGTAGGAACAACTGTGTAGTTGGCATTAGCAGTTAGAGTTATAGTTTGAATACCTGAGCCGAAGAATGGATTCTGTACAATAGGAGGGCCCTGAGAGAAGTCTACGACTATATTAGAATCAATCATCGTCAGGCCAGTGACGTTACCAATAAAGCCCAACTGTGAACCACCTGGAACAGCTGAGCCATAACGTGGTTGGGCCCGATAGACGTTGTAGCTAGCTGCGGCTAGGACAGTGGCCCAAGTAATGGTGTTGGTACCTGCCACAGAACGAATGTCGGTGACGTTAGCAAGGGTCGCGAATGCTGATGGGGGTGATTCTTGACCGTTTGAGTCGATAGCAGTTATGACATAAGCGTAGTTGACGGTTCCAGCTGCTAAGGTGGTGGAAACGGCTTGACCGGTAGGGGCTGCAATGGTTGAGCCTATGATGATTTGAGCCAAGGTCCAATTAGTAGCGGCAATAAGGGTTAGAACATATGGTGGATAGTTAGGGTGGCAAAGAATGAGTTGGTTTACGTTTTGAGTGTAGCGGATGCCAAAGACTTCCGAGGCTTGATAAGGTGAGGTGATGGTGTAGACTCGTGCAGTAGTACCTCCAGAGATATAGGTGCCGTAAGAGGTGGTGTTGATAACATTGCCAAATAGATCGGTGAGAGTGTAAGTGTTGGCGGTCACTCCAGCGACGATAAAGGTATTGCCATTAAGTAAGACCATTCCCACAACACCAGAAATGACGATCCAATCACCGTTGGAATAACCATGAGCAGCAGAAGTTATGACTCCGGGATTGGCTTGGGTAATGGCGGTTACGGCTTTGCCGGTTTCGAGGACTGGAGTGCCGTTGTTGAAGAACCGAACGTAGCCCTGACCGAACTCCAACATGTAGGAAACGGTGAAGGAGGCTTGGAAGGGAATGGGACGGACGGTGCCATTGGATTTGCACGTGGCAACATACTTTGTGCCCGGACGGGTTGTGGCACCTCCACGGGTGTCAACGAAGAAGTTGCGGAGTAGGGCTGCACCGGAATGGTATTGCTTCAGGCTGACTTGGGCATAGAGTGAAGGGGACCACTCGCCACTGTTGAAGCTGGTTTGGATTACGTTGTCACTCATTCAGGTAAACCCTGGCCAGATGGCTCCCCAATTGAAGCCGGTATTGTAGGGGCCACTGTAGTCCTCAACGAAGTCTATGCCACGGATCCGAAGCCAGTCGGGGGTGACATCGTTGACCTTCAGGCCTTCATTGGCATCGGTACCGCGGGCTTCGATGATCATAGCGTTGGCTTCGGCGATTTTGGAGTTCGCGAGGGATTTGTCTCCCGAAAGGGCAATGCAGAGCCGGGCTCCCACAATCAAAGAAAGGGCCTCTTGGAAGTCGTCATCAAAGACGTTTTCATCGGAGATGTCTTTGATGTAGTTCCCGATGGCGAACTCTTGGTTCGTCAGGATCACTCGCTGATCAGTCGGTGCCGACTGTTGAGTGAGCGTGAATGTCGCACCGGTGCCAGAACCAGAGGTGGAGAATTGTGGAACAGGGTTGGGTTGAACCACGAAGTAGCTCCCGCCGATTGGTGGGGCCTCCCCCCTGAGGACGTTAACAACGCTAACAGTAGCAACAGCCCCGCCACCACCGAGCGTAAGAACCGTGAGAACCACTGGGGCTCCAACAGGAGCGGTTCCTTGGGGAGCTTGAGGAAGAGTGATAGTGTCTCCGATGGCATAGCCTGTACCTCCTGCTGTGACGGCTGCGGAAAGGACGCCGAAGAATTGATCCACGGCGACCACATACTTCACCGGTGGGCCCTGCCAAAAGGAAGGGGAGCCACCGGTTACGGCTGTGGTTATGGGGACTCCAGAGGCAAAGCCTGTGGCGGTTTGTGGGGTGAGCCAACACATCCGTAGGCAGTCGACGGGGTATTGGTACTCGTAGGCCCAAGGCGGGGCCGGTTGGCCCTTGGCCCAGAGTTGCGTGGCAGGAGATGTGTTCTCGGGGGTTCCTGGAACAGAGGTGATGAAGTTCAAGTTGGCGGAGTTGAACGCACAGGCCCACGGCGCCATCCGGAGGAGTCGGCGACGGAAGGGGACGTAGATAATGTTGAACTGGATGGCCTCGTTGTTGGACTGAGCCACCAGTTGGGCGGCGGTGATAGTGGTCCGTGACCCCCATGTTTGGAGGGCACGGTTGGCCATGTCGACCTGTGCGGTCATTTACGTCATTCCTTCATTCTTCTTGGCTTGCATCCATTCGGCGTAGGGGCTGTCGCCTACGATGTATGGGCTACTCTCTTGAACGATCGGAACCGAACTCTTACCAGAAGGAACACCATCTTGATCAAAGACGACAAGGCTCACCATGTTGTCTCCCCAGACCCAAGTGACGATCGCAGGTCTAGGTTGGTCCTGACGTTCTTCCTTTGAAGGCCAATACCACATGACTCGGCCAACGGTTGGAATAATCATCTCAATACCTCCCCTGTGATCCACAGCAGCCGTGGTTGGTGCCACCGATGCCGGGTGAGCCAGAGTGGGGACCACCATTATTGGGGCCATTGGTGGTACCATGATTGGAACCATGGAGACCTGGGGACTTAGAGTCCATAATGTTCTTTGGACCTTGAGGAGCCTGATAGTTCCGTACGTCCACAGTATCTCCGGGAAGGACACCACCGCATTCCACCCCGGCGGCTTGGGGTTGACGGGAAGTGGGGCCGAAGCCCCCAAGGATGTCTCGGGCCATTAGAGTTTCCTTTGCAGAACTGGCGCAGTTTCGCCATTCGAGGTTTCATTCACAGTCTCTTCGGCTTCGGGTTCTGACTCTTCAGGCTTCTTCGCCGTCTCCTCAGCCATGTCTTCAAGGGCCTTCATCGCCGCATCCGCAAGGGGCTTCAGCCGGGGGTGCCCCATGGCCTTTTCGTGGATTTGCAAAAGGGCCGCGACTTCGTTCAGGTCATGACGCATCAGTACTCTCCTTGTGAGCCGGTCTTGTGGCGCTTCTGGCCAATCCCGGGTGCCATGTAGCCCCGACCACCTGACCATGGGGTAGCTTTGAAAGTGAAGTCCCCTGTGTCGGTGGAGTGGTTGCCGACCTTTTCGCCAAGGTAGGACACGGCTCCGGGGTTTACGATCTTGGGATTGGGCTCGACCTTGCTATCGTATCGGCCTGTGATAGATGGACGTCCTTGTTTCATGTTCCATTCTCCTTTGGTTTCGTTAGTTGCCTCGTATGGTCCCACCGATTGAGTGGGTCTTCTGCCATTTCACGACGGACCTTTTCGAACGTACCACCGTCGCTGTGCATTCCTTCTAAAAGCTGGCGATAGCGATCGTCACAACGTTCCATTTCAGCCATGACATGACGTGGGACTTGCTGACCTCCTTCGTGATATAGATTAACTATATCATGAACATCATGCATATACATAATGAACCGACGCATCTTTTCTGGGACCTCCGACTCGGCATCAACCATGTAGTTGACGACTTTGGTCATCATCTCCCGAACGAGTTTCATGTTGGCGTCGATACGCTTCAGATAGACCTCAGCGGAGTGTTCTGGTTCAGACATTTGGTTCCTATTGGTTTTCATAGACGCCAGAAAAAGTAAATTGTTCAGCTGCCCACGCCCCACCACTACTTTTCAGACAAAAACCCTGCGTACCACCTGCATTTATTTGACAGTTAATCCCTGTATTGGTCAGAAGTTCACGACCAGTTAAATTTGCGGCAGATTGTGCCGTATTTGGCAAATTAAAAGTCACGTTCGTTACTGCGCAAGTGCCGATCACGGTAATTGTAAAATCACCTTGAATGAAAGTTGTCTTACCAATCGTCTTTGAACGTGCCGATGCTGACGTGATTGTAGCCGTTCCACAAGCGGGCGCTGGAGTGAAAGTGGTCCATGCCGTACCAGCATCGCCTGTACCACCCTGAGCGACTGAAAGTGGCGTGGTCATACCACTTACAGCCTTAGTGAATACTGTACTCACATTATGAGTTGCATCTCCGATCTGGGTTACATTATCTGCATCAGGTGCGAGCTTGTTAGCTTGCATCGTCCAGCCGGAAGTAGCACTATTTGACGGTTTGAAATCCCACGTCAACGCCTGCATAACCAAAGGGAGAAATGTACTTGAACCATAGTTCTCAGCTACGATAGCAGGAGTTGCTGTGCCCTGTACTGAAATACCAGAACCCGTTGTTGGGACTTGCGAGCCCGAGAAAAACCCTCCCAAACCAGAAGTAAACGTGGTGCCAGTCGGCGTGGCATTGATCCCGACGCCTCCCGCGCCAGATGACGAAATGATTATGTTGTCCGTGGTGGTCGAGAGAGCTAGCTGTCCGGACCCGTTCTGACAGATCGCGTCGCCGTTTACAGAATTGGTAAATCCAAGATAGTAACATCCAAGCGGCCCGACATTGAACGTACCGATACCCATGTCTTTGGTGGCTGTGGCAGCGAACGGCGCCCCGCCGGAGTTCGAATACGCGCCCTGACCCATCCATACACCGCCGATCAGAGTCCCAGATGTGTTAGGAGTTTGCAACAGCCAGGCCGATTGAATTGCACCTGCCGTGGAATTACCGACCCAATTAGAAATGTTCCCATAGTTAACACATGTACCCGTTGGACAGGCAGACGTACCGCCAATCGCGTAAATAGCGGCGATTGTACTTCCTGGTTGTGGTGCCCCTCCAGAGTTACGTACCAACTGGATTGCTGGATTGTTGTCCAGTGAGTATGAACATCGCGTTCCACATGTTGTGTTTCCAATCGTGACGATCTCAGTAGCGGCACCACTGACGGATGAGGTTACTTTGAGAGAGATGTTGGAATTGAAATCGAATGCGAGGCCTGCGCCGTTGATAACAACAAAACCAATGGGATTGGCACTTCCATAACCTCCCCAAGGAACACCAGGGGCGGATGGAGATACTACACCGCCAGCACAAGAGCCTCCATTGAGGTTAAACAAACTTGCATTATTAGCGATGGCACAGGCAAGTTTCCCTGCAAGTGTTGATAATGTATCGCCACCGATGGCATTGCCTGTGGTTACGGTACAACCTGCTCCAGAACAAAGCCCTGAGCCCATCGTAATGGTAAGTGAAATTGCATCACCAACCGTTACTGTTCCTGTGAGTGATAATGTAAAAACAGCGCTCGGGTCGCTAGATGTAATCTGCCATGCGTCAGCAGTAGAACAGAAGTTTTGATCTACCCACCAAACTTGATGGGGAGTAACACAGCCAGTGCCGACTAGGTTGCCTGAGGATGGATGCACTACAGGGATAGTCGGGGCGATAAGTGGGATGGTGACAGAATTAACAAAGGCAGTGCTAGCACAAGCATTGCTGCTATCACCTGCTGGGCGGGTGGGACAGGTAGGGTTTTGCGCCAAGGCCCCTGAGGTTAAGCTTAGCCACAAACCCAAAGCAAGGAGGAGACGTTTCATATGTTTGAATCCATTACCGTGAGGGCATTGGTGGCACCTACGAGGGCGAGAGCCTGCCATGCCTGTTGGCATTCGCCGGTTACTGTAAGGGAACCACCGTTGGCAAAGACCCGGAAGCCTCCACCAAGAGCTCCGGTAGTTGGGATAAGAGTCGCTTGAGAAGCTCCAAGGTTCCCCAGTGATGTAGTTGGGGACACAAGGATGTCATTGGCTCCAGGGTTGTGGAAGGTTATGGAGTTGCGTTGTGGGTTGGCCGGAGCCACAGTGATGTTAGAAGCCGTGTTGATATTGTTGTAGGCATATACCTTCCCCCCGGATGCTGAAGAGTTGGCTCCAGGAGCGCCTGGGGTTGTGGTGATACCCATTTCACTTCCCTTTCTTCGGGGCCGGGCGGATGGTGCCTTTGCCGGTGTCAGCCCGATTGAACTCCTTCGCGACCTTTTGTGGGATCCCGACTTTTTTGGCAAAGCTAGGATTGTGAGCCGCAGCGGCCATGGTGCGTGCTTGCTTGGGGGATTTGCTTGGCATTAGATCCTCCTTGAGGTCATTCGGTTCAGGGCCTTCCCTTGTGAAGCGGCCTCTTTAGCGTACGCTTCCAATGCGGCCTCATGAAGTTCAGCTTCGGTTGGCTCTACTTCAGGAAGGGGTTCTTCCGCGTCGACGACTTGATCCGGCTCCGGAACGGCCTGAGCCTTACCTGCAAGGGCCGCAAGGATCTGCTGGTTCTGGGCCATCATGGCTAGCATGGTTTCCATGAACTTATCGAGGCCCGGGTTCGAAGCCACTTCCCGAGCCACCCTCAGTTCGGTCATTTGATCGATCAGGGTATCGCCAAGCCGGGCGTAGAAGCTCTGGCGCTGGGAGTCCTCGTCGATGCCTTGAGTTGGGGTCCAGCTGAAGCGGGAGGAGACCTCTTTGGCCTCGTCATCGAGAGGGAGCATCCCTGGGGTGGGGTCGCCTTCGAAGGTGATGTCACGAGGGAGACCTTTGCCTTCCCAGCAGACGATGATTTCGCCATCCATATTGTTGTTCTCCGGACGGTGGGTCCAGTCATCTTCGAGGCGGGGGTCCAGGTGTTTGGGGACCTTGTACATCTTGCGGATGGGCTTGCCGGTGCGAGAGTCGGTGGTAGTGTGTTCCCATCGTTCCGAAGGGACAGAGAGGTAGTGGGGTTCGGTCAGTTTCCATCGGGCCATTAGAGTCCTACTCCTGTTAGGGTGCGTTGAATAAGGGTTGTAGTTACGATGATTTGGGCTGTGTCATAGGGAACGAAGAATTGGCTTTGGTAGACAACCGCAACGGGCATGGGAGTGGAAAGGGGCTGCTGCCAGGGCATGCCAATGACGGTATTGGCCAAGGGCTGGATGTTGTAGGAAAGAGATGTCGAGCCAAACTGCGTTGAGGGTGAAGATGGGGTTGGTGCTAAGGATTGTTGCCAAGCAAGCGTGAAGGTTGGAAATGGAGCCGGAACCCAAATTGGTTGGGTGTAGATTGCCTGTGCAACTAGTGGTGCAATGGACAGAGGTTGGTACCAGCCGTAGGGTGATATAGCAGGGGTAGTTTGTGGAGTGTCGAATGGTACAAACGTGGCGCCGATTTGGGATGGAGGCCCTTGCGGAGTGACTGCTAGAGCTTGGAACCAACCCATCCCGGTGATGGTGTTGATAGCCTGTGTGATGTTGTAGGAGAGGATTGCGGAGCCGGGTTGGGCAGGCGGGGCTGTCGGAGTGGTGCCGAGTGGTTGGTACCAACCAAGTGGAGCGGTGTTGAGTTGTAGGGTGTTGAAAGGAACGAAGGCGGAACCAAGCTGTGGCCTGGCGACTGGCGGTACAATGGCACTGGTTGATTGCCAGCCAGAGGGAACCACGAAGGGTGGAACGATGAAGGGTAGGTTTGGGGCATTGACCTTGGCGACTGCGGGCGCTGCAGAGGGAATTGATTGCCAACCACCAGGGACACTTGTGGCTACTTGTGGAGTGTTGAACGGAACGTAGCTCGAACCTGGTTGGGCCCGCACAGCTGGTAGAGGTATGCTAAGAGGCTGGTACCAACCAGCAGGCTTGGAATTGGGCGGAGTAGCGGGCGCAACTGGTACCCAAACCGCCCCAGCAGCTAGGGCAATAGCAGAGACTTTAGAGCGTGCTGAAGCAGCTATGAGAGCGTTGTTATCGCTTTGCGGAACCCAAGCTGTCGTTGGAGCGGCGGTTACGCCAACAAGGGAGGCAAAGATCTCGTCTTCAGGGTAGATTAGGAAGCAGTATGGATCATCATGGAGCTGCCTAGCTTCGGCGGCTGTTATGGTTCGGTTCCAAAGTGCGGCAAAGTAAATCCAGCCCGCTACGCCGTTGCCGGTTGGGAAATTGGATTGTTCAGAGTTTAGAACTGGCTGATAGGCCGTTGCGGTAAAGGCCGCCGTGATAGCCGAAGTGACTGCCAGCTTGCCATCAAAGTAAGTGTTCTGCGACGTGGCTGATGTATTGGTGCCAACGACGCTGTGGTAGACGCCAACGCTGTTGGCGGTGAATGTCGACGTGTTGGTGTTGGCATAAATCGCCACCATATTATTGGTAGCGCCGGAATCCCACTGAAGACCGGTGGCGGTGTTGGTGGCGGTATCGGAGACGCAAAACGCACCGGTAAAGGCAACACTCGGCAACGCCGTGATGTTCCAAGCAGTGGCGAAGCTGTAGAGACTTGATGGAAATATTCCGACAATGTTGCTAGTATTGGGAAAAGCAACAAATGGGCCTCCAGAAGTATACCGGTTCCCGGAACCTTGGGGTGATGGAGTGGGTTTAAATGCTGAGCTATTAGTTCCTTGTAACCCATCGACAAGATCTACAACCTGTCCGGTACCGGTGTCGTAGGCATAGAATACCATCCCTCTCGCAAGAGGATGCGACCAGTTAATCCTGGGAATGCTGGTCCAGGGTTTCTTCTGGCCCCGGTGGTATGGTATGGGTAGTTGCAAAGCGGTTCCTTAATACTGAATCGCGACAGGACCGACCTTAAGGATATGGCCGGAGGCTGATAGAGCTACACCAGTACGGTTACCAATGTAAACCTTGGTTGTCCACCACGGCATCCGACAGATGCCAGAAGCGGCGTAGACATCGTTGGCTGCCGTCGCAACATTGGCAAATGGGATGATAAAGTCGGGTGGACGAGGCAGATCGGTGCCGCTAGCATAGTTGGCCTTTTCAAAAGAAGTGCCACCATCCGGCGAATAGAGAAACCACCCTTCGAGAAATCCACCAGCAGCCGGGGTAAAGGCACCACCTGTTAAAAGATGAACCTGCCCCCAGATACCGTTGTTGAATGAGGCTTGATTGAACGAGGCTACAACACTAGAGACAACGTTAGCAGTTGAAGCAAGTGCGTTTAGCTCCGTGGTCATAAGGGTGACCGGAGCGAGGAGGAAGCCGTTGGTACCTGCTGCTTCTAGGAAATTAGTGGCCATGAATTATCCTCCAACGGCAGTATTCAAGATCCCTCTAGCTCCAGCAGTTGCGGATACAGCGCCTCCGTTGACGTAAGTTACGATGTTGTCGAGGATGGTTTTGATTGAGGCAATTTGGTTTGAGGACAAAGAGCGCTGGATTGATGGGTATTTGGTAGGGTCTAGAGGATGGGTAATGTTTGGAGTTACGTCGGCAGTGCCGAGAGATCCGTCAGCATTTTGAATGACTGTACCCATAGCGGCGAGAACGGCAGCACTGCCTTGGTCTAGCCAAGCCGCATCAAGAGCTACCATCTGGGTGTAGAGTGACATTAACTGTGCGGCAAGGTTGAACATCGTGTTGGCAGTTTGAATAGCTTGAGTTTGTGGATTAGCTATGGTCATGTTGATACCTCGTTCATCTATCTGTTAGAGTGGTAACGGGCTTCTTCGCGTTCGAGTTTCTTTTCGAACGGGTCACAGCCTTTGCCGACACACTGTTCACAAACCACTCGCATGCAGATTTTGCATAAGCCGCCGAGGTCGGCTGGGTCACAGAATGGTTTGACCCGCCGGATCTTTTGGCAGTGGCCACAGGTGAAGGTTGGGAGTTCGGTGATTTCGCCCCAAGGACCATAGAGTGTACCGAGACCTGTGAGAGCTTTGCGCATGACTTATTCCCGCCATTTGCAACCGACGATAGCGTTGCCGACGTAGGTTGAGGATTTGGTACGAACGCCAAGACCAGCGAGGTTGGTAGCGGGGATGACAAGTTCGCCAGGGCCACCAGGTGCGACCACCCAACGATAGGATGCACGTTGGTTGGCGCCGAGGGTGTCGAGGATGCCGGTTTCTGCACCGGTTGGCTCGGCTGTGAAGTTGCCCAAGGCGACGGAGCCGGCAGTGGCATCAGCTTGGTCTATGGCGTTCATGGTGAGGGTAACACCGCCAGTGCCTGCGGTGGTTTGTTTGATGATGGACCAAACAAGTTCGCAATCGGTGGCGTTGGGGACGGAACCTGGGCCTACGGTCCATTCGTAGAGGAAGGCTCTACGAAGAGTGGCGGTTGCGGCTGCGAGTTGGAGCATGGTTTTGGAAGTGGCTGCGACAGCGGTTAGAGTTGGGGTAGTTGCGGCAATGTTGGAAGTGCCATAGAGGGCCATTGGTATTGCTCCTTGGTTAGACTAAGATGTAGCTGAGGCTGCCGCCGATTGGGACCCCAGCGGAGAGGTTGATTAAGAGGGAATCGCCGACTAGGGTTTGGAACCAGCCTCCGGCGTTGAAGCCGTTGACACAGCCACCATTGGCGATGCAGTAGGCCGGACCGGAGATGTCCAAAGGGCCGGTGGAGGTTTGGAACTTGACGTTAACGGTGGCAGAGCAGACAAAGTAGAAGGATAGGGCAACGATTTTGCGGCCGGCGACGCCGAACACGAGGGTGCTCGAGGCCGAGACCTCGATGGGGGTGTAGAGGATCCCGCCTGGGACTTCTGTGCGGTAGATGTCAGCCAATGCGTTGCCTCAGGGAGTTGATGGAGTCTTCGATTTGTTGATGCCGGGCTTCGGCGCCTGCGACTTCGACCCGAAGGGTATCCAAGCGGGTTTGTTGATCCGAGATCTTGGCGTCGAGGTCTTTGGATTGCTGGGCCTTAGCGAAGATGGATTCTTCATAATCGCGGAGGTTCTTGACGTGGGCCAGGGAAAGCCCGGCTTTGGCATCGTTGAGTTGGCCTTTGATTTCGGTCAGGGCCGTGGTGGTTTGAGCGTATTCGGCCGAGGCCTTGTCGGTGGCGTCTTCGAGAGGGCCAAGTTCTTCGAGGAGCTTCTCGGCAGCTGTTAGGTAATCGATAGCGTCGCGGAGTATGGTCATGACATTGTGGGCCTTTCTAGAATTGGGAAAACCAAACGGTGGTGGCGATTGTGGCTGCCGAAGGGGTGACACAGAGAGTGGCGCCTGCCGGGACCTGCATCTGGGCAACACCAACGTTGTAGGTCGCGGGGGCGGTGGAGGTGACGTTCTGTGGGGTGATGATGGTGGTTGGGGAGGTGCAGGTAGAACCGGTACCAGAGATGAGGGTGAAGCTACCAGTTGCACCTGTGTTACTGACTTGGTAACCACAGATGAAGATGGATTGACCGGCCACGCCAGCGACGATTTGAGTGGCAGTTGTGGGGCCAATGGCGACGTTGGCCACCTTGTTGCAGAGGATTTGGGCTGAAGGGCCGACAGTGTTTTCTGCTGGCGCTGCACCAGCAAACGCAAGCCATAGGAAGAGTGCGATGCTGAACTTGCGCATCATCGCATCCTTATCCAGGTGGTTGTGGCTAAGACGTACATCCACTCATTGCTAGTTGCGTTTACTTGAGTAGCAACAGCGCCAGAGGTTACGGTTTGACCAGCCGCGGCTGTGAAGGTCACGGTGGCGGTGTTGTTGGAGCCACTGGCGTTCACGAGTTCAAAGTTCTCCCCATCCCAAGGATTGGCTGGAGCGGTTACGGCAAGAGCGCCAGTGACTTGAGCCGTGGTTATCAAACGGTTTTGGTTGGTGGTTAGGGTAATGGCACCAGAGGCAAGGGCTGTAGTGACATAACCAGCAGTGCCACGCATTTGTGCGGTGGTGGTGAAGATTGAGGGTCCACCGGGACCACCAATAGCGATTGACCATGCCTCGTTACCGGTCAGGGTGAGGGAGGTGATCTGTTGGGCCCAACTGTAGATCGCTGGGCTCGCAACGGCGAGGGCTATGAAAGCCCCCGCCAGAAGTGTTCGGAGTTTGGTCATTGCTGTTTCCTCACGATGCCGAGACGCAGATGTAATCCCACACCGTGTTAGCCGCGGCAGTGGTGAGTACGAGGGTTGTGGTTGTGGTGGCCCAGCTAAAAGTGGTAGCTGGAAGGGCACCTTGAGCAGCGACAACACAGTTAGGTGCGGTGACGAAGGCCGTGCCAAAGGTCAGAGTGCACGAGGCTGGGGTGCCGGCGGAGATAGTTACACGGCCACCGAAGTCAGTACCGACATTGGTGAAAGTGCCGCAGGCAGAGACGACCGGGGCTGGTCGTCCGGCAGGAGTGAGGATGTGGCCAGGGAAGTAGACGCCAGTGTTGGCGTCTACTCCGAATGGGCCGCGGGGGTCTTGGGAGAGTTGGATGGAGGAGGTGATGCTTTGGGCCAGGGCTAGGCCGCATAGAGCGGCAATGCCGAAGACCAAACCAGCGATGAGTGGACGGAGGAGTTTCATTGCTTTGCCCTTCAGTTCGCGACGGCGATACCGGGAGGGTACCCGCCGAGGATTGCGTTCTGGGTGCTTTGATAGACGAGGTCGTGGCGGTCAAGGACGAGGAAGGCTGAGATTGCGCCGGCGGTGGTTGTGGCAGCGCCGATGGTGTAGGTCAGGCGCAGGAAGCGGGGGATAGCGATGCCATCTGGGGGACGAGGCATGTCCATGTCGAAGAGCCGGGCTCCGGCTACGAGGGTGGCAAGGGCGTAGGCCGGAGAGGACCACCATGTGGTGAAGGCACCTTCGCTTCCGGAACCGTTGTCGGGGGCTCCTTGGAGGGCTACCACCAGGGTTGCTGCACCGCCCGAGGTGACAGTGGTAGAGATCTGGACCAGGAACTTCATGGCCGGATCATCGCCGATGCCGATATCTCGGGCGCCACCACCTGCGGCGAACGAGGGGATTTGTGGGTTACCTGCGAGACCGACGCCGAGGTCGATGTCGTTGGTGCTGTTGATGGTGCTCGCTACGGCAGCGATGGACTGGGCCGAGGAGAATTGGAGAAAGCCGTCTAAGATCATTTTGTGTTCCTTTCAAGTAACTTGGGCTTCGTTGCTGAGGACCGCGTCCACCGTGCGGATGGGAATGCCACGGAAGGTGGTGATGGGCTTGCCGTTGAACTCCTCGATGCGAAGGAGGACGTTGGTTTTGTTCATCGCTTGGAGGTCGAGGTAGGTGCGGATGATGCGGTTGCAGTAGATGACGGTCCGGCCCATGTCGGCGCGGACTGCGGGGGTATCGGAGGTTTGGATCGTGGTTGCAGAGACCGGAGCGGTGGGGAGGCGGTACAACGCTCTCACAAGAAGGTTGATCAGGTTTGCTGCGGAGACGCCTGTTAGTTGGGTGACGTCGATGTTGGCGATCCGCGCCATATAGCGCCAGTCCCGTTGGGCGAAGCCGATTTCCCACTTGAAGTGTTCCCGGTAAGCTTGGTAGGTGTTGCCGAGGGAGTCGGCTACGGGCCACTCACCCATGTCGCGTTGCTGGAGACCGGCGAGTTTGCCTTTGGGGAAGATCGCGTGGTTGGTGTCGGTGCCCCAGGTCATTACCCACACTGAGGTGTTGGTGGATGCGGTGCCGCCGCCATCGAGGACGTTGTTGGCGGTTTGGCTGTTGGCGACGGTTTTGGTGGAGTAGCGTGGGGCAAAACCAGTGAACCGTTCGGGATTGGCGAACTGGTTGCCGTAGATCATAGTGGAGGCAACTTGTTGGGACATCCCCTCCAGGAAGGCGCGGCTTTCAGAGAGGCGGAAATCGGGGGTATTGCCGTTCAGATCGGCGATGTCTTTGTCGATGACGGAGTAGGTTTCAAGGTTACCGCAGGCTTCGACGAGTTGGGCTGTGGTTGACTTGGCGTTGGGGACGCCGGTGTTAAGCAGGCGCCAAGTGGCTTGGGGCAGAGCAGTACGGACTGTGGTCTTGTGTCCGGTTGGAAGGTTGCCCTCGACGACCATCATGTCATCGAGGAGTTCGTTGGTTTGGGACAGAAGTTCGATGATAGCGGCTATTTTGTAACCGTCATCCGTACGCTTCGCCCAGTCCGCGTAAGTGAGTGCGGTGGTGCCTACGATTGCCATAGGGGAGGATCCTTAGTGAGGGTTAAGATTCATTCTTCATCCTCTGTTCCTCTGGGCGCTGCCGTTCTACCGCTCTGCGGTGGGACGGAGGATTTCACTACCATAGTGGACGGTGCTTGATTGTACCGCTCGTCGGCACTGGCGGTTCTTTTTTCTCAGGCACCGTTTCATAATTCAATCGCGTCACACCGAGGCCACATATCGGACAGGTGTATGTAGAAGCCTCAGTTGTTTCTATGGCATTAACAGGCATAGTGCTTCTATGTCCTTTGGAGCACGCGACGAGTTTGACTTCGTTCATTTTCAGGATCCGCGATTCGGCACTAGGTGTGGATAAAGGGCTTCGGCGATGGAGGGCGCGGCTGGAGCGTTAGGGGCTTTGTTGGCCTCCGGGGAGATCCCACCCGGCTTGATACTGGGGCCTTCCACGAAGGGTTTGAACATGATTGAGAGGGCCTCGACAACGTCGGGGTTGGTACCGGCACCGGTAAGGTCCAGGGCGCCACGGAAGGCCCTCGCGAGTGAAGGAGGAAGGGCCGAGTCGATGGCCTTGGAGATGTCGGTTCGGACGGTTTCGGCCTTGGAGCCAAAACGGTCGTGGATGTCTCCGAGCCATTCTTTTTGGAGATCGGCCCATTGTTTGTAGGGGGCTTCGATGGCCTGCTGGGTATTTTTGGCATAGGTATCGACTAGTTTTTGAGCGGCTTCTTGGGATAGGCCGAGTTCTTTGAACGCTGCGGTGGCTTCGGTCAGGGCCTTTTCGTCGAATTTGAAGCCTTCGGGGACTTTGAAATCGGCATACTTTTCAGGGGCGCCTTCGGCATCAGGCTTCTTGTCTTCTGGTTTTGGCACAGCCGGAGGCTCTTCCTTCGAAGCCTCAGGGGTCTTGGTAAGGAAGGACTGGCCTTCAGGTTTCTTCTCTGGCGTAGGGATCGTAGTCTCCGGGAGAGGGGTCTGGTCCTTCAAGGTCCCGTCCGGCTCCCGAGCTTCCGGCTGGTTGCTCTGAGGGGGATCGATCGTCACTGTCGTGTCGGTCATTGGAGAGTTCCTTGTGGGAGGCTTCCTGCATCATTAGGATGTATTCGGTTGGGCAATGGACTATGACATCGGCGAAGATTTGGAGCCCAACGTTTTGGCTGCCGCAGTTGAAGGCTGTAATGTCGCCCGCGCCTCGTACAAAAGGTGTATGGAAGACATTGCAACGTGCCAGAAGGGAATGCACCCATATACGACCAAGGGCTTCGGACATGATGCGTTTGGTGTATTCGATTCTGGCGTGTTCCGCATGCTTGGCGGCCTTTTCTGCTTTACGGACATCTTTGCGGTTCCCAGCGTCATAGGTCATCCCCCGGCTACCATCCGTTGGACTAGGTTCTGCCCGCCACCTATGTCGATCTGGGAGGCGTTGGCTCCGGCTTTGGTCAGGGCTTCCATCTGTGCAGCCTGCTGCTGGGCCTGTTGTTGCTGCTGACGGGTTTGGCGGATCTGGGTGAGTTGAGCGGGAGAGCGGATAATGCGCGGGCTGTTGTTGAGGAGGTTGCTATAGATATCGAGGGCCATGTCGATGTCGAGGTTGTCCACGGCTGCGGGATCGATTCCGGCAAGTTGACCGGTGATTTGGAACATGCGTTCGATGGATCCGGCTTGGGCTGCGTTTTGGGAGATCTCTAAGAGCGAAGAGAATTTAACATCGATGTTCTTCCCGGCCACTTCCGGAGGGGGAGGTGGAAGGATGTTGGCGCGAACCATGATGCCCCAAACGCGGTCGACGATGGGGGTGAAGACTTCGTTGTAGAGACGCTGGAAGACCGGGCCGAGCATGATGAGGGATTCGGCCTTACGCATGTCCCACTCTACAGCAGTGATGTTGGAGCGGGTTTCGAATTGGGAGGCGACGTTGAAGAGGTTGTTGAAGAAGGTATCGCGGATGCGTTTGCGGACCTCTTCGAGATCGGCGGTGATGGAGGCGATGTCTGGTTTCCAGTTGCCGTAGGCGGGCTTCATGCCATCGTTGCCTGTGGACATCATTCCTTGCAGGAAGGTGATGCCGCCAGGGAGAAGGGAAGCGGGTTGGTTCTTCAGTTGGACGTCTGCAACGAGAGGGGGGTTGATGCCCTTGTCTATGCCTTGGGCTTTGCGGCGAGTTTCCTGCTGGAGTTGTTTGATGTCAGGAAGGGCGTCCATCCCAACGGACCGTCCATAAGGATCGTTCCCCACCAAGTCCCATCTACCAATGATAGCAGCGCGTTCGTTGAAGCCGCGCTTACGAAGAAAGCCTCTAGAGGAGGTACCTGACTGAGGATTGGTGGCACCGCCCCACTCCCAGTAAGTCTCGCGGTACTTGAAGTGCTTGGGAATGCCGTACTTTTCCGGGTCTGTGTTGGGTTCAATGGCATGGGCGATAATGACCTCTCGGGTAAGGCCGGCTCCGTCCCGGCGATCGTAGAATTGTTGGATCATTGAGGAGCAGTTTTCCCAACCGAATTCGTCAACGGTTTGGGATATGGTGTAGGTGAACTCCCTGTAAAATATCACTGGACGGTATTTACCGTCGATGTCAACGTAGTATTCGCCAAAGCAGGGGTTGATACAGTTGATAACGTTGTCGAAGTCTTCGTAGATTAGGAGGACCGCAGTGCCGAAAACCACGAGGTCGAACATGAAGACCGCCATCGCGGTGTAGAAGTTGGATTCCGCGAAGATCAGGTACATGAGGCGCTCGCATTCGGCGAGCCACAAGCTAACTGGAGAGGTTTGCGTGGAGTCGATATGACCGGCGTGGAGGCCTACCCATTTGCGTGTGGGGGAGCAAGTGCCAGAGAACATCCCTGCGGCAAGGTTGCGGGCTGCGAGGGTACCGGTCGAGTCGAGGATGTGTTGGTTGATAGGGGAGCCGCGGTTCATCTGGTTCGGGGTGATGAGCCATTTGTAACGTCGGGGGAGGATGTAGTCGGCCAGTTCGCGGCAGTGGGTCCACCATGAGTAGCGATTATTGCGGAGACCAAGGAGGCGGCCTTGTTGAAAGGCGCGAAGGCGTTGGTCTTGCTCCGAGGCGAAGTCGGTGTTGCGGGAGAATTGGCGCCAGTCGACTGGGGCGTTCATCAGGCGAAGCTCCCTTTTGGTTGCAGGGAGACACTGCAGTCAAAAGGACCGTTGTCGATGTCTCCCTGCCAAGGGTGCGGACAGTTGCGATTGCGTTGCGCCGATGTCGCAGTGGTGTGGCTTATCAGGCCGGGTGTGGATGGCTGGGCCGGAGTGAATGCCGGTCGCTGGCTTGCCTTTCCTCTGGAGTGGGGCATAGCCCAGGCGTCGGATGACGCTCGGTTGGGTTGCTGGATGAGGGTCATTTCAGTACCTGTAGCTTGGCCCGGCGACCTCGGGCTACGCCTGTTTGCAATGCCTTGGCTCCGCCTGCGGATGGAATGGAACGGCCCGCTGCCGCGTCAGGCAGTTGACCCTGTTTGGCCATATCAGCCGCGGCCATGAGGAAGTTGGCCGGCGAAGCTGGTGCGGATTGGCCGCTTTTGGCCATCATCTCCGGAGGGAGCATTGGAGCGGTTGGCATCACTTCGTCTCCAATGGATCGAGTTTGGTCAGGCCGGCAAGGCCCCATTCGCTGATATGATGGCTGAAGCTGCCTTCGTAATGTTCACGGATGGCTTCATAGGATCTGCCATCGGCCTTTTCGACATAGACGACAACGTAGTCACCCTCACGCCGGAGCCAGATTCCTTTGATAGGAACGAGAGGTCCGTGAGGCATTTACTTAACTCCCGTAAGGGCCGCTGGGGCCGAGGAGCCCTTTGCGGGGAGCATTTGGGCTCCGAGGAAGGAGGGGGTCTGGGACTTCTGGCCTGGCTTTTTGCCTAGAGGGGCTTGACCAAACACCGGCGGTGGAGGCGGAGCGTTGGGGAGTTGCGGAAGGGCCTGTTGCGGCTGGTCTGGGGTCATGCGGCATCCATGTATTCTGGAGCGTAGGGGTTGTATTCGGTCTCATGCAAAATTGGACGGAGGTGTTCCCCACCAGCGTGAGAGTGAGGGGCCAACGGTCCGCCGAAGGTCAGCGCCAATGCATCGAGATCATCCAACACAAGACCCGGGTTATCCGCGAGGATGTCTTCCTTTGGAGTGAGGAGGATCTTTCCTTGCTTGTCGTGGGTGTAGCGGATGGCGAGCATGGCACTTCGTAGATCGGCGTCAATCGGAAGTAGACCGGTACGGGTCCAGCTGCGGAGAGCACCATACATAGCCGCTCGTTTGTTAGCGTATTGCTCCCCTGCGTTATCGAAGACGATTCCGGTGATGTCATCTTTGGCTCCAAATTGAACCTCACTTACATACAAGTGCTTGGCCCGACAGTTGTCTACGACACCACCCCCAACGCCACCACCGTCGATGAAGATCCCATCGGGGTGCCATTGGGTCCAGCAGTCGAAGACATTGTTGGCGAGTTCAACAGTGCTGATGCCGTTGTAGACCTTCCGAGTAATGGACCTAGCATCTCGTCCCTTACGAGGGAAGATAACGCTGTTGTTGGCCCCATACCGGGCGACGTCAACCCCGAGAGCCAGAGGTGTGGAGGCATCAACGAAGACCTCGCGTTCGGGGGACATCGCGCCATCGATGTCGGAGACGAGGAAGAATTCCATAAGGCCTTGGCGGGGGAATTGGCCTAGGATGCGGATGCGGACGTAATCGCTGTCGTCGCCGTAGATACTGATTAATTGCGAAATGCGTTTCTTGTTGGTGATCGGGACTTCCCGGCTGTCGATGGCGGTGGTGTGCCACATTCCAGAGTGAGCGCCGCCTTCGAAGCACTCGCGAAAGCGGCCGGTGTTGCGTGTGGGGTTGCCGTAGATGAGCCAGAGGAGTTGAGTGTCGCTGTCGGAGAAGGCACCTTCGGCAGTTTCGAAGATGATGTCTTCGATTTCAGAGGCTTCATCGAAGATGAGAAGAAGCCGGTTGCCTTTGTTGTGGAGCCCGGCGAAGGCTTGGGGGTTGGTTTTGGACCAGGGGATCATGTCGATCCGCCAAGTGCGTTCCCTGCTAGGATCCTTGCTGAGAAGAGAGGTGGCCTTTAGCTCGAAGTGTTGGCGGATGATTGGGCTCAGAAGGTTGAACCACTTGCCAAGCTCGGCCCAGGTTTTGGTCTTCAGTTGGATTTCGGTATTGGCGGTGACGACCCCTCGGCAATCGGGGAAGGTGATGAAGGCCCACAAAACGAGTTGGGCCACTGTCGTAGACTTGGCAATGCCGTGACCGGAGGCGGTGGCTTCGAGGATGGCGCCATCCACGGTCAAAAGGCCCAGTCGGATGCGTTCCATCTGGGCCTTGGCCCAAGGCATCGGGCCATCGAAGGCCTCTAACTGCGTTCCAGGTGTAAGCCACGGAAAGGCGCCCATTACGAAGGCGTAGGGGTCATCCCTCACACTCACTAGCCATTCGGCAAGTTCAGGTTCCATCCTCGGCCTCCGTGGTAGGAGGCAGAGACGGCGCCGCAAGGGAGCCATGCCGAGCACCTTGGTCACTCATCTCTGCCTCCATCATCCCCGCTGGTCACCAGCCGACTGGCGGGAATTTCGTCCGGAGCCAAGGTCGCTCCTTGGCGGACGAACTGTTGCTTCGCGTCGATGACGTTGCTGCGCCCGCTAGCGCGAGCGACTTGTTCCATCATCTTGGCGAAGTCTAGGTTTTCGTTCCGGTTGACGATCTTTTTGGAATAGCCAAAGCGATCGGCCCGGTCCGAAGTGAGAGCCATCAGGTCCTTAAGGGAGATCTTCTCCTCTCCCTCATCATCCTCATCGAGCCGGTCCTCGATCTTGCGCTCGGCCCGGAGCATGTTTGAGGTAGAGGTTTCCCAAAACTCATCCACGCCCCGGACGTAGGCTTCGTCGACTTTGTCCTTGTAGGCCGCGACGAGTTCCTGAAAGGCCGGATCGTGGCGGAGTTGAAGGAGCCGGGTGGAGCTAAAGCCAGTTAAACGCAAGATCTCTTCGGTCCTGAACCCAGCCGCGACCATCCGCGCTAGGCGGTGATGGGTCTCCCGCATGGCCTTGGGCCGGTTTTGCGGAGGCCTCGGCTCTTGCAGGGCGAGCATATCCTCACCCGTAAGCGGGCGGACCCCTACGACTTTGGGAGCCTTGGCCAGCTTGCCACGATGAAGGGTCGGTTGGGTCACAACAATCTCCGTATGTAAACCTTAGGCCTGTCTTCGATGGGAGGCAGGCCCGTGATCGTTATCATCTGCTTCAAGATCGCCCTGATGTCCTCAGGAATTGCCTGAGGAGGCATGCCTCTGGTGTTATAACGCGGGAGGAACTTCCTGATCAACACACCTTCAATCATATCTAGCTGTCCCAACATGCATGGATAGAACCGAATGCCATCAAACTTAATCCCTCTTCCATTATAGGTTGGGCCCCTTCTCCCACCAATCCCAAAAGCTCTACCATCAACCATTTCACGGTTCTGGTTCATCATATGATGGTATATCCGTGAAAATGGATTCTTGGTCTTCCCCACATACACCACCACTCCCTTCTGCATCAAGGCATAAACCCCACAATGCAATAACTTCGAAACGTCCAAAAACTGATAGTCCGGCACGACTCTCTCCTCAAAATTCTCAGCCTCCTCAACACACTATGAGGCCTACACTCCCAAAAGTCAAGCATTATTTTTATATATTCCCAGAGGCCGAAACCCAAATATTATATTTTGAGCCGATGAGAGTACTGGGGCCGGAGCGAAAGACAGAAATTTGGCCCCGCCCCCTTCGGGACGAGGCCTGCTGGTAGGACAGATCAGGGTGTGGGTTAGTCCTTGGTGGCGAGTAGGCCCTGATTGGCCTCGATGAATGAGCGAATCACAACTGCGTGATTGAGCAAGCGTTCCATCTGGCCGCGGTAGAGCGTGATGGGGAAGCGCCCAAGGCCGTAAACAGAGATTGCACCTTTTTCGGAGACCTTGAGGGTGAGGGCCTTAGGCTTGCTTGCAGCTGCAAGCAAGGCCTGCATGTCCGCGAGCTTCTGCTTCAGGGCTTCATTCTCTTGGGCGAGGTTCGGGAGGATGGTCATTGGCATGACTCCGTAGGTTGCATCGACGCCATGTTGGCGACTTGGGCATCATGCGCCCCATTCGCAGCGGTTGCAAATCACAAAATCGTGATCGCTGGCTTCCGTTAGGCTCTGGTTAGCCCCTAGTTAGATCCTAGTTAGTCCCTGGTAACCACTATGATACACCTTCCCTAGCGTCCCTCTAGGGGGGTCTTATATGACACAACAACAACACACACAACACACACCACACAGTACCCACCCCCACCCACACCTACGGTGGGTACCCTGTGCCAAGTTAGTAATGAGGGGGATACTAGGTGCTAATCAGGGAGTAATCAGGGTTACATGTCTCTTGACATTCGCTTGGAAAGGGTGTATACTGGTTAGTACAATCAGAGGACCAGCAAGATGCAAGAAGAGTGCGGGGTGGGATGTATGGTAAGGGCTCAAGTCAGGGGCAGGAGGGCTGTGATTGGGCCCATCATTGGGACATCGCACAATGGGACATGTTGGGTCTTGCAGACGCATAAGGGGGAGCAGGCCTATCACAAGAGCCATTGCCAAAGGGTTGGGACCAGCGAAGCAGGGAGGAAGGCTCGGGGGTATAAGCGGGAGGAGAAGGCCAGGCTGAGTGCAGAGGCTAGGGCCTTGCTTCGCTCTAGGAAGGTGTATGGGGATGGGGAGTTGGAGTGAGCTACGCCTCTGGGCCTCACGAAAATGTGATCGCTGTGCCACAATTCGGCCGCAATTGGGGTCCAGAATGGGAGGGCCAAGCATAGGGCTTGGACACGAAGGGAGCTATGCCAATGACAGTAGCAGAATTAATCACCATGCTTCACGCCATGCCTCAAGATGGTGAGGTCTGTGTCTACGAAGGTGAAGGGGATTACTGGGATGCGCTTCACACCCTTGAGATAGACCCTGAAAGCGGGAGGGTGTTTCTCTATGGGGACTATGCGATTGCATTACGTAAGGGAGAGGGCTGATGATTACCCTGAAGAGCCACGCCCGTGGGCGTAAGCCCGAGACCACGATCATCGGAGAGACCACTGCCTTGTGGGATAGGCTGCCATGGGAGCGGGTGCATTTGCGCCGAACCGGGGACAATCCATGGTGTGTCATGTGTAAGACTGTCACAGGGCCTAATCGGCCTTGGATGGACAAGATCGACCATTGGCAGACGCACCCAATGCGTTGCATTCGCGAAGCATAGCCGTTTCATTACCATGAGGGAGGAATCTATGAATGATAAAGCTAATCCTGCTACGCCTGCTAACGCGACGCCTAGTGAGCTTGAGTCTGAGTTTCGCTATGGCATCCCAAGCGCTTTAGCGAAGCATGAACACACCAGCCACGTCAAGGTAGTGCTTGCGGCCTGTAAGCTGCAGGACCTATTACGGAGTGTGCCAAGGGATGCTGCTGAAAGCGTACTCTTGATGCACATCACTACATTCATTATCACCGATACCTCTACAGGACCTAAACGGGCCACTTCCCTTCCTGAGACAGTCGGAGAACGCCTCGAGCGCCTCTATCCTGAGCACTACGTCACCATTGTCACCGCTGTTAGCAAACAGCGTGGGGCTAATGTGACTGCAAGTCTGTTGGGTGAGCCTGCCGATGATCCACTCTATGCAGGCACGTTGTTGTCTTCGTTATTGCTTTGGGACAACACCACTGAGGGCTATGAGTTTTGGAAAGCCTTAGCGAAGCGCGAGTAATTCACTCCCTTTCACTAAGCTTTACGGCGGGCTCCTTCGGGATACCCGCCTTAAGGCATTGAGAAGGCCAGAGTCCACGGCCCGGTGCTCCTCGGAGATGGGCGACAGTGGAAGTGCAATCTCAGCATAGAGATGTCAGAGAAAGGACTATAGCAATGACTGACACAGTTGCAAGCGTCGCTTCCGTTACCCTGAAGGTGAAACTAAAGGGCGGCGTTGGCGAAGTCGAGGTTGATACCCTTAAGATCGTTGACATGGATATCTATCAATACATCTTCCAAGTCGGTCTTGAGACCATCATCAACAAGGTCGGGATGTCCAAAATCGCCGCTGGGGTTACCAAACTCGAGGGCGAAGAGAAGGCAAAGCGTACCGCAGAGATCGTGGAACAGGCCAACCTTACGGTTCAGGCCATGTATGACGGGAATCTCAAGGGTGCCAAGGCCGTCTCGAAGCGGACTGGGGCGACTCAGACCGAAGCCATGCGCCTTGCAAAAGCGCTGGTGAAGGACACCCTGCGACAGGGCGGGTATAAAATCAGCGCCTTCGACATGAAGCAAATCACCGCTTTCGCGAAAGAGGTGCTGGCGGATAACCCCGACCTGTACAAGCGGGCTGAGGAGAACCTCAAGGCCCGTGCCGAACTGCCCATCAAGGGCTTGGATGTGAAAGCCATGCTCGGCGATAAGGCAGGGGACGAGACCCTGAAGGCGAAGCCGAAGGTACCGCCGAAGCCCCGTTCCAAGGGGGATAAGGCTACGCTCTCGGCTGCGCAAGCAGGGAAGGTCGCGACACGGCAGAAGCCCGCAGGGGCGACTGCGCACTAAGGGCCACTAGCCGGCCCCAACGGAGTGAGCAATGAGCACGGCCAAGGGCCCAGACAAGCTCAGGATCACTCCGCCCAGCTCCGCCCCCAGCAGGGGCAATCCCGAAGCACCCACCAGTATATCTGGCAGGGCCTTCGGGCTCCCTTTCATGAAGGACAAGCCATGCCAAGGCCTAAAACAAGCCCAATCATTTTCACACGTTTCGGCTTTGTGGACTTAGACAAGGTCAACGATCAGGACTATAGAGATGCCATGATCGCCGAACTCATAGAATGTCTAATAATGACACGCAGGTACAGAAAGATCAAATCCACAAGGCCTCGTATCGCTAAGAAGGTCGTCACCAAGCGTAAGTAATCTTCACCCCAACGCGAGGGTACGATAATCCCATCGCAGAAGGAAAAGAACCATGACAAACGAAAACATCTCGGGGTTTCTCAACTCCATCGCCGAGGCGAAGCGGGCCTTTGACGCAGAGCCGGAGTACCAACGCCAGATCGCCGAACTGGAACGGGACAAACAACGCCTTGGCGAAACTGTAGCTTCGCGAGAGCTTCGCATTCATCAACTGAAGCAAGACCAAGAAACCCTCACACAGCGCCTGCGCTCTGCGGAGGTAGAGCGTGATGATGCCGGGTTTCGCGCTTTGGAGGAGGCAGACAGGGTGTCGAATTTGCTTACGCTTGTGCGTGGGTTTATCGGCGATGGGCTCAAGGCTGTCAGCGCGGTGGAGGGCCAGGAGCAGATCGTTGTGAGCCGGATCGCGCTGGACAGGGACCATAATGAGCTAGCCAATGAGAAAAGGCTTACTGAGGCTCTTGAAGATAAAATCAAAGATGGTGAAGCTCAGCTTGCAGCACTCCATGAGGACATGAGGCTGGCTCAGGAACAGCTAACTCGCCCTTTCGCTGGCGCTACGTCATCCTCCAGCGGCGACACCAAGGACCCTTACTTTAAGCCTTACGAGTGGCCTAGTGACATGCCCGGTCAGCGTGCAGCGGACCCTACTATTGCTCCCACTCCAAGCTCCGCCGAACCGAAGGAGGCCTCCAATGCCTCATCTGTGGTAAGTGGCTCGACTGAAACCGATGCCATCGGTCGGCAACTCAACGAACCTGAGGGTCAGAGTGATGGCCCTTTTGCCTCTACGCAGAGCACCACGTCCGAAACTGTATCTACTGGCAGTGTCACAGAGTCGGCCGATGTCTCCACGAACGCTTCGCCGCCTGAACGGAACCGAGATGAAAGCACACGCTTCAAAGGCCGCAAATACTACGATGTGACCTATTTTGTGCCCTTGCACGAATGGCTCTCAAAGGGCGGCACCCGAGAAGATTACGACTGGCGGCCCCTTCCCGAAGCTAATCGAGCTTCGAACTTCTCCTAACCTCTCCCAGACTGGCCAGAGCGCGAATGCTCTGGCCCTTTTTCATATAGAGTAGATAATCATGGCTACAGTATCCAAAGAACTCGCAGATATATTGGCCCAGAACGACGGCTACTACAGAGACGATCCCCGCGTTTCTCGTATCGTCGAATACACAAACGCATGGGGCAAGTTGGCCTATGGCCTTGAGTACCCCGGACAGGAAGGCAAGTACTCCCCGAGCGACTACGTGAACGACCCAAAGATCTACTGGGAGGCCAACGCTCCGCTAGGGCTATCAGGGATATCAGGCACTTGACTTGCCTCAAAAAGTGTGGTATAATGGTACATACAATGGAGACTTACCCATGCCTTTGCTTCTTATCTCATTCACTGGTTCCCTCTTCGGTTCCCTCACCGCTCTCGCGCTGCTTTGGTGGTTGATATGATCCGCTATGCCCTTATCCCTGCCACGCTTGCCCTTGCAATTGCACTTGCAGGTCAGGCCATGCCGTTCAATGGCAAGCCTACCGATGCGCAGTACGGGCCACCCATACGCTATCCCGATCCGCGTGATTGGGGTCCAGAGGAACGCGATCGTAGGCTACCGCCACCCCGAGGTGGCTATCCCATAACCAGAGACCCCTGCATCGCATATGGCCAATGCGGCCCGCGTAGACCAAGGATGCCCCCATTCCCCGATCGATATGACCTGTATGAGGACGAACAATGACCCGCCCCGAGAGGGAACTAAGGATCTGCGCCAAAGCCATGGGCTGGGACAAGATGACGATGAATGAACTAGCCCTAGTAGGCCGGGCGTGGCTCGAATACATGGTCATGCGTTTAGGAGGCACGTCATGATCTGCACGGAGTGTGCTACGCCATGCGAAGCCATTGGGGAAGAGCCCTTTGTGATCTTCGTCTGTGCCAATTGTGGTCAGGTGATTGATCCCGAAAAGACCTTCGATCGTGAGGAAGAAGAGGAGTTTTGGACATGACCATCTTATACAATTGTCGTCATGACGGAGATCAATATAGGATCACCAAATTCGACTCCGATATGAACGTGGTGAGTTCCTATCTCTGCTCCCTTGAAGAATGCGACTGCCCACGAGGGTCACATCCAACGTGCCGCCACAGGCAGATGTTGCCTAAATTCATCTCTCGGCAACACATCGGCGATGAATGGTTCTTCGACTTCGACCGGGGCGGATGGGTTCAGGGTGAAGCCCATTGGGCACAAGAGCCCCTACTCCATATAACTCTGGAAGGCCCTATCACAATGGGTGCTGATGGCGCGCCACACTTGCATTCAATCTCTGCCGCAGATGAAAGGCCACCCTCCCCAAAGCACATCCCAAGGAGACTCTGATGCCAAGCCTAGTCTACGACTACGCCGATATCGCCTCGCGGATGAAGGGGGAGCTTAAGCAAGAGCCTGAACCCGAAGCGGAGCTTGTGCCTTACTCACCTGCGCCCAGCTGGAGATCCCTATTTCCAATGTTGTGCCATCACTGCTGTGGGACAGGTGTGAACCTTACCACTGGAAATCCCTGTAATCGCTGCCACGGCTCAGGAGTATCCCCATGACCGCCTCATACGCCAACTCCGCCGCTCCCGCCCACGCCTGCCTCATGTGGGCTGATGAACGCAATATCTACGCCCAACTCCCTTCGGTAAATGGCCCCTATGTCGCCGCCTTTCCACGAAGCTCCGGTGGCCTAGCCAAGGCCCTGCATCACATGGGTGCTGTGCACACTGAGCGTAGCGGCCAGCCCTACACCCGCATGGCGCTGCCCCCCTCGAAGGACCTAATCCGCAAAGGGCTCACCCAGAACGACCGCGAAGCAGCGATGGCAGTGCTGAAGCGAAAGGGAGTTATAGCATGACCAGGCCCGATAAAGACGCGATATCCGAAGAACGAATCGTGGAACTCAAAGCGATGGCTGTGGGCTTTACTGGTACTATTCAAGGACTAACCGAAGACCCATTCGAAGCGGTCACACTGCTGACAATGATCCATCTAATGCTTTGGATAACCCATCGCGCTCCAGGTGCAGACACGAGAGGGATGCTCCAAGACTACTCCCAGAACTTCCTTGAGAACTTCGAACAGAATGAGGCCATTGAAAAGGGCCAGCTGCAGTGACCGCTCCGCTTTACCTCATAGCCCACTCTGTGCGGGGCGAAGCTGCCTTCGATGTCGCGGTGCAAATGGAGTGTCCGCACTGTAATCCACGGTGGTCCGAAAGGGTCCATGGCTGTTTCGACTGCGAAAGCCTTGGCTATTGGTGGATCATTCCCACCTCTGGCCACCGGGCCTTTCCCTATTGGCATACTGAGATCAACGAACTGATGTACGCAGCAGGTATGATCGTTGATAAGCCTATGCCATCCGGCTGGCCCGATCACTACCGTCACGGGCCAGCCCCCTTTGTAGACATCATGTCCCTTTTCAAGGCCCAGCGCCCCGCGCAGCCACACATCCCGAGGCGCCTATGACCCCAACTTTGAGCTACCATATCAAAGCCGATTTTGTAGAGAACCCAAGCCGGAATCATTTCACCAATGTACCCGGATGGGTAGAATTAATATTCAGTAACGAATTCAGCCCATTCATGGGTCTGATGACGGAGGTAAGTCCACCAAAGAAAGTGCTTATCTCCATAACCGTAACGGTGCTATAATGACCCTTCCCCCCGATGCCTCCTCCAACGAAGTCCTTCGCCTCGTGGCCCTACTGCGCCAGATAGACCAGCTTCTCTACAAGGTCTCCCAAAGCCCAGATTGGGAAACCATGAGGCCCCACATCCGCGAGCTTTGCGAAGGCATGTATGATCGGATACGGGACGAAAGTGACCGTATTCGCACGTTGATGATCCCTCAAATCCGTGAGGCTTATCTCAATGCAGCACCGCAGGCAGACGAAACCAAGCACCTTCTTCCGCCAACAGGCAAGGACCCCAGCGAATGATTTGTCCATACTGTGACGCCACGGTGCTGTCATCCTCTCTCGCTGCCACGCCTGCGGTTGGTGGGGAGGCGCGGGATAATATTGCAGCTATCATCGGCGGACAGCACTACGCTGACTTTGAAGAAGACGCCTGTGGTTGCAGCCAATGCGATGCTGAGCGTGAAGCTTGCCGTAAATTAGCTGATCAGGCTATCGCTCTCGCTGCCCAACCAGCCTCCCCATCGCGGGGAACCGAATCTGGTGACTGCATCGTTCCTGAAGAAGACATCGTTCGATTGATAAAGGATCATTTCAGCGCAAGCCAACAAAAGCACTTTCTAGTTTCTGTTGGTCTCAATGAAGAGAAACCAAAGGCGTCAGTCCGAAACTTCGCAGACGCAGTCCTTGCTCTTTATTCCTCTGCATCCCCCAAAGCCACCGCCACTCCGACCGAGGGTCCCAAAGAATGACCACCAACTTCAGCACCAAAGGCGGCCTTGTCACCCGTTCGGAGACCTACGTCAAGCTCCTCCACCACATCGACGAGGCCAGAGATTGCTGCGCCGTGATAGCCCACCTGCACCAGACCGAGGACACAGACAAAGACCGGGTAATGACCATGGGCTGGCTCGCTGTGGCGGAGCTCATGAAACGCATGCGGGAAAAGGTAACCGAGCTTGCAATGGGTAAGCTTGTTTCTTGAAAGGCCTACGTCAATGCCCCTCCCTACTTCCCTCCAATCCTATCAGGATTGTCTCGATTTCTTTGAAAAGGTCGTAGACGACCCTAAAGGCGGCCGGGTGTGCCTAGGCGGCTATGCCGAAGCGCATTACTTCCGCTTGCGGTGCAACAAGGCCCGGGTGCTGCATCGTGAAGAGAACAAAAAGACCCACGCGGAGAACATGCCTCTCTATGGGGCCTCTGAGTATGATCCCCTACAACTAAAACTCCGTGAGGATCACGATGGGGAATGGTGGGTCTATGCGGAGCGGACCAGTCTTGACCCCTCCACTGTGGAACTCTTGAGTGAGCTAGAGCCCAATGGTGACTAAAGCCAATCCCCTTTCCTATCTCAACTTTTGGGAAGAAGCCGCTTCGCAAGAGATCGGCCTTTTCGTAGAATGCGCCTCCGAGGATGACAAGCGCCTGCTCGTAAATGCCCTCTATGAATGCCGCAAGCAAACCGGAGGCTTCGACGATTTGATGATCTTCCAACCCAATCCCCCCAACGTCCTATACATCGCGAAGAAAACAACGGAGTTGCCAGAATGACCGAACTCATACAAGCCTATCGTAAACTCATCAACAAACATTACTCAGCAGTTCAAACCGATATGATACTTGAACACACCGATAACTGGAAACTGGAGAAGAAAGCGAAACAGTTCTGGGAAGACTTCCATGCCCTCGAAGCTGAGTTCATTGCCAAGTTGGAGAGCATCCATGCCGACTGACGAACCCCCAACCGACCTCACTGCCCTCATGTCCCTCGATCCTCTTGATCTCACGAAGCAAGACCTTGATAAGATCATCGCCTACCAACGCAAACAGCGTATGGCCCGTGAGGGTGGAGCCAGGACCAAACGGGCCACCAGCGATGCGCCGGCGGTGGATATCAAGGCCCTTCTGGGCCGAATACAGAAACCAGCCGTGCCAACATCCAGGCCAACCACCACAAAGATGCCTGAGTCGGTCAAGGCCACACTCTCAGCGCCCGCGAAGGGCTTCATCAGGAGGCTTTGATGGACAACATCGTCCTCACGCCAACCCCCTCATGCTTCCTTTCAGGCTCCTTCATCCAATACGCCTGGGACAGCACCAGTCTGGGGTACCTCAAAACCTGCCCACGCCTCTACTACTACCACATGATCTGCGGCTACATCGCAAAGGACGAATCCATCCACCTTCGTTTCGGCTCGGAGTACCACAGTGCCATTCAAGATTTCGAAATCCACCGTGCCAGTGGTCTTCAGTTCGAAGATGCTCTGCGGGAAACCGTCCGGCTCTTACTTATCCGTATCAAAGATTGGGACCCTGACATCACCATTAAGGCTGGGGCGTATAAGAACCCGCGTACTTTGGTTCAACTCGTGGTGGACTATTTCGATAACTATCGTCAGGACTCCGCGAAAACCATCATCTTAGAAAATGGAAGGCCCGCCGTCGAACTCTCATTCCGCTTCGCTCTGGACTTTGGCCCAACCGGCCACCCCGAAACCCAATACATGCTCTGCGGCCACCTTGATCGGGTCGTCACTATTAACGATAATGTCTTCGTCATCGACCACAAATCCACCACTACCACCCTCGGCGATTATTGGTTCAACCAATTCAATCCCTCCAACCAGATGACCCTCTACACCTTCGCCGGGAAGGTTGTGATGGATATGGAAGTGAAGGGCATTGTCATAGAAGGGGCACAGATAGGCCTTGAGCAGTTCACCACCCGCTTCGCTCGGGGGGTTACCTATCGCTCCGACGATCTTATTGATGAATGGCTCAATGATCTTGAATACCATCTCAACGCCGCCGAGGCTTTCGCGGAAGCTGGGCATTGGCCTATGAATGACATGTCTTGTGATAAGTATGGGGGATGTCGCTTCCGCGATGTGTGTTCTAAGAATCCCTCGGTGCGAGAGCATTATCTGAAGTCAGACTTCATCCAACTACCCCCCGAAGATCGCTGGAACCCTTTGAAATCGAGGTGAGACATGAGTGCTGAACCCCCTACTGAGGTACGGGCCATGAGTGAAAAGCGAATGAGGGCAGTCCTACCCCTTCTCAAAGCCCGTGTCACCGACCGAGGCCCGGACCATTTCACCCTCAGCTTCGGCTCTGAGTACGGAAGCCCCACAACCATCCGCATCACATGCCGGACCGGGATGTATGATCTTCATGATGGTGACATGCTAACCCTTTACACGGAGGTGCTCCTTGCCCCGCATAACCCATCTTAAGACAATCGACGGTGCCCTTTGGGCCAAACTTGAGTTAGACCATCCAACTTCAGATGGCTCAGTCCATGTGTTCACCGACAAGGAAATTCGTGAACTTAAAGATCGAGAGCGCCAAGCAGTAAGGGATGAAATCGAAGCCGCCTATGACCGTTGGAGGGATTGAACCATGCCGGTACTTCACATCATCGCCACGGGCCAACCCGGCTCAGGCAAGTCAATGCTAATCCGCCACCTCGCCACAAATCCACCAAAGGGATGGAAGCTTCTCAGGGAAGAACCAAGCATTCCATCCGTTCCTAATACTGAGTATTGGTGCTTAGTGTTCGAGAAGATTCGGCCCTCCAAGAGAAAGACATCATGATGCCCAGCCTAACTGAACATCAATCCAACCTTTTCACCAAGGTCCTGTTCCTTGGTGACTCCAAGAGCGGCAAGACCACGGCGCTTTGGTCTCTTGTCCGGGCCGGATACAAGCTCCGTATCCTCGATTTCGACAACCTTCTGGACCCTTTCAAAGAGCGGCTCCTAGCGGAATGCCCCTCGAAGATTGGGGGAGTGGAGTACCGTACCCTTAGGGACAAGTACAAAACCGGTCCCCTCGGCGTCACCCTCGATGGCCCGGCCAAGGCTTTTGTGGATGCCATGAAGATGCTCGATCATTGGAAGTATGATGACATCGACTATGGCAAGCCAAAGGAGTGGGGCTCAGATTGCATCCTTATCATCGATTCGCTATCCCGCCTGTGCGATGCGGCCTATGACTTCCATGACATGATCATCAAGCCCGGCAAATCCGGAGACAAGGACGGCCGCGCTGTCTACGGCCAAGCCCAAGACGCAGTGGAGATGGTCCTCGCAAACCTTACCTCGGCCACCTTCGAGACCAACGTCATCGTCATCTGTCATGAGCAATACATGGAACAGGCAGATGGCACCAACAAGATCTTCCCACAAGGAGTAGGGCAGAAGCTCAGCCCAAAGATCCCCCAATACTTCCCGGTCTACATCCGCCTGAAGAAGCTCGGCGAAAAGCGTGCGCTTCAGCTTGAGTCAGACGCAACGATTGATCTAGCCATGCCCAAACTAAAGGCCTTCGAGACAAAAACCCTCGATGTTGACACTGGCTTGGCCCAGATCTTCGAAACCCTACGAGGCAAGCTCCCTGTAGCCACACCTGTGCCAGCCGCACCACAGGTGAGACCGAAGGCGGCGACGTTGCAGAGGAGAGTTTTATGACTGACGAACGACCACAGATCTATGATGAAAAAGCAGTTGGCCTCCAGTTCAACCCCTCGGGGATGGGGGATGTCGACAAGCTGAAGAAGCTCTACGCAGAAATCATCGACCACATGGATGACTTCCGCAGGGGCTACGCCCTTCGCGGAGACAACCCTGAGATGGTACGGCTCTGCTCCATCGCTATCACCGAGGCCCAGACGGCACAGATGTGGGCCGTGAAGGCAGTGACTTGGCGATGACCGATTCCACTCTGTGCATCAAGAACCTCTCCATCGCCCTTGAGGCGCTGTCCCATCTTTCAGGCACGGATGTTTATCGCAGCGAAGTCGAAGTACTTCTTGCGTACACTATCAACGAAGCAAAGAAGGAGACCCAATGGCTCCACAAGGCTCCGGCCAAGCCTGAGACTCAATGCAACCCCTTTACCAACAATGAAGATGACATCCCCTTCTAACCCCTTATGAAAGCATGACCAAATGACGAGCGCAAATTTCCAAGACATTCTGAACCGTCCTTCTGAAGAGATCAAACCCATGCCAACCCTGCCTTTGGGGTCCTATCACACCGTCGTGATCGGGCTTCCGGAACAGGGGCAATCTTCGAAGAAAAAGACCGACTTTCTGAAATTCACCCATAGGGTCGTCGCCCCTCTGGACGATGTGGATCCCGAAGCCATCGCCGAGTTCGAGGCCGAAGGGGAAACCATCGCCGGTCAGGAGGTGGAGAATATCTTCTACATCACCCTCAAATCGGCGAACATGCTGAAGGAGTTTATTATCAACTGTGGCGTGGATCTGACCGGCAAGACCATGGCTGAGGGTCTCGACGACGTGCCCAACTCCGAGGTCATCATCAATATCAAACACGAACAGTCCGATGATGGCACCCGGACCTTTTCGAAGGTCGGCCGGACCGCCCGGGTCGACTAACCCCTCCCCCAACGTGTGACGCCCCCGCCATACGTTGGGGCCTCCCGCCCGGTACTCCAGTCCCGGGCCAACTGGAAGGGAGGGCGCAAATGCCTCCCTTCCCTTTTCCGAAGGAGCCCTGAGATGACAAAACCCTTCCAACTCACCGACGACATGCAACAGGAGCTAACAGATGGAATCAAAGCCCTTGCAGACGCGGATGCACATGACCCCGCTGGACCGAGCGCTTTGCCGCCGAGCCTACGTCGAAGGACGATCGATCGGATACCTGTCTCGGGCTATGCACCGGGATCACCAGACAATCAAACGGTGTCTGAAGGGGGTGCTTCGCCCCTGGCGGAAGACCCGATCAATCCCTCCCACTACCGCCGCCACCCAAGCGGTGTTGAATGTATTGAAATCACTCGGCACCTCAACTTCAACGTAGGGAATGCTATCAAGTACATCTGGCGCTACGCGGACAAAGGGGATCCGATCGAGAATCTGAAGAAGGCCCAGTGGTATTTGGATGATGAGATTCGGCGATTGCAGGGTTCCCGATGACCAAGCCAATCTTCCTCCTCGGCGAAGCCCAAGGCGAAAACGAGGCCAAGATCGGCAAGGGCTTCGTCGGCCCGACGGGTGCGGAGTTGCTTCGGATGTTGAATGATGCAGAAGTGATCTCACTCACCCCACAGGACCGAACTCATCTCTCGAAGTGGTACCGGGCCAAGGACCCTCATGCTCTAGCCGCCATATGGGACCTTCATCCAGAACTCTACCGTACCAACGTCTTCCAACACCATCCCCCAGGCAATGACCTTTTGTACTTCTGTGGCGGCAAAGCCGAAGGCATCGCTGGGTATCCGATCCTTACCAAATCCAAATACGTCCGAAAGGAGTTCCAACATGAGCTTGACCGGCTTGGTGATGAGATCCTTGCTTGTGACCCTAACCTCATTGTCTGTCTGGGCAATTCTGCTCTTTGGGCTATGGCTGGCCGTACCGGCATTACGAAGCTTCGTGGAACTACTTGCGTTAGTACTCATTGTGTTGCTGGGTATAAGCTTTTACTTACTTATCACCCTTCTGCGGTCACCCGACAATGGGAACTCCGGCCCACAACTGTAGCCGACCTCTCTAAAATCCTGAAAGAAAAGGAAACCCCCGATGTCAAACGTCCCCCCTGTACGATCTGGACCGAGCCGTCCCTGGCCGAAATACGGATCTTCATCCGCCGGTACATCCGTGGCTGCAAGATACTTTCGGTCGATATTGAAACAAGCGGAAATCAGATTACGCGGATTGGCTTTGCACCCAGACCGGATCTTGCTCTCGTTGTTCCAATCCATGACTCCCGTACAGCGACAGGCAGCTATTGGCCGACTGCGAAAGCTGAACGATCATGTTGGGGACTTATACGTCAGGTGCTTGAGGATCCAGAAATACCTAAGCTGTTCCAAAACGGCCTCTATGACATCCCCTTTATACTTCGAACGGTGGGAATCAGGGTCCTTGGGGCTGCCCATGACACAATGCTCCTCCACCACGCGCTCCAGCCCGAGAGTCTCAAAGGCCTTGGGTTCCTCGGTTCCATCTACACCGACCACGGACCGTGGAAGGCTGAGCGAAAGGGAACTGACACGATTAAAAGAGACGAGTGATGAGTGATATAACAGAGCCAAATATGGAACTAGACCCGTTTCTGGAACTGGTCGTTTGTGCAATCAAGAACTCTAAACTAGATTGCTGCCTGTGGGATGATTCGGTTCAGCGTGAGTTGGCTGTGGATATTGCCGAGAGGTTAGAGGCGCGCTTTAACATAACCATCAAGGATGAGTAATGCGCCTGATCCACACCCATCTCACCCTTCCCGAGGATCTCCAAAACCAACAAGAGCGAGAGGATGTTTACAATGGACTCGATTGTGCCATTACAGCGGAAATTCTGGAGGTGCTACTCCCTCAATTGGACGATCATACCGGCCCGACATATGCGTTCAGTCGCGCGCTACAAGGTCCTGTGCTTGAGATGCAGTTACGAGGCATACTCGTTGATCAAGCCCGTCGCCAAGATGTTATCGACGAGTACTACGATGTCATCGATCGGCTTGAGGGACAACTTGAGCAGATAGTCCTCGACGGAGTCGGGATGCCTTCCTTCTCGTGGCGCTCCAACGCCGATCTGCAAAAGCTCTTCTACGGGCACCTCGGTATCCCCACCATCCGCAAGCAAGGCCGCCCTACCTGTGACCACAAGGCCCTTGAGAAGATGCAACTCTTCCTCGTGGCCCGTCCCATAGTAAATCACCTCCTCACAATGCGTGAGATTCAGAAGAAAATCGATTTTCTCAAAACCGGAGTAGACCCCGATGGACGAATCAGGACCAGCTATAACATCAGTGGAACAAACACTGGTCGCTTTAGCTCTAGCTACTCAGAATTTGGCACTGGCGGAAATCTACAGAACGTGGAGGAAAGCCTTAGAAGCGTTTTCATCAGCGATTGGGGATGGAAGTTCGCCAAGTTCGACGCCAAGGCCGGAGAGAGTTACTGTGTCGGGGCCATTGAAGGAAACCTCTTCAACGATTGGAGATATTTAGATGCCGTTGAATCTGGCGACGTCCATACGGCAGTTGCTCGAATCTGTTGGCCTAATCTTGGATGGACGGGTGACTTGCGAAGAGATAAAGCTATCGCTGAACAGCCATTCTATCGGCATTATTCTTATCGCTTCATGTGCAAGAAGCTTGGACACGGCTCCAACTATAAAGGCCAACCTGCAACCCTCGCCCTCCAGACCAACCTCCCCGAGTCAGTCGTCATCGAATTCCAGCCTAAATACTTCCACGCTTTCCCTGGTCATTTACGATGGCACGGATGGACCAACAATGAACTCCAGAAGGTTGGGTTCCTTGTTACCCTTACTGGAAGAAAGAGGTGGTTCTTTGGAAGGCGTAACGATCCGGCTACTCAACGAGAAGGTATCGCTTACAATCCCCAAGGAAGTCTTGCCGACATAGTAAACCGTGCCATGCTCCGCATTTGGCGGCTTCGCCCTTGCCTCATAATGATGCAAGACCACGACGCCCTCACATTCATGTACAAAGAAGAGGATGAAGATGTTATCATTCCGCAGCTTCAAGAAATGTTGGTGGAGGAGATACCCCTTGAGCACGGCCGGACCCTTTCCATTCCCTATGATTGCAAAGTAGGCTGGAACAAGGGGGACTATGATGCTGAATCGAATGTCGACGGGCTCAGGGACTACGAAGCCCATGACCAACGGCGACGCCAGCCGAAAGTGTCGATCATGGATCGATTGCTTCATCGAAAGCACTAAGGTTTTGGAAGCGCCGTTGATCTGGCGGAAATGGGCGGCGATTTCGACCATTGCTGCCACCATCGAGCAGAGGCTTTATGTGGTATCGGGTGGGGAGAGGCTTACGCCAAACATCTACTGCGCCCTTGTTGGGCACCCAGGGACCGGCAAGACCCGATGTGTGAAACGCAGCCGGCGGTACTACATGGAAACCGACGAGCCGCATCTGGCCCCGACTTCAATGTCAGCCTCATCTATGATCGATGCGATGAGCAAGAACAAGCGTAGTGTGATAATGCCCGACGACGGGCCATTCGAATACAACTCCATGTATATAACCGCGGATGAACTCTCTGCTTTTATGAAATCCTACGACGAAGAAGCCGTTGGAACAATGTCTGAATACTATGACCCGCAACCCTACCGCCAAACCCGCCGTACCGGCGATCTTAACATCAAAATCAAAAGCCCTCAACTCAACCTAATCGTAGGCACAACCCCCTCCAACCTTCTCCATTACATGCCTGAAATAGCATGGGAGCAGGGGTTCACCTCACGGTTCATAATGGTATTCTCAGATGAAAGAACAGTCGGAGACGATTTCGCAGCAGTGGATACTTCCCTCAGCGCTGATCTTATCCATGATCTTAAATCTATCAGTGGCTTGGTGGGTCAGTTCAAAGTCACCACCGAGTACAGAGACGCAGTCAACATCTGGCGTCAACTGGGTGAGCCTCCCGTCGTGTCTCACCCAAAGCTTATCCATTACGGTACCCGTCGAAGAGTGCACTTGTATAAGCTGTCCATGGTCTCTGCACTCGACCGGTCCGATTTGCTTCTGCTCACCAAAGATGATTTCAACCGGGCCATGAATTGGATGACCGAGGCTGAGGCGTTCATGCCGGATATATTCAAAGCCGGGGCGGGGAATGCAGATGGGAAGGCTATGGATGAGATTTATCACTATGTCTTGACCCTTCAGTCAAAGGGCCCGGTCATCGAGAGGAAGATAATCAACTTCGCAAAGGACCGAGTGCCGCTACATTCCATCGAGAGGGTGATCCATATCATGACGATGGGCGGGATGTTGAGGGTGGTGAAACAGGACCTCCGCAACGGGCAGCGGTTCTTCAAAGCTGAGGTACCGGATATCGATCTGGATGGGAACCGGGCCTAGCGTTGCTCGCGCTTGTGTTCAATCCACCCATCCCCCCGGCGGAGATCTGACAACTCATGTTGAAGGTTGACCATAAGACTGGTTAGATTATCAATTCGTATGTCCTGCACAGCGATCTGGGTGATGACTTGTGCGAGCTTCTTCAAGTCCCCTTCCATCACTTTCAGATCCTCCTTCAAATCCTTCGTACTCCAGTCATTACGTAAGACCATTGCATATCCCCCCAAGAGGAACAGGGCTGTCTGCATGCCGATGCTAGCTATTATTTCCCATGCCATGAGACAGCCCCCTAAAGTAAGAACCTAACACATCTTCGGAACCAGTCATGGCCAAAGGCAAGAAGGCCGAATGCGGCCATGACAATCGTGCTGCTGATCAGGAAGTTTGTAATCATGCGTCGGGCATCGGAGTGTTGAAGGTGGCCAAGGCTCCATCAAGATCCGCTTCGAGAGCATCAAGCTCTGCTTGGGTAACAGTACCTGCGGCTCCGCCTTTGGCGATTTGAGTGATACGGTTGATCAAGGGGATGACCTCTTGCCCGGCCTGGATCAAGATGGGGACAAGGGTCAAACCCTTTTCGATCAGCGAGAAGATGAGTACCGGATCCATGATTAGCTCCCAACGTTAATGCCAACCGCAAGGGCTGCATTTTTGAGGTTGACGTAGAGTGAGATGAGTTGGTTGTAGACGACAGTGGCGTTGATTTGATCATTGTTCTTCACGAAGCCCCTCAGCTGAACGACGAGGGGTGGGATCTGCCGGGTGTAGGGTTGGATAGTGGCGATGTTAGCCCGACAGTTTTTATCAGCAGAGCCTGTGACACAGGCATTCTTATAGGCCTGTAGCCCGGTGACTGCAATGCGGATGCTGGCCTCTATAGCATAGAGTTCATCTTGGGTTACCGGGTTGGTAACTGTCTTTGTGGCCAGGGAGATTCCCTGCGTAACGGCCGAGAGTTGGGTGCACCCCGCGAGGGACAGGCTCAAGGCCAAAACAAATAATGCCTTCTTCATCTTCACGTTCCTTTCACGGTTGTAGTTACATTCTCAGGAAGCTTCGCTGCAAGCTCGGCCTCTTGTGGTGGAAGGATGATCTTCGGTGGTGGGGTATTGGCATCCACAGGTTTTGCAGCGGCTGCCATGATCGAAGCGCGAGAGTTGGCGATCAAGGACCAAATCGCGACGACCACGTATGAGAGAGGGCCCACTAGCGTTAGGGCCATTTGAGTGTAGCTGTTGGCCTGGGCCGAAGTGAGCCCATAGGCCGTAGCGATTGTGCCAAGCGCAGGGATGATAATCCGCAGCTGTCCCATGACTTGGTCTTGGGTTGGGATGTAGTTCATTTTGTTCCTTTCAACATCACGAGTGCGGTGCCATAGACTTCCTTGTTGCGGTTGAGCCAGCCTTTGATGAACTTAGGCTGGTGCAGGCCTCGGTAGAACTGTTCCTTCGCCTGAGTGTAACGGGAAAGGAGAGATTGCGGGTCAGCAAGGCGAATGGCTTGACGGGTGAGAGGACCAATCCGGCCATCCGCGGTTACCCCAAGGGCTCGTTGGCCCAACACGATGGCCTCATGTGGGCCTGAGTTCACGCACATATCGAAGAACATGTAATCAGTCCCGAGCGGGATCAGGTCACACCATGGGTTCCAATACTCCATGTGGTAGATGGCCTCGATGTCCTCCTGTGGCGCCTGCCACACGTCGAGGCGTCCCAAATGCTGCTCCACCCGCCAGGCGTCATACTCCCGTTGGGTCACCCCCCGGGACGTACGGCCGCCGTGGTCTTGTGGGTCGTCATCGTTACCGCCTTCGCTGTGAAGAAGGGCCTCTAGCGAAGCTCTGAAGTTCTCTATCATTTCTCTACCCTCAGTTTGGTGGTACCCCGGGTGACACCACGGAAGACTTCCCCGGCTCCGCGGGGATGGGTTTGTTTGTTCACAAGGTCGATGCCAAAGCGAGTGGCGTTAGCGACTACCTTCGGGGAGACGCCTTTGGCTTCACCCAGCAACGTCAGGATATCCGCAACGGTCTTACCTGCATGTTGTTTGCTAAAGGCTTCCTTGCCCTTGAGCAAGTCCTTTACGGCTGTAGCGGCGTCATGCCCAGCGGAGGACAACAACCCTACTCCGGGTTCGTGACCGGAGGTAAGGCCATGAATGAAGTCCCGAAGATAAAGCACCGAACTGGACATCCCTAAGGTGAGGCCACTTCCCAAACGCTGTAGGCCAGTACGGTGATCTTCTGTACCAAGCCCTACCACGGCTTCTTCCACCATGATGGGCCACACGGCAAAGGTCATAAGGTCTCCCAGCAATTTTGGAACACGGGTAGCGGCAGCCTTCAGTTCGGCTTCCTTCCCAAGTTGATGGATATCATTCAGCTGATGCCCGATCTCAATCATGCGTTGCATCCGGGTACCCATGAAGCCATAGACTGAGGTGAGCCAGCCGTGGGCAGGACCACCACCTGCGACTAGTTCCGGTATGTCAGCCCGACCGGTAGTGCCGTGGGCTCGGGTGACAGCATCATCGGCGAGGTTCACGGATTCCCCAAAACTCAGGCCTTCCCTTTGACGCTTGTTGAACTCCGCGATCCATGTAGGCTTCGCTGAGAGCATGTCCGATTGAGCCACTAGCCATGAGCCCTTCTGGATGATTTTCTCCCGAAGGGTACTTTCGCCCTTTAGCTCCTTGGTCTCCCCAGCGATGGTATCCTGCCAATGCCGCTCCCGGCGCTGGAGGGCTTCGCTGTGTTTCATTGCAAATTCGGACATGGATAGCCCAAGCTCTGGGCTTTGGGCGTATAGGCCCTTAACGGCCTCGGCGTAGTTGTCTGCTCCTACGACCTCTAATGCTTTGCGGAGAGGATCACCGGCCAAGCGCTCGACCAATTGCTTCCCAAACTGAGGCAAGAACTCTCGAGCCCCAACCACTCGTGAGGACATCACCAACGCTGTAGGCCCATGTTTGAGGGCGGTGTAGATGTTACCCCCGATGTATGTAGAGATCACATTCTGGCGCAGGTATTCACTCCATTCTCCTGCCCATTTCCAAGTAGCACTGGGGATAGAAGCCTGACCGGCCATACGTTGGAGCCAAGGATCCAGCAGGTCTTTGTAGTGAACCCCGTAGTGGTTATCAATCTCATTCCGAAACGCTTCGTTCTTGAAGATCTTTTGGATCTCCAGCAGTGGTTCCCGATAGGCAATGTCTTGGATCATCTGGTTAATCGTGCCGTTCATCGCGGTGATGTCGAGGTCGAGGGGATACACCGCCCCTGAGCGTTTCTTGGTGTAGCCATTAGCGGTAGTGGCGTAGGATTTGCCGTATTTGTCCAACACGCTATCGCGCCCGCCCACCGTGTTGCGGGACCATTGGCCACTTTCGTCTTGGGTCCAGACTTCCTTCCGGATAGGATCCGCATCCAGAGGGTGGTACCATCCTTCGAATGTCCCATGCACGTTGGTAATGGGTTCAAGGGGGATCTTCTCCACTGGTACCCCTTCGGTTCGTTCATAGACTCCGTCGGATTTCTTGATCAACCGGCCGAAGATCAAGTCTCCTCGCTTCTGTGCCTGAGCCCAGTCTTCCGGAGTGGTATGGGCCTCTAACCATTTCATCAGCGCTACGGGGTCCGCACCATAGCCCTGTGCTAGCACCCGCCAGTTGCTCTTGTTGCCAGCATGAGCCAGCATTCCAAGGACATGCTTCCGCATGAAGCCGTTCCATGGAAGGCCGTCTGGGTTCTCCTCAGTACGGGTCTTGGGGTCGTTGAAGGGAGAATCCACTAGCTTCTCGGAGTCTTTGATCGGGCCTACTTCTTTCAAGGACCTGGATACTTCTCGTTGAAGACTACTATGAGTGTTATCTGCTTCGCGCATTGGGTAGGTGATATAACGACTGAAGATCCCACGAGGGTCATAACGCTCCCAACGACGGAGTATGGTTGGGATAGCGGTCAACCCAGCAATGAACTTCTTCGGTTGCTGCGCCTTTTCTTGTAGCCAGTTCCGCTCATCAGGAAGCAACTGTTGGGGAAAGGTCTTTAGTTTAGTACGCATCTCGGCGATGGTTTGGGCCCTATCGGCAGCACCACCTTCGCTGTAGATCTTCTTTTCGTCACGACCAGCCTTTACGAGTAGGTCGATAGCGTTCTTGAACTCCTTGAAGTCGGCATAAGGGAGGTCTTTGAGCTTGGTTTGGAAGGCGGGATCGGTGAAGGTGTCGGCAATTGGAAGGGTCCGTTGTCCCATCCATTCAGCTTCTTTGGCTGCAACGAAGTCCTTCAGATTATCCTGAGGCTGACGACCAATACGTTCCACAAGATCCCCTTGAAGGAACTTGGCTTTACCAAAACCTGCCCGGGCCAAGAGATCATGGACCCAATTAGTGTAAGGCTGTTCAACACTCCCTACCTCCCTATTGCGGAAGGTCTTCGCAGTGCGGTCTAGTTGGCCCTGCTGGCGCTCGTAGTCCCGGGCCATCTTGGCGGCGATGGTGGCATACTGCCGCTGTTGGGAAATGCGATAGGCCTCGGCCCAGTCACCTTTGCTGGAGGCCTCTTCAATCTTACGGCCGAGCTTCCCTGCGGTTTGGATGATGCGATCGGAGGAGATCTGCCCTACAGGGGTGAGATCGAATTGCCCCTTCACCATCTCCCGGACTTGTTCCTTGGTGAACTTTGGTTCCTGCCCAGCCGCAAGGGCATAGGCCAGGGTCTCTTCATGGATCAGATCGAGTTGGGTTTCGCTCAGAGCTTGGTCCTTTGCCGCATCCATTATGCTCTGTCCGAGATCCCCAAACTCCGCGTTAAGTCTTCGATCTGTTTCAACATCAACAAGTCGATTGAAATAATCACGCTGAGACATACCAGCACTTCGCCGATCGGTAGTGAGCATTCCAAGGCGCTCAACCAAAGCGTCGCCACTCGTATAGCCAAAGTACGGGGCGAGGTCATCTGGGTTAACTCCGTTTTTCTTTTGGATGTAGTCCTTCGGTAACGAGGCCTTTTGATCCTCATCTAGGAAGTCAGGGTGGAGCTTTATGCCTCCCTTGGCAAAGAGTTCATCAGTTGCGAGGTCCGGTCGCGAAGCTAGCTGTTCCCGGACTTCGTCCCTCAGATCAGTGCGGCGCTGTTTCCACTCCGCAGTCTGAGAACGCTTCTGCTGCTTCTCGGCACGGACGGTGGCTTTGACGAGGTCTTCTTGGTTGCGCTTCGCTATGAGATTGAGCATCCGATCCATGTGGGCTTGAGTGACCCCCATGGCCTTGGCCTTTTCGAAGATCCCTTCGATGGGTTCGTCCATGGCTTGGGGCGTAAAACTATCCGCAGGTCTAATAAGCTCCACACCTTCTCCAGGCTTGAATTTCCTAGAAGCAAATAATTCTTCCTTAACCCCTTGCTCAAACGCACCACGTTCCTTTTCGCCTTGAGCCAGTCTCTTATTCAATCGTGCATTTTGAAGATCATTTACATTAACATTACTAAACTCATCCTCAACCATGGCCTGAGGCCGGAACGCCCCTTCCTTCAACGGCGCATTGCCCTCCCTGCCACCAACCTCTCCGGTATCGACCTTCTGGAAGATCTCATCCCACGAGAGGTCCTTCCCGGTGATTTCCTTCACTCGGGTCCGTAGGTCGTTGAAGAACTCCTCGAGCCTTTGGAAGATCCTCGCGATGCCTGGGGGATATAGATCCTTGTCCTTGGCATCCTTCCATCGCATGTAGGCATCGGCTATGGACTCTTCAGTCTTCCCTTCTTCATGAAGATCCTTATAGCGCCTTTCAATGTTGGTGATGCCCCTCCAATCGTTTTGTCGTGAGGCACGCTCAAGTGTAGACCATTCCCCTACACTAAAGAACCCTTGCTGTCGCAAATAGTGCACGGCCTCATGCCGGGTCACGCCCATGGCATTAGGGTTGTCCAAAGCCACAGCAACCCAAGGATCTTGCTCACGGAACTGTTGGGCAAAGCCACGGATACGCCCAGCTTCGCCACCAGGAAGACTGATCTGCTCCGGGGTGAATACCTTCGTTAGTTTTGGCGCAATCCGTGCAAGCTCTTTGCGGATGGCCGCATCGAGCCTGACCTTGTATGGTTCAAGCTCTGGGCTGTAGTGCATTTCGAAATGGGAAGTGTCGATGGTCTGGCCGCCGATCTCCGCGAAGAGTTCCCGCAAGGTGGGACCGGCGTCCACATGGCCCCAGCCTTCAGCCTCTTGGGAGAGCTTGATGACAGGCATCTCAGTCGTCATCTCCACACCAGCCTTCTCGCGTGCTCCAGTTACACGATGGCCAGTGATGGTCTCAGCATTGGGAAACTCAGCTTTGATCTGACGACGTAGGTCTCGAATGATAGCGGGCCCTAGGAAGTTTGGGTCATACATCTTTGCCGTGCCACCGGCTTGGATGTTCTCAACATAGATTTGCTTTCCGCCCTTGGCTTCGCTTAAATTGAGATAGCCGATTTTCTTCCCAGTTTCATCCAAAAGGTGGAAGACATGGAAGTCGGCACCGGGCTCAAACTCAGCCTTCTCTGCTCCCATACGTTCGAGCTTAACCTTCCGGTCCCCAAGGGAGAATTGGGGCTCAAGCCCCCCAGACCCGCGAACGAGTTGGAGCGGATCGGCGATGACTTCCTTCTGTCCATACCCCACAGCCTTGCGGGCATCTCGTGCGGCCTTGGAAGCAGCCTTGCGCACGTTACGCTCAGCCCATAAGGTCTGTGAACTGACACCTTGATACTCCTCACCAGAATCGGTCTTGAACGTCTTCACCAACCCCGCATCAGTGAGAGCCTTACGCTCAACATCTGTGAAGTAGTTAAGTGGAAGCCCTCCACCTTCAGCTTCCTGCATGTCGGGGAAGGCAGAGAATACACTATCAGGCACGGCAGAAATCGCCGTTGGCTCTTCTCCAGTCGAGAGGGCTTTTGGCTCTTCTGCTCTTTCCTTTCCAATCTTCAATTCATCTAAGGTAAGCCCTCCATCCCTCAACCTCAGATGATCATGCAACTCCTTCGCAACATCCGGATCTACCCTAGCGAGATAATCAGCCAGAGGCACACGGATATCACCGCCAATGCCTTCAGCAGCTGCCAGCTTCCCTGCAAGATCAGGAACCCAGCCAAGGATATTATCGCCAACCTCGGGGATCTTATCGCCGTAAAGCGCCCGCACTGCTTCGGC
>WNFS01000429.1_pt1 | contig 50746 bp, 34 predicted proteins | sample 5400141 | NCBI WGS metagenome assembly WNFS01 (sample SAMN13153358, study PRJNA577476) | soil metagenome | isolation source: 60 cm saprolite under Madrone tree | place: USA:California | collected 2016-06-14
TCATTAAGGGGAACAGCAGCTTGTTGGTTGAGCGCTTGCAATCCGATGATCGACTCCTGGGATGCACGCGCCAGATAGAAAACGCAGCGGACCGCGCTGCTTCGCTGACGCGCCAGTTGCTGGCCTTCTGCCGTATGCAGGTGTTGCAGCCGAAAATCATGGATTTGAATATGCAGGTCTCGGACATGTGCAAACTGCTGAGACGGCTGATCCGCGAAGATATCGCATTCAACTTCCACGCGGGCGAATCGCTGGGGAGAGTGAAGGCGGACCCGGGGCAGATCGAGCAAGTCATCATGAACCTGGCGGTGAATGCCGGGGACGCCATGCCGACGGGCGGCAGCCTGAGCATCGAAACGCGCAACGTGGCCGTGGATGAGCGCTATGCCTTGGCTCGACCGCCGATTAAACCGGGAGAGTATGTTCTGCTCGCGGTTGCGGATACCGGTCATGGCATGGATGCTGAAACGAAGGCGCGCATTTTCGAGCCGTTCTTTACGACTAAGGAGCAAGGCAAGGGAACGGGATTGGGGCTGGCCACCGTTTACGGCATCGTGAAACAGAGCGGGGGCTGCGTATGGGTGGAGTCGGAGCCAGGGAAGGGTGCGCGATTCGAGGTCTACCTCCCGCGAGTGGACGGGGCGGTGGAGACCGATGCGCCAGAAGAAACGGCAGCCACTGCTGTTCGCCGGCGCAGGACAGTGCTCATTGCGGAAGACGAAGAGGCGGTCCGAGACCTTGCCTCCGAGTTTTTGGAGTCGGCTGGCTACCGGGTGCTCACTGCCAAGGACGGCACGGAAGCGCTGGGAGTGGCGGAACGGTGTGACGAGGCGATCCATCTGCTGCTTACAGATGTCGTGATGCCCAGAATGCGGGGGCCCGAGCTTGCTAAACGACTGAAGGGGCTGCGAAATGGCCTGAGAGTCATTTACATGTCCGGCTACCTCGAATACAACCGAGGGAATGAAGACTTTTTGGAGGAGGGTTTCTTTCTGCAAAAGCCCTTCTCGCGCGAGATGCTGGTACACAGGGTGGGGGAAGCCCTGAAGAATGGGTCTAAAGCGCGGCCCTGAAGTCCTTGACACACTGTTTTAAAAAGAATTGAATAAGCGCGGACGAATACTCTCGAGATTCGAGGTCTAGATCGTCGCGCACTTCGCGGAAAGCGCGGGAGAACTTCCCCGCACGCAACACGGACAACACCCTCGCACCGCCGAAGAGCCCCCTAGGGCGCGGCGCGGAGGATTGTCTGACTACGCAAAGGGTGCACTGTCCGCTTAGAAATGGAAGCGCAGCCCGAATTCCATCTGCCGCGGACTGTAGGAGGTTGCGGATGCAGTAATCACTCCAAAGGTGGTCGGATTCCCCAAGGCAAAGTTTGGCGCACCGAGCACCACATGGTTCAACACGTTGGTGGATTGGACGATCAGCATCATGCCAAACCGCTCGCGGAACGTAATATCTTTTGTGACCGTCACGTCGAGATTCCAACCGGGCAGATTGCGGATAACGCCACCACCACCGGAGTTGGTGTCCGTCGGAAGTGCATACCGGAACATGTTGTAAGCAGCGTTAGGGTCTGCGAAGAGGTTGATGCCCGTTCCTTTTTTGGAAGCATTGCCGGCGCTGGCGATTGTAGTGGAGGAGGTGACGCCGTAGTTAGCCGAATTGCCTCCCGTATAGGGTCCAGTCAGGACGGCGTTTTCTCCCGTCGTGCCGAGGGTCGTTACGCAAGAAACCTCTCCCCAAGCTGACTGGCAACTGGAGGAGAAATTTCGTAAAAGAAGGGGAGCTCCGCTATTGGCCGTGAACAGGGGGGCAATGGACCACCCGCCGAGCAAATGTCCCAAAATCCCATGTTGGCCTTTGAAATAAGGAGGCTGGTAGACCATCGAGAGGTTATATAGGAACCGGTAGTCAAAGGATTGCGGTCCGTAGCCGTAATGCAAGTCAAAGGGATTGGGCACGCTGGTCGAACTGGTCGACTGCGTGGTGTCTCCAGTCCCCAGCGAGCGGCTCCAGGTGAAATTGGAGCGTGCGGTTATCCCGTGCCAGTCGCGTGCGGTGAGTGAGACGAAGGCGCCGTTGTAGTTGCCGTAACCCATACTAGTCTCCATGAAGATGCTGTTCAGTTGGTTCTGGCTGTAAACACTCGGAAAAGCTCCCGGGACGCCAGTAATTGCGTTGACGGCTGTGGCATTGCCGAAGGTCATGGGCAAGGTGGACCACAAAGGATAGAGCTGGACGTTCTTGAAGTTGCTTATATAGCTTGCCTTCGTATTCTGATTCACATTCGACAATGCGGCGGCGGTACAGCTAGTATATCCGGCGCAGAAGTTCGACACCCAGTTGCCGGACGCGTTTTGAAATGCACCCTGCGAGTTAGCCGGCATAGCGAAGGCATTCTCGAAGAAGGGCTGAGCCTGGACGCTCGAAGCAGGGTTGTTGGCGCAGACTCCTCCGGCGCCTGAACCGCAGAGCGCCGCATAAATATTAGTGAAGGCAGTGGCAAAGGATTGGCCGCCCAGGGTCGTCATGAACGGTACCGAGCTCAAGTCAACTGCTTGGTACTCATTGCGGAGTATGCGGCCGATGTAGCCGACCTCGACCATGATCTTTGGCGAGAATTCCCTTTGGATGCTTAAAGAGAACTCATCGGACCGCGAGGGCTTGAAGTGTGGGTCGAGCTCGGATGTGTCTCCCGCCTGGGCGGATGTAATACCGCTAAAGTTTGGCTGGCTAAGAGTAGTTGAGGGCGTGGGAAGGGGAGCGACGAGCCCGTCTGTGCCGATGCGGAAGGCGTTTGTGGGATTCACGTTTCCTGCGCCATGACAGATGCCGTCCATTCCCGCGCCCGGGCACGTGATCGGCTGCAAAGAGCCCGCTCCGAGCAGGGGCACCAAAACCAAATCGACTCCGTTCAGGCGGCCAAAGACTCGGCCCCATCCCCCGCGGATGACTGTGTTTCCATTGCCCAGAAACTTCCTAAGGATCTCGTTGTCGAACGAAGGCCTCCAAGCTGCCGCAACATGCGGGCTGAAACCTCCGTAGTACGGGTTGTACGAGTACTTGTTACCTGTGTTGCTGACGAGCTCATAGCCGATCTGTGGAAGATAGACTTGCCCGTTCAGAGCCGCCTGCCGGCGGTTCCGCAGGAAGTTTTCCGTAGTGACTTGCTGGCCGCTTGCGTCGACAAGGGTGGTGTCCAAACCGGTCGTCTCATAGGGAGGCATTTCGAGGGTCCAGGCGAGACCGTAGCTAAAGGTGAAAGACGGTTTCATGTGCCACGAATCGCTAAAGTAAACGTTATAGGTCGGAATAATGCTGTGCGACCTTACTGGCGGAAAAACTGTTGTGCTGGCGTTGCCATTAAGAGTCAGGTTCGGGCCCGAACGGGAGGCGATAACCTGAGGAAGAGTAATAATCCCGAGAGTATCTTCGTAAAGCTGAGCCCAAGTACTGAGCTGACTGCCAGGCAGGCAGTTTGTGGTGATAGCTCCGGTGCAAGGCTGGGGAGCCCAATTGGAGCCGGACGGAAGGGACATGGCGCTAAAGGAGGAGCCTCCGCTCACATACGTGAGGTTAGTAAAAGTCGAGACGCCATTATCGTCGCGCTGGTGAATGTCGAGCGTGTGCTGGTAGCTGCCGCCAAATTGGAACAAATGATTGCCGTGAATCAGGCTCAGATCGTCGCGGATCGCGTGGTCGTGCCCGTCCCAGAAGCGTTCGCGAACGTCCTGCGTGTCCACGTTGTAAGGGATAAATGAATTGGAGGTCTCGCCGCCGATCTCGAGCGGGGCGGGCAGGTTCGAGAACTGTGGAGGGGCAAGCGCCGAGTTCCACAGCCAAAAATTCCGGGTGTAACTGTAGTGAACGTCGTTGGTCAAATAGGGTGTAATGTTCGTCGTGAGTCCCGCCACATAGTAGGAAGGAACAAGGGGCCGACTAATCTGAGATTTGTACTGGCCTAGCGTGTCACCAGAAAGAACGCCGCCCACGTCCACCTGGTTTGTGGTCACATTCGTGAAATGATAGTAGCGATAGCTGCCTGTAAGGTGCCAGTTTTTGCCGAAGTCGTGATCGAGGCGCACCACGCCAAAGTTCGAGGTCACTGGCAATCTAACCGGGCTGCGATATCCCTGAGTGTTGAGCCCGTCACCGACTGTCCCGTTGCTGGCCGCCCCCAGCGGATCGTTAGGCAGCGGAAGCATCTTGTTCCATATCTGTGAAACATACGTATTGATGCCGATTCCGCGCGGATCACAAGCTAATGCGCCTCCAGCGCCACATCCCGAGGTTCCCGCTGGGTAGTTCGTTGTTTGATGTGTGAAAGGATCTGTGACCGCGACTGGGAAGGGGTTCAAGTTGAATGCGGAGACGTTGCCGCCGTTCTGAATCTGAATGACGCCCGCGCGAAGGGCAGCAGAGGGCACTAACTTGTCCAGCGTCGTGCTATAGGGGTAGCGAAGCCCTTCATAATTCACAAAGATGTAAGTCTTGCCGCCCCAGAAGGAAGGAGTTAGAGGTCCTCCAACGGCGCCTCCGAATCGGTTGCGATGCGCTTGGGGAATCGGCTGACCCAGCCGGTTGTTGTCCCATGAATTGGCAGCGCCCACTACGTTGTTGAAATAATATTCGTAAAGCGCTCCGTGATATTGGTTGGTTCCGCGTTTTGTCACCATTTGTACTTGGCTGCCTGCGGAGCCGTTGAAATCCGCACCCTGATTGCTGGTGTTGACTCTGAATTCCTCGATGCTCTCCACTGGCGTTGGAATGACGCCCGTCGCCGCCCCGCCCGTGGTTACAGGGTTGGTATTGGCGAAACTGGGTGTGTAAATGTTATTAGATCCCGCCATATCGTCGGAGATGTTGCCGCCATCGAGCTGATAGGTGTTCTGATCGTTTACAGCCCCGGCGGTATATCCATTAGGGGTCACAGCCGGCTGGAGAACGGCCAGGGCTGCCGTTTCGCGACCAATATTAGGCAGCATCAGGAGAGCATCACCGGCGATGGTCGTTCCCACCGTGGCATTCGTGGTTTGAAGGTAGGCGCCAGCGGCGCTCACCTCGACCGTTTCCGCAACTGAACCAACTTCCAGCTTGAAATCGACCGTCAGAGGCGTGCCCACGGTGACGCCGATTTCACTAACCTTCGACGAGCGAAAACCAGTCTTGTTTGCTGTGACTTCGTAGGAGCCGGGAGGCACGTTTGCAAACAAATAGCGTCCGGCCTCGTTAGACTCAGTTGTGCGGTGCGTGCTCGTAGCCTTATCAGTAAGTATGATGGTGGCGCCGCCGACAGCGCCACCCGAACTGTCTGTAACGATCCCTGCGACACTCCCGGCGTTGGCCGCTTGTCCCTTGGCTGCCCTGGGAGTCGTGGCGAACAAAGAGAGGCTTACTGCAAGAGATAAAACAAATCCTTTAGCTGACATTGCGACACCTCCTGAAGGCACTCGGATGGGGACATGGATGGGGACCGCGGACGCACACGGGAACGAATACATTGGATTGTAGAGCTTGAGGTGAAACTTAGAAGTTCCGCCATAGATTGCCAGCCAACTTGCAACCTAGACCTTGATGAGCTTGTGTAAACTCAAGCGAGCCGGGACACAGCGACATCTTGATTTACGTGAGTTGTCACAAGTGGCCGACCTTAATGATGGCTATATATTGCCGTCCTCGAGTCTTGTCAACATAAATGTGATAAGACGCAAGCATCGGATACGGAGATTTGGCGGATAATATAAATTGATTCTCTCTCTCCAATCGCAGAGTGGCTTAGGTTCTAAACCGAGCGCCTGAAGTCCTTTGTGCTGCTTAAAAACCATTTGATTAGCACAAGCGAATACTCTCGAAATTCGCGGACTAACTCGTCGGCCAATACTGGTGCAGGAATCCCACAGTCGACGCTCGTAAACCTATTACGGATTGCTGTGGGCGCTCAGAAAATCATCGATGGATACCCGAACGGAAAGAGTTAAGACCTGTTCCCGAGAAAGAAGAAGGGCGCCCCGGCTTGCCGGGGCGCCCCTTCTGAAATCCTCGTCCGCCTTAGCAAACGAGCAGGTTGAAGGTTTAGAAGAAAATCTTCAGCGCCAGTTGCAGCGACCGAGCATTGCTCGGGAACACGGAACTGGGGTTATTGAAGGTGGTCTGGTAGGGCTCAAACATATTACGCGGCGAACCCGTTACTCCGATCGAATTCACTTGGTTGAGCGAGCCGGCGATGAATTGCGGGTGGTTCATTAAGTTAAACGCCTGCACGCTGAACTCTGCCTTGTACCGTTCGGTGAATGAGAAACGCTTCACGGCCGTTACATCGAAGTTGTTAATGGCTGGCAGAATCAGCGTGTTCCTTCCCACGTTTGCCAGGGCGCCGTAATACGCCCGGATGTATTGTGCGGTGGGCGTTAGGGCCTGATAGGCGACAATGTTGTCAATCACGTCGAAGGTCTGTCCCGTATATTTGGGGTTCGTGCTTTTCGCGTTGTTCTTCAGAGCATTAGCCAGCGTGCAAACACCAGAATCGGAGGGAATGGCGCTCTTGCAAAGAGGAACCACGTCAGAGCCTGTATTAGGAACGCCGCTGGCATTCCAGATCGCGCGATCCGACGCGGAGTCGCCATTAAGGTTGGCATCTACACCACTCTGCACCGTCCCCCACTCTCCGGACTGGTAGGTGTAGATCGGGGCGATTTCCCAGTTCCCCAACGCATTCTTTGCCAGCCAATTGCCGTGCTGGAAGAACGGCTCGTCATAGATAAGAGCCAGGGTGAAGCGGTGGCGATGATCCAGAGCGGAATTTGCACGGTCCGCAGCCAAGTTCTGGAAGTCTTGTGGGCGGCGCGGGGTAATATCAGTGGAGTGGAAATCCGCCGTGCTGTTGTCAATTAAGTGGCTGTACGTGTAGGCGCCAACGAATTGCAGTCCTTTGCTGAATCGCCGCGTGATCTGCGTTGCCAGACCGTGATAGGTGGACGCTCCTTGCGGCTCGAACGCTGTCAGGAAGTTTGTGAACCCTGCATTCTCGAACGCCGGAACAAGATTGTCTCCATTCGCCAAAATTCCCAGATTCAGGGTCGACGCATCCAAAGTTGCCTGCGAAGGAGCATTATTTGTGAACGTCGGCAAATGGTTTGCCGCAGTAGTTACTGGCTGTAGAGTAATGATGCTCTGCACGTTCAGGTGGATTCCTCGGGTGCCTACATAGCGCACTTCCACCGTGTAGTCCTTCCAGAAGGTGTGCTGAACACCCAACGTCCAGTCAAGGGACTTGGGATCCAATTGGTTTACCCTCACCGCTGTAGTCGTGAATGCCCGAGCACAGGCAACGTCCGAGGCGAACCCCGCACACTTCGGATTTGAAAGGGTATAGTTGGTGATGCCGCCCGTACCAGGAGGCAGGCCGCCGTTCTTCAGGAAATTCTGCGTGTTGGCCTTTGGGGCCGAGTTCTCTGTGACGCTCAACTGCGGAGGAAGCGACAGGATGCCGATGTTGTCGTACAAAACGTCGTACGCAACGCCGAATCCCGCACGGATGGAGGTTCGTCCGCTCGTGCCTGGAGAGTAAGCCAAGCCGATGCGCGGGCCCCAATTGTTTTTCGCCGCTTGCGGTTCGCCGAAGGTTATGAGCCCTGGAGCGCTCGCCCCATTGTTCAGAACCTGCGACCGCTCGCCAAACGGAATCGTAGTGTACTCGTACCGCACGCCAAGGTTTAGGCTCAGATTCGACCGGAGACGCCAGTTATCGTTCACAAACCAATAAAGAGCGGATTGGTCGCCGTAGTAAGTGGACTGGCCAACGCTTCGCTGCGCAATGATATCGGGGCTGATATCGTTGAGATACTGCTGGAGCGTGGTGTATTCGTAGTCGCCGCGGGCGCGCTGAGTAAAGGACTGAGGAGAAATGTACTTGCGGCCCTCAACACCAAACTTCAGCGTATGCTTATCCTTTGTCCAGGTAAGACTGTCGGCGGCGCCGTACGTATTTTGAATCGTGAACTGTGGCGCGTTGGGGTCCGGGCCGATATTGATGCTGTGGAGAGTCGAGATCACGATGTTCGGAAATTGATCCAGTCCCGGGAAAGAGAAGTTGCCCGCGGGCGTGTTGTTCGTGAACCTGTTGTAGCCTACGCGAAATTCGTTTTGCAGCGATGGAGTAAAGGTATGGTATTCGTTGATCGCTATCAGATGAAACTTCTGAGGCAGGCTTTGATAAAAGGCAGGCAAATTAGCCGAGGTATCGATTCCGACGAAGCGGTTATAGATGTACCGCCCGCGGAGTTGATCCTTGCTGGAAAGGTCATAGTCGATGCTTCCCAGTCCTACCCAGCTGTTTGAAAAGTTCGGCCCCGCAAAATTCAGAACTCCTTCCGGTACCGTCACCCCGTCCACAACCTCGCTGCCGGGTGTGGCCTTAGCACCGCACTTGCCTGTCGTGTCTTGCGCCGTAGCCGGCACCACATACTTTTGCAAAATCGCGAGGTTCGTTGCGGAGACCCCAGGTGCGGTGGCCAACGCGGTGTAGCCTGCAGCGGTTGGCCCGCAGATGGCCGAACCGAGAACAGTCGCTTGGCCAACAGGGTTATACTCAAGGTTCCCGAAGAAGAAAAGCTTGTTCTTGAGGATCGGTCCACCAAAAGTGCCGCCCATACGATTATTATCAAAACGCTGGTTGGACGCGAAGCCGTTGTTTCTTGTCGATTGGTCTACAGCATTGTAGTTGCGGTTCTGATTATAAAGGTATGCAAGGCCGTGGTAAGAATTCGTTCCGCTTTTGATGATCTGATTGAACTGTCCCCCGGAGGAATGGCCGAAATCAGGAGAGAACTGGTTCTGGAGAAAGGAGAATTCTGCCACCGCATCGTTTGGCACGTTAATGAGCGGGCCGGTGACGGATTTGTTGTTATTGTCCACGCCCTCAATCGTGAAGTTGTTGTTCCGAGGACGCTGGCCACCAACCGAGGGGCCGGTTCCTGCGCCGATACCGCCGCTGCTCGCCACTCCGGAAGACAAGAGCGAAAGGTTTAGGACGCCCAAACCAACGCTTGCCGTGGGCAAGTCGGCCATTTGCTTCTCTTCGAAGGTGCTCGACAATTGCGCTGTCGTCGTATCCAGAGCTGGTGTAACTCCCGAAACCTCAACTGTCGCTATTGCTCCTTTGATTTCGAGCGTGATTTGTAGAGTGCTCGTCTTGTTGAGCTCTACTTTGAATCCGCTGATCGTCGTAGTCGCGAAACTTGCGGCCGATGCTGAAACATTGTAGGTGCCAATTGGCAGATTGTTGAAACGATACTCGCCCGCCTCATTGGCGGTGGCCGAGTACTTAACGCCGGTATCCGCATTGACCGCCTCAACCGAGGCGCCGGGCACGACCGCGCCCGTCTTATCAAGGACAGTTCCGACCAAGTCCCCGCTAATAATCTGCGCACTGACCTCGCTAGCCATAGCGAGCCCTAAACCAATAGCCACCCCGAACAGGACAGCCAAAAACCCGCGAAAACTCTTATTCACTGAAGCCTCCTGAAGTTTACAGACAGTTCGGTGAAACTTTGACTTTACACATTTGAGCAGCAACCACGTTGCTCCACCAGTGCACTCTAAATTCCAAATGGATATATCTTTCCCGTAAAACTTGGCCGCCGTTAAGTATACTTTTATCTATGACCTATATGTTCTAAAGAGGTCAATTTACAGGAAATTTATACTTGAATGTACCTTGAGATGTAGGGAATATGGAATTCGGGATAATTAGCTCCGTTTTAATTTCGTGATAACGTTTGCCCTCCAGGTCGAGTAAGGTTCGCATAAAGAGTGCGGGCAATACTCAAACGAAAAGGGCCGGACAACGAGTATTTGAGTACGAGTGACGACGATGTTGCTCCCAGAGGTTTGTTTTCTGGTTCTATTTGCGAAAAGAGGTTAAGGAGATGCCTGTGGAGAGAGGCGATAGCCTTGGACGTACTCGTAGGCGACGCTCCAAATGGCGCCTCCGGTTGAGGCGAAGAGAAGTTCTTCGATGGGGACTCCGAGGATGTAGATTCCTAGCAGATTAGGTATGTTGTAAAAGCGGCGAACAAATTCGGGGTAGAGGAAGAGAAGGCAGAGGAATAGGAAAAAATATAGGGCAGTGAAACTCAGGGCGCCGACGAGCATCGATAGGACGAGGTCGCTGCGGAGGAAAGCAATTACCACGGCCCCGACGGCGAAGGCGATGATGGTGTTGTAGATTGTTTTGTTCGAATGCCAGAGTTCGAGCGCGATAAAAATCACGACAATCACAGCGAAAGGTGCGTAGTGGCGTTTGCGGGGCCGGCTTCTCATCGTGGCGAGCCTTTCTTTGAGAAGGAGTTCGCCAACCACGGAAGCGATGCCACCTACGGCGGCGGCCCAGAGAAAATCTTCGATGCCGACTCGGATTTTTTGGTCTAGGTTGAAGAGCGACGGAGGAGTCCAATACTGAGGAACGAAGAAAATGCTGGTGAGGGCCATTGGCGTGGCGATGAGAGTGCCCCAGCGGATCTCGGCGCGATAGTTCTTTCCGAGGATGGAGCAGAGAATCCAGGCGGCCCAAAAAATGAGCACTCCGACGAGATAGGAATAGTGATAGTTAGACGTGTAATGAGACAAGGGATACCGCCTGCGGGAGAGTGGCTGGAGTTTACGCTAAGAACGCAAGCAATGTCCAAGGGCGTGTGGTCCTGATGGTCGACTGGGATTAGGCGAAGGGCAGATTCCCGGGCCGGAATTTTCCCCGCGGGTTTAGGAATGGCACAACTCGGAGCAGGTTAATTACATGGGCGGGGACCACACCGTAGACGAAAGAGGCCGGTCATTTGACCGGCCTCTTCGAGTGTAGCCGTTGCTCCGCTAGCCGAGCTGTCTCGGTGGCGCAGTCTAGAACGTAATGTGCGCCGAGACGAGGATGCTCCGAAAAGTTCCGGTGTTGCCCCAGGTCTCGCCAAAGGTGCTGGGTGCGGGCGCGCCGCCGAGCCCGACACCTGCGGCGTTCTTGAAATTGATGTTCAGTCCCGGCGGGCCGAGGAACTGGTAGTTCAGCAGGTTGAAGGCATCGCCACGCAGCGTCAGGGACATGCGCTCGTAGAGCTTGAAACTCTTCTGGATGCTCAGGTCCACCTGATTGCGCGGCTCAGTGCGAGTCACGTTGCGACCGACAGTACAAGCAAACGGGTTCCCACCGCACAGGTTGTTGACCGCAAAAGTGTTGTTCACGATGAAATGAACGTCGGTGGGGCTGATCAGCGGGCAAGTCGGCGTTCCAACCTGCGCAGTACTCTGACAAGTGCTGACGTTAATCAGCTGATTTGCGGTCAGGTAGCGGCCTGCGGTGTTAAATGGAGCGCTGGCGTTGCTGAGGATTGGACGGCAAGAATCCAAACCGCTCCCGATGAAGTTGTTGTTGAAGGTGGCGTCGCAGTAGGGGTCGCCATTGTTGGTGTTTTGCACAGGAGTGACGGCCACACCGGTTTGGTAACGATGTGTGGCGCTGAGCTCCCAACCGCCGACAAGGTGACCGACGAAGCCCTGCTGCGAGGTCTTCCAGGGCAACTCGTAGACCAAGTACGTGGTAAAGACGTGGGGATAGGACTCGGCGGAGACTCCGCGCTCCCCGTGGTTGGGGTCAAAGGGATTCTGTGCGATCGGAGTGGAGACACCGCCAGTGCTGGAGAAGATCTCGCTGGTGTTGTCCAAGGCCTTGCTGAAAGTATAGGCGAAATCGGCAGTCAAATTGTGGAAGGACCGGACTTTGAGTTCGTTCTGGAGGCCATGATAGAGGGACCAAGCGCCGTTGTTGCGGGTGCGAACCAGCGCGAAGTTGCAGTCTGGGCGGCCGATAGAGGTACTTGATCCGGAGACAGACTTCGTGGTGCAAGGAGTCACGCCTGAAGGGATAGCTTGAGGGTCCTGCACTGCAAGACCTGCGGTGCAGGCGCCGGTGGTGACGCTAAAGGCAGAGCAAATAAGGGGGTTGGCGTTGATAGTCTGAAAATTACTAACGCCATGGTTGCCGACGTAGCGGGACTCGAAAGAGATGCGCGAGTTAATCGTGCGCTCGACACCGAGGGACCACTGTTGGACGTAAGGGTTGGTGAAGTTGGGACTCACGCGAGTCTGGCTGCGGCCCCCAGGGTTGGTACCAAGCGGGATCATACCCAAGTAAGCCCCCTGAACGGTTGTGCCAGTGGCATTCGCTGGCACGCCAACATTGAGAATCGTTCCGGAATTGACCACGGGAGCCGAGGTAGCGACGTTCAGGAAGATATTGTAGTAGGCCGGGTCATAGGCGATGCGATAGCCTCCGCGAATGACCGTCTTGTCCTGTCCCATGATTTTCTTAAAGATCCGCGGGGTCCAAGCCATGCCGATGTTTGGTCCGAAGTTATGAAGGGCTTCGGGAATGTGAGGGATTTCTGTGACATTGGTGGGCAGACCCGCCGCCCAGAAGCCGTTGGCGACGTTCTGAACAGAGATGTCATGCAACAAGTTGATGGCTTGCTGGTCCCATTCCCAACGAAGGCCAAGGTTGAGAGTGAGGTTGCTCTTTAGCCGGAAGTCATCCTGGCCATAGAAAGCTAGGTCGTTCTCCTTGAAATTGAAATTGAAAGGACCTTGGGTGAGGGAGAGCTGACTGCATGTGGCGGGGTTGGCGGTCCCAGCGCCAGGGCAACCGGTGGCATTCTTGATGAAATTGCTATAGGCGTTGCAAGGCACGTTGCCAGATGCACCCACACAATCCGTAGAGCCGGTTGGACTGGAAAGAAAGGTGAAACCACCGTTAATGCTGGGTAAGAAGTGGTTAGGAGAGCTTTGGTGATCGAATTCGCCGCCAAATTTGATGGTGTGCCGGCCGTGGGTCCACGTGGCGTTGCTCTGATATTGGGTGTTGTGCACTTGGCGGTCTTGTGGAAGGTTAGTTGCCAGCCCAAAACTGAGGTAGGGGTTAGTGGCGTCGGAAAACCCGATGTTCGGCGGACAGGCCGTCACGTTTTCGATGGTGCATTGAGGAAAGCCCTGACCTCCCGCAAATTTGAAAAAGCCTGTGCCATAGCTGACGCGAACCTGTTGTACGAAATTGGTTGACCAAGTGTGCGTATAATCCCACCCGTACTGCCTGTCTTGCGCCGGCACAGACACAAATGCGCCGGCGGCGATGGCGGAGGTGCTGCCGTTCAATGCCGCGGTGCTGTTCTGGTAGATGAACCGGAAGAAGAAGCGGTCCTTGTTGCTGATCTGCCAGTCGCCGCGGCCCACGATCTGCTTGTCGTCAAAATTGTTTCCGACGACGCGATTCACAAAAGCGAAAGGCACCGTGACAAAGGTCGTGCCGTCCGAGACTGATACGTTCTGCCCGGTGCCGGCAGGCTGGGGGTTGCCCGCGGTAATGCCATAGGGTCCAAACTTTTTCAGCGCGGCCACTGCAGTATTGCCAGGAAAAGCTGCGTCCAGTGCAGTAAGTCCGGCGGGCGTAGGAGTGAGGCTCGAAGAAGTTGACGAGTTCTTAGCCCGCTGTGCATCTCCCTGATAGCTTCCAAAGAACCACAGGCGGTTCTTCAGAACCGGTCCCCCAAAGGTGCCGCCATACCGGTTTTCCACGAAACGCGGGATGACCGCCGCTCTGCAGCCAGTCGACACACCCGGAGCGCAGAAGCCCAATAAAGGGTTCTTCTGGCCGTTCGTGAGCGAGCGGTCCCAGTCGCCTTCGTAGAATTCGAAAGCGCTGCCATGCCATAGATTAGTGCCCGACTTGGTGATGTAGTTGACGACTGTGCCTGAGTCGCGCCCATATTCAGCGCTGAAGTTATTGCTTACGACTTGGAGTTCCTCCATTACGTCTGGGTTGGAGAGGAAAACCAAGGGACCGGCGACGGAATTGTCGTTGTTAGCCTGCCCGTCTATCTGGAAGTTGTTCGAGCGGCCGCGAAGCCCGTTGTTCGCGATTGCTGCGCCATTGCTGTTGCTAAAGTTGGTAGAACCGTTGTTGGCGACACCGGGTATGTATAGTACGAGGTTATCGAAGCCGACACCGGCGTTGGGGAGAGCCTGGACGACTTTGGTGTCGAAGTCGCCGCCAATCTGCGAGCTGGTGCTGTCAACCAACGGAGTCGCGGCTTCCACGGTCACCGTTTCCGAAGCAGTGCCAATCTCTAAGGTTTGGGTTGCCAGTTTGTTTGTCCTGCCAGCCTCAACCGCGACGCCGTTCAGTTGCAACCTGTGAAAGCCGGGTGCTTCAATCGTGAGGCTATACAAGCCTATCGGAAGACTTCTCAACTCAAAGTACCCTTGCGCGTCCGTTTTACTTGAGAACTTTGCACTCGTTGCTACTTCTACGGCTCGCACGACCGCGCCCATGACGATTGCGCCCTGCGGATCCTGAACGGTTCCGGCGATGGATCCGGTGACAATGCCTTGTCCAAGGATCGCTGAACCGCCAAATTGCGTCAGAACGGCTAAAACGAGTCCCAACCAAGCAAGGTTTCTGAGACTGAACAAACGGCAGCTAGAATTGCCGATCTTGAGCAGCAACATGAATTCCTCCGTCTGGACATGAAAAGTAGAGTGGACGTGCCATCCTGCGACCACCACAGTCACAGTTTTGAAGCTAATGAGGCAGTTTTAAGACCAAATAGATATAAATTTAACATCAATCTGGGCTGCTAAGAAAACATTGCAGTTAGCGATCGGTCTGAAATTCATGTTTGTGCTTGATGGTTGCAAGAGATATGGAATTTGGTAAAAGATCTGTTGCTAGCTTCTAAAAGATGGAGCGGCGGTTCTCCTCGCGAAACGGTTTAGTATCAATACTCCTAGGACCTAACGTGTTACCGCGGGAGGCAATTACGCGAGCATGACGGCCTCCATTGCGCGGACTTGCCGGGTGGTTGTAGACACGCTTGCGGGCCAGGATCTCAGCTTTAAGGCCAGAAGGCCAACACTACTCCTTGAATTTTTTGCTGGGTGTGGTTTGTTTTTGGTTTTGGAGTTCGACGATGTCGGCGCGCGTGTCGTACGAGCCCAGGAGCCAGTGGGCGAAGAAGTCGCCGCGGGCCATGATGACGTAGCTGGCGATGGGCATATAGGAATGGCGCATGCCGGGGTAGATTTGGATTTCGAAGCGTTTGTCGGCTTTGATGAGGGCATTGGCGACGCGCATGGTGTTGACCATGCTGACGTTGTTGTCCATGTCGCCGGTGGTGAGCATGAGATGGCCCTTTAGGTTGCGGGCGAGTTCGGAATTTTTGTCGATCTCGTAGATGAACTTTTCGGTGCCGTCTTTTTGTGCTTCTTCGCGGACGCCGTGGTATTTTTCGCTCCAGTCGCGGTTGTAGACGTTGTTGTCGTGGTTTCCGGATTCGGACCAACCGGCTTTGTAGAAATCGGGATACTGCATTAGGGCTGCGGCGGTCATAAAACCACCGCCGGAATGGCCCCACATGCCTACGCGGCTTAGGTCGATGTAGGGATGCATGGCGGCCAGGCGCTCGGCGGCGACTTTTTTGTCAGCTAGGCCGTAGTCGCGGAGATTGCCGTAGCCATAGCTGTCATACCATTTGTTGCGCTGAGGGCTGCCGCCGCGCGCGCCGACTTCAATGACGATGAAACCGAGCTGTGCGAGGGGTACGTTGGGACTCTTCGGTGAGAACGTTTTGTTCACTTCTTCTGTTTGCGGGCCGGGGTACACGAACTCGATCAGCGGATACTTGCGGGTGGGATCGAAGTCGAAGGGTTTGTGCATTACGCCGTAGAGATCGGTGACGCCGTCTTCGGCTTTGACTTTGAAGACTTCGGGGAATTTGAAACCGGCATCGAGCAGTTGGGAGACGTCCGTGGTTTCGAGATCGAGAAGCTGAGCGCCTTGCGCGTCGAGTAGGATGGATTTGGGAGCGGTGTCGACGCGGGAATATGTGTCTTCGAAAAATTGACCGGAGTCCGGAGCGCTGAAGGCGTGAGAAAAGTTGCCCGGACTTAGCGATTGCAGGCTGGTACCATCGAGGCCGATGCGATAGAGATGCGTGTAGTAGGGATCCTCTCCATGCTCGCGACCGTTGGCAGTGAAATAGATGGTGCGCGATTTTTCATCGACAGAGACGATTTGATCGGTGACGTATTCGCCAGAGGTGATTTGGTTTTTGAGTTTGCCGGCCGCGTCGAAGAGGTAATAATGGCCCCAGCCGTCGCGTTCCGACCACCAGATTAGCTCCTGGCCGTTGCCGGTGAGGCGGAGCGGCTTCACGCTCAGCCAGACGTTGGAGCGTTCTTCGAGGAGCGTTTTTGAGGCGCCGGTGGCGGTGTCGGCGACACAGGCGTCTACTTTCCGAAAGTCTCGATTGATGCTGGTGAAATAGAGTTTGGCGGAAGTGTCCGAGAGCCAGCGCGGGCTGACGCGCGTGACCGGCATTTGCGCGCCCTCCTGCATGCCTTCCTGTTCTTGGCGGAGTTCTTCGCGATCGCGCTCGGTGAGAGGCGCGTCGGAGATGCGGAGTTGCTGCTCTGGGAAATTTTTGGCTTGTACGACGACACGTTGTAGAGAGCCTAGGTCGAAAATTTCAAGTTGCGAGCCGGGCATAATATCTTCGCCAGGAAGTGGATAGGGATAGGCTTCGAGTGTGGGGCGTGGATTAGCAAGCGAGTGAATGACCCAGAAATCAGGGACCTTGCGATCGTCTTGGCGCATGACGGCAAACTTTTTTGAGTCTTTCGACCAGTGGACGGTGATGGCCGGAGCGCGAATGCCGGCTTTGTTGCTGTCGCCTTTGTCTTCTTTTTTTAGTTCGTCTTCCTGTTCGGGGAGGATACGGCGTGCGTAGCCGAATTTTTCTACGCCGTCGGTGGTGAGTTGCGTTTCGACGACGGTGGTGTCGCCGGGTTTCTTGAGAGCTTTGGCGTAATTGTCGGCGTTCATCATGTAGAGATTCTGGCCACGGGCAAAGACCACGGTTTTTTCGTCGGGAGAAACCGCCGCCCACATTGGCTTTTTGCGCATGGGCTCGACGTTGTCGAGGCGCGTGACTTTGCCGCTGGCGAGATCGTATTCAAAGGAAAGGATACGAGGCTCTTCAGGAGGTTCCGGTGCTTGGCCGGAACGACCGGCGCGCTGATTTTGTTGCTCGGTTTGCTTCTCTTCTTTCTCCTTGTTTTCGTTTTGCTTGATCTCGCTTTCGTTGCCTTGCTGACTGCCGTCGTCCTGGGATTTTTTTTCTGGCTCATTGGGGACCACGCCGTCTTTGCGGATTTCCACTTCGAAACGCATGTGCGTGTCTTTGTCGAAGAGTTTCAGGCGTTTGACGGGGAGGTGCTGTGCGTCATAGGGGAGACTGGTGAGAGAAGAAAGAGCGGCGGCGATTTTGGCATTGTCCCAGAGAGGGAACTTGGATTTTTTGAGCGGGTCGACGACGTAATACTTGGTGCCATCGCTGGTGCGGTAGCTGTACCAGAATTTGTCCGAGAGCGTGAACCAGTGTGGAGTGACGGAGAGGTCGAAGACGAGTTTGTTCGAGCTGTCGGGAAGGAAGCGCGCTTCGAGCGCGTAGTTGGGCGCGGAGACTGCTGTGGGAGCTATTGGCGCTGTGGCATCGGAGGACGCTGCGGGGGGCGCCTCTCTACCGCCATAGCGGGTTGGCGTTTGTGCGGCGAGGCTTATCACGAAGATCGCTGAAGAAATGGACAGGGCCGATGTGCTCCAACGGATCCAACGCGGACACTTGGACGACAAGGACTTCCTAGCAGTCGCCGATCTCATGGCTGCGCTTCCTCCATTTTGTTTGGTGAGTCGTGTTCAGGCTATCTACCCCGCGGGCGGCGCATTATAAACCAAATGGACTGGCATTCGGCATTGGGAGTTACCGATGGGGCGGACGGGGTGGGGAACGCAATCGAGCACAAATGCAGCGGACGAGCGGGCAGAAAACTCTGGCCGCGACGATAGGCAGCGCGTGGAGGCCCTTGAGTTGAGTTCTGTCGGGGAAAGTTTTGAATCTAGCTGAGAGCGTGCTTGAGACGCTTTGTGGTCTTTGCCAATTGCCGCTTCAGAGCGTCGACTTGCTTCGAGATCGCTTGGAGTTCCTTCTTGGCGAGTGATCCTGCCTGCACAACTTTATGAGCTTTGCGATCGGCTTTGCCAAATGCGCCGCCGATGCTCGCGGCGACTTGTGTGAGTTTGCTCTTTTTGGCCATTTCCGTCCTCCTTCAAAAGAGACAGCCATCGTATACCCAAGATGTCCACTGCGGTTAATTAAGAAATAGAAGGAATTTAGGGAGGCCGGCTTACGCGGGGAGTTGATCCGAAGCAAGTTGGGATTGCGATGAGTTATTTACTTGCGGCACCGGCCGTGAGAGGGCCGAGCTCGGAGCGGGTTTGCATGACGCGGAGGATGGAATCGCGGGAGACCATGCCGATGATTTGGGCGGCGCCGTCGTCGGAGCCGGAGACGATGGGCATTTGGTTGATATCGGCCGTGAGGAGGCGCTCGAGGAGGCCGAGGAGCGGTTCGTCTGGCGTGGCCCAGAGGATGCGCTCGCGGGGAATCATCACCGCCTGCACGGAGTTGTGTGCCCATTCGCCGCGCGGGACGGAATTGAGGGTGTGGACGTTCATCATGCCAACGAGGCGGTCGTCGGTGATGACGAGGTGGCAGCGGCGGCCGGTGCGCAGGACTTCGGTACCGTATTCTTCGAGAGAGATGGCGCGGCCGACGGTGGGGACTTCGTGGCTCATGACGTCGGCGGCGCGCAGCCCAGAAAGATTTTCGCGGATCGCGGCTTGCGCGATACTTTCCTGCGCGGCGTTCAGGAGGAAGAAGCCGATGAACACACTCCAGAGGCCGGGCACAACTAGGCCTTTGAAAACCGCGAAGCCGCCAACAAGGATCATCGCATAGGCGATCAGGCGCCCGCTGCCGCCGGCGATGCGTGTGGCTCTGGAAAAATTCTTGGTGGCACCCCAAATAATAGCCCTGAAGATTCTGCCGCCATCGAGTGGAAAGCCCGGGAGAAGATTGAAAACTGCGAGCATTGCGTTTGTTTTCCAAAGCCAATCAGAAAGCGTTGCGACGGTCTCGTTGGACGGAAAAAGCAGAGCCAGGCCGACGAAAACTCCGGCGAGAAAGCCGCTGGCGAGCGGACCGGCAATGGCAATGTTGAATTCCTGAATGGCTTTGGAAGGATCGCGCTCGATGCTGGCGACTCCGCCGAAGATGAACAAGGTGATGGAGAGCACGCGAATTTTGTAGTGCTGCGCGACCACGCTATGGGCGAGTTCATGGAAAAGAAGCGAAGCAAAAAAAAGAACGCTCGTGAAAACGGCAACGCTCCATTGCTGAGCAGGACTCCAGCCTGGATGGTTTGCGAACTGCTCCTTCAGAAGGTAAGTGTTGGCGGCAAAAATGATAACCCACGTGGAATGGAGATAAATGGGTATCCCAAGGATCTTGCCGATGCGCATTCCGGGGCGTTGGGGCATATCGAGTGATCTTTGGAAGCGAGCCGGTTCGCCGCTAATAGATGACGAGGCGTGTTCGCTCCTTGTTCCTGTGGCGCTTCTTTACAGTCCTTTTTTCTGACACTACTACAATAGCTCTGTTTCCTCTCGCGGCCAAACGCAGGCGCGAATTGTGCGTCTGGGTAGCCACGGCGTGGTTCCTGGCACTCAAGGGCACGATCACTCAGAATACATAAGTCCTTTATTTTCAGCGCATTTAAGCTGGCGCCTGGCGTGCCATTCCCTATGTCGCAGGACGTTATCAGACTGGGGGGCACACCATGATCGCCACACTGCACTTCGCAACACTCGTCGTAACCACCATTTTTGCGGCCGCCGCCGCCGCGGCGTTTCACTGGATGCTGCTGCGCGCCATGTTCGTCCTGATGCGGCCTGCGACGGCCCGTCGTGTGAATCCTCCGAAGCGCCTGGTGAGCGGGACGACTCATCTGGCGCGGGCATACGCGTCACAGCGTTAAGTTCAGCCAACCGAGAGGGCAAAGCCTGAGATTTAGCGGGCAGGATTCCCGGCCCAACGTGAGCGGTGGAGTTGACGGTCGTTTCTTCGCCGCAGCGCCCGGGAGTGAGAGGGAAGGGAGCAACACCATGCTGGCTTTGAAGTATTTGCTGATGATCCTCGGGGTTGGATTGTTTGGCAGCGCCGGGGCTCTGGTGGTCTACGACATATTCATCTCGGAGCAACTTCGGCGGCTTCTGGGGAATAACGGCACGCCCTTTCGGACCCGTCCGCTGGCGGTTGGCCCAGCGGCTCGCGATCTCGGGCGTGCTTCCCATTTTGTTGGCATTGAGCATCGTGGTGATTCCGGACGGCTCCGCCGGCGTACGCGTCAGCCAGATTTGGGGCGCGCGGCGCGGCACATTGTATCCAGGAGTGCACTTCGTCACGCCGCTCGTCGATAGCGTGGCGCTGTATGACACGCGGGAGCAGGTGTACTCGACGGCAGCGAGCGCGACCGCAAAATCGGAGAACGAAGTGTTGGTGGTACAAGCGCGGGAAGGCTTGAACATTGGCTTAGCGGTTTCGGTGAGGTACCGGCTGGACGCACGGCGGCTGGATACGATTCATGCAAATTTGCCGCAGTCGGTTGGTGAAGAGGTAGTTGCCCCGGTCGTCTCGACGATTTACCGCCAGCTTGCGCCGAACTACATCACGCAGGAAATTTTTGCGACCAAGCGCGAGGAGTTGCGTTCGAAGGCTGCGGCCGGGATTACGACGCGCCTCGAGAGCGACGGAATTTTGGTTCGCGAAGTGCTGCTGCGCGATTTGCAGCTTCCGGCGGAATACGCGAAGGGGCTCGAAGGGCTGCTTTTGAAAGAGCAGGAAAACGAGCGACTGGGAACCGAGCAAGAGATCAAGTTGAAAGAAGTGCGCATCGCGGAGCTCGAGGCGGAGGCACAGAAGGCGCGCGATGTGAAGCAGGCCGAAGGCCAAGCGGCGGTGCGCGTGCTGCAGGCCAAGGCGGAAGCGGATGCAATGCAGTACACGTTGCCGCTGAAACAGAAGCAGATCGAGCAGAGCAAGCTGGAGGCGGAGGCGCGCAAGGAAGCCACTTTGCAGAACGCGGATGCCGCGGCGCAGGCGAAGATCATCGATAGCAAGGCGGAAGTCGAGCGGCAGAAGAACTTATCGGAAGCGGAAGCCAATCGGATTCGCGTGACTGCGGCAGCTGATGCCGAGCGGATGAAGTTCGAAGCCAGCGTGTTGAAGCAGAATCCGATGCTCATCCAGAAGATTATTGCGGAGAGGCTGTCGGACAAGCTGCAAATCATGATGGTGCCGATGGACGGGAAGAATTTTTTTGCGAATGACGTGATGCACTCGGCGTTTTCGGGTGTGACCAGCGGAAACAACAGTGCTTCTTCGGATGATTCGGCGGATTCGGACGGTTCGGTGCCGGCTCCGACAGTCAGCGCACAGAAGCGGTCGTCGAAGAGGCCGTGAACGAGGACTCGGCCGAATTTGGAGAAGGATTATACACAAAGATTCTACAGACTGAAGTCTGTGCTACGGGTTCCGCTAGCCAATACCCCTGTGGGTGGCTCGGGACGCTTTGCTCGAAAGGAGGAAAGATCATGAGCATGCAGGCAAGCACCGCCGCGCTTGACCCATTTTGCCAGGAGATTATTCCTCCGCCAGCGACGCGGACCGAGCCACTCGGCTAGCGGTTGTATTGTTCCAAACCAGAGAACAAAAGCGGCCGGCCTATCGCCGGCCACTTTTGCTTACACCTCGTGTGAACGAAACAGACCAGAATTTTGCGCCGCTAATTAATTTGAGCCAGGGAATTTCGGCCTGGGAGGAAGGCCCTTGTAATCTTTCAAGGCTTCCTTCGCCAGCTCGATGGCTTTTTCGAGTTGCGGGTCGTGTCCTTCGACGACGAGATCGGGTCGCTGGGGCACGACAAAGTCTGGATCGACGCCGTGATTTTCGACAACCCATCCGTCTTTGTCAGCCCAGGAATAGAATCCCACCGATGGAGCGGTGACGAATCCTCCGTCGCGCAGCGGAGCGCCGCGATTAATGCCCACGAGACCGCCCCAGGTTCGCGTGCCGACGATCGGACCGATTTTTTCAAAGCGGAAGAGCCATGGGAACAAATCGCCGCCGGAGCCAGAGAGCTCGTTCACGAGCATCACTTTTGGTCCGTAAATCGCCACGGGAGGATAGGGTACGTCCTTGCCATCGCGCGTGGAGACGACGGCGAGGAGCGAGCGCTTGAGTTTTTCTGTGTAGAAATCGGGTATCTGCCCTCCGGCATTGAACCGCTCGTCGACGATCATGCCGTCTTTGTCGAGCTGTCCGGCGAGCTCTTTGTCGAAATCGATGATGCCGGGAATACTCGTGTCCGGGACATGCATGTAGCCGACGCGGCCGCCAGTGGCTTCGGCGACTCTTCGCCGGTTGGAGTCAACCCAATCGAGGTAACGCAGCGAAGTTTCGCTGTCGATGGGTTTTACGGTGATTTCCCACGCGCCATCGGCGCTGGGTTTATTGTTGATTTTCAGCGCGACAAGTTTTCCGGCCAGGTCCTGAAAGTAGGCATAGACATCCTGCGCCGCACGGGCTTCCTGGCCGTTTACGGAAATCAGAAAGTCGCCGGTTTTTACTTTCAGGCCGGGCTCGGTCAACGGCGAACGTGTGTCATCGTTCCAATTTTCGCCGGAGTAGATTCTCGCGATGCGGTAGAAGCCGCCATCCGGCTCGAAATCGGCGCCGAGCATGCCGACGGTGATGCGAGGCTTTTTCGGTTGGTCCCCGCCGCCGACATAGGTGTGCGACGTGCTGAGCTCCGCGATGAGTTCGCCGATCAGGTAATTGAGATCGCTGCGATGGGCCACCCAGGGGAGCAGCGCTTCGTAACGCGCTCCGATCTTATTCCAGTCGTGGCCGGTCATATTGGGGTCCCAGTAAAAGTCGCGTTCGATGCGCCAGGCTTCGTGGTAAATCTGGCGCCATTCTGTGCGTGGATCGATTTGGACCTGCATTCCGCTGAGATCGAGTTTGCCGGCGCCAACTTTGGCTTTGCCCGGGACGGCATCGGTGATCCCGAACACTGGACCAGCCTTGTAAAGGACCTTTGTGCCATCTTTGTTGAGGTCGTAGCCGTCGATGCCCTCGAGGAGGACTTTGTCTTCGCGCTTGGTGACGTCATAGACGTGGAGCACGTTCTTTGACCCATGATCCGGGGTGCCGAATTGGCGGGCTTCCTGCGGAGTGGTGACGTAGAAAAATTTGTCCTTCCTGGCCGCGAGGCTGCTCAGGATACCGGCGCCGATGGGAACGGGGGCGACGCGATTGCTTATGCCATCCAGATCGATTTGGATGGGCTTGACGGCTTCGGCTTTCTTTTCTTCTTTCTTATCTTCTTTCTGTTCATCGGACTTTTGATCGCCTGATTTCACTGCGTCAGATTTCTTTTCGTCCTTCTTCTTGTCCTTGTTTTCGTCGGCGGATTTTTCCTCGTCGCTTTCCGGTTTGAAAGGGGAGGGCTCGTCGGCTTTGAGCGTGACGGCAAAAACGCCATCTGTCGAGTAGTAGTTGAAGCGCTGGTCGAGCTGGCCGATGCTCGGATAGAAGTAGCGCGTGGAAATGAAATAGAGGAACTTGCCGTTGTCATCGAAACTGGGGTTGTTGTCGTTGTAGAAGCCCGTCGAGACTTCCGTCGCTTTCTTGGAAGTAAGCGAGTAAAGGAAAACGTCATTGGCGCCGCGGCGATGGGGCTTCGAATAGGTGAGCCACAGGCTGTCGGGAGACCAAGAGGCGTCCGCGATGAGGCCGTATTCGGAGGTATCGACGAGGACGGGCTTTTTGTCGTCGAGACTCACGTACCAAAGCTGATTCGCCTTGTCCCAGTAGACGAGTTTTTTGCTGTCGGGGGACCACGTGGGGCCGAAGCGATAGATTTTGCCGTCCGTGGTGATGCGCGTTTCGTCGCCGCCCATTTGCGGGCGGGTATAGATTTCGTATTCGCCGGTTTTTTCGGAAAGATAAGCGATCCATTTGCCGTCGGGCGACCACGCGGGGCTGAGTTCGTGGATGCTCGAGTGTTCCGTCGTCAGCGTGCGGACGCTGCCGTGCTCGGCGGGGACCGTGAAAACATTGCCGCGAGCTTCGACGACGGCACGTGCGCCGGAAGGAGAGATCGCGACGCTGCCGATTCCCTGGGCGACACTCTTAAATTCCGGGCGGGCTTCGATGTCTTCCCCGCGGACGACGATGGGAAGATTGCGCGTTTTGCCGCTGGCGAGACTGAATTCGTAGAGCAAGCCGCCGTTTTCGTAGACGATGGCGTCTGGCCCGAGGCTGGGCCACTTGATGTCGAATTCCTGGTAGTCAGTGAGCTTTTTCGTTTGCTTGGAGGCGAGGTCGTAGCTATAGAGGTTCATGATGCCGTCGCGGTCGCTGATGAAATAAATCGCGTTACCGCGCCACATGGGGAACATGTCCATGCCGGCGGTCTTCGGCAACTCTTCGTAAGTGTTCCTTTTCAGGTCGTAGATGGCGATAGGGAGGCTCCAGCCGCCGCGGTAGCGCTTCCAGGTGCGAAATTCCTGCGAGGTTTCAAGGTAGGCGATCTTGGTGCCGTCAGGGGAGAACGAAGTGAGGTCGCCGCGCGGGACGGGCAGCGGGTGGGCGCTGCCGCCTTGCGGTGAAACGAGATACAGGCGCGTCGAGCGGCCCAAAGAAGTGCTGAAACGGTCGGAGCGGAAGAGGATGTTTTTGCCGTCGGGCGTCCAGCCTAGAACGATGTCGTTTGACGGGTGAAACGTGAGGCGCTTGGGCTCGCCGCCCTCGGCGGAGATGACGTAGACGTCCGGATTGCCATCGTATTCGCCTGTGAAAGCAATCCACCTGCCGTCGGGCGAAAATTTCGGATAGAGCTCGTCGCCGACGTGCGACGTGAGGCGCCGGGCGGCCCCGCCCTCGCGGGAGGATATCCAGAGGTCGCCGGCGTAGGCGAAGACGACCTTGTCTTTCGAGATGTCCGGGAATCGCAGTAGGCGTGTGGGGCCGGACGGCACTTGGTCCGACGACGCGGCGGATTGAGCTGTGGTCGGCACAGCCTCGAGGCATGCGATTGTGGCAACGGCCAGCCACAGCAATACTTTTAGGCGAATGGTGCTGCGATTCATTTTCGACGTCCTTGAAGGCAGAGATTTAGCCCGTTTACCCGACCACATAGACGGACGTGCCTCGTCACAATTCGTTTCCCGAGGATCAGTCAATTTCCGCGCCACGCCTTCCGGAAGATTTTCAAAGTGGTACGACACAAGAGCGCTTTGGTGTCCCGTGCCCCGGCTTGAAGCCGTGATATCATCATCCCTCAAGCCCGTGTCCGCCAAGCAAAATTTCTCTCCACCGCCGTCGCGGGGCTTCACCGCATTCTGCCTACTACTTGGATTTGCTGCGCTGCTTTGGCCATCACATCTGCGTGCTGAATCTCTTGAAGACGCTGCGCACCAGCTGGCGATGAAAGTGTGCGCAACTGCGCGCCGGCAACCGGTGAAAGTCCAATGGCAGGAATCCGCCGAGTCTCCCGCCTATCTGACCGATGCACGCAAGAAAATATTTCTTGAGCAGATTTCGGCTTGTGGGATTGAGCCGGCTGAGAATTCGGACGCGCCGGTTCTAAATGTTTCGATTCGGGTCACCGCGTCGCGAGCCCTGCTGATCGCCGATTCGTTGGACGCAGCTGGCGGCCGACAGACAAATATGATCGAAGTTCCGCGGACCTCGCTTTTTGTCTCGAGTGAAACTGCATCAGCGCCCCAGCTTAGGCGGGAATTCTTATGGCAACAGGAAAGGCCAATCCAGAGCGCTGTAGAATGGCAAGACCTTGCCACCGAGGAGCATTTCCTTTTCTTGCTGAGCGCAGGTTTGTTCATGCGCTGCCGTTTCGAGAACGGCGCTTGGAGAGTGATAGATTCCACGGAATTGCCGCTGGCCAGCCGGTCCAGGTTGCAAGAAGGTTTTTTCGTCTACAGTCAGCCAAAGGAGAAACTTGAGTTTGTTTTTCATCAAAAGCTTTGCGATTTCAATCCGAGCGGGCACGTTTCATTTGCGTGTAGTCAGACCAACTTCGCTGGAAAGGTAGTGGAGCTTTCATCCACTTGTGAAGATTCTCGGCGATATCTCTCAAGCGGCACGGGCGATTACACGCAGCTAGATCGAATCATGTTGACACGCCCAGTAGGGAAAGAAGCCTCCGCCTCACAGGAAGAAAATTATTCAGGTTCGGCGGATATGCCGGGGCCGGTGATCGATATCAGCGTGTCGGAAAATTTAAAAGCAGCATCGGCGGTGGTGAAGAATCTTTCAACAGGGAACTATGAAGTTTATCGAATCACGGCCGTTTGCAATAATTAGTGTTTTAGCAATTACAGCACAACTTCTCCTGGCTTTGCCGGTCCCAGCCGCGACACATCCAAGGTATGGCGGGACGCTGCGCGTCGAAGTGCATGCTGCCAGCGTCTCGCTGGATCCACACGAGTGGCAAGCGGGCTCGCTCGATTCCGCTACGAATGAAAAGTTGGCGGAGCTGGTGTTCGAACGGCTTGTGGCGCTCGATAATTATGGGCGGTTTCAGCCTGTGCTTGCGACGGAGTGGTCGCACGATGGTTCGAACAAGCTCTGGCGGTTTGTGATTCGCGCGGGCGTCAAGTTTTCCGACGGTTCGCCGCTGAGCGCGCAAGACGTTGTCGCCGCGCTCCAGCCGTTGCTTTCGGGCGCACAGCAAATCTCCGCGTCCGGCAACAATGTTGCCATTCAGTCGACAGCGCCAGCACCTGACCTCCTGGACCGGCTTGCTTCCGGGCGCTACTTTATTTATCGAGTGCAGGCGAACGGCGCCCGTGTGGGGACTGGACCTTTTGTTCTGGGAGAAGCTGCAGCGGGTGGCACGCCTTCGCGCGGCGCGCCTTCACATCTCTTCTTTCGCGCGAATGAGGAGGCGTGGTCTGGCCGTCCGTTTGTCGACGCGGTCGATGTCACCCTCGGAGTCCCGCCTCTGCGCGCCATGTTTGATTTGCAACTGGGAAAGGCGGATTTGATCGAGCTCGCGCCCGATCTTGTGCCCCGCGCCAAACAGGCCAATCTGCGCGTGTGGTCGTCGGAACCAGTCACCCTCTACGGTCTGCGATTTGACGATGCGCAGGCCGCCGCTGCGGATGTTCGCTTGCGTGAGGCGCTTTCGCTCTCGCTCGACCGTGGCACCATGGCCAACGTGTTGCTTCAAAAGCAAGCCGAACCCGCAGCAGCCCTTTTGCCCCAGTGGCTCTCAGGATATGCTTTTCTCTTCAACGTGGACACCAACCTTGAACGCGCTAAAGAATTGCGCCGAGCGCTTCCTGTGAATGAAGCTGCGGGAGCGGAGCCGCTGCGCTTGCGCGTCGATCCGTCGGGCGACCTGGCAAAACTTCTCGGAGAGCGCGTGGCGCTAAACGCGCGTCAGGCTTCGATTCTCGTGCAGATCACCGCCAAGCCGGTTCCGCGTGCCAGCGCGTCGCCAACGCTGACACCAAAACCTGCCGATCCTCCTTTCGGTGTTCACCTTTTCGCCTGGCACTATTCATCTCTTTCGCCGCGCTGCGAACTCGATTCCCTATTTGCGGCATATAATCTGAAAGAGCCTGCGGAGGTGAATGCCACGGGCACTGACCACGAGCAGCTTTATGAGCGCGAGCGACGGGTATTGGAGGACCGGCGGGTGATGCCGCTCGTCGTCGAAGCCGAGTCCGTGGGACTCGGCGCGAACGTGCGCGATTGGATGCCCGCTCGATGGGGCGAATGGCATCTCGCCGACGTTTGGCTGGAGACTCCCGAGCCTGCCGTTGCGGATTCTTCAAACGCCGCAAATCCAGCGCCGCAAACTTCTCCTCCGCCGCCGCGCACAGCCGCCCCCGGAGCAAAGCCATGAGCTTTCGTACAAAATTGTTTCTGGTCTTTCTGATCACCGTGCTTGCTTCGGTTTCGCTCGTGGCCTATGGCGTAACGCACTACACGCAAGCCGCCTTCGAAGAATCAGACGCACAACGCAGCGAAGCGCTCGTCGCTCAGTTCAACAAAGAATACGCGCAACGCGGCGAAGAAATTGTCCGCCAGGTGAAAGACATCACCGACGCCCAAATTACGCTAAATGTGGCCATTGATCTGGCCAGGCCCAGACCGGACTTCTCGCTGTACGTTCACGATGCAGCAGGGGCGGCGCAGGATCACGGGTTGGACTTTGTGGAATTCGTAAGTTGGGACGGCACACTCATCTCTTCCGCGCAATACCCCGCGCGCGTCGGCTACAAGAACGATTGGGTCACGTCCAACAAGAATTGGAGCGACTCGCCGCCTTTTTTGAGAAAGGAAGAATTGCCTGACGGAGAGGCGCTTTCGCTAACCGTAGTCCGCACGCTCCCGGGTGGAAACGATAAGGACATGTACATCATTGGCGGGAAGCGACTCGACCAGAATTTTCTTGCCTCGCTGGTTCCGCCCGCCGGGACGCGAGCGCTGCTCTACCGCAATCTGGAGCAGGGCTTCGTGCCGTCGTCGCTCACCGATGTAAACGGGTCGTTCGATCAGGCGGACCGGCTGCGGCCGCTGATCGAAGAGATTCGAAAGCAGCCGAAGCCGCTCGTGCGGACCATCGATTGGACGGAAAACGCGGCGGACGCCGAATCCTTTCATGCCATTCCACTGCCGGGCCGCAACAACGAGCTTCTTGCCGTGCTGCTGCTGGGGAGTTCCCGCAAGGATCTCGTGCTTTTGACTCGCCACATTTTGCAGATCGCGGCGGTAGTTGCGGGAGCGGCGCTCTTAATCGGCTTGCTGATCAGTTTGTGGGTGTCGGCACGAATCACGCGGCCGCTAGAGGAGTTGGCGGAGGGTGCGCGCGAAGTCGCTTCCGGGAGGTGGGATACCGTCATTGATCTGCGCGGGGGCGACGAGATTGGCCAGCTTGCCTCCGCGTTCAACGAAATGACGCAGACGCTTACGGCGCAGCGCGATCAACTCGTCCAGACGGAGCGAGTGGCAGCTTGGCGCGAACTCGCGCGGCGCCTCGCGCACGAACTTCGCAACCCGTTGTTCCCGCTGCAAATCACGGTCGAGAACCTGCAGAAAGCGCGGCAACTGGACGCGAAGCAGTTCTTGGAAGTCTTCAACGAATCCACGGCCACGTTGAAAGCCGAACTCGCGAACCTCAACACGATTATCGGCCGCTTCAGCGATTTTTCGAAAATGCCATCACCGCACTTTACGCGCGTGAACTTGAATGAAGCTTTGCGCAATGCAGTGCGCCTGTTCGAAGCGCAATTCAACGCCGTGGGCAAGCCGCCAGTCATTCCGGAATATTTTCTCACCGAGCCTCTGCCCGAAATCGACGCGGACGCCGACCTGCTGCACCGCGCATTCCAAAATCTTGTGCTGAACGCCTTGGACGCCATGCCCTCGGGAGGCACGCTGACCATGCGCACCACGGAGCACGAAGGCAACGTTCGAATTGAAGTGGCGGACACGGGGAAAGGCCTCACGCCGGAAGAATGCTCGCGATTGTTCACGCCGTATTACACGACGAAAGTGCAGGGCACTGGCCTGGGCCTCGCGATCATCCAATCTGTGATCAGCGATCATCACGGAACCATTTCCGTTTCGAGCGACGAAGGCCACGGTACGACGTTTCGCATCGAGCTGCCTCAGCGGCAGTCCGTACGTGCAGTGGCTCCCTCGGAGGATGCCACACAAGAGAAAAAACCGCCGCAGAGCCTTACCGTGGCTGCTTCCGACTGATAGGCCGGCGCAAAGGACACCATTTGCCACGCAAAGCTCACCTCCTGCTCGTCGACGATGACCCCAACACGCTGGCTTCTCTCTCGCGAGCGTTTCGGCTCGCAGGCCATGAAGCCACTGTTTGCGACAATGCGCCTCGCGCACTTGAGCTTTTGCGAACCGAAGCCTTCGATTTGATTCTTTCCGACGTAGTCATGCCCGGCAAAAGCGGCATCGAGCTTCTCGAAGACCTGAAGAATACAGGCGTGAAGACGCCGATCGTTCTTATTTCCGGCCAAGCGAATGTGGAGATGGCGGTCAAAGCGACGAAGCTCGGCGCGCTGGATTTTTTGGAGAAGCCGCTCTCGACGGACAAGCTGCTGGTCACGGTGGAAAATGCGTTGCGTCTTTCGCGCCTCGAAGACGAAAACCGCGAACTGCGCCACCGCCTCGGAAAGCACGAGTTGGTCGGATCGGGTCCTGCGATGAAGAAGCTGCTCGAGCAGATCGATCGCGTCGCCGCGAGCGAAACGCGCGTTTGCATTCTTGGCGAAACGGGAACAGGTAAGGAACTAGTCGCGCGTGCGATTCATGAAAAATCGCAACGCTGCGAGAATGCGTTCATTACGCTCAACTGCGCCGCGGTTCCCGCGGAGCTGATCGAATCGGAACTCTTCGGCCATGAAAAAGGCGCGTTTACCGGCGCAGCGGCAAAGCACGTCGGCAAATTCGAACAGGCTGAAGGCGGTACGCTATTTCTCGACGAAATTGGCGACATGCCCGTCTCCATGCAGGCGAAATTGTTGCGCGTGCTCGAAGAGGGTGAGGTCGAGCGCGTCGGCGGTGACAAGCCAATTCGCGTGAACGTGCGCGTCCTCGTTGCCACTCACCGCAACCTTGAGGAACTGGTGAAACAAAACGCCTTCCGCCGGGATCTCTTTCACCGCATTTACGTTTTCCCGTTGACGCTGCCCCCGCTGCGCGAACGGCCGGAAGACTTTGCGGAGCTTGCTGCGCACTTCGCGCGCCAAGTGGCCGCGCACAATGGCTGGAAAGAAAAGCTCTTTGCCGCTGCCGCGATTGCAGAACTGCGCCGCTACGCCTGGCCAGGGAATGTTCGCGAGCTGCGCAACGTGGTGGAGCGCTTGGTGCTCCTTTCTGCGGAAGATTCCATCACGGCCGCCGACGTGCGCCTTGTACTCCCCGGTGAAGACGCCGACGCGAGTTCCGCAGCTACTGCCGCAACCGGTGCTGTGGCGATGGGAACTCTTGCCGAGCGCACCGAGGCTTTCGAGAGAGAAGTACTTCTCTCTGAAATTAAGCGCCACAACTTCCACATGACAAATGTGGCGCGCGCACTGGGTTTGGAGCGCAGTCACCTCTACAAGAAGTGCCAGCAGCTAGGAATTGATCTGCAGTCGCTCCGCAAACCAGACTAACCGTTCGACAGCAAGTTCCCTTCGATTCTCCGCAAATTAACCCGCGTCATCTTTTCGTGTCCATAAGCCATTGAAAACATGCCAAATATAGTTCTTGACAGAAATAGCGAAAAGCAATATGTTCTTTGCAGATTGCAATATGTGGGTTCTTCGATGACTCTCGGTAACAAACTCCGTTCCCTCCGCTCCGTGGAAGGTTCCTTGCGTGGCCTAGGCCGTCCGATGACGCAACAAGAACTGGCCAAAGCCATGAAAAAGGAAGTGGGCCGCGGGCTAAGCCAGGCGTACCTCTCGCAAATCGAGAGCGGCACGCGCCCGCATCTCACCCACGGCACGCGCACGCTGCTGGCACGATTCTTTCGCGTCTACCCCGGTTTTCTGGTCGACGATCCGGAAGGCTACACGCCGGAACTGCAGTCTTCGCTGCGGGTCGTGGACGCCAAGATTGACTCCTGGCTCTACGCCGCCGCTGAACAATTTGCCACCGATTCCGAACTTCGCCGGGGCCTTTTGGTTATCGCGGAGCACGAAGATTCGCGCCGGGCGCTTTTGCTCCTTGCGGAAATTCTTCGCACGCCTGGTCTGGCGGAACGGCTCGGAGAAGTTTTGCATTCAGGCAAGCAACAGGGTGGTGGTCACCCACCGCCCGCGAGTTCCCTGAATACGAGTTCACTGAATAACTGACCCTCGGGTCCGCGTCTCGAATTCCAGTCTGCGCAGCGGGGTGCTGCGTTTCGAGGTGTCTTATGAGCTGGTCTGACTTCTATCTGCTGTGCTTTCTGGTGGGCTTCTCGCTGAGCGTTCTGTCGTTCCTGGCAGGTGCGGTCCACCTCCAACTGCCGTTCAAAATGCACTTGCCGTTTCACGGTGCGCATCACGCCGGGGCCGGTGCTTCGCACGGCGGTCTTCGAGGCGGCGCGCACATTTCCTGGTTCAACGCTTCGTCGGCGATGGCATTCCTTGCGTGGTTTGGTGGCACAGGTTATTTGCTCACGCGGCATTCGCACCTGCTCGCACTAGTCAGCCTGCTGATCGCCACCTTCGCCGGCCTGGTGGCTGGATGGGTGGTCTTCCGCTTCATGGTGAAACTCGTCAGTTCGACCGACGCACCCATGAAGAGCGAAGACTACCGTATGGAGGGTTCGCTCGGAACCCTCAGCATGCCGATTCGGGAGAACGGCACGGGCGAAATCATTTTCTCGCTGGCAGGGGTGCGGCGATGCGCCGGCGCGCGCACCGACGCTGGCAAAGCAATCGAGAAAGGCGCCGAAGTCGTGATTGAGCGCTACGAAAAAGGAATCGCCTACGTGAAGAGGTGGGAAGAGTTTTCGAAGTAAAGATTTCTCGGACTGACGCTCTATAAGAACAGTCCGGAGCGGTCGAAAAGGAGGCTTTATGTTCGGGTTGCCAAACGAAGTGGTCATCATCGCCGGGCTTCTCGTTCTCGGACTTTTGATGATCATGATTGTGGTTGCCAAGATGTATCGAAAAGTCGGGCCGAATGAGGCTTTAATCCGCTACGGCATGGGAGGGACGGAGGTTTACTGCGGAAAAGGCGCTTTAATTTTTCCGATGGTGCAAACCTGCCGGGATCTCTCTCTGGAATTGATGTCGTTCGACGTCGCCCCGCAACAGAGTCTGTATACCAAGCAGGGCGTCGCCGTAACCGTCGAAGCCGTTGCGCAAATCAAAGTGAAGAACGACAAGGAGTCGATCCTGACGGCCGCCGAGCAGTTCCTTACCAAGCGGCCCGAACAGCGCGAAGCCTTGATTCGCCTGGTGATGGAAGGCCATCTCCGGGGAATCATCGGCCAGCTCACCGTGGAGCAAATCGTTAAAGAGCCGGAAATGGTCGGCGACCGCATGCGCTCCACGTGCGCAGACGACATGAGCAAGATGGGACTGGAAGTCATCAGCTTCACGATCAAGGAAGTCCGCGATAAGAACGACTACATCACCAACATGGGGCGGCCCGACGTCGCTCGAATCAAGAGGGACGCGGAAGTAGCAGCAGCCGAAGCCGACCGGGACATCGCCATCAAGCGCGCCGAAGCGAGCAGGGCTTCGGCGGTCGCCAAGGCACAAGCCGACCAGGAGCGCGTTGCTGCCGAGACCGCTTCTTTGGCCAAGCAAGCCGAGGCACAACGCGACTTGGACATTAAAAGGGCCAACTACCTCGAAATGTCGAAGAAGGCTCAAGCCACCGCCGACAAAGCCTACGAAATCGAGACCAACGTCATGCAGCAGCAAGTCGTTACTGAAGGCGTGCGCGTCCAGCAAGTCGAGCGCGAGTCTCAAGTGAAGGTACAAGACGCGGAAATCGAGCGCCGCGAACGTGAACTCATCGCCACCGTGCTCAAGCCAGCCGAAATCGAGCGCCAGCGCATCGAGACGCTCGCCAACGCCGAACGCCAGCGCCTGATGAGCGAAGCCGAAGGCCGCGCCTCCGCCATTCGCGCGCAGGGTGAAGCCGAAGCCGAAATCATCTTCAAGAAAGGCGAAGCGGAAGCCAAAGCCATGAACGTCAAGGCAGAAGCCTTCCAGGAGTACAACCAGGCCGCGGTCGTGGACAAACTCATCAGCAGCTTGCCGGAAGTCGTGCGCGCTCTCGCCGAGCCGCTCGGCAAAGTCGACAAGGTCACCATCGTCTCGACCGGAAACGGCGACGCAGCCGGCGCTTACAAACTCACCGGCGACATCACGAAGATTGCCGCGCAAGTGCCCGCGCTCTTCGAAGCGCTCTCCGGCATGCAGGTGTCGGACTTGCTCAGCAAGGTGCGGTTGATCGGCGATAAAGCGCCGAAGCCAGAGAAACCAGCGGCGCCCGCGCCCAAGGCGTAACGTTCGCTTCCGTCCTGGTGGGCTCGAACGAGCCCACCAGGGACGCTCGATGGCAGTTGGGGGACGGCCATGACGTGGAAAGACGAACTTCTGATGTTGTGGATCTTTTGCACCGTGGTGATTACCTTCGCCGCCCGGCATCTCTTGGGAGGGGCGGTTTATTTGGTGGAGCGAATGGCAGCATTCAGCATCGCGCATATGCCCGCACTCCTGCACGTGCTGACCAGGCATCTGCATTAGTAGGCGTGTGCGTTTCGCTCCGCTTCGGCATCGCGCCGGCGGTGTTGTACCTTCGAGTTTTTAGAGGTTTTTGGCAGCAATAATTTTTTCGGCCGTTTGAAAGGAGAAATATCATGGGACTTTTAGAAAGAGTGGGCACTTTAATCCGGGCCAATCTGAACGACATGATCGACCGTGCGGAAGACCCGGAGAAAATGATCAAGCAAGTGATGATGGACATGGAAAACCAATACCTACAGGTCAAAACCCAAGTGGCGGTTTCCATCGCCGACCAGCACATGCTTGAAAAGAAGCTTCGTGAAAACGAAGATTCGGGAAAGGACTGGATGCGCAAAGCAGAAATTGCCGTCGACAAAGGGCAAGACGATCTGGCGCGCGCCGCGCTCGACCGTTTCCACACCTCGCAGCGTCTGGCGTTGAGCTACCGCGAACAGGTAGACGACCAACGGCTGCAGGTCGATGCGCTAAAGAGCGCTTTGCAAAAGCTCGAGCAGAAGCTCGATGAAGCCAAGTCCAAGCGCGATTTGCTGCTGGCGCGCCATCGCCGCAGCGTTGCTCTCGGCAAAGCCGCCCGCGCTCAGACGGCTCTCGGCGACAACTCCAAGAGCGCCACATTTGACCGCCTGAAGGACCGCGTGCACACCACCGAAGCGGTGGCCACTGCCGAAGTCGAGCTGATCACCGACGACATGGGAGAAAAACTCATCCGCCTCGACCGCGACAACGAAGTCGAGCGTTTGCTGAACGATTTGAAATCGCGCCGCGGCCTCCCGGGCTGATTGCGGCTAGTGCCGCGCAAGATAAAAGGCGAATGCTGGCGCCCCAGCATCGCTGCGATACTAGTGCGCCAGCAGGTACAGCAACGCCAGGAAGATACCGTTGATCCCGGCTGAGATGAGAAACGCCGGAAGGCGACCAATGCCGTCCACCTCTTCAAGGACCATCATCAATACGGCGGTCCAGGCTATCGCCGCAGCCGGCGGACCTACTATCGGTATCGGCGTCAGACAATTTACAAACCAGCCGAGTAGCGCCGGGCGCATGACGCCGAACAGCGTCCCCGTGCCGCCAAGAAAGCATCTGGCGATGAAGTGGGCGACTCCGACTTGAAGCATCGCGATCAAGCCCATATAACACCAGACAAACGTCAGCCCCAGCAATAACCCCCAAAAGATCGTGCCCGCAGTCGCTCCATCTCGGGTGACCATCTTTGGCAGCGCCGTCACAAGAAAAATAATGGCCGCGCTGATCGCGCCGACTATCGCTCCGTAAAACAGAGCATCCGAGTCGCGCGAAATCCGTCGAATGACCAAGCCATCCCAGCGCGCAATGCGGAGCGCCATCCCCAAATAGTAGCCTGGGCAAATTCCATCCGGCGGGGGCTTCATCTTTTCGGGCATCGCATGTGCTACGCCTCCCGAACAGTCGTGCGACCCCGCATACTCCATCCCGCACACCTGGCATTGCATGGCGACTCCTCGCGAAAAAGCCGGCGACTGTCCCCGGTTTCAAGATGCCTTGGAGAGCGCAGAACCCGGAATCCACCGAATCATGCCATGAACCTAGGTGTCCAGTGTCTAGCGGCCTTGCCATTGACAAGAAGCGCCCCATGGTATGCTTGAAGTAGGTAGTTCTCTAAGTGGCTCCCCAAGTGGCGGCAAATTGCCGCCTTTTTTATTTCTAGCAGTCTTAGAGTGGCACAGCCAATCCTGGCTGTGCTCTTCTCTGCTGATTCGCAGATTACTGAATATGCCCAGCGCCACACGTCTATCGCGCGGCGCAGCCCGGCGGCCCTAACCTTTCGCGTCGGTCTGAGGTCGCAATACTCTCATCGCGCTGTTTGTAGGCCTCGAAATCGCGAATTCCGGGATGAGTTATGTTTACTTGCAACTTCATTGGAATCAGCACTTGCACAAGCCTACGCAACTGTTGATTATAAACAGGTTACGCGAGCGCTGAATCAGGGTCGAAAAGACGCAGGGCCGCAATATCAGCTGATCTGAAAACAAAGGGGTTCGCCCCTGCAGTGCCGTAATCTTTTCACTGCACGGCTTTCATGAGATTTCGCGGGCCTCAGGCCCTAACGGGCACTTACAGAAAAAAGGGGGGGTGCCTGGCCTGGACCATCCCCGGCGCACGCCACTTGTTAACAGGAGTAGCCGCCCGGGTTGCTCGGCGAACTTCTTCGGGAACAAACCGTCGACCAAGTACGTAAACCCAGCGAGCCGCAGCAAGGTTCACATTCACCGCCGGTGCGACAATTATGCCTTGGGCGAGTCTAAGCTTCATAAGCCGGCCCGTTTGAGGTACGCGGGTACTCTTTGCCATGCGAGAATGTACGCAATGAATCCTTGGATGATCGCTGGGCCAACAGCTCTGGCGGCTACAGCCGCGGGAATCGCCGCTTACGGGGCAGCCTATCCCCGCTCGCAGCTCTTTGGCTCGACAGTTTGCCGCACGAACTCGCCGCGCAAGCTCGCACTCACCTTTGACGACGGGCCGAACCCTGCGATTACGCCGAAGCTGCTCGATCTTCTTGACCTTTACAAAGCCCGCGCGTCTTTTTTTGTCATCGGGAAGCACGCGCGCGAGTGCCCAGATCTTCTCAAGGAGACCGCCGCCCGCGGCCACGTCATCGGCAATCATACGGACGCGCACCCAAATCTTTTCTGGCTGAACCCGGATCAGATCACGGTCGAGCTTCGCTGCTGCAATTATTCCATCGTCGCGGCCACAGGCGCACCGCCGCGCTGGTTCCGGCCGCCGTTTGGATTTCGCAACCCATGGGTAGTTCCCGGCGCGCGTGAATTGAACCAGCGCGTCGTTATGTGGACGCTGCTTCCGGGTGACTGGCGCGCTACCTCCTCGGAATGGCTCATCCCGCGCATGAAGTCGATCGCAGAGCGCGCGCAGCGCAATCTGAACGCCGCAGGTGCCATGAATGGCGCTGCAAGTACGGGAGACATCCTCTGCCTGCACGATGGTTCCCACCGTCAGCTGAACGCCGACAGGCTGCCAACGCTGGCCGCACTCGAACATTGGTTGCCGCGTTGGCGTGACCTCGGCCTGGAATTTGTTACAATCGATGAAGCGGTGAGTGCACCCGCCATTTAGACATGGACGAACGCGCTTTTTACACGGAGAAGGAAGAAACCAGAAAGATCAAGCTCGTCTGCCCGAGCTGCCACGGCGAATTCGAGTTTCCCGTGCGCTGGAAAGTCTCCCGGAAGAAAAGGGAACTACCTCGCGGCGCCGGCGAAGAGGACCGTAGAAAGTTTCTGAAGGCCACTTCTTACATGGTGCGGCTAGATGACCTCGTTGCCTGCTTCAAATGCCGCAAACGCTTCGAGCTTACGGGGCAATCCACCGTGCTCATCAACGACAACCTCGGGGATCCCAATGCTGACCCTGAGAATTTCGGCAACCGCTAATTTCCGCTCGAACCATAGCCTGCAAAACTCGGCCTTCTAAACTCTAAATCTCCGGGTACATCTCAAAAAATGCAGCGACCGATTCGTGGAACGTTGCTTCGATCTCTTCCTTGCTGCCTTCAATCAGATGCATGGTGATGCGCGCCGTTCGTCCATTTTTCAGCACGACCGTAGCGTCCTTCACTTCGCCCAGCTCTTCTTCGGGCAGCAACCGCATTCCATAAATCAGCGCCAGCTTCGCCATGAACTTTGCCCTCTTTCTCGATGGCTTCCTGAGATGCCCTGAGGCTACTCAGTTTCCGTCCGCCGCGTCAACCAGAACGAATGAAGGCAGCTTCGGCGGCCACTCTAGAGCTGGCTAAATTCGGCTCTCCGTGCCGGGCGTCGAAGAGATATACTCAGACATCCAGTGCCCACGCTGGCGCATCGCACCAAGCACGGAGGGATGTCATGAGAGAGCTGCCCCGCCGAAATATACTTTTCAACTGCGTCTTAGTGGCAAGTTTACTGGCGCTTCCACAGCGTGGCCTCGCGCAACAGCCGGATGGGCCGCAAACCTCTGCGCCGTCTCCGGTAGGTTCGCCCACGCCTGCGGCTCAGGCGCGGCCCACCTCAACGGAAAAAATCAGGATTCCCGCAGGCACGCGGGTCTCCGTGGTTCTTGAAAACGGCATCTCGACGCGTGGCGCCAAAGCCGGCGATTCTGTGTACTTCCATACTTCATTTCCAATCACGCAGAACGATCATGTCGTCGTCCCCGTCGGCTCCTACCTTCGCGGGGAACTAATCGAATCCAAGCGCCCCGGCAAAGTGAAAGGTCGCGGCGAATTTCGCATGCGCCTGGACACGCTGATTTTTCCAAATGGCTACACGGTGGACTTGAACGCCACTCCGCGCAGCGCCGATTCCGGCGGCAAAGAGACCATGGATTCCGAAGGAAAAATTACCGGTGGTAGTGGCAAAGGGAAGGACGCTCAAACTGTGGCGGAAACGACTGCGGCGGGCGCTGGAATTGGGGCCATTGCCGGCCGCGCCAAGGGCCTCGGAATCGGCGCAGGCATCGGTGCGGTTGCTGGCCTCGGCGCCGTGCTTTTGACGCGCGGTCCAGAAGCCGAATTGCCGCGCGGCTCAACGCTCGATATCGTGCTTGAGCACGAGCTGGCCCTGGATAGCAGCCAGATTCAGTACACTAACGTTGGACAAGCCCAGCCCATCACGCCGCCTCCCGCGCCGCCGCAGTGACTCAAACGCATTTCGCATTAGCATCAGCTTACGCTGGGGCGCGATGCGCGGAGGCGGGTTGAAATCGCATCGGGCTGAAGCGGTCCCAGTCGACGCTGGCGCTCTGCTGCTTCACCCATTCGCCGAGAAGCCGAGCGGTAATAGGCGTAAGGAGGATTCCACTCCGAAAGTGTCCCGTCGCGATAAGCAGCCCATCGATGTCTGCCGGTCCGAGGATGGGCAGATGATCCGGCGAGTCAGGCCGGAGCCCCGCCCAGGTTTCTTCCACGCGTGCGCCTGCGAGATGCGGCGCTAACTCGATCGCTCCGGCGAGAATTTTTTCGAGACCGCCCGCGGTTAAACCTTTTTCGAAACCCGTATACTCTACCGTCGCTCCGGCAAGAATTCTTCCGTCCTTTCGTGGAACAAGATAAATTTTCTCTGACCAGAGAACGCGCTCGATTTTCAAATGGTCCTCGCGCAGGGCCACCATTTGACCTTTCGCCGGTCGCACCGGCGCATAAGCCGACACTCCCTCGATGTTTGCGGAAAAGCATCCGGCTGCGATGACCGTCCACGGTGCTTCGATCTTTTCGTTTTTCAGATTTAAACCCACGCATCGGCCGCCTTCGCGCCAAATCGCCTCAACGCCACTCGCAGAAAAAAACTGCACACCGCTTCGCCGTGCGGCTTCGAGTACAGCTCGCGTCAGAGCACGATTGTCGACAGACGCTTCGTCTGGGCGCAGCACTCCCGCTTCGAGCTCTTCGCTGAGAGCGGGCTCCAGTCGGCGAGCGTCCTCGGCGCGGAGCGGCTCCGCCTTTAGGCCCAGCCCATGATGCAATGCGATTACGGTGCTGAGCTCTTCCCGGGCATCCCGCGAAAAAAGCGCTTGCAGCGTGCCCTTTGGCCGGTAACCCACACTTTGGCTCGAGATTTCCTCGACTGTGCCCACGAATTCGGGATACAGCCCCATGCTCGCTTTGGCCAATGGCACCAGCGGAATCATAGAAACGCTCTCCGGCGCAGGCGAGAGAATCCCGGCTCCTGCCCACGATGCCTCCTGCCCGGGCTCCTGGCGGTCGAACACTCCGACGCGGAGACCAGCGCGTGCAAGCTCAAGCGCGATCGATCCGCCGATCAATCCGCCACCAGCAATGGCGACGTCAAACTTCTTCATGCAGCCATCTTAGCGCAACTGTGTGCGGGGTTCATGCCGGAATGAGACATGCACTTAGCTTCCACATCGCTGGCTGATTTTGTGCGTCTTGCGGTGTATCGAGCGGTGTGCGTTTTGCAGGAGTCGAAGTTGCGCAGCCGACGAAAATTACAGTGAGCCAACAAGCTCCTCCGACAAAACCTGCGCCTTCTTTGCCAGATCGCGAGCCCGCGCCCAATCGCCGGCTCGGCCTGCTTCCCGCGCATCAGAAATAAAGCTGCGCACCTTAGAGGCAAGATCAGATTGCGTTGCGTTCAAAGATTTTCCAGCCGTAGCGGCAAGGCTGCGTTCGGCGCTGCTCAAGCTTTGACCCGTCTGCTGTCGCAGTGCAGCCGATTCTTGAGAAGACAATCCAGGAACAATCTGCGGGGTATCAGATTTTCCTGGTGCCGGATTTGGGTTTGACGCGGGCGCGACGCTGTGCGTTCGCGGGGGAGCAGGGGGAGTTCGCGTGGCCAGGGGCGCGGGCGGAGGCGGGAGCTCCACCTGAAGGTCTGGCACAGGGTCTTCCAGGTCCCCGGTTGGGGCGGGATGCTCCGGCACGATCGGGCGGACAAGGACTGCCGTGCTCCAGGGAATAGTTGGCTTTTTTCGCGCGGCGCATCCGCTCGCCAAAATCGCGGCGGCACCCAACACGCCAAAGAGAATTCGCGCACTATTTCGCGTGACGGCGAGCTGAGGTTGGGCCGAGGATTCCGTCATAGTCAATGGGGGGCCGCAGGGCACTCCGTGTCACGCCGCGAGCGGCAGCTCGATTCGAAACGTCGTTCCTTTGCCCACCTCTGTCGTAAAGTCTATCGAACCGTTGAGAAGCTGTACAATTCGGAACGTGCTGGCTAATCCGATGCCGCTTCCCCCCGGCCGAGTTGTGAAAAAAAGCTGAAAAATTTTCTGGCGGTGCTCGGGGGGAATTCCTTTTCCCGTATCGCCAACGCTGATCTCCGCCATTTCACCGCGCCGGCTCAGGACCAGTCGCAATTGGCCGCCGCTGGGCATCGATTCCCCGGCGTTGAGGACCAGATTCAAAATGGCCTGCTTCAACAGCGCACGATCGACGTAAACTTCCGGAACATCGATCGGCAAAAGCTGCGCCACTTGAATGTTGGCCTTGTGCATCTGCGGCTGCGCGACCTCAAGAACTTCTTTCAGCAATTCCGCAAGCTGCGTAGGCTCGAGCCGCACGTCCATGGGTCGCGTGAAATCCAGAAAGCGCTTCACGACGGCATCCAAGCGGTCGATCTCTTTGTCGAGCACTTGCACGGCCTGCTTCGAAGCGCCGTCGGAATCCGCGGGCAAAGACTCTTTCAAATTTTCGAGCCACAGCCGCATCGAGTTGAGAGGATTCTTGACTTCATGCGCGACTCCAGCGGTGATGCGTCCCAGCGCGGCCAGCCGCTCGCTTACCTGCAACTGCGTGTTAATACTGTCAAGTGAATCGAGGTCGCGCAGGGTGACCAGCGCGCCCATGCGCTCGCCATCTTCTTGAATCGCTTGAACGCTCACACTGACGCGCCTCTCGCCCTCGGCAGTCTTCAATTCTATTTCCGCGGCAGTTTCGCGTAGCTCATCGCCATCGATGTACAGCGCATCGCGCAGCGGATGCCCAATCGGAAATATCTCGGTCACGCGCCTTCCCAGAAACTGTCCCGCCGGTGCGCCAAGAAATTTCTCCGCCGCCGGGCTGACCATGACCGCGCGCGCGTCGCGCGTAAACAGCAACAATCCGTCTTCCAGCCCAGCCATCACGGAGTTCATGTTTTCGCGCATGGTGCTGAAGATTTCATGCACGCCGCGCAGTTGCTGGCCTACTTGCGTGATTTTCCGGCTGACTTGGCCGAGCTCGTCGCCGCTTCCCGCGAATCCACTAACCTCAGGTACGGGCGCGTCGTACAGGCCAGCGGAGATGCGGTCCAATTGCGCGGAAATGCGAGCCAGGGGCGCCAGCGCCGCACCGCTGACGACTGCAGCGAGAACCGTGGAAATAAGCATGGCCAGCAGGACAATCGTGCCGAGTTTTCTGACAATCGGCAAAATTTCTTCTTTGAGCAAAAACCCTGAAGACACTGCCACGCGCACTTCGCCGAAAGGCTCATCGCCATAATTGAATTGAAATTGGTGTTCGTAAATTCCTGGGGGCCCAGCCAGAACCTTAATCTGATGCAATACTCCACGCTTTGTGAGTTGCTCAAGTGGAGCGCGTCGTAGTGCGAATTTGTTCACCAACGATTTATCGGTCGATGCCAGTACTCTCCCCTGGCGGTCCGTGATCGAGACCTCATAAATGATGGAGAACGAACCGATTGCTGCCTGCAATTGAGCTTGCAAGCCCTGACTTGCTCCGAGTGCGTAGGCCACATAATCGCTGATGTCTTCCGGAGCGCTGGACTCAGGCCGCCAGCCTTGCGCCTTGGCTTCCTGCAGCGCGCCTTTCACTTGGTCAAACGTACTCCTGGCGATTTCGGTTGCTCTTCTCTCGGTCTGATCCAGCACCTGCTGGAGGAGTTGGGCAAAATACACGCCGGACACGGCTGCCACCACCAGCAGCACGAGTCCTGTCATCACGAGCGTGAGTTTTGTTCGCAGCCGGAGCTGCATCGCTGGTTCCTACTCCGCCTCGGCGCGTTCGCCGCCGTATTCTTTCAGCTTATTGTGCAGGGTTTTGAGGCTGATGGCGAGCAGTTCGGCAGCGCGAGTTTTGTTGTTTCCCGTAGCATTCAGCGTCTGCAGGATGAGCTCGCGCTCCATTGCGTCGACCGTCGTCCCGATCGGAAACTTGATCGAGGACAGTTCGCTGGAACTCTTAGGCGTCGTCTTGCCAAACTCTCCTGGAAGGCATGACCGCGTGATCAGTTCTTTGTCGCTCATGATGGACGCCCGTTCGAGGACGTTTCGCAGTTCCCGAACGTTTCCCGGCCAAGTGTGGCTCATGAAAATATCCAGCACCTCGGCGCCGATACCGCGAACGTGCTTCCCGTGCTTAGCGTTGACGTCCCGCAGAATGTATTCGACCAGAAGTGGAATGTCGTCTTTGTGTTCGCGCAGGGGCGGCAGATTGATGTGGAATACGTTTAGCCGGAAATACAAATCCTGCCGCAGCTCGCCGGTGGACACTGCCTTTTCGGGATCCTTGTTCGTTGCCGCGAGCACGCGCACATCCACTGGCGTTTCGCTCTTGCTTCCCAGGCGCCGCACTTTGCGGTCTTCCAGAACGCGCAGGAGTTTCGCTTGCGTTGGGGCAGGCATCTCTCCAATTTCGTCCAGCAGCAGTGTGCCGGAATCCGCCAGCTCGAAGCAGCCAATGCGCCGCTCGGCCGCGCCTGTGAACGCTCCTCGTTCATGGCCGAAAATTTCGCTTTCCATCAGCGTTTCGGGAATTGCGGAGCAGTTGATGGGCACAAACGGCCCGTTCGCCCGTGGCGACAGTTTGTGGATGGAGCGCGCGACGATCTCTTTTCCAGAGCCTGTCTCTCCCGTGATGAGCACGGAGGCCGAGCTTGGCGCGGCCATCTCTACGATGCGCATTACTTCCTGCATCGGCTTTCATGCACCCACCAGATCGCCCAGCCGGCCCGCCTCGCGCAACTGACGCTGCAGCACAACAAGCTGGCGCGCATCGCGCGCCTTGCTCAGCGCGCGGTCCAGCAGAGCCCTAAGCACGGGCCCTTTCAGCGGCTTTTCGATATACCAAAACGCGCCAGACTCGATGGCCGCAACGGCGCGTTCTTCGCTTCCTTTGCCTGTGATGATTACGGCGGGAACGTCCAGCAGTTCTGGTCCAAGCTGTTTAAGCAGATCGAGCCCGTTCATTCCGGGCAGCTCGACGTCCGCGATCAGCGTATCCGGCTGGTAGCTGCCGAATTTTGCAAGCGCTTCTTCCGCGGTGCCCACGCCAAGCACATCAAAGCCCCATCGTTGCAAGAGCTGCTCGTAACCTTTGCGCGCGTTGTCTTCGTCCTCGACAATCAACACCCGGTCCTTGCGCTCGAGCGGCTCCGTCGCGCGCGCCGCACTCCTTGCCTCATCGCCCATGCGTTTACGCCTCTCCCACGCGGCTCTCTTATTTTCGCAGATTCTGGTGCAGGCTGGACACTTCGAATGTAACAAGCTTACGGCACGCTTGCCAAGCGTCTGCTGGCGGCATGCTGGTCTTCGGCGCTTCCATTCGTCTCGCCGGTTCAGAGACTAAAAACGCAAAGCCGGCGCAGCCACCGCGCTGCGCCGGCCATCCCCGGCATCGAACAAATCCATGAGCTATTGTTGGTCGAAACTTCAGCTTTGTTAACTCTGCTTCGAAATCTACGTGATCAATTGTCGGCGCTCGATCTCCGCTACTCCTTCACTAGAAACAGCGCGCGCTCGAGTTCCAGCTCAAGCTTCGTTCCTTTCGGAAGATCCAACTCATGCCCTCGCCCGGTTTCCATCAGGTACGCTGTGAGCGCTCCCAAAGCGGCGCCCTCTGCTGCTTCCTTCTTATCTTTGTCTTTGACGCCTTTCACCGCGCCGAGGGCAGCCCCGGCGGCCGCTGCTTGCGCGGCATCCTGCTGCGTACTGCTTCTTCCTTCGATCATTCCTTCCTGGCTGGGCTTGCTTTTCACGCTATGTTCGCCGGGCACGCTAACCACTTCCGCTACGATCGGTAGACGCCCGAACTTAGTTTGAATTTCATCAAAGGTCAGCCAAATTTTCGCGCGCCCCGTCGTTCCCGCTGCTTCCACATGACTTACGTGCCCTTCGATTTCCGCTCCGGATGGCAAATAAATGCCGCTTCCAGCTTCGAGCGGTTCCAGAGTTTTCACTTTAAATTTTGTCCTCTCCGGTGTGCCTTTGGAGCCTAGCTCCTCTTCGAGGGCCACCAGAAATTTCGTCCCTGGTGCAACGCCGTATGTCTCCAGCGGCAAACCATGACGCTTGCCGTCCGCAGCTTTAACTTGTTGCTCCTCCGCCTTAGCGATCCTGTCCTGCGAGATGATCGGCTTGTCTTGCGACTGTTGTGGCGGCTGGTCCTGAGATGCCTCCTGGGCCGCGCATGCCATGCCGAATCCTAGAACCGCGGTGAGCACTGCCATCCCCGATGGAAATCTTTTCGCCTGCATCGTTGTCCCCCCGGATTCACTTTTCAACTCTTCCGATATGCAGGCCTCTCGCCATTGCCAATTTTCCTTCTCCCGATAAGAGGCTGAAAAAACAGTCAGTTGAAAGTAGGGCAGGACAGCCTCTTCGAGGGTCTCGCTAATGTGTCAGGAGTTTGCGCCACCTGGATGCAAGCCAGCGCCGACAGTGTAGCCGCCATCGGCAGCAAGCTGCGAGCATGGAACGGGGAGCCTATTTTTTGAGGAACCGGCCAATTCGCCGCAAGACTTGCGCGTACATGGTTGACGTGAGTCGGCCCGTTTGCGTGTTTTGCTGGCTCGGATGATAGACACCGAAGAGTCGCCCGCCCTCGCCAGGCAATTCCGCCTCAGCCCCATGCGCGAACTGAAACGCGGCTCTCGATGCAATCACGCCACGCTGCTTCAACACTTCCAAGTACGCATCCCAGGCGATTTTCCCCAGCGCCAGCACCGCACTGGGCTGCAAAATTTCCAGCTCGCGGACCAAATAGCCGCGGCAATTTAAGATTTCCGAGGGAAGAGGCTTGTTCGCTGGAGGGGCGCAGCGAATTGTCGCCGCGATATAGACATTCTTCAATTGCAGGCCGTCGTCCGGACGCATCGAAGTGGACTGGTTCGCAAAGCCTGCCTTGTGTAAGGCGGCATAGAGAAAATCCCCCGAGCGATCTCCGGTGAAAACACGGCCGGTGCGATTTCCGCCATGCGCGGCGGGCGCCAGCCCCAAGATCAGCAGTTGTGCGTTCGAATCGCCGAATCCCGGTACTGGCTTGCCCCAGTACGTCCAATCACGAAACGCTCGCCTCTTCTCGATGGCGACTTTTTCACGGTATTCGACGAGCCGCGGGCACTTTCGGCAGGCCACAATCTCCTTGTTCAGCACAGCTAGCAGAGCGCTTTTTTTGGCCATAGTGGGGAGACGATAGTTGAAAAAAGGCAGTTGCAGGAAAATTCTTTATGCGGGCCGATCGGCCATCATGCGATTCAGCTCGCCATAAGGAATAGTGACTTTCAGCAGCGAATCGTACGAGCCGTGCGCGAGCCAATCCTTCGCGACTCGCTGAAATGCTCCCATGGCCGCGCGCATCGCCGACGATCCCGCGCTTACGCGAGCCACTCCCATTTTTTCAAGCTCGTCTAGCGAAGGACAACCCGGCGAGGCCAAGATGTTTAGCGGCGCGCCAAGGGCTTTCACCAGTTTTTCGATGATTTCGCGATCGCACAGGCCCGGCACGAACAAGCAATCCGCCCCTGCCTCGCGATACGCGCGCAACCGTTCTATTGTCCGTTCGAATCGAGTGCCCTCTGGGCCAATCGGCATCAAATAAATGTCCGTGCGGGCATTAATCACCACCGGCACGCCTAGAGATGCCGAAGTCTCCCGAATCGCGCGAATCTTCTTCACTTGCAACCCCAATTCCACATGCGTGCTCTCATCGTCGCCGGTCACGTCCTCGAAGTTCAACCCCACCGCTCCAGCGGCCACCATGGCTCTGGTGAAATCAGCAATCTCTTCCGGCGTTTTGCCGTAACCCGACTCCAAGTCGGCTGTCACAGGCACGCGCACTGCTCGCGTAATCCTCGCCACAGCGTCCAACATTTCGCCACGCGAAATACGCTGGCCGTCAGGGTATCCGAGCGAGAACGCTACTGCCGCGCTGCTCGTCGCGATTGCCGAATGGCCCACCTCCTCCAAAATTCGCGCGCTAACCACATCCCACGCATTCGGCAGCGCCAAAATCCGCGGTCCATGATGCAGCTTCCTGAGTTTCTCGGTCTTTTCAGCTTGCGCTTTGATGTCCATTGCAGATCCCCCGCGGAACCCCCTCACGAGGCAATGTCTGACCTTCCTTCCGCAACTAAAAGCATAGGCATTTGCCCCACCGGACGAAACATCCAAATTGGAGAGCTATTTCCCGTCTTAAAGAAATCTTGAGGTTGCGGAACCTTCATGTGACCTGCTCTATCGCGTTTTCAGCTTATCGGCCAGAACCACTGCTTGATTATGCTCTTCGTCCTTCGCCCCAAATAGCAAAGTAAGTGTTCCGTGGTCCTTCGCCATTTTCCTCAACGCCCCTAGCAACTCCTTCTTTTTCGCTAGTTCACCGCGGTATCTTTTTTCAAATTCACTCCATTTCTCGGGCTTATGCCCAAACCACTTTCGTAGCGAGTTGCTCGGGGCCACGTCTTTCATCCACACATCCACGTTCGCTGCCTCTTTTTTCATTCCTCGCGGCCACAATCTATCCACCAGAACCCGCCATCCGTCTTCTTTCATCGGTTTTTCATAGACCCGCTTGATCCTGATCATCGTTTGTTTTCAAGCCTTTCCACGCGCCAGTGCTCTCTCTTCACAATCGTCCCATAAGGGCCGTCTGACTCCTGCCTCACTGCAAGAGTGCAAGCACTTCTTCGTGAATTTTCCCGTTCGTGCTCACCATATTCCCGCTGTAGATCGAACGTCTTCCGTTCACGTCCGTCGCCCGGCCCCCTGCCTCTTCCACTATCAGACCCAGCGGAGCCAAGTCCCATGCTTTCGAGTGCAAATCAAGCGCCGCCTCGATCGAACCTTCCGCCACCAGCATGTGTTGCCAGAATCCGCCAAGCGAGCGGCCATGCCGCGCCGCGTCGAGTAGCCGCCGCATCTTTTCGATTTTCTCTCGATTTTTGTTTGGGCCGGTACCGCCGGTGAAGGCCATCCCGGCATTCAACCGATCGACATTCGAAACGTGGATTTTCTTTCCGTTCCTCCACGCGCCCCCGCCACGATAGGCCCACCAGCGCACGCCCAGCGCGGGCGCGCTCGCCATCCCCGCCACAATCTCGCCATCGCGCTCGATTCCCAACAGAGTCCCGAATGTCGCCATACCGCGCGAAAACTCCTCGGTTCCGTCGATGGGATCAATAATCAATCGGGCACGTTCCGTCGTCGCCGGACCCTTGGCACTCTCGCCGCCCATCTCTTCGCCCAGAACGTCCATCGCCAAACCGCTCGCCGCCACCTTCGCTCGCGCCATCTCTTCTACGCCGCGATCCGCTTGCGTCACCGCCGAGCCATCCTCCTTTTTGTCGATGCGAATTTCTTCTGTTCGGAAAAGTCGCATCGAAATCGTATCCGCCTCCTTCGCAAGTTCTTCGAGCAACGCACCATACTCCTCTCGATATCCCATTCCTTCTCCCGTAAACGAACACTTTGATGGAAGCGAGCTTCCGCAAGCCTCCAGACCGCAGCCTTCAACGTTCCACAGTGAGCTTGCGACTTCCTTCGCTCGCGCAATTGACACTACTACCTTCCGCCTCTAGCATACAAAGTAATGGCCATGAGCGCCCATGCTGACAGCGGGACCGTATTGGACCGCATCCTCGACGCACGCCGTCTTGAGGTCGATCACCGCAAACGGGTCCTTCCGGAGGCGGCTCTGCGATATGGTGTCAACGCCGCGACTCCGCTGCGCGATTTTCCTGCGGCCCTTACACGCGATTCTCTGAATATTATTGCAGAGCTTAAGCCGGCTTCTCCTTCAAAAGGAATTCTCCGGGATCCTTTCCACCCCGTCGAGCTAGCGCGCACTTTGGAGGCGGCAGGAGCCGCCGTGCTCTCTGTGCTTACGGAAGGCGAGTTTTTCCGCGGTTCCCTGAAAAATCTGCGCGATGCGCGAACTGCTGTAAAAGTCCCCGTCTTTCGCAAGGACTTCATCTTTGATCCCTGGCAGGTCTGGGAGACGCGCGCCAATGACGCCGACAGTTTTCTTCTGATCGTGGCTGCTCTAAGTGACGAACTCCTTCGCGATCTAATCGCGCTTGGCCGCGAGATTAGGATGGAGCCCCTGGTCGAGGTCCACACCGCCGCCGAACTCGACCGCGCCCTCGCGGCCGAGGCCCGCATCATCGGCGTCAACAATCGCGATCTGAAAACATTGGACCTGCACGTCGAGACCTCCTTCGAACTGATCGAACGCGTCCCCGAGGATTGTATCGCCGTCAGTGAGTCCGGCCTCCGCACTCACGACGATCTCGCCAAACTCCGCAACGCCGGCTTCGACGCTTTTCTCATCGGCGAAAGTCTCATGCTCTCGCCCGATCCCGCGGCCGCGCTGGGAACTTTTCTCGGACGATCCGTCCTGCCGGTCTAGACACACCATGATTCTCGTCAAGATTTGCGGCATAACCAACTGGCCGGACGCCAAGGCCGCCTGCGACGCGGGCGCCAACATGCTCGGCTTCAACTTCTACGACAAGAGTCTTCGGCGAGTCTCAACCGTCGAAGCCGCCACAATGCGAGGCAAACTTCCTGCGGGTGTCGAGGCCGTCGGGCTCTTCGTGAACGCCAAGCCCGCGGAAATCGCTTCGCTCCACGGTTTTGTGCGCTTCAACGCTGCCCAGCTCCATGGCGACGAAACTCCCGCCATGGTTTCCGAGGTGACGCGCACCGTTCCGGTCATCAAGGCGTTTCGCGTGGCCGCGGATTTTTCTCCCGCAACCCTCGACAAGTATCACGACGCGTTTGCTTTCTTGCTCGATGGTTCACGGGCGGGCCAATTTGGCGGAACCGGAGCCAGCGCCGATTGGAATGTCGCCCGGCGCGCCGTCGCTGCCCACCGTATTATTTTAGCTGGCGGACTCACGCCGGAAAACGTAGGTGCAGCGATTCGAAGCGTGCGCCCTTATGCGGTTGATGTCGCCAGCGGTGTCGAGTCGAAGCCCGGCAAGAAGGATCACACGCGGGTGAGGGAATTTATCGAAGAAGTTCGCCGCGCCGAAGAACAGTTGAACGCGCCGCAAACAGGACAGCCAGCCCCATGAGCTCAACGCTTCACTCGGCAACATTCGCTCCCGGACGTTTCGGCCCGTACGGCGGACGCTACGTGCCCGAAACTTTGATGGTGCCGCTGTTCGAACTCGAGCGCGCTTACGAAAACGCAAAAACCGACGCGCGCTTTCAAGCTGAATTCGCTGATCTCCTGAAAAACTTCGCCGGCCGTCCTACGCCTCTGCAATTTGCTTCGCGCCTCACGTCCCATTTGGGTGGCCCGCGCATTTATCTCAAGCGCGAAGATTTGCTCCATACCGGCGCGCACAAAATCAACAACGCCATCGGCCAGAGCTTGCTCGCCGTGAAAATGGGCAAACCGCGCATCGTCGCCGAAACTGGAGCAGGGCAACACGGCGTCGCTTCCGCCACTGTTGCCGCACATCTCGGCCTTGAATGCGTCGTCTACATGGGCACGGAAGACATGAGGCGGCAGGCGCTCAACGTGTCGCGCATGCGCATGCTCGGCGCGCAAGTGGTCGGCGTCGAGTCAGGAAGCCGCACTTTGAAAGACGCCATCAACGAGGCCATGCGCGACTGGGTCACCAACGTCCGCAACACGCACTATCTCCTCGGCTCCGTGCTTGGCGCGCACCCTTATCCCACGATGGTGCGCGATTTTCAGTCCGTCATCGGCCGCGAAGCCCGCGAACAAATTCT
>WNFS01000191.1_pt1 | contig 50320 bp, 56 predicted proteins | sample 5400141 | NCBI WGS metagenome assembly WNFS01 (sample SAMN13153358, study PRJNA577476) | soil metagenome | isolation source: 60 cm saprolite under Madrone tree | place: USA:California | collected 2016-06-14
GCGTCCACCATGAGGGGAAAATCCGCCCCGAGGTGCTCGCGCATGGCCTTCACACGTGCCACGTCCTCTGATAGTTTCGGCCGACCGACCTTCATCTTGATGGCGCGAAAGCCCTTCTTGAGGTTGTCCTCCGTCTGCGCGAGCAGCTTGTCCATCGGGAAATGCAGATCGATGCCGCCGGCATAGCAAGGAACCTTGGAATCGTGGCCGCCCAGCAGGGTCCACAGCGGCACCCCGAGGGTACGGGCCTTCAGGTCCCACAGCGCGATGTCCACCGCGGAGATGGCCATGGCCGCCGTGCCCCCACGCCCGCCGTAGTGAAGGGCCCACCACATCTTCTTCCACAACGCCTCGATCAGGTCCGCTCGCTCGCCGGTCAAGCGGGGAGCCAGATCACGCTGGACGGTGGCGTGCACGGCCGCTCCGTTGGTGCCCACCGTGAAGGTGTAGCCCGAGCCTTCCCTCCCGCCCTGGTCACGGATGCGCACGGTGACCAGCTCGAAATGACTCATCTGGCCGTGCGTGCTGTCGGACAGAGTCACCGGCAGCTTGATCAGGTAGTGGTCGGCCCGGATCTCCGCGACGGTGGTCTTCACGCGATCGTCCTGTCGGTGCGGGACAGGGTCAACGGGGAGAGCAGCAGGTTGTACGCATGCGCGGTCCTGAGGTTGACATAGGGAGAAGATGGGTCACGTGCATGCGGAGCCCTCCTCACAGGCTGGGCGGAGTGTAGCAGAGTCGCGGCTTCGCCCCTTCTCTCCGGAGATGTGCCCAAACAGCGCCAAGACCGCCCGTGCGCCTCTACTCGCGCGCCGCCGACACGACGGGTCCGCTGCGGCGCCACCGGGGAAGGCTGAAACTGCTTCGAGTGCGATGCCATGCCCGGCCTCGCCTTCGCGCACGGCATCGCGGGACAGCGCTTCTTTCCATCCACGCTCACGATCGATGACCCATTCGTCGCCGACGAGTTGTGAGCCCGGACATGCTCCAGGTGTCCCTCGAATCCAATGGCGCCGGTACCTGCCGCGTGAAGTGGCGCGTGCTCTCCGTGGACACCCACGACACCGAGGGCATTTTCATCTTTCGGGCCGCAGACGGCCCGTAGCATCTGTCGCTGGCGACCTCGCCCGCCTCGGAGGCCGTCGCTTTTTCGCGGCCGGTAGTCTCTGCCCGTGTTCGCCGACACGGGATGTCTGCTAGACTCCCGCGCAGCCTGTAAGGAGGGCTCCGGCATGGACTCGACCCGGCTACGCCTCGCGCGGGACCCGCAGATGGCCTGCGAGAGAACCCCTTGATGGACCGTCGCACGTTCCTCGCTGGCACGGGTGCGGTGTTTCTTGCTGCACCACTCGACACCGGAGCGCAGGAAGCTGGGAAGATCTACCGGATAGGTATCCTGGGGAACGTTCCGCTCACCGACCCCGGAGGTGCGCGTCTGTGGGGGGCGTTTGCAGAGGGGCTACGAGATCTCGGTTACGTGGACGGCCGGAACACCACGATCGAGAATCTCTCTTCAGAAGGGAAGTACGAGACGCTCCCGGCCCTCGCGGCCGACCTGGTCCGTCACAAGGTTGACGTCATCGTGGCCCCGTCCGCGCAAAATGTCATTGCCGCCAAGCAGGCTACTCAGACGATCCCGATCGTCATGGTCAGCGTTGGCGATCCGGTGGGTAATGGGCTCGTCGCCAGTCTCGCTCGGCCCGGTGGGAATGTCACAGGCACGTCCTTTCTGACCTCGGTCATAGTGGGAAAGCAGCTGGAACTGCTCAAGCAGATCACTCCCCACGTGTCGCGGCTGGCCATCCTCCTCAATCCGGCCAATCCCGGCCACCCCCTCACGTTGGACGAGGCGAAGGTGGCGGCGCATTCGTTGGGGGTACAACTTCAAGCGGTGGAGGCGAGAGGGCCTGCCGACTTCGAGAGGGCCTTTGCGGCTATGACGAGGGAGCGTGCCGGCGCCTTTTTCGTCCCTTGGGACGGGACGTTCCTTGTTCATCTGAGCCGGATCACGCAGCTCGCGGCGAAAGCCCGCCTGCCCGCGATGTACGGGCAGCGAGGGTACGTAGACGCCGGCGGCTTGGCATGCTACGGACCGTCTGCCCCGGAGAGCTTTCGACGCGCCGCGGCCTACGTGGACAAGATTCTCAGGGGCGCGAAGCCCGGCGACCTTCCCGTCGAGCAGCCCACCAAGTTCGAGTTCGTGATCAACGCGAAGACGGCGAGGACCCTCGGGCTCGCGATCCCGCCGTCGCTGCTGGCGCGGGCGGATGAGATCATCCAATGATCCATCGCGTGGGCACCACGGCTGAAGATCAGCAGCGTGCTATTCTCTGGGCGGCGCGATTCGAGTGTGATGGAACCTTGATGGAGTCAGGGGGCCATGCCGAGAGGCGACAGGTACGAGTTCGGCTCGTGGCGCTTGGAGGTCGGCAATGTCCTGAGCCGCGCGGGCCGGACGGTTCACCTCGCTCCCAAGGAAATGGCCACGCTCCAGACATTGGTCGAGAACTCCGGCCGTGTCATCTCCAAGGACGATCTGATGTCTGAAGTGTGGCCAGCCGGCGCGAGCGCCGACTCCAGTCTCTCGCGTTGCATCTACATCTTGCGGAAGATCCTCGGTGGCCGCCGCGCCCTCGCCTTGGACCCAAACCTCGCCTCGGCCCATGCCGCTCTGGGCTGGCTGGCGAGCATGTTCGACGGGGACATGGCAGCCGCGGAAGCTTCCTTCGCGCGTGCCCTCTCCCTTGATCCGGGGGCCGCCGATGCGCATGGCTCCTACTCGATTCACCTTCTCGCCAGCGGTCGCCTCGAGGAGAGCCTCCAGGAGATCCAGGCAGAACTGGAGCTCGACCCGCGCTCACAGGTAACCTACGCCTCCCGCGCGTGGGTCCTCTTCTGTTCGCGCCGCTTCGATGAGGCGCTCGCCGAGGCTCGCCGGGCGATCGAGATCGATCCGGGCTACGCCGCGAGCCATAGCTTTCTCGGTGCGATCGCCGGCCACGTGGGAGCCTTCGACGAGGCGCTGATCGCGGGCGGGAAGGCAGCGGCGCTCGCGGGCGATTTCTCGACCTGGGGCTACGTCTGCGCGCGGGCCGGGCGACGAGACGAGGCGAAGCTGGTCCTCGAGCGCGCGGCGAGGGAGGGGGACAACCATGCCACGCTTTCGCGGCTTGCCGCGATCGCTCTGGCCCTTGAAGAGCGGGATAGCGCGCTCGGCTGGCTCGAGCGCGCACTCGAGCGACGCTGCATCTGGCTGCGGCTGAGCCTTGCCGATCCACGCCTCGACCCGTTGCGCGACGAGCCGCGCTTCCGGGCCATCGTCGGCCGAGTGAGCAAAGCCAGGATCGCAACACCCCCAGCCCTCGGCCGCCGGGGAGGACGATGGCTCTAGCTGAAGGATACCTAGTTGGCCGTGCGGAGCTGCACTCCCACCCGGCGGTTCTTCTGGTAGCACTCCTCTGTCGGCTCCGCGCAGCTCCGGCCCATCTCACCCGTTGCGGCAATTCGTACGCGCAGGGGCGCGACGCCTTGGGCAGCCAGTGCGTCGTGAACCGCCCTGACACGGCGGTCGCTCAGCCGGAGGTTGTGGACCTCCGGCCCGCGGAGGTCGGCGGAGCCATTGAGCTTAACCGTGAAATTCAGTTCGTGCTTCAAGACCTCGACGATGTCCTTGATCTTGTCTGCCTCGGCCGGCCGGACATCCGACTTGTCGAAGTCGAAAAGGATGTCCCGGAAGAGCATCAACCGGACCAGCGCCTCTCGATCGGGTGGAGCGACCTCCGGCGGGTCACGCCGCGCGAGCGTCACGCGGCGCCACCCGGGCAACAGCCCCACGGTGACCAAGGACTTGATCCTCTGAATTGTCTCGGCGGAGACCCCCGCCCTCGCAAGATCTCTCACGGAGCCGTAGGGACGGCCCGTGACGATCCGCGTGGCCGTAGCTTCCTCGACGCCCAAACGCCTCTCCAGTTCCGCCGCAGGTGCCAAGTTGATGTTCACCCGATCGGACTCGGCCGCCATGAAAGCGCGGGCCAGTAGCTCCAGCAGCTGCCCGCCCCCGACCGCGCCCTGAGCGAGAGCGCGCACGGGCAGACCTGTCAGAACCAGGAGCACGAGCCCGCCCACAAATGCCTGTGTGAATGCACTCGACGGATACCACATAGACGCCTCCCTTCACCACGCGAGCTCTCTGCGATCGGACCGCCCAACGGAAGACGTGCGGCGACCGGCCAGACATAGTCGCTCCGCGGCTTGGTGAGGAACTGATGGTGGCGGTTCTGAGACCAGCACGCCGCGCATTCACCGACTCCCATTCACGTAACGTGATGGTAGATGGGCTGAAATTGGACCACGGCGGCCCCGGAGAGTCTTGATGGAACCTTGATGGATCCGGAGGCCCGACACGCGCAGAGGTCGAGTGGGAAGGGATCCGCCACCGCCTGCAGTCACGGTCGCCGGCCTCGAATGCTACGTCGGCCCTCAGCGTGACCTGGGCGGTGGGCCGGATGGAGGCTCGCGGGGAGTGTCGTTGCCTTTCGCGTACATGCACTGCTCGTAGGCTCTGTCGTACCGACGCTGAGCCGTGAACGTTGCTGACTGGCCCGCATTGGCGCCGAGAGCCGTCCCGCCCAGGAGGCCGCCGCCGGCGCCAATGGCCGCGCCCGCTCCCGGATGGCCCGCCACGGCGCCGATCGCGGCGCCCAGACCGGCCCCGACAACCGTCCCGATCGCTGCGCCGGTTGCGATTCCCTGAACGGCCGCCGTCTGCGGGTGCCCCCCGGCCTGCTGAAGTGCCCATTGACGACAAACTCCATCGTCGGCCTGGAACTGCTCGAAGGATTTCTCCGGACCGGGCATCACGTTGACGGTCGGCCCCGTGGGAGCTGTCACACAGCCTGAGCACAGCAGCATCGCGGACCCTATCACGATCAGATGTCTGGTCACGTCACGCGCCTCCCTGTCGATGTACTCATGGCCTTGAGACGGAGCGGGCGACACAAGCGCTTACACAAGAAACGCCCGTGAGAGGGAGCGGGGAGCGGTTGTCGACGAGAGGTCAAGCCGTCCATGCTGCAGGACCTCGAGGCGGGGAAGCCACTGGAGCACGAAGCCTTGAATGGCATCGTGGTGAAGGTTCTTCAGCAGGCCGGGAAGAGGGCGCCGATCAACGAGATTCTGTACTCAGCGCTCACCCGTATGGATCAGGACCTGCGGGCCAAGCGCCTATGACGGAGCGGTATTCGGGGCGGGGAGGACGAACTGGAAAGTCAGCCCGGGGCCGTCGTTGACGGTGACCCAGAGCCGTCCTCCGTGCGCCTCCATGATCGACCGGCTGATGGAGAGACCCATGCCCAACCCTTTCGCTTTCGTCGTATAGAACGCTTCGAAGATGCGGTCGAGATGCTCCGGAGCCAGCCCGGGGCCCGCGTCCTGGACCGACACGAACACACCGGGGCCATCGTCGAGCTGGTGACGCTGCGCCCGCACCGATAGCTCGCGGCTTCCGTCCGACACCTCGGCCATGGCCTCGATGGCGTTCATGACCAGGTTGAGGACTACCTGCTGAAGCTGGACCCGATCGCCCAGCACGGGCGGGAGATCCGTGGGGAGGGACCCCTGCTGCCGGATCCCATGCCGCACCATCTCCGACTGAACGAGGGTCAGAACGTCGCGGATCACCTCCGTGATGTCGAGCGGACTTTTCTCTTCACTCGACTTCTTCAAGAGCGCGCGAGTGTGGGCGATCACGTCGCTGGCTCGGCTTGCGTCCCGGATCATGCGTCTGACCGCGTCGGCGGCCTTGTCCAGGCGAGGCGGCTCGTGGCCGAGCCAGCGCAGGCAGGACCCGCCGCTGGTCACCACCGCGGTCAGAGGCTGATTCAGCTCGTGGGCGAGGGAGGCGGTCAGCTCACCCATCGTGGTCACCCTCGTGATGTGCGCGAGGTCCGCCTGGGCCCGGCGGAGAGTCTCCTCGGCGCGCCTCCGATCTTCGACGTCGGTGAGGGTTCCGTACCAGCGAACGATTCGGCCGTCCTCGTCGCGCAGGGCGGTCGCGCGCGAGACCGTCCATCGATAGGCCCCATCCGCGTCCCGGATGCGACACTCGAGCTCGTAGGGCTGACCCGTGATGAGGGCGGCCCGCCACATCTTCGACCGGGACTCGACGTCGTCGGGGTGATGGAAGACTCCGCCCAGGCTTCGGATCTGCGCCATGGTCATGCCCGTGAAGTCGAGGAGACGCTGGTTGCAATAGTCGATGTAGCCGTCGGGCCGTGCGCTCCAGATCAGGTGCGGGATGGTCTCCGTGGTCAGGCGCAGGGTGCGGGCGCCTTCCCGGAGCTGGTCCTCCGCCTGCTTACGCTCGGTCACGTCCATGGTCATCCCAAAGAACTCCGCGAGGCTACCGGACTCGTCGAAGACGGGGTGGCCCAGACTGTGAATGTGGCGGATTGATCCGTCCGGAAGAACGATTCGATAGTTGAATTCGTAGTCCTTCTGCTCCTGGTGCCTCTTCTCCGTCACCTCATCGTACAGAGCCCGATCCTCGGGATGGACCCGCTCCCGGGACAGTTGCGCGCGCCTCGGTGGGCTGGTGGTCGCCGGATCGTAGCCGAAGATCTGAAACTGTTCCTGTGACCAGACGGCCTCGCCGGTATATTCGTTGCGCGCCCAGCTCCCGGTGTGGCTCAGTCGCTGCCCTTCGGCCAGGTAGGCTTCGCTGCGCCGTAGCCTGTCTTCGGCCCGCCGTCGCTCCAGGATGTCGCCCAGACGTTGCCCCAGGGTCTCCACCGCCGTGAGGAGCGGCTCATCGGGGTCACGCATCTCTCGCGAGAGAAATTCGAAGACGGCGAGGACTTCCTCGCCGGCCGTGACCGGGAAAGCGAACGCGGCCCTGAGGCCGGTGGCCCGCGCGGCGTCCGCGCGCAGGAAACCGCCCTCGTCGATCAGGTCCGTTATCCACTCGGCCGTCTTGCTCTCCCACACCCGGCCGAGGAGATCCTGACCTCGCGACATGGTCATGGTGAGGCTGGTCGCGCGAAAGGCTCCGAAGTCGGAGTCCGAGAAGGAGGACTCTGGAGAGCATACGAGCCCCGCCGCCTCGGGCTTGGGGAACCAGACCTGGCCCAGAGACCACCCGCGGAGCTCGCAGATCTTCTTCAGGCAGGCGGAAGCCAGGTCGGCGACACTCGCGGTGGCGCTGGCGGCGGTGGTGACTTCCACGAGAATTCGCAGGGCGTCTTCGGCGTGCTGCCGCTGGCGAATCTCGGCCCGGAGTGTCTCGTTCGCCTGACGAAGCTCCGCCGTCCTCGCCTCGACGCGGACTTCGAGCTCATCCCGGGCTTGCCGGAGTAACTGTTCAGCCCGGCGTCGGCCCACGGTGAGGGCATGAGCGAGCACGGCGGAGATGGCAAAGACGAGGAAACGCGGGAGCGTCTCGGTACTGACCGCCAAGGAATGAACGGGCGCGATGAAGAAGTATTTGCCGCTCACGATGGCGAGAAGAACCGCGAACCAGCCCGGGCCTCGGCCCCCGAACCAGGCACTCGCCACCACCGCGCAGAGGATGGGGGCCACGAAGGGAGCACGCTCGGAGCGTTCGAGGGGAAGGGCCAGTCCGAGCGCCGTCGCCACCGATACCACGGCAAGTCCATAGCGCAGGACCGTGAGTATCATCGACTGCGTATGGTTGGGCGTGGCTCGCGGCCGCATGGATGGAGGATAGAGCATCATCGCGCGCGTCGCCACTCCATGCAGAGATGACCGGTGGTATGAGGTCCCTCATACCAACGTAGGACGCCGGCTCCGTAGTGGCCACGCCGCCCGATGCTTGGCCGGAAGTGCTATCGTGCATGGGGCGGGGTCGTCGAAGCCAATGGAGGGAACCATGGCGCCTCGAGGGGGACGGAGGAGGGCATGAGCGAAGAGGAGCCCGTAGTCTTCGTGGTCGACGACGATCGGGCGGTGCGGGAAGCCACCGCGGACCTCCTCGCCTCGGTGGGCCTGCGGGCGATGACCTTTCGAACCGCGCAGGAGTTTCTCGCGAGCCCCCGACCCGAGGCGCCCGGGTGTCTCGTTCTCGACGTGCGCTTGCCCCGCTTGAGCGGCCTCGACCTCCAGCGCGAGCTCGCCGGCGCCCCCGTCCCGATCCCCATCATCTTCATCACCGCGCATGGCGACGTGCCGATGTCCGTACAGGCCATGAAGGCAGGAGCGGTGGAGTTCCTCACCAAGCCGTTCCGGGACCAGCAACTCCTCGAAGCCATCGAGAAGGCGATCGAGAGCGACCGCGCGGACCGCCGGCGACGGAAGGAGCTTGCCGAGCTCCGCGGCCGGTTCGAATTACTGACCCCGCGTGAGCGCGACGTGATGGGACGGGTCGTGGCCGGGCTGCTCAACAAGCAGATCGCCGCCGAGCTGGGCACCAGTGAAGTCACCGTCAAGATCCAGCGAGCTCAGGTCATGCAGAAGATGCGAGCCGACTCTCTGCCCGATCTCGTGCGGATGGCCGAGCGACTGGAATCCGCGCTGATCAAGCAGTCGTAGTCGCCTCATACCAAGGTCTGACTAGTCAGTCCGCGTCCTGCCCCGTACCGTAGCGTTCATGCTGAGCGACGGGCAGGTCATTTCCATCGTGGACGACGACGCCTCTATCCGGCAGGCGCTCGATGACCTCATCGGCTCGACCGGGCTCCAGGCGGCCACCTTCGCTTCGGCCGAGGAGTTTTTGCGCTCGCAGGGGGCACAGACGACTGCCTGCCTGATTCTCGATCTGCGCATGCCCGGAATGGATGGTCGAGAGCTTCACGAGCGACTGCTTCGCGAAGGCCATCGGATCCCCGTCATCCTCCTCACCGCGCACGGAGACGACAAGGTGCGCTCGTGGGCGCTGCGGGCGGGCGTGACCGCCTTCCTCGGCAAGCCCTTCGACGCCGAGGCCCTGCTCAGCGCGGTGGAGGCAGCGCTGCTAGGAGATAGAAGCACACCGAACACGGCATCCCCGCGCTGAGTGGCCGGGGATAACTGGAGGGGAAGATGGCACAGTCTGCGGAAACGGTGAGGATGAATCCGGAGGCAGAGTTGGCGGAACGGCTGCGTCGGCGAGAGCCAGAAGCCGCCGAAGCGCTCGTGACCACGTACGGGGACCGCGTCTACCGGCTGGCCCTCAGGATCACGGGCAACCCGTCGGACGCCGAAGAAGTGGTGCAGGACGCGTTCTGGGCCGTGACCCGCAAGATCGACACGTTCCGCGGCGATGCGGCCTTTGGTTCGTGGCTGTACCGAATCACCGCCAACATGGCGTATCAGAAGCTGAGGCGGCCGCGGAGCCAGCGGAACGAGATCCCGTGGGAGAGCCTCCGGCCGACCGTCGACGACAACGGCCACCGGGCGGAGCCCGTGTCGGACTGGTCGGCGACGGACGAGGACACGGCGCTGCAGGCGGAGCAGCGGAAGATTCTCCAGACGGCGATCGGGGAGCTGCCCGCCGGCTATCGAACGACCTTTCTCCTTCACGATATGGAAGGTCTCTCGAATCCCGAGATCGCCGAGACGCTCCACCTCAAGGTGGCCACGGTCAAGTCTCGGGTGCACCGCGCCCGGCTCTTCCTGCGGACGCGCCTGACCGAGTACATGGCAGACGGGCCTCGGTCGATTCCGAAGGGTGCTCGGTCTGTACCCGCGGTGGTCTCAGGATGGTGCCGCAATCTCGCCCACATGATGCCGGTGAACCAGACGAAAGTCCCCCACGGCCTCCCTGGACGGACAGCCCTGGGGCTGGGGGCTAGCCCCGTGTAGCCTCCGCTTTGCCAAGTAGTTCCTCGCGGGTACAATCCGATCCATGGACGGCGAGATCGTTCCCAGCGTCTATGCCGAGCCGTTTCGTCCGACCACCTTCATCGGCGAGATCTGGGAGGCGCAAGCGGCGGCGCGCTACTTCCACACCGAAGAAGAAGCTCGGATCGCGGAGGGCATCGCGTACTACGTCCAGCAGCGCTGGAATGAATGGGACGAATTGCCTTGGACCCCTCGAGAGCCAACCCATTGGGAGAATGCCGTTGGGGTGCTGGGACTGGCGCTCGCCAGCGTGCTGCTCCTGCTCTTGCTCTAGCTCCAGACTGAACCCGCTGATGGCAACCACGGGCAGCCCCGCCATGCCTGATGGCCCAAAGCCCTACCGATCGAGCCAGGCCGCGACGAGCCGTCCCCAGTAGTCGTAGCCGAGGTTCGGCCCGTAGTTCTTGAGCGCGGCATCCCACACGCTGACATAGGTTCCGGAGGGCGCCGCGACGTAGTACTGCTGCTTCGCCAAATGCCGCTCGATCTGGCTGATGACTTCCCGACGACTCTTCGGATCGGCGGTGCGCCGCTGGCGGACGAGCAGGTCGTCGAGGGCGGGATCGTTCACGTGACTGCGATTGCGCGGCTCCCCCGTGTAGTACTGGCCGAAGAGGAAGCTGTCGGGCTCGAGGAACGGGGTGAGGGGTCCAAAGACCATCGAATCGAATTTCCCCAGCCGGCAGGTGGCCTGATACGCGCCGTATTCCTTCTGGTCGAGCACGGCGCCGATGCCCACCGCCTTGAGGTCCTTGAGGAGGAGCTGCATGGTGTCGACGAGCATCGTGGACCCGTAGGTCGCGAAGCAGATGCTGGCCGGGATACCGTTCGGATGGCCGGCCGCAGCGAGGAGCCGCTTGGCCTCGGCGGGGTCGTGGCGAAAGTATTTCGCGCACGCGTGCCTCAGGGCCATGCCGCGACGCCCTGCCTGAACTGATCCAGCTCGAGTAGCCGCACCCGGCCGCTCGCCGTGGCCGCCGCTCGCGTCTGGGGAGTGTTGTAACCCCAGGCGGCCAGATAGAGCCAGACGTCCTCGAGGTCGGCATGGGTGGTGACATGCTCCAGGGTCTCCAACCGATCCTCGACGAACCAGACGCGCGGGCGCCGGCCCTGCGCCTTCGTGTAGGCGCCGATCAGCGCCCGCAGGTTGTCGCACTTGTGTGTCCCGGCTTCCTTGCCCTGGATCTCCGCCAGCCGCACACGCCAGTCGTCCAGGATGAGACGGGCGAACTCGCCCTCCTTGGTCGTGACGAGCACCGCACGGTCCGGCTCCCCGACGAGCTGCCGCAGCTCCTCGAGCCGACAGTACGGCGCGTTGCGCGCGATCCAGCCCGCGCGATCGGCGGCAATCCACTCGCGCCGGACCTCGTCGAGCGTCTTCGTGAGGAGGCCGACGATCTGGTCGCGCGAGCGCGGCCCCGATGCCACCTCCTCGTCGCGCACGGCCGCCCAATCCCGAAGGATGTCCGACTCCGACCGTCGCTGACCGATGGCGCGGAGGAGAAGCGGCATCTCCCAACCCGTCATGATGACGGGACGGAGCCGCCGGAAGGCGGGCAAGAGCTCTTCCCCGGGGGGAGGCGCCTCGGGCCACGCCTTCACATAGGTGCGACGACTCGTCTCGAAGTACTCGCCCATGCCATCGCACAGCACGCCGTCGAAGTCGAGGGCGAGGATGTCGGGAGTGGTGTGGGCCGGTTGCGGCATGTGGTGGCGATCCTGCCAGAGCGTGGCGGAGAGGTCAAACCGCGCGAAAGACAGGAGGGTGCCGCGTGGCGCCGGGGCGGTAGAATGGTCCGCTCTTGTCCAATGCCTGAGCGTGGGAGGGTACGGTGAGCGACGATCTGCATAGCAGTGCGAGAGACCTTCGTCAGAAGCTCTACCGGCTCGAGGTCCTCCTGGACATCGAAAAGGGCAGGCTCGGCGGGGATGGGCTGGCCGGGGAAGCTCCCAAGGACGTGGAGCGAGCGGCCGCGCTCGCCAGGCTTCTGGAATCGGGACTCATCGAGGCGGCACCGGCGCCGGAGCACTTCCGCCTGAAGCCGGAAGGAAGAGACTTCCTCAAGGCCGTCCGGTCCAAGGTCGCCTTCCACGGCATGGTTGATTGGACCCGCGTGGACGAGATCGACTTCTCGAAGCTCTAGCGGTCGAGGCTACCCGGGAAGAGCGAGCGCGGGCAGCACCTCCGCGGTGAAGCGCTCGAACTGCGGGAACTGGTCGTCGCCCACGAAGCGCAGGCAGAGATCGGTGACGCCCGCGGCGGCGTAGCGGCGGAGGGAGGTGATCACCGCGTCGGGAGGCCCGAGGCCCATGGTGCCGCGCATGTGGACGCCGCCCCCGTAGTACGCGGCGAGAAACTCGCCGGTGCGGCGCTCGGCTGTGCGGACGTCATCCTCGAAGCGCACCGTCGTGTAGACACAGAGAGGAAAGCCGGGGAGGCGGCGGCCGCGCCGGGCCAGCGCCTCATCGGCGCGCTCGCGGACGAGGCGGCAGTCCTCGGCCTCGATGTAGGTCGTGATGATGCCGTCGCCGAGCCGGGCGAACCGGTCGAACTGCGCGGGCAGCATCTCGCCGCGATTGGCCGCGGTGATCAGCACGGGCGGCCCCGACGGGTTCCAGGGCAGCGGGCCGATCGTGTGCTCGGTCAATTCGAAGTCCCCGCCGCGCTGGGTCACGGGCTCGCCGCGCCACAGCATCCGCCAGATCTCGACGTGCTCTTCGAGCCGGCGAACCCGCCGCTTGTGGTCGGCGCCGCACGCCGCCCACTCGCGCTCGGCCGAAGGCAGGCTCCAGCCCACGCCGAGCCCGAGCACCACGCGCCCCCGTGATATGTTGTCCACGTTCGCGATCTCATTGGCGAGCACGACGGGGTGGCGGAGGGCGGGGAGGAGCACGGCCGTGCCCAGCCGCACACGCTCGGTGATGCCGGCGAGCAGCGCGAGTGTCGTCACCGCTTCCAGCCGTGGCTTGGCCACCACGCTGTCGCCGACCCACACCGCGTCGTAGCCCGCGCGGTCGGCGAGCCGCGCCATGCGCCAGCACATGTCGACGTCGGGCCGTCGCACCGACTCCATGACCACGCCGCGGGTCGGGATGAGGACGCCCACGCGCATGGGCGTCACCGCGATCCGATGAAGTTCCGCATGAGCGCGACGCATTTCTCCGTGTCGGCGCCGCCGCCGGACAGATAGCTCCGCGGCCATCGACGCGTCAAGGGCGATTCCCGCCGGTCGCCCGTTGTGTCGAGCGCCGGTGCGGGGCGGAGAGACGCTCGGCGAGTGCCCGGTCGAGCTCGCCCCAGACCGCGTCCAGGTCCGGCGTGGCGGGGCTGCGCACGGCCCAGATCGTCAGCGGAAAGTCGAGCCCACGGATGCGCCGCACTCGCAGTCGGGGACGGAGCGGGCTCTTGGCCAGGATGCGGGCCGGCACCAGGCTGAGGCCGCGTCGCCGCGCAACCAGCGCGAGCTGAAGGTCGTAGGTATAGGTCTCGACGGCCACGCGCATGCGCACGTTGGCGGTGAGGAGGGCGCGCTGGAGCAGCGCCCGGGCCGCGCAGCCTTCCGGATTGAGGATCCAGCCGACGCCGCCCAGGCTCGCCAGGCCGTCGAAGCGTGGCGCCCTTCCTTCGCGGGGCCCAACCACCACCAGGCGCTCCCGTCCGAGCCGAGTGGCGTCGACACCGGCGGGCATTCGCTCGTCGTCGGGGAGCAGGATGACGGCTCCGTCGAGGGCTCGGGCCCGCACCCGCTCGAGCAGATCGCGGGTCCAGCCCGTGCTCAAAGACAGTGAGACACGGGGAAACCGGCGCTGTAACCGCTCGACAGGCTGGGTGAGGGTCATCTCGGTCAGGGCGTGGGCGACGCCGATCCGCACTTCACGCGCCGGCTCCTCGTCACCCTCCGACGACGAGCGGACGGCGCGTACGGCATCGAGCACGTGGCGGCAGCGCTCGAGCACCGTCTGTCCGGCCTCGGTGAGGGTAACGGGGCGGCGGGTTCGATCGCAGAGGGTGACGCCGAGGGCGGACTCGAGGCGCTGCATCCGTCGCGTCACCGCGGGCTGGGTCAGGTAGAGCGCGCGGGCGGCGCGGCTCACCGAGCGCGCTTCCGCGACGGCCACGAAGGCCCGGATGTCGTCGAATTCCATTTCGGCATACTAACCATGCGCACTATTCATGTGCAACATGCGGAGGACGTCGGTATGCTCCCAGGCATGCCGACGCCACCCCCCTCGATCGTTCGCTCGTGGTCGGCCCGGGCCACCACGACGGGGGCAGACGCCTACCTCGCGCATTTCCAGCATGCGGTGCTGCCCGCGCTCCGTCGGGTCACCGGGCACCGGGGCGCGCTGGTGTTACGTCGCCGAGGCGACCACGAGGTCGAGATCACCGTGCTCACCCTCTGGGCGTCCATGGCGGCCATCCACGAGTTCGCGGGGGCCGACGCCACGGTTGCCGTTATCGAGCCCGAGGCTCGCGCCATCCTCCAGACCTTCGACGCGCGGGCAGAGCACTTCGAGCTGGCCCTATACGCGGAGCCCTGAGCATGTCTCGCTATTTCTGCCACGAGCATCCGGAGTTGCTGGTCCTCGAGACGCGGGTGGTGGACGCGCGCCCGGGCGCGGTCGTCCTCGAGCAGAGCCCGTTCCACCCCGGCGGCGGCGGCCAGCTCGCCGATCGAGGGCTTCTCCGATGGAGTGGAGGCGAGGCGAGGGTGACGGGCATCGAGGTCACCGACGGTCGCTTCTGGCACCGTCTGGCCGATCCGGTGGAGATGACGGGCGTCGTGGAGACCGCGGTGGATCCCGACTTCCGTTCGATGATGGCGCAGCTTCACACGGACACGCATATCTTGAACGCGCTCGTCTTCCTCCATTTCCGGGGCGCCCTCGTCACCGGCGCGCAGATGAGCGAGGACGGTACGGCGCGCATGGACTTCGACCTGCCCGACGCCGACAACGACCGGCTGCGCGCGCTCGAGCCGGAGATCAACGACGTCATCCGGCAGGATCTCCCCGTGCGCTACGCCTACGTGACGGAGGCCGATGCGCTTGCCGAGCGTGGCCTCATCCGCAACCGCTCAGTGGCGCCTCCTCCCGCCGACGATGGGACAATCCGCGTGGTCGAGATCGTGGGACTCGACCGGCAGGCCTGTGGCGGAACGCATCTGGCCTCGACCGCGGGCTCCCGGCCCTTGCGCATTCTCAAGATCGACAACAAGGGCCGCCACAACCGCCGGATCAAGATCGGACTTGCCGGCGAAGGCCACGGGTGACCGCGGCCCTCGAGCCATTTCGCATCGACGTCCCGCGGGAGGTTCTCGACGATCTCGCGGAGCGGCTCGGGCGAGCGATCCGTGCATTCTTCCGGGGCTTCCGCGGCCGGGATCCGTCGAGCATCTGAGCCGCGGTCGGGCTAAGCTGCCCCGACCTTTTTCCCGTTCGGCCAACCGCTGTCCGACAGGCTACCGACCAGATATCCTATGTTGCGGCGGGTGTCTTCACGCACGGGCCTGCGCGTCGCAACATCGGTTCCGCTCTGGAAGGAGGCGCACCAATGATCTGGGGGATGACCACCTCGACATTCACGCTCGTGCACGTCGTATTGAGCTTGGTCGGTATGGGCGCCGGCGTCATCGTCATGCTCGGTCTCCTCAGCGGGAAGCAGCTCAACGGCTGGACCGCGCTCTTCCTGATCACCACCGCGGCCACGAGCGGGACGGGATTCGCCTTTCCGTTCGATCATTTGTTGCCCTCTCACAAGGTCGGCATCGTATCGCTGGTGATACTCGCCTTGGCGATTCTCGCTCGTTACCTCTTCCGCCTCGCCGGTCCCTGGCGTCACGTCTACGCCGTCTGCGCCGGACTTGCCCTCTACCTCAACGTGTTCGTGGGGGTGGTGCAGGCCTTCGAGAAGGTGCCCGTCCTGAGCGCGATGGCGCCCACGCAGACCGAGCCGGCATTCGTGGTCACGCAGGTCGGGGTCCTGGCGCTGTTTGCCGTGCTGACCATCGTGGCGGCCAAGAGGTTCCGCGAAGCGCCCGTCCGCGCGGCCTGATCGGATTCGGGAGCCGACGCGGCAACCTTCTGCCCATGCATTCCCGTCATAAGGACGTGGAGCGCACTCTCGTTTCGAAGCCACGAGGAGACAACACATGCCCCTCATGAAGGCCGTGCAGGTGAGCAAGCCCGGAGGACCATTGGAGCTGGTTGAGCGACCCATTCCGGAGCCGGGCCGTGCACAGGTGCGCATCAAGGTGGAAGCCTGCGGCGTCTGCCACAGCGATGTGCTGGTCAAGGATGGGCTCTGGCCGGGCCTGCCATATCCGCGTATTCCAGGCCACGAGATCGCCGGACGCGTCGATACGGTCGGGCTGGACGTCGTCGCTTGGAAGCCTGGCCAGCGGGTCGGTGTCGGCTGGCACGGCGGCCATTGCTTTACATGCGATCCCTGTCGCCACGGGGATTTCATCCTCTGTCAGTTCGAAAAGATTACTGCCCTCAGCTTCGACGGTGGCTATGCTGAATACATGATCGCCCCCGCCGAAGCCGTGGCCGCGATCCCCGAGGACTTGCCCGCCGCCGAAGCCGCGCCGCTGCTTTGCGCCGGTCTCACCGTCTACAACGCCCTGCGCAATGCCAGCGCGAGAGCTGGGGATCTGGTGGCCATTCAGGGCATCGGAGGACTGGGCCATCTGGGGATTCAATACGCCCGCCGAATGGGCTTCCGCACCATCGCCATCGGGCGGGGCAGGGACAAGGATCCTCTGGCGAGAAAGCTGGGTGCTCACGAATACATCGACACCGACGTGAGTGCTGCGCCTGCGGCTCTCCAGTCGCTCGGAGGCGCGCGGGTGATCCTGGCCACGGCACCCGATGCCAAGTCCATTTCGGCGCTGGTCGACGGACTGGTACGGGGCGGGAAGTTGGTGGTGGTAGGGGCCGCGCCGGAGCCCCTGTCCATCAGCCCGCTGCAGATCGTTCTGTCGCGACGATCGATCCATGGCTGGCCGTCCGGCACCGCCAAAGACTCCGAAGATGCGCTGCAATTCAGCGCGTTGGCCGGGGTTCGTCCCATGATCGAGAGCTACCCGCTGGGCAAGGCCGCCGAAGGCTACGAGCAGATGCTCAGTGGGAGAGCGCGCTTTCGAGTGGTCCTGACCACGGCCTCGTAAGCGCCCACCCGCCGCGGGCCTAGGCGGCAACCGGCCAGGGGAGCCCGTAGAGCCGGGCGGCGTTGCCGCCGAGGATGTGTCGGGCAATGTCCTGCGCTTCATCCGCGGCGAGCGCGCCGAGATCGATCATCTCCCCGAGCACCCGGCCGAGGCCCCAGCGGCCCCATCGTGCCGCGATCCAGAAAATGTCGGGAATGCTGTACGCGTCGGTGGAGAAGAGGAGCTTGCTGGTGGGCGCGAGGGCGAGAGCGTCGCGGAGAAGGGCGGGGATGTTGGCCGCGACGTACGGCACGGCGAGACCCAGATCGGCGTGGACATTGGGATAGATGGCGGCGAGATAGCCCTGCTCTCGCACGTAGGGATAGCTCGCGTGCAGGAGCACAACGGGCGCCCGAGGATAGCGCTCGATGATGGGCCGGAGGTGCAGGGGATTGGCGGCCAGCAGGTCGAGGTCGCCGTCGCCGAATCCCGTGTGGAACTGCACGGGCATTTCCTCGCGCGCGGCGATTTCCAGCGCGCGGTGCACGAGATAGTCGTTGAGGGGCTTGTCGGCCAGGCGCACCTGTCCCGCGCGCTTTGCTCGCTCCTTCAACGGCGCGAACGTCGCCGCCGCCTCGCTCCGCGGCGTGTCGCGTACGGCGAGCCCGGTGCGATAGGCGACGATGCTCTTGAGCCCGACGTGCCCCGCCGCCCGCGCGCCCTCGACCGTGGCCACGAAGTCGTCGACGGCTTGGTCGAAGGTGTTGTGGCGGACGATCAGGTCCTGGGCAAGAGTTTCCAGCCTGAGGATAGTGGCGAGACGGCAGGGCAGCCGTGCCGTCATCTCGGCATGCCTCAGGCTGTCGCCCGTCTGATAGCCGTGGTCGACGAGCAGGAGGCCAAGCCCCGCGGAGCGGAACATCCGGTCGGCGAGAGGGCCGCCGCCGGCCGCGGCGCGGGCCGCGAGCACCGCGTCCACGGTGGGGACGCAGCCGAGGAATGTGGCAAGCTCCTTGAGGGCCCAGCGGAAGAAGATGGTGGTCGGCGCATGGCGCTGGTGCATCTCGGCCTCGCCGCTCTCGCTGAAGAGGCGCTGGTAGTCGACGGCGGCAAGGGCGACCCCGTCGCGCAAGAGCGGGTGGCAGTGCTGATCGAGGATGGGGATGCCGGAGAGATCGAGGCTCATGGCCCGCGGCGCCCGCTCAGAACTTCCAGAAGTGATGCTTCTGCTCGAAGGCCGCGTCTTCCTTGCTGAAGGCCGCCCACTCCGCGCGCTTCACCGCGAGGAACGAGCGCGCGAGGAGCGACCCGAGCGAGGCCATGAGCATTCGGTTGCCTTCCAGATGCTCGAGGGCCTCCGCGAGAGTGGCGGGGAATCGCACAATGCCCCGGGCGGCGCGCTCCGCGTCGGTGTAGTCGGCGGGATCGACCATGGTCGGCTCACCCGGCTCGAGCTGTCGCGTGACACCGTCGAGCCCGGCCGCGAGCAGTCCGCCCAGCGCCAGGTACGGATTGGCCGAGGCGTCGCACGCCTTCAGCTCCGCGTTGGTCGATCCCGCGCGGTCGGAGGCGAACGTGGAGGGGATACGGACGGCGCCCTCCCGATTGTCCGGGCCCCACGCCGTGTAGGCCGAGCTCCAGAAGTGTGGCTGAAGCCGCCGGTACGAGTTGACCGACGGGCACGTGAGGGCGAGCAGCGCGGGCAGGTGCTCGAGCACGCCCGCGATGAAGTGATAGCCGAGCCGGCTGACCCCGAAGCGACCTTGCGGATCGTGGGTGAGGTTGCGCCGGCCCGCCGGGTCCCAGAGGCTCCAGTGCACGTGGCTGCCGTTGCCCGCCTGATCCGAAAACGGCTTGGGCGCGAGGGAGGCGTAGAGGCCGTGGCGGTAGGCGACGGCGCGGACCGTCTCGCGATAGAGCACCTGACGATCGGCCGCGGCCAGGGCGGGCGCGTGACGGATCGACAGCTCCTGCTGGCCGTGACCGAGCTCCGGATAGTACTGCTCGACCTGTATTCCCTGCGCTTCGAGGGCGGCCACGATGTCGTCCATGACGAGGGCGGCCGTGGCCATGCCAATGGTGGAGAAACAGAGCGACTGATCGAGCGGCGCGAAGGCGCCGTCGGGGCCCCGGACAGCCAGGGTGAACTCTCCCTCGAACGCCGCCCGCACGGTGAAGCCGGCGGCGGCGCAAGCGGCGATCTGCCGCTTGAGAAACGAGCGCGGACAGGCTTCCCACGGCGCGCCGTCGAGGGTGCACATGTCCACGATCATGGCCGCCGCGCGCGGCGCATACGGCAGGAGGGTGAAGGTCTGAGGATCGGGCTTGAGGCGGATCTCCCCGACCGGTCCCATACCCTCCACCGGGGTGAGCTGATCGAGCATATTCATGGCCTGCATGGCCACGGTGAGCCCGATGCCGTCCGTGATGCGCGAGCCGAGACTCTCCACGTGGGTCGCCTTGCCGCGCGTGACCCCGCCGTTGTCGGTGTAGAGGAAGCGGACGAGTCGGACGTTGGCGCGCCGCGCCTGGGCCACCACGCGGCGGGCGGACGGGGTGAGACGTCGTGCGCGCTCGGCAGGCATCTGCTCCTCCTTCGTTCCCGCGGCGCCAGCCCACGTACTCGTCGCCGAAGCAGCCGATATGAGCGACCGGACGAGACATACCACGCGCGATCGCATCGTGGCAACCGCGAGGGAAGACAGGCAAGATGGAGCCATGGCAGACGAGGACGAGCAGCGGCTGATCGAGGATCTGAAGCGGGCGGAGAACCTGCCGGGATATGCTGACCGGGTCGAATTCATCTCGACGCACATCAGTCTCGTCTTCCGCACCGAGACCTCGGTCTTCAAGGTCAAGCGCGCGAAGAACTTTGGCTTCCTCGACTACTCCACGAAGGAGGTCCGGGAGCGTCTGTGCCGGGCCGAGGTGACTCTGAACCGTCGTACGGCGCCGGACGTATACCTGGATGTCTTGCCGGTGTATCGGGACGCGAGCGGCTACTCGCTGACGCGCCCCGGCGATATCGTAGACCACGCGGTGCACATGAAGAGGCTCCCCGACGATCGAAGCGCACCCTCCCTCCTCCAACGCGGTCATCTCACCCACGAGAATCTCGAGTCTCTCTCGGCCAGGCTCGCCCGCTTCTTCCCCGAGGCAGCGGCTGGCCCGGAGACATCCGGGAATCTCCGGGCGAGCGTCGAGGAGAACTTCGAGCAGCTCCGGCCCTTCGTTGGGCGCTTCGTGTCGGATCGGATCCTCGGTGAGCTGGAATCGCGACAGCGGGAGTGGCTGGCCAGGTGGATGGATCTGCTCGCCTCTCGACCGTCGCGTGACGGGCACGGCGATCTCCGGCTCGAGCACGTGTACTTCATGCCCGAAGGACCCATCGCCATCGACTGCATCGAGTTCCTCGAACGCTTCCGTATCGCGGATCCCGCGCTGGACGTGGCCTTCTTCGCCATGGATCTCGCGCGCAACGGCCGGCACGACCTCGGCGAGTTTTTTCTGGGCCGGTTCGCCTACGAGTCCGACGACTATGACTTCTTTCCCCTTGCCGACGGTTACCTGAGCTATCGCGCGTGCGTGCGGGCCAAGGTGGCGTGCTTCCTCGCCGGAGACGAGAGCACGGCGCCGGAGCGGGCGGAAAGCAAGGAGCGGGAGGCCCGGGCTTTTCTCGATCTGGCCCTCCTGCTCATGCGGGGGCGCTCGGCTCGACCGGTCGTCTTCGCTATTGGCGGCCTGATCGGCTCGGGGAAGACCACGGTGGCCGAGCAGCTATCGAGGTCGACGGGCACGCCGCTGGTCAGCGCGGACGCGACGAGGAAGTTCCTCGCGGGGATTCCGCGGGAGGAGAAGGGACCCCCCTCCATCTACTCGGGACCTTTTTCCGAACGCGTGCGGGATGAGCTGCTCCGGCGCGGCGCCCGGGTGCTGGAGAGCCGACGCTCGGTGATTCTCGACACGACCTTTGTCTCGCGCGAGTACCGCCGTCACGCCCGGGAGCTGGCGCACCGGTTCGCGGCGGCGTTTCTTTTCGTAGAGTGCCGGGCGCCGGAGAGCGTGCTCAGGGAGCGGCTACGCGCCCGGACGGGAGGTGTCTCCGACGCGCGCGAGGATCTGCTCGACCGGTTCCTTCGCGCGGTGGAGCCGGCCACCGAGCTGCCCGGGGAAGAGCGGCTCGTCGTGGACACCACCCGGAGCGCCGAGGAGGCCGTGGCGGAGATTCGGCGCCGCGCGGAGGCCACGCCGGTCTAGTCAGTGTCGCTTGAAGTACTGGACCTCACGCTCGTGTTTCTCGGCGGCCTGGCGGGTCTTGAACGTTCCCAGATTCTTCCGCTTCCCGGTCTTGGGGTCCAGCTTCCTCGAATACAGTCGATAGCCCCCGGAATCCAGCTTCTTGATCATCGCGCGTCCCCCTTGAGATTCGACCCCGTCTACTCGGGCTCTCGCTCAAGGAGGGTGCAACGCGAGTGCCAACCGATCAGCAGCGAGTCACGTGGGCCGAGACGGCGAGCCATCGGCCTTGGCGGCGGGCCCACACGTCCGTGTAGCGACCCGATCCGGCGCGGCCGTCGGGACCCGTGTAGGTCGTCCGGGCGTGAATGATGGCGACGTCGCCCAGGACGCGGATCTTGACGTCGGCGGCCTGGAGATTCGAGATCTTGACAGGCAGAGCGGTCTGCTTCAGGAAGGCGGGCCGATCGATCAGCGAACCGTCGGGATTGCTGCACAGAAAATCTTCCGCGAGGATCTCGTCGAACCGCGGCACGTCCGAGTGCTGCACGGAGTTGATGTAGTCGCGGTTGAGGTCCTGCAAGATCTCGAGATCGGTCCGGGAAGCGAGCTTGGTCTCCATGAGATTCCCTCCTTGAAGCGGACCATGGACCTTTTCCGGGCCGAGCGCAACCCGCGGGAGGGAAGCCTTCAGCCGGCAGGGGAGAGCTTCGAAGCGAGCAGCAGCAGGTCGGCGGCGTTCACGTCGGAGACGAGGGCGTAGCCGAGCTCGCCGTCGCGCCAGAGCAGGACATTGAAGCCACGCGCCGAGGTGCGGTACACCTCGGCGCGTCCGGCCGGCTCGAGCCTGGCCGTCGGCCAGGGTAGTCCGTCCGCCTTGAACACGAAGAGCGAGATGCTGTGCAGCCGACGGCCGTAGACGAGAGCGGCGGCCTTGCGGTCCACGAAGTAGCCTACCGCGCCGCCTCGGAGCGGAAACTCTTCGTCACCGGCGAAACGGATCCCCGGTGCGAAGTCGAGCTTGCCCGAGAACCACGGGATGACCTGGTGGAGGCCGCTGCTCTCGACCTCGAGCGGCCGCTGGCTCTGCAGCATGCGCACGTGATCGTTGACCGCTTCGCCGACCATGATCTGCGCTCCCTCGCTCTTCGGCGTCACCAGCTCGCGCACGCTGGGGACGACGAGGAGAAGGGCGGCGGCGGCGAGGGCGGCGGGCAGGGATAGCCGGAGCCACGAGCGACCCCGGCTCCGCGGCGCCGCGGGGGCCTGGGCGGGCCAGCTCGCGGCGAGCTTTCGCTTGAGAGCAACGGGCGCCGAATACTGCGGCGTGCGGCGCTCGAGTACCTGGGTCAGCTCGCGCTCCACGAGATCGGCGTGCGCGCAATCGCCGCAGCCGTCGAGGTGCCGGCGCACGCCTGTGACGAGATCGGGGGCGAGGCGGCCCTGCTGGAAGTCGAGGAGCTGGTCGCGCACGTCGTGGCAATCCATGGCGCCCCTCACCGCCTCCAGTCCTTGAGCAGGGAGCGGAGCGCCGCCCGCGCGCGCGACAGCCGCGACTTGACCGTGCCCACCGCGCAGCCCATGACGTCCGCCGTCTCCGCCTCACTGAGCCCTTCGAGGTCGAGAAGGATGACGGTGCGCGCCTCCTCCGACAAGGTCATGAGCGCGCGCTCGATGTCTTCGGCCACAACCTTGCGCAGCCGGTCGAGCTCGACTTCATCCCTGACCCAGCCGATGTCGGCCGTGGCGTACGGCATGGACGCGACGGTGTCCAGGCCGCCCACGGTTGGATTGCTCCGCTGGCGGCGATACTGGCTGATGAAGGTGTTGCGCAGAATTCTGAAGAGCCAGGCCTTGAGATTGGTCCCCGGCGTGAACTGTCCGGCGCTCCCGAGGGCGCGGCTGTATGTCTCCTGGACAAGGTCTTCGGCGTCGGTGTCGTTCGCGGTGAGATAGCGCGCGAGGTTGTAGAGGGTGTCCGCATAGGCGAGGGCCTCCCGCCCCAGCTCCCACGCCTGCGCTCCATCTCCCCCCCTCGCCATGCCGTCACGATACGCCTAACGCTCGCCGAGGGGAATCGTTCCTCTTCTCAACGGGTCGTCAGCCCCCCGGCGGGCCGCCGCGGCGGCTTCGGAGAGCAGGGTGTACTTCGCGAGGGTGGCGGACGCGAGGTCCATGGGCATGCGTCCGCCCTCCACCAGAGACAGGAACTCGGCCAGCATCAACGGGAAATGACGCTCGTGCCCGACGTCGAGGGTACGGGGCACGCGAATCTCGCAAGCGGAGCCGGCGGCGGCGACGCCGAGGCCTGGATGCGCTTCCTGCCACGCGGCGACGGCGTTGGCGAGCGCCGCCCCCACGTGGTTCCCCTCGCGACGCGGCACGACGGAAAGCCGGCGTCGGAAGCCGGTACCCTCGTCCTGCTCGACCCGAATCTCGGCCCGGGTCCCGCGGATCACCGAGCGATGGGTGTCGCCGCCGCCGGAGGGTGCGGACAGATCCCATCGCGTGTCGAGAGCTGCGGTGACTGCGCCGAGACGAAAGGCCAGCTCGGCATTGGCACGGTAGGCAAGCTCCTCTCCGTTGACGAGGTGACTCAGCCCAGGCGGGAACACGGAGCTACCCGTCACGCGAGCGAAGAGCGCGAGGGGAACCTGCGTCGCCCACATCCGCGCGGTGATCAACTCGAGCGCGGGACCGGCGCCGATGGGCGACGCGGCAGCGACCAGACGCTGGACCTGATCCACCATGTGGGTGGGGATGTCCGCGAGCCCGTCACCCTGGACGCGGACGTCGAAGTACCACGCGGGCCGGCGGAGGGGCCGGCCGTTGACCGTCTTTTCCAGATGATGGACGCCCGAGATCTCGATGGTGGGGTTGCCGGAGTCGACGTCGAAGTCGCCGAAAACATCGCGCTCTCTCACGAGCTTGCCGGTCAGGATGGACGTGATGTCGTGACGGCCCGTCATCATCTCCACGGCGAGAGGGCCGCCCGCCAGGGTGTGATGGAGGTCGTCCAGGCCGCTCGCATCCACCATCCAGGGTTTGTCCGCGAGCACGTGGAAGCCGGCGTCGTGAAGACGGCGCATCGCTGCCATCTTTCCGTCGTTCTTGCCGGCGAGGATGGCTACGTGGCCCCGGCGCTCCGCGATCAGATGGTCGAGCGGGCGGTCACCTGTTCGGATGATCGGACGCCAGGACGTGGACTCCACTGGGCGCCGATTGAAGGCCTCCAGAAGGGCGAGGAAGGCGTCGAGCTCCGCTCCCGGCGGCGCGTAGACGAGGATCTCGTCGGAGATCCCCGCATGACGCGCGCCGAGAGTGAGCGCGGCGTGGAAGTGGCCCGGTTCGAGGAAACTGAGAGTGTGCGTGACGGGCTCCGCGTGCGAGCTAGGCCCGCGGCTTCACCCAGGTCTCGGACCAGGCGAGGGTGGCGCTGCTGCCTTGCCGGTCGCCGCGCATCTCGAGCCAGACGCTGCCCGTGGCCGCGCGGCCGTTGAGCTCGAGTTGGGCAGACCGGGCGGGAAAGAACGTGCTGAACACGCCGATGGGCCGGTTGTTGAAGCCCGGAGGCGCATGGAGCACGAAAGGCTCGATGCAGTCGTACCACGACATCACGATCCGGGCGTCGGCGGCGACAATAGTCTCGGTGGCGGCGGACCAGGGGCCGCCGTGGCGCTCGAAGGTCGCGGCGATGACGGGCAGGGAGGTGTCCGCGAAGGCCGGGAAGAGCACGGACTCGATCGTCTTCTGAAGCCAGCGAGCCACGGCGATGTTGTCGCCGTAGACGCGGATCTTGCCGTCGGTCAACGTGCTCTGGATAAAGAGCACGTGGCCGGCCCCGGCCGGGCACCAGAGCACGCGCCAGTGGCTCGTTCGGTCGGTGAGAGTCTTGCCGCCATCCGAGCTCAGCCGGACGAAGGAGTTCTCACCGGTCATCAGGACTTCGTTGGGGTCAACAGGCGGCATGGTGTCTCCCTTTCGAGTTTGTGTGCGCGGCGCGGCCCGACGCGGTACATTCAGCCGGTCACCGGCCCCGAGTGAAGATAATGGGGATACCCGCTCGACGCAAGCCGCGATCACAAAGGAGAAGACGGCCATGAGCAAGCGCTTCCTGCACCTGGTGAGGATGGACGTGGCGCACGATCACGAGGCGGCCTTCAACGAGGTCTACGACAAGGAGCACGTGCCGCTGCTCGAGGCCGTTCCCGGCGTGGGCCGGGCCACGCGCTATCGCAATCCGTCGCCCACCGATCCGCGCTACATCGCCGCCTATGAGCTCGAGAGCGCTGCCGTCCTCCAGAGCCCGTCGTGGAAGACGGCCGCGGAAAGTGGCCGCTGGCCAACGGAGATCCGGCCTCACACCATGAACCGCCAGATCGCCACCTACGAGTGGGTCGGGTGCAGCCGAGAGCTGACCTACAAGACGCCCTACATCTTCTGGGTTCTCATGGATATCGAGCCGCACCGCGAAGCGCTCTTCAACGAGCTGTACGACACGGAGCACGTGCCCCTGCTGTTGAAGCTCGACGGCTGCACCAACGTGGTGCGCTACAAGACGGACGCCCCCGGGCTGCCGCGCTATCTGGCGGCCTACGAGGTCGAGCGGCCCGATCTCCCCATGTCCAAGCTGTGGAACGACACCTCGGACATCGGGCGCTGGAAGCCCGAGGTGCGGCCCTACACCTACAACAAGCGATACATCGTCGGAGAGCGCCTCTGATGCCCATGGACATCGCCCTCACCGGGCTGGCCATGCCCATCGCCGAGTTCCCCGCCATCGCGCGCGAGGCGGAGGGGCGTGGCTATCGTACGGCGTGGGTGGGAGAGGCCTCGGGCGCCGAAGCCATCGTATTGTCGACGCTGATTGCCACGCACACCACCACCCTCAAGATCGCCAACGGCGTGATTCCCGTCCAGACACGCACGCCCATCGTGTATGGCCAGGCGGCGGCCACTCTGGGGCACCTTGCCCCGGGGCGATTCGCGCTGGGGCTCGGCCTGTCGAGCGAGATCATCGTCGGCCAGTGGCATGGCCTGCCCTTCGCGCCGTCCATCCGGCAAATGCGGGAGGCGGTCCAGATCGTCCGCACGGCCGCCTCGGGCGAACGCGTGAACTTCGACGGCAAGTTCTACCGGCTCAAGAACTTCCGCCTCGCCATTCCCGCCGCCTCGCCCGCGCCGCGCATCTACCTCGCCGCGCTCGGACCCAGGATGTGCGAACTGGCGGGCGAAGTGGCCGATGGTGTGCTCCTGAACTGGCTGCCGCCTTCGGCCATGCCGGCGTCGGTGGCTCACGTGGAGGCGGGGACCAAGCGCGCCGGCCGGAGCCTCTCCGACATCGACGTGGCCGTCTACGTGCGCACCTGCGTTACCGACGAGCCCGCCGCCGTGCGCGAGGCACTGGCCCGGGACATTACCGGCTATGCGATCGTCAGCGTCTATGCGCGCTTCTTCGCCGAGTGCGGCTTCGCCGAAGAGGTCGAGGCCGTGAATGCGGCGTGGAAGGCGGGCGATCGCGCGGGAGCGGTGAAAGGGATCTCCGAGCGTGTTCTCGATGGACTCGGCGCGGTCGGCGCCGCCGATTTTTGCCGCGAGCAGATGAATGCGTTCGCGCGCACCGGGGCTACGCCCGTCGTGCTGCCCTTCGCCCCGCCCGGTCCTGACGCGCGTGCATCCATGCTGAAGACCTTTCGCTCGTTCCCCTGAGGGCGCGGGAGACCGTGTAGCGTTTACCGGGGAGTCGATTGGTCTGTCTCTTGCAGTTTCCCCGTGGAAAAGGAGCCACCCATGCGAGCGCTGTGCTGGCACGGCAAGGAAGACATCAGGGTCGACACGGTTCCGGACCCCCAGATCCAAGACCCGCGCGACATCATCGTGAAGATCACCTCGACGGCGATATGCGGATCAGATCTCCATCTCTACGGCGGCTTCGTGCCGTCCATGGAGAAAGGCGATATCGTCGGTCACGAGCCGATGGGCGAAGTGGTGGAGGTCGGGCGCGACATCAAGACGCTCCGCCGCGGCGATCGCGTGGTCGTCCCGTTCACGATCTCCTGCGGCACGTGCTTCTTCTGCCGGAAGCAGATGTTCTCCCTGTGTGACATCTCCAACCCGAACGCCGACGCGGCCCGCGAGGCCATGAGTCAATCGCCGGCCGGCCTCTTGGGCTTCTCCCACCTCCTGGGAGGCTTTCCCGGCGGCCAGGCCGAATACCTGCGGGTGCCGTTCGCCGATGTCGGCCCGGTCAAGATTCCTTCTGGCCTGCGCGACGAGCAGGTGCTGTTCCTGTCTGACATCTTTCCCACCGGCTACATGGCGGCCGAGAACGCGGAGATCGAGCCGGGCGAGACGGTGGCGATTTGGGGATGCGGGCCGGTCGGGCAGTTCGCCATCAAGAGCGCGTGGATGCTCGACGCGGGGCGCGTCATCGCCATCGATCGGGTACCGGAGCGGCTGCGGATGGCGGAAGAGCAGGGGCGCGCCGAGACGATCAACTTCGAGGACGGCGACGTCTACGAGCGGCTGATGGTCCTCACGAGCGGGCGCGGGCCGGACCGGTGCATCGACGCGGTGGGGACGGAGGCCCATGGCCGAGGCAGCGTGGACGCGATGTTCGACAAGGCGAAAGTGGCGGCATACCTGGGCACCGACCGACCGCACGCCCTGCGCGAGGCGATCATGTGTTGCCGCAAGGGGGGCACCATTTCCGTTCCCGGCGTCTACATCGGATTTCTGGACAAGATTCCGTTCGGGGCCGCGATGGGCAAGGGGCTGACCATCAAGACAGGACAGACGCACGTGCCTCGCTATCACCAGCTGCTGCTCGGTAAGATCGAGGCGGGCGAGATCGATCCGTCGTTCGTGGTGACCCACCGGCTGCCCCTCGAAGAAGGTCCCGAGGCGTACCGGATGTTTCGGGACAAGAAGGACGGCTGCATCAAAGTCGTGCTGAAGCCCTAGGACAGGATGACCGGCGAGACTCGAAGGCTATACAAAGTGACACAACGGTACGGATCTACCCGGTCACATCTTCCCGTACTCGCGCGCAGCCGGCGGGTTTGCCGATGAAAGCAGGTGGCATCACCGTTGCTCCCGTCTCTTTCGAGCGCGCATGCCGCACGCCAGATCGGGATCAGGTGGTCGACACGCAGCGGAACTTGGCGAAGACGTAAGGATAGTGTGCCTGATACCAGTTCCGGAAGCTCCGGCGCACCAGCTCCGCGGCCGTCGCCCACGAGGCCCCCTTGAGGGCGAAGTGCTTCCCATCGAAGAAGTCGGCCGAGTAGCCGGGATATTCCGGGATCCACGCCGCGAATCCCGGCAATCCGGTGAAAGGCGTGTCCGTCCATTCCCATCCGTTGCCCACGAGCTCATGGACACCCCAGGCGCTCACACCCTCCGGATAAGCGCCCACGGGCGTGGGCGACCAGTACCGGGAGTCGAAGTTGCCGTGCCCGTCGCCGGGCGCTGTCCCGCCCCAGGGAAGGGCTCGTTCGGTCCCGGTGGGATCTCCGAATGCGGCGCGATGGAATTCCGGCTCGCTGAGCAATCGCTTGCCCTGCCAACGCGCATAAGCCCGCGCCTCGGCGAGGCTCACATAGACGGGCCAATCAGCCACGCTGTCCAGGGGGAGAAGCTCGAAGAGTCCGCGATAGAACCATCGCCCGTCCTTGTCCGTCCACACGGGTGGGGCGCTGATTTTTTCCGCCCGGCTCCATTCCCAGTCGTCGGCGCTCCAGAGATCGGGACGCCGGTAACCGCCGTCTCTCACGAAGGAGAGGAATTGCATGTTCGTCACCGGCGTCTCGTCGACGGTGAAGGCCGGCACGAAGACCTGGACAGACGGAAATTCATTGTCCCAGCCGAAAGCGAGGTCGGTGAGCTCGCATCCGAGCGTGACCGTTCCCGCGGGCACCCGCGCGGTGGCGGGCGGCCGTCCCCGCCCGAGCGGGGTGCGGGGAAGCCAGGAGGGGCGGACTTTCTGGTCGTAGGGGAGCTGCTGCATCATGTAGAGCAGCGTTTCCTGATGCATGAGCTCGTGCTCGATGATCATGGTGAAGACGCGCTCGTCGCGCGCCATGAGGTGCGTCCCCGCCCGTTCCGACACCGCGTCTACCGCATCGAGCACGGCGGCGCGTACGCGATCCCGATAGGCGCGCACGGCGGAAAGGGGCGGCCAGCTATCCGGGACCTCGGGATGAGCGTGACAGTGGGTGGGGTCGTCGACGTCCGGATCGATCCCGCGGGAGAAGAGCTCGTCGAAGCCCGCGTCGAGCGACGGCCGTCCGAGGACGCCCGCGCAGATGTGATTCCACGCGAAGGCCGAGAGATGCCCCACGTAGAAGATGAAGGGATGGCGCAGCGCTATGGGCTGCGCGAGGAATGCCCCGGGCGCGAGGAGCTCGAAGATCCTGTCCGTGCGCGCCCATGCTCCGGTGAGTCGTTCGACCACTGTCTCAGCCATGTCGACCCTCCATTGGTCACGGTGCCATCAGGTCGAGGAGCTAGCAAGGCTCGGGCCATCCGGCGATCCGACAGAGTGTACGTCGGGACGCCGGTCCGGGCGAGCCGCATCGACAGGACGCGCCGGACTTTCACCCGCGGGCTTGATCGTGGACCTGATGGGGACTACCCTCAAGGCCCACTGAGCGACCGGGTCCGTTTGACGAGGTGATGACGATTCGATATCGATCGCATGCGTACACGAACGAGACGGACAAACGTCAGGCCCTCGAGGCGGACGTGCGCCGTGGCCTCACCTCGGTGCCCATGAGCCTTCCTCCGAAGTATTTCTACGACGCGACGGGCTCGAAGCTGTTCGAGGACATCACGGAGCTGCCCGAATACTATCTGACGCGCACCGAGGCCGCCCTGCTCGAGGAGCTCGCTCCCCGCCTCATGCGCACGCTCGCCCCGGAGGACATCGTGGAGCTGGGCGCGGGATTCGCCACGAAGACCCGGCGGCTGCTCGATGCGCGGAACGGGCTCCGGCAGTCCATCCGCTACATCCCCATAGACATCGACGAGGTCACCATGCAGGCGACGGCCACCCGGCTCCTCGCCGACTATCCGTTTCTTCACGTGCGGGCGCTCGTGGGCGACTTCGAGCGGCACCTCCGGCACGTGCCCGCCTCCGTGGGCCGCCGGCTCGTCCTCTTCCTCGGCAGCACGATCGGCAATCTCGATCCTCCCGCCCGCCACCGGTTGCTGAGCGAGGTGCGCGCCCTCCTCGGCCCGGGGGACCGCTTTCTCATCGGCCTCGACCTCGTCAAGGACGTGGCGGTGCTCGAAGCCGCCTACGATGACGCGAGCGGCGTCACGCGCGAATTCAATCGCAATATCTTGCACGTGGTGAACCGCGAAGTGGACGCCGATTTCAACCCCGCCGCCTTCGAGCACGTTGCCTTCTTCAACGAGGCGGCCTCCCGCATCGAGATGCACCTGGTGCCCGAGGAGCCCCAAGAGGTCCATCTCCGCGCCCTGGGGCTGACCGTCCGCGTATCGCCGGATGACGGCATCTGGACGGAGAGCTGCTACAAGTTCAGCCGCGCCTCGACCGAGGCCATGCTCGACGAGGCCGGGCTCCGGTTGGCGAGCTGGCACGTCGACCCGGACAACTACTTCGCCCTCGCGATGGCCGCGACGGCCTGACCCAGGAGGAGAGACCGTGGACGCCAATCTCGTGGTGGGCAAGCAGTTCCCGGACCTCGAGCTGTCGGATCACCGCGGAGAGCCAGTACGCCTCTCCAAGCTGGCGGGAGAGTATCCGCTCATCGTGAGCTTCTATCGTGGCTACTGGTGACCGAAGTGCGGGTGCCAGTTACGGCACCTCACGGAGCTTCAAGACGAGCTCTCGGTCAACTACTGCAAGCTCGCCGTCGTGTCTACCGATCCGCCCGAGGTGTCGGCGGCGTTCCGGGCCGGGCTCGGTGCCACCTTCACCTTCCTCTCGGATCATGAGCGGCACGCCATTTCCGCGCTCGACCTCGTCGAGGTCACCGCGCCCGGATTTCGCCATGGCCTCGTGGCCGTGCCTTATACCTTCTCCCTCTTGCCCGATCTCACCATCCACCGCATCTACAACGGCTGGTGGTTCGTCGGCCGCCCCACTGTCGAGGAGCTGCGCCAGGACCTGCGCGCGATGATGGAGCTCTGCCGGACCGACTACGTCTACCGCGGCCCCCAACGGAATGGCCCAGGCTGAGCGTCCGCTCGATGAGGCCGGGCCGGCGCATCCCGCCTACGCCCAGCCCACCCCGCGGCTGCTCTATGTCCACGACGACCTGAGCAGCGACGTCATCCGGCGCTTCGGAGCCGATTCGGCCGCCGCCGACCTTCTTCACGCTCTCTTCGCTCTTCTCTCCCGCAGCGGCGACCGCGTGGTGATCCTGACCGTGGCCGAGCAGATCAACCTCGTGATCAGCCGGGGCCCCCACGCTCCGTTCGACCTCACCCTCGGTATCAGCCGGGCCGGGGAGCGTGTGGCGCAGGCGCTTCATCTCCAGACGGGCTGGTTCCCGCACGTGCGGCGCCTCGGCCTCACCCGCGAGGAGGACGGGCGCGGCGACTATCGTCTCGTGAGCACGGTGGCCGCTCCGCTGGCCGCCCAGCTCGACGGAATCGATGGCATCGAGGGGACCGGATCACTGGCCGTGGTGGACGACACCGTCTTCTCTGGTCTCACCATGCGGAGCGTGCTCGAAGCTCTGCCCCCTACGCTGCTGCCTCGCACCCATGCCTTCTGCCTCCGAGGCATCGGCGAATCGATAGCCGCCGTGGCCAGACTTTGCCCGGTCACCGCGGGCGTGGCCGCTCCGGGTCGGATGCTGGAGGACGTGAGCTTCATCAATGCCAGTGGGCTGGTCCTCCGCGTGGGTATCCGCCGCCACGGGCAAGCCCCGCTCGCCTTCTTCGATCGGCCGGATTGGATCCGCGCGTGGTTCCCCGACCGCGACGGCGAGGTGATCGGTCTCTGCCGGCGTCTCAACGCTTTGCTGGAAGCCGAGGACTAGCGGCGGAGACCACGCGGGACGGCCAGGCGATCCAGCAGCTCGAAGATCACGTGAAACGCCACGGCCATGGCGGCGGCGGGCGCGGCACCGGCGAGGATGGTCGCCGTATCGTCCAGGGCCAGACCCCGCACGATGAGCGTTCCGTAGCCCCCGCCGCCGATGAATGCGGCAAGCGTCGCCGTCCCCACCGTCATCACGGCCGAGGTCTTGACCCCCGCCATGATGCCGATGGAGGCCAGGGGAAGCTCGATGCGCCACAGGCGCGCCAGGCGCCCGAGGCCGAGGACAAACGCGATCTCGAGGAGATGGCCATCGATACCGATGAGCCCGGCATAGGTGCTGCGAACGATGGGCAGCAGCGCGTAGAGGGACAGGGCGACGAGCGCCGGGCCCTTGCCGATTCCGAAGAGCGGGATCATGAACACGAGCAAGGCCAGGGCTGGAATCGTCTGCAGCATGCCGACGGCCCCCAGCTCGATCTGGCCCGCCCTCCGGAAGCGCGCGGCCGCGATGCCCATGGGAACGCCGAGCGCGATGGCGGCGGCGAGGGACACGAGGACGAGGACGAGGTGGTCGAGGGTAAGAGTGTAGAGCTCGGCGGCGAGGCCCGTCTTTCGCGAGGTGTCCGGGGGCGCGGTGCCGAGGAAGGCCGCGGCGATCTCGGGCACGCTCTTGCCGTCGAGATCGGCCATGGCATTGAGCCTCGACATGCGCTTCTCGTCCAGCTTCCCCTCGAACGCTTCGCGGAGGCGGGCCCAGGTGCGCGGGTACCGCTCGGCCATGTCTGTCCGGGCGAGGAGCACGGCCGAGTAGTCGGGAAAGAAACGCCGATCGTCCTCGAGCACGCGAAGGCGCAGCCGCTCCAGCTGTCCGTCCGTCGAGAAGACGTCCATGATCTCAATCTCGCCGCTGACGATTGCGCGATAGGTGAGCGCGTGCTCCATCACGCGCACGGCGGCCAGCGACAGGCCATAGTGGCGCGCGAGTCCGGGCCAGCCGTCCTCGCGCTCGAGGAAGCCGGAGCTGAAGGCCGCGGTGAGCTGGCCCTGACGGGCGAGATCGCTGATGCGGCGGAGGCCGAGGCGGTCCGCGGTATCGACGCGCACGGCGAGCGCGTAGGTGTTGTTGAAACCGAGGGACTCGCTCATGGTCAGGCCCGACGGCCCGAGGCGGGCGCGGATCGCCTCGGCGGTGCGGAGCGCCGGGTCCTTCAGGATGATGTGCGAGAGCGTGCCGGTGTACTCGGGATAGAGATCGATGGCGCCGGAGGCGATGGCCCGATAGGCGAGACCGGTGCCGCCCAGGCCGAGCTGCCGTTCCACCCGCGCTTCTCCGCCTCGCTCGATCACCTGGGCCGCGATCTCCGCGAGGATGTAGCTCTCGGTAAACGACTTCGAGCCGACCCGAATGACCCCGTCCGCGGCGGCGGCGCTCCCATCTGTCCCACAAAGGAGCACGATGACGAGCCCCGCACCGAGGAGTGTCCGCACCGTCACCGGTCGGTAGCCAGGGTCTGCGCGGTCAGGAATTGGGTCACGAAAGGCACGGCGGGCCGCTCGAGCAGGTCGGCAAAGCTTCCTCGCTGAACCACGCGCCCGGCCGTCATCAGGGTGATGGTGCTGCCGAGCTGCGCGGCCTCGCGGAGGTCATGGGTCACGAGGACTACGGTCTTGCCCAGGGCCTGGAAGAGTGCGCCGAGCTGAGCTTGAAGCTCGGCCCGGACAATGGGATCGAGCGCGCCCAACGGCTCGTCGAGGAGGAGGATGGGGGGATCGGGCATGAGCGCTCGCATGAGCCCCACCCGCTGGCGCTGCCCGCCGCTGAGGGCGCGCGGGTAGAGCTGGAGCGTGTTCTCGTCGAGGCCAACCATCTCTCCCAGCTCGGCCGCCCGCGCCCGCGTGCGGGCGGGCGGCCAGCCGCTCACCTGGGCGGGGAGCGCGACGTTGTCGAAGGCGGTGAGATGCGGATAGAGGCCGCCGTCCTGCACCACATAGCCCATGCGCTTCACCAGCGCGGCCCGCGTCGCCGCGTTCACGAGCGTTCCGTCCACCCGCACATGTCCCTCATCGGGCGGCACGAGGCCGAGAATGCAACGCAACACCGTCGACTTGCCGGACCCGCTCGAGCCGAGGAGCACGTGGACGGTGCCGGAATGCACCTCGATGGACACGCCCTCGAGGGCAACGCGATCGCCGAACCGCTTGGTGACGTCTCTGAGCTCGATCACGATAGAGCCGGCGTGCCCAGGGACACCCGGGATCGCTCCGGGCGGCCGTGGATCAGCGAATCACACCCGCGGCGCGCAGCTTCGCCACCTCGTCCGTTCCGAGCTCGAGGAGGCCGCGCAGGACCTCTTCCGTGTGCTCGCCCAGCATGGGCGACGGCGTCCGCACCGCGCCGGGAGTCTCCGACAGGCGCACGGGCACGCCGACCATGCGGACTTTTCCCGCCCGCGGGTGATCCATCTCCACGAGGGCGCCGCGCGCCTTCACCTGCGGATGCTCCACGACTTCGGGGATGCCGTTGATCGCGCCGAAGGGGATGCCCTTGGCGAGGAGTATCGGCTCCCATTCCTCGTAGGGGCGCGTGAGGAATGTCTCCTGCAGCGCGGCGATGAGCGAGTCCCGGTGGCGGGCGCGATCGCCGTTGGTGCGATAGCGCGGGTCATCGGTCAGCTCCGGCCGGCCGATAGCGGGGCAGAAGATCTTCCACAGCTTCTCGCTGCCCACGGCGAGGGCGAGGTCGCGCGTCTTGGTCCGGAACGTCTGGTACGGCAGGAGCGCCTTGTAGGCGGTGCCCATGGGCTCGGGCGTCTCGCCGTCGGCGAGATAGCCGCCGATCATGGAGCCCAGGAGCGAGAGCTGTCCCTCCAGCATGGACACGTCGATGGCCTGGCCCCGTCCCGTCCGCTCCTTCACGCGCAGGGCGAGCATGATGCCGTAGGCCGCGTACATGCCCGCCGTCATGTCCGCGATGGACGTGCCGCAGCGGACGCCGTGCGAGCCGGGCTCGCCGGTGACGCTGATCATGCCGCTCTCCGCCTGGAGGATGAGGTCGAGAGCGGCGCGATCCCGGTACGGCCCATCCTGGCCGAAGCCCGAGATCGAGCAGTAGATGATGCCGCCGTTCCTCTTCCGCGCCTCCTCGTAGCCGAGGCCGAGGCGCTCGAGGGAGCCCGTGCGGTAGTTCTCGAGGACGACGTCGCACCGCTCCATGAGGCGGAAGAACAGCTCCTTGCCTTCGGAAAGCTTGAGATCGACCTCGATGCCCTTCTTGTTGCGATGCAGGCTCACGAAGTACGATGTCTCCCCGCCGGGGAGGGGGGTGCCCCACGCGCGAGAGATGTCGCCCGCTCCCCTTGGCTCGAGCTTGATCACCTCCGCGCCGAAATCGGCGAGCATGGTCGAGCAGAACGGGCCGGCCAGGGCGTGGCTGAGATCGAGCACCCGGACGTCCTCCAGCGGCATTCGCATCATCGGCCTCCCGCGACGGCCAAGGTGTGGCCGGTGATATAGCTCGCCTCGTCCGAGGCGAGGAAGAGCACGGCGTGCGCCACCTCGATGGGCTGGCCGAGCCGGTGGAGGGGGGTCATGCGATTCGGGCTGAACTCGACGGTGTCGTTCATCTTCTTGAGGGAGGGGCCCGCGCGCTCCGTATCGATGGGACCGGGCGCCACCGCATTGACGTTGATGCCGTGGTCTGCCAGCTCGAGGGCCACGTCGCGCACGAAGCCGTGCACGCCCGCCTTGGACGCGGAATAGGCGGCGCCGCCCTGATAGTACGCGGTCCACGGCGTGCCTTCGCGCGCACCCGAGGACATGCAGACGATACGACCGTAGCGCCGGCGCATCATGTGGGGGACGGCGGCGCGCGTGCAGAGAAAGGTCGAGCGCAGGTTCAGGCGGAGGGTGAAGTCCCAGTCTTCGACGGGCATCTCCCAGATCTTGCTGTTGCGGCTGCCCCCCACGTTGTTGACGAGGATGTCCAGCCCGCCGAGGCGCTCGACGGCCGCGTCGATGAGTCCGGCCGCCCCATGTTCGTCCGTGAGGTCGCCGGCGACCGAAACGGCCACCCCCCCTGCCGACGTGATCGCGGCCACCGTCTCCTCGAGGCCCACGCCGTCCGTGTCGCCGAGAGCCACCCGGGCGCCTTCGCGGGCCAGCACCAGCGCGATCTCCCGGCCCAGCCCGTGGGCCGCTCCCGTCACCACCGCCACGCGGCTTCTTACGCCCGACATTCGCTCTCCTTTGCTCGACGCTGCGGCCGATGCTAGCACGGGAAGATCGCCCCCTCATCCTGCCCCCTTCCCTGGGGAGGCGGAGGGTGGCGCTGCATTATCGAACGATCCGGGCTAGACTGAGGCGGCGCAATCAGGCCGCTCGACCTTTCGGGTTCCCCGTGGCGCGCTCTCGAAGGAGGAGACGTCGTGACGACCACCGCCCTCGGTACCAATGCCGTGTTCACGGAAGAGTACGACGTGGCCATTCCCTACATGCAGCGGACGCGCGACTACTACGTCGCCCTCGGTTACGACAACCCCTATCGCTGGGCCAGCTTTGCCCAGGTGCCCTTCACGCCGCTCTCGACGCCGCTCAGCCGGGCGCGGGTCGGCCTCATCACGACGGCGGCGCCGTATCAGCCGGGGGTAGGGGACCAGGGGCCCGGCGCGCCCTACAATGCCGCGGCCAAGTTCTATCAGGTGTACTCGGTGACCACGGACAGCGTGCCCGACCTCCGGATCTCGCACGTGGGCTACGATCGCCGACACACGTCGGCCGCGGACATCAATACGTATCTCCCCCTCACGCGGCTGCGGGAGGCGGTGACGGCGGGGCGGATTGGATCGCTGGCCCGGCGTCTTCACGGATCGCCCACGAACCGGAGCCACCGTACCACCGAGCATGACGCGGCGGAGCTCCTGCATCGCTGCCGCGAGGACGAAGTCGACGCGGTCGTGCTCGTTCCCAGCTGACCCGTCTGCCACCAGACCGTGAGTCTGGTCGCCCGCCACATCGAGGCCAACGGCATTCCTACCGTGATCATGGGCTGCGCGAAGGACATCGTCGAGCACTGCGGGGTCCCGCGCTTTCTTTTCAGCGATTTCCCGCTCGGTAACTCGGCCGGGCGGCCCTTCGACGTGGAGTCCCAGGCGCAGACGCTCGAGCTGGCCCTCCGCGTCCTGGAGAGCGCGCCCGCGGCCCGCACCACCGTGCAGTCGCCGCAGCGATGGAGCGCGGACGCGTCGTGGAAGCGCGACTTCAACGATCTCTCCAAGCTGACTCCGGAGGAGATCCTGGAGCGGCGCAAGGAGTTCGACGTGGTGAAGAGCGTGGCGCGGGCCAAGCGCGAGGGCACATGACCAAACCATTTACCGGCGTCCGCATCCTCGACTTCACCCGTTATCTGGCGGGGCCGTACGGCACCTATCAGCTCGCCCTCCTCGGCGCCGACGTGATGAAGATCGAATCGCACGAAGGCGACGAGACGCGCGTGTCACCCGCCGACAAGGCGTGGGCGGAGCGGAAGATGGCGCCCTCCTTCCTGTCCGTGAACGGCAACAAGCGCAGCATCACCCTCGATCTGCGGCGCCCGGAAGCGATCGAGATCGTCAAGCGGCTGGTGGCCGGTGTCGACGTGGTGTGGGAGAACTTCCGGGGCGGCGTCATGGACCGCCTCGGGCTCGGCTACGAGGAGCTGTCGGCCATTAACCCGCGCCTCATCTACTGCTCGGTCTCCGGCTTCGGCCGGACGGGGCCCGAGCGGGCCACGGCGGCCTTTGACGGCAAGCTCCAGGCGATGTCGGGGATCATGTCGATCACGGGCACGGAGGCCAATGGTCCGACACGCGCGGGGTTTGCCCTCTGCGACACGATCGGCGGCGTCACCGCGGCCATGGCCGTCGCCAGCGCGTTGTACCAGCGCACGCATACCGGGCGCGGCCAGCTCGTGGACGTCTCCATGCTGGACGCGGCCCTCGCCTTCATCGCCGGGCCGGTCTCGGAATACACCGTCGCGGGCATCGAGCAGCGCCAGATCGGCAACGGGTCCGTGAGCCGCAAGCCCACGGCGAGCCGGTTCAGGGCCGGCGGCGGCTACATCGTGCTCGCGGTACTCACCGAGAAGCAGTTCGGCAACCTCATGAAGGCGCTCGGTCGTCCCGACGTGCTCGCCGATCCGCGCTTCAAGGACTGGTCTTCCCGCACCGACAACGAGCCGGCGTTGCGCGAGATCATCGAGACGGCCATGGCTACCGACGACCCCCGCACGTGGGAGACGCGGCTCACCGCCGCCGATGTTCCATGCGGCTCGATCTGGAAGGTCGACGAGATCGTCCGCCATCCCCAGCTCGAGCACCGCGACGTACTTCAGACCATCGACACGCGCTACGGGCCGATGCAGCTCGTGGGGGCCGGGTTCCGTCTGGAGCACGGCAGCCCCAGCCTGGATCGGGAGCCGCCCACGCTGGGCGAGCACACCGACGAGATCCTGAAAGAAGCCGGCTACTCGGCCGAGGAGATCGAGCGGCTGCACCGCGAAGCGATCGTCTAAAGGCTCCTCTCGATCGAGGTACTTGTTTCCCGCGGGAAAAGAGTCCCCGGTAGTTCCAGCCCTCCGGCTCGAGCGCATCCCCAGTAGCCGACCCTGCCCCCGCGGAAATGCCGTGTGAATAGACTGCGGAGCGGGGGGCACTTTTCTTGCTAACCGCTTCTACCAGCTCGGCTACGCCGGTCAGGCGTGGCCGATGGTTCTTTTCTGGCGCGGCGCTCGGGGGTGCATCCGTGAAAGGTGTCGGGGAAGGGCAGTCCGGACCAAGCGTATCCGGCGCCGTAGCCGATGCCTTTGCCCGCCGTCGCGAAGCTGGCCTGGCGCTGGTGGAGTGTGCTGATGCGATGACTCGCACCGGCGCCGCCATGGCGGCCAGGTTCAGCGGAGGTGGCAAGCTGATCGCGTTCGGCAACGGTGCTGGGAGCACGGATGCCCAGCACGTCGCCGTCGAGTTCGTCCACCCGGTCATCGTCGGCAAGCGGGCCTTGCCCGCCATCGCCCTCACCAGCGACGTGGCCACCATCAGCGGCATCGCCGATCGGGAGGGGTGGGAGCAGGTCTTCGCCCACCAGATCCAGCACCTGGGCCGGCCGGGCGACATAGCGCTTGGCTTCATTCCCCCGGACGGCTCGAGCGGCAATGTCTTGCGCGCACTTCTCGTCGCCCAAGCGATGGGACTGCTCACGGTGGCCCTTGGCCGTGACGATATCGGTCCCATCGTCGCGGTGGACCACACGGTCATGGTCAAGTCGTCGAATCCGCAGATCGTGAAGGAGATGGAGGTCACCATCTGCCACATCCTCTGGGAGCTCGTGCACGTCTTCCTCGAGCGACCCGCCGTGGCTCCGTGAAGCTTCCTGAGAATGGAAGCGGCCGCCCTCGCGGCATCGAGTCACTGTATCCGTTCCTCTTCGCCTCGCAGAAGGACCGGGGCGCGGTGACGGAGGAGGTGCGCCGTTCCACCCGCGAGCAGGCACTCGAGATCGTGGCCATCCGCGACCGTCTTGCCGTCGGTCTGGACACCCGCCTCACCGAATGTGCCCAGGCCCTCGCTCTCCGCTTCGCGAAGGGGGGCAGGCTCTTCGCGTTCGGCAATGGGGGGAGCGCGAGCGACGCTCAATCGGTAGCCCGGGTGTTCCTGGATCCCTCGGCGGGGCAGCCCCTGCCCGCCTACGCGCTCACCAATGACACGGCGGTGGTGACGGCGCTATCGAACGACATAGGGTTCGAAGTGGTGTTCGCCCGTCAGATCGCCGCCTTCGCCGAGCAGGGGGACATAGCCGTCGGGCTGTCCACAAGCGGAAACTCCGAGAACGTCATTCGCGCTCTCTACGAAGCCGCGCGCCGTGGGCTTCTCACGGTGGGCTTCGCCGGCTACACGGGCGGACGGATGGCGGAGATGGATTCCATCAATTATCTGTTCGTGGTGCCGTCTCTCTCGGTGCATCGGATCCAGGAGGCACAGACCACGCTGTATCACGTCTTGTGGGAGCTCACCCAGCTGGCCTTGACGGAGTCGAGCCAAGGCCATCCGGTAGATCAACGCCGGCCTCAGCTGTGACGGCGATTCCATCGCCCTCACCGCCGCCATCCAACACGCGAGCTAGGAGGCCAGCACTTCTTCCCGTCGGAGACTCAGCAGCGCCACCGCGCCGGCCAGCTCGCGGAGATTCGCCGGCTTTGGTACATGGGTCTGGAACCCGGCTCGCAGCGCCTTGAGCCGATCTTCGGGGGTGGTGCAACCGGTGAAGGCTACCGCCGGTGTATTGCCTCCTCTGTCGGGGGGAAGACTCCGTACCCGCTGGATCAGCCAGTAGCCATCCTTCTCGGGCATGGAGAGGCTGCTCACGAGGACATCGGGTCTCTCTCGCTTGATCAGACCCAGCGCCGTGACCGGGGAATCGACTGCGGTCACACACGCGCCGTATTGCTCGAGAGCGGCCGTCACGACCTCCCGCACATCGGGAATACCCTCGACCACCAATACCCGCACTCCCGCGAGACGAGGAATACCGAACCATGAGCTCATGCCCCCTATAGCAGCGCCGATGCCAACCGGACGGTTGAAGCCATCCTCGCTAAACGACCGTAAAGGCAGCCGGCCGATTCGTTCAGGCCCGGGGACTCCAGGAAAATCGTTCAGGAGGGGGTCAAATGTTCCCGGTCGAACCTTCCTGAGGGGGACTCATTGAGGCTGGGCCAGGGGCGGATTCGCGTGCTCTCGATGCCCCCGCAGTAAGATCACCTCGGATTCGTCAGCTCGATGCGGTATACCGGACCCTTGAGGCGCAGAGGCCCGTCGCAGCGCACGAAGGCCGGCAGATCCTTGGTCCAGATGACGCACTCGTAGTCGGCCGGCGTCTTCCCCATCAGGGCCGCCACGAGGCTCATGACTCCGCCCAGCCTCGGCTTGATGGCAAAGCGCGTTCCCTGCCCCTCCTCCTCGCCGATCTGGAGTTTCTGCTCTCCCACCGGGACGAGGTCCAGCTTGATCAGGCGCGGCGTCGGAGTGAAGGCGATGTAGTGCACACTCTCAGAACTCCCCCGCGTGAGGTTCTTCAGGAGCATCGACGTCATGCCGTTATAAACGTCCGGTGGAAGCTCGATCGTTCCGCTCGAGTCTTTCTCGCGCCCCTTCTCCCCCGACTTGACCTGGTAGCGTCCCTGCTTGCGGTCGAGCGATACGTCCATCGGCTCCGGGAACGACGGCCCGCGCTGCACGAGGTGGTAGGAGAGCAGCATGAACACATGCTGCTGGGAGAAGACGACTTTCTCGTCGTAGAGGGAGCCGTCCTTGAAGCGGAAGATCATCCGGCTATCCACTCGATCGGGGTGAGCCGTCTGCAACAGCTCGCCATGGCCCATGATCTGACCGGTGGTGGATCGAAGGACGAGGAAGCCGCGGGTGACTCCTTCGAGGAAGCGCACCTCCACGGGAGCGGCCCACACCGGCGAGGCGAATATGACGCTGATCAGAATGGCCAGGACGATGCTCTTGATTGCCCGTGACGGGGGCGAATCTTCCCTCTGGGCGTCGAATGATGGTTGCACCCTGTTCGATGTCGCAATGGACATGCCACGCTTGAACGGGCTGCCCCTCGTCGGGAACGGAGCATGATCCCCCGGGAAAAGGGCCCCACCCACCGGCGGCGCCAACGTCGACCGAGTCGTCCTGACTTAACGCGAGCCTTTTTCCGACACGTCAGCTGGGTCCCTCTCTTGCACAGGAAAGGCCGGGACGCGCCGGCAAAAAGCACATGCGAAACCGCAGACGTCTGACGATACTCGTGGTCGGCTACATACTCTCCGGGCTTCTTCTTGCTTCCGCGGCTTCCGTCGGAGTGGTACCCGGCCTCGATCGTGGACAGGCGGGAGCGGAGCTTCCGCGGGCCCCCCGCCGCGATGGTACGTTCCACAACCTCGATCCTGAATTCCACCGAGCCTCGAACTGGACCCGCGTCAGGCTCTACCTCTTGGGTCTCACGGGTATCGTGAGCAGCACGCGCCACTTCGCCCCGCTGCCCACCGCTGCGCCGGACGTCGAGGCGCTTCGCAAGAATCACCACGACACCACGGTGACGTGGATCGGCCATTCGACCCTGCTCGTCCAGCTCGACGGCGTGAACCTGCTCACGGACCCGGTCTGGAGTCAGCGTCTGGGCCCGCTCTCGGGAACGGTCGGGGTCAAGCGGTTCACCCCGCCGGGCATTCCATTGGAGGATCTTCCGCCGATCGATGTGGTACTCATCTCTCATGATCACTACGATCATCTCGACGAGCCGACGGTCCGGCGGCTCGCCCACGCCTTCAACCCTCTCTTCGTGGTTCCCCTCGGTGTCAAGCCCTGGCTGGAGGAGCGCGGTATCACGAAGGTCGTCGAGCTGGACTGGAGCGAGTCGGTCAAGGTGAAGGGGCTCGAGATCGTCTGCGCTCCCGCCCAGCACGGCTCGGGACGGTCACTCATCGACTCGGGCCAGCGGCTCTGGGCCTCCTGGGTGGTGATAGGGTCGAAGCGCTTCTACTTTGGCGGTGATTCGGGCTATGCGTCGCACTTCGAGATGATCGGCCACCTCCTGGGGCCATTCGATCTCGCCGCCCTCCCCATCGGCTCCTACACTCCGAGGAGCATTGCCAAGCCCGTTCACATGTCCCCGGAGGAGGCGCTACAGGCCATGCGCGATCTGCGGGCGGCCGCCTTCATCGGGATTCACTGGGGGACTTACAAGATCGCGCGCGAGCCGTACGAGGAGCCGCCGCGCCGGATCGCCGCCGAAGTGGAGCGGCTCAAGATCGATGCGCACACGGTCTGGCTGCCGGAACCCGGCGAGACGCTCGACTGGTAGACAAGGACCGTCCCCGCGGCGCTGTGGCGCTCGCCCTCATCGGCGGCTTCAAGCTCGTCAAGGGCTTGGCCCTGCTCGCCGTGGCCGTGGGGGCGCACCACCTCCTGCACAAGGACATCGCGGACTTCGTCGCGACGGGGATCGCCCAGCTTCACCTGGACCCAGACAATCGCTACATCGGCAAGGCGATGGCCAGGATCCTGTCCCTGGACGATCGCAAGCTCCGCGCCATCGAGGCCGGCACCTTGGTCTACGCCGCCCTGCTTCTCACCGAGGGCATCGGCCTTCTGCTGCGGCGACGCTGGGCCGAGTACTTCACGGTCATTGTTACGGGCTCCTTCATACCGCTCGAGGCATACGAGCTCACGAGGCGGCTCACTTGGGGGAGGCTCGCCCTCGTCGGCGTCAATGTTGCAGTGGTCTGGTACCTGATCGGCGTCTTGCGTCGCCGCGACCCGAAAGGACGAGTTAGATCTTGACCTTGCCGCGGCCGTGCCAGAGAATACGAAAACACACGCCATGCCGCGCGCTTTGACGCCCGTGCTCCTGGTCGCGATGTTCTCCCTCTGGGGATGCGCCTCCTCCGCTCCCCCCCCGCGTCCGGCCGCCCGTCCCTTTGACGATGTCAGACGAGTGGTCGTCGTGGTCTCCGGCGACAGCGCCTTCTCGATCGAGGAGCACGCGCTCGAACCGGGGCGCACCTTCGACGAGGTGATCAAGTGGATTCCGTCGGTCTCGTATCAGGCGATGTTGCGCCCGGCCGCCCAGCTGATCCACCGGGGCATCAATTGGGCCCTGGAGGCAGACCGCGCGGCCTTGGCGGCGTCGAGCCTCCAGGGTGTCTCTCCGCGCTCGGTGGTCGCCGATTCGCTGGCGAGAACACTCGAAGCGAGCGGATGGTTCACCGACGTTCGCACGTTCGATCGAGAGCCGAGCGGCGAGGACCGCCGGAGCGCCGACGCCATCGTGCGGGTGTGGGTGCCCGCCTGGGGCCTCGTGCGCGTACGGGAAGGCGAGCCCGCCCTTCTGTCCAGCTTCGCGGACGTGCGCGGCCAGATGGCGATGCGGGGAACGGGTGTCGTCCTGTGGGAGTACCGCGAGGACGTCACCAATGCCGAGCAGATTCCCGTCGACGCGTTCCTCGGCGACCGGGAATTCGCGCGGCAAGAGATGATCGACGTCCTCGAGCGCGCGGGCCAGCGGCTCGCCAATGAGATCCTCTACTCACGGAGCGCCGGCCGGTGAGCGGCCGCCGGCTCGCTCTCGTGGTGATCCTCCTCGCGGGGCCGGCTCTGAGCGCGTGCGGGGCCACGACCTCCGGGCTCGATGTCCGCTATCCCGAGGCCGGCGTGCACCGGTCCCTCCTCGCCTCCGCGCCACCCCGGCGCGTGGAGATCAGCCCTGTCGCCGACCGGCGCATGGACACCGCGCGGATCGGATCCAAGCCCAAAGACGGCGGAGCGATCGTGACGAGCCGCCCCGTGACCGAGATCGTGGGCGAGGCGCTCGCGCTGGAGATCAGGAAGAACGGCCACGCCGTGGTGTCCGACAAGAAAGACGTGATCCTTGCGGGGGCGGTGGAGGAGTTCCGGCTCGACGTGGTGGCCGGCTACTCGAGCACGCAGTACGTAGGACGCGTGGGGCGTGACGTGATGGACATCGCGCTGGCCCGCAGCATGCACGACCTCGCCACGGATCCGGAGCTGGCCGCGGCCCTGACCCGTCTCCTCACCGCATTCGATCCCTAACCGTCTCGCCAAACCCGAGAGGAGCATTTCCATGGGCGATACCTCTGTCGTCGAGAAGTGGGTGGACGAGGCGGCGGCACTGACCAGACCGAGCAAGGTCACCTGGGCGGACGGATCCAAACAGGAGTACGACAGGCTGGTCGAGGCGATGCTCCGCGACAGCACGCTCCTCGAGCTGAACCAGAAGAGCTATCCGGGCTGTTACCTGCACCGGAGCCACCCGCAAGACGTCGCGCGCACCGAGCAGCTCACCTTCATCTGCACGCGGGAGCAGGACGACGCGGGGCCGACCAACAACTGGATGGAGCCCGCGGAAGCCAAGGCGAAGGCCGGCGCCTACCTCAAGAACAGCATGAAGGAACGGCAGATGTGGGTGATCCCGTATCTCATGGGGCCGGCGGGCTCGGCGGCCAGCCGCGCCGGCGTCATGGTCACGGACAGCGCCTACGTAGTGGCGAGCATGCACATCATGACGCGCGTGGGCCAGGTCGCCTTCGACAATATGCGCGCCGATGACGACTTCATCGCGGGGCTGCACGGCATGGGCGATCTCTCGCCGGACCGGCGGCTCATCCTCCACTTCCCGGAGGAGAAGCTCATCTGGAGCGTGGGCTCGGGCTACGGGGGCAATGCCTTGCTCGGCAAGAAGTGCCACGCCCTCCGCATCGGGTCTGCCCAGGCGCGGCAGGAAGGCTGGATGGCCGAGCACATGTTCATCCTGGGCGTGGAGGACCCCGAGGGACGCATCACCTATTTCGGCGGAGCCATGCCGAGCGCGTCCGGGAAGACGAACCTCGCCATGGTCGTCTCGAAGCTGCCCGGTTACCGTGCGTGGACGCTGGGGGATGACATCGCCTGGATCTACGTCGACGCCGAAGGTCAGCTTCGCGCCATCAATCCGGAGCGCGGCTTCTTTGGGGTCGCGCCCAATACGAGCGCCGCCACCAATCCGAACGGCATCCAGATGGTGCGGTCCAACACGATCTTCACCAATGTCGCGATGACGCCGGCGAAAGAGCCCTGGTGGGAGGGGATAGGAAACGCGGCGCCCGCGGGCACCCTCGACTGGCAGGGCCGGCCGTGGGCGCCGGGCGGACCGCCGGCCGCCCATCCCAATTCTCGCTTTACCGTTCCGTGCAGCCAGTGCCCGTCCATCGCGCCCAACTGGGAAGACCCGCAGGGCGTGCCCATCTCGGGATTCATCTTCGGCTCCCGGCGCACCAATGTCATTCCCATGGTCTTCGAGAGCTTCGGCTGGCAGCACGGGGTTTTCCTCGGCGCGGCCATGAGCACGGAGACCACGGCGGCCATTACCGGCCAGGTTGGGGTGGTCCGTCGCGATCCCATGGCCATGATTCCGTTCTGCGGCTACCACATGGGGAGCTACTTCGCGCACTGGCTGGCCATGGGCCCGCGCCTGGTCAATCCACCGAAAATCTTCCGTGTGAACTGGTTCCGGCGCGACACGGAGGGCCGCTTCCTGTGGCCGGGCTATGGCGAGAACGCCCGCATCCTGAAGTGGATGGTCGATCGTATCCACGGTCGCGGCCGGGCCGTCGAGACTCCGCTCGGCTTCATTCCCACCGCCGACAGCCTCGATCTGACCGGGCTCGACATCGACCGGAGGCGGGTGGAGCGGGCCCTCGCCTGGGACAGGGACGAGTGGCTGGATGCCCTCGGCGATCTCAACGCCTTCTTCGGCCCCTTCGGCCGGCGCCTGCCCGGCCAGATCCGTCAGGAGATGGATCTCATGATCCATCGCCTCAAGAGCAGCCGATAGGATGGAATTCGGGGCGGCCATCTTCTTCACCGACTATTCGATGGGCCCGGTCGAGCTCGGCCGCGCGCTCGAAGAGCGTGGGTTCGAGTCGCTGTGGGCTCCCGAGCATTCGCATATCCCGCTCTCCCGCCGCTCACCCTTTCCCCAGGGCGGCGACCTGCCCAAGAAGTACTACGACGTCATGGATCCCTTCGTCACGCTATCGGCGGCCGCGGGGGCAACGTCGAAGCTCTTGGTCGGAACGGGGATCTGCCTCGTCGTCCAGCGCGATCCGATTCAGACGGCCAAGCAGGTCGCCACCATCGACCAGATCTCGAATGGCCGGTTTCTCTTTGGCATCGGCGCCGGCTGGAACGCGGAAGAGATGGGGGATCACGGCACGGATTTCGTGTCGCGCTTCGAGGTGATGCGAGAGCGCGTGGAGGCGATGAAGGCGATCTGGACCAAGTCCAAGCCGGAGTACGACGGTGCGTTCGTCAAGTTCCCGCCCATGATGACGTGGCCCAAGCCGGCGCAGAAGCCGCACCCGCCCGTCATCGTCGGCGGCGCTTTTCCCTACGGAGCTCGGCGCGCCATCGCCTACGGCGACGGGTGGGTGCCCCACGCGCGCCGGCCCGCCTACGGCGAGGTGATCGCGCTCCTGCCCGAGTTCCGGAAAATGGTGGGCGAGGCCGGACGTGATCCGGCGAGCATTCCCGTGACCATCTTCGGTGTGGCGGAAGACGTCGACGCGATCAGGCGCTATCGCGATGCCGGAGTCGCTCGGGCCCTCTTCAACCTGCCCCCCGCGAAAGCGGACGAGGTGCTGCCGATACTCGATCGCTGCGCGGCCCTCATTCGGAAATCTGCCTGAGCAGCCCGCCACGGCCGACGCAGTTCGGTCGGATCCACGCGCCGGACGAGGCCTGGCTGGCCAAGCGGCCCCCCGAGCCCATCCTGGAGCCGGAGCTACCCATCATCGACACCCACCATCACTTGTGGGAGCGCCCGGACCACCGCTACCTGCTTCACGAATTCCTCGACGACGTCCGCACCGGGCACAACACCGTGGCCACCGTGTTCATGGAATGTCATTCCATGTACCGCGCCCACGGCCCGGAAGAGATGCGCCCGGTGGGCGAAACGGAGTTCGTGGCCGGGGTGGCGGCCATGAGCGACAGCGGGCAGTACGGTCCCACCCGCGTGGCCGCGGGCATCGTAGGTTTCGCCGATCTCACGCTCGGCGATCGCGTCCAGCCGGTGCTGGAGGCCCTCGTCCAGGCCGCGGGTGGGCGCTTCCGCGGCGTGCGCCATGCCGCGGCGTGGGACGCGAGCGAGGTGATCGGCAATAGCCGCACCGCCTCGGGACCGCATCTCATGCGCCAGGCGGATTTCCGCTCGGGGCTTCGTCGCCTCACGTCGCTCGGTCTTTCTCTCGACGCCTGGGCCTTTCATACCCAGCTCCCCGACGTCGTGGACCTGGCGCATGCCTTCCCCGATGCCCGCATCGTGATGGGGCATGTCGGCGCGCCGCTCGGCTATGGCCCCTATGAGGGCAAGCGCGACGAGGTGTTCGCGACCTGGAAGGCCGGCGTGACCGCTCTCGCCAAATGCGAGAACGTGGTGATGAAGCTCGGCGGCATGATGATGCGCCAGGCCTCGTTCGACTACCGGACCGCCCCCGCGCCGCCCACTTCGGCGGAGCTGGCTGCGCTCTGGCGCCCGTACATCGAGACGTGCATCGAGCTCTTCGGGGCGGGCCGCTGCATGTTCGAGAGCAATTTCCCCGTGGACAAGATGGGCATCGGCTGGGCCGCCTTGTGGAATGCGCTCAAGCGCATCGCCGCGGGCGCTTCCGCGGACGAGAAGCACGCCATGTTCAGCGGTACCGCGCGTCGGATTTACCGACTGGCCTGAACCGCGCGAGCGTCGACGGCCGTCGGCGGGTCCACTCGGCTACGTACCTCTTCGCTCGCCCTTTTTCACGTCCTGCCGAGTTAGACGTCCCGGTTATAGAAACGCTACGCAGAGGCGTGGAGAATTTCTTGCACCTCCAGCTCGTCTATAAACATAAGGTCTCCTCGCCAGACCCGAGGGCGAGTGTCCAGGGACGAGGGTGTTCAATAGACGAAGGAGGCGGTCATGCGAACGATGCGGATGATCGGAATCACGCTGGCCCTCGGCGTGTTGATTGGCCTGACCCCGGCTGCGAGAGCAGCCGATTCACCGGAACCGGCCGACTATGACCTGACGCCACCGCGGCTCAGCCTTGCCGAGGGGCAGGTGTCGTTCTGGCGCCCTGGCGCCGACGATTGGGCGACGGCGCAGGTCAATACTCCGCTCGTTCCGGGCGACGAGATCTCCACCGATTCCCCGGGCAACGTGGAGATCCAGATCGGAACCCACGCCTTCGTGCGAGGCTGGACGAACACCCAGATCGGCCTGGAGAACCAGGAGCCGGACTTCATCCAGTTCAAGCTGACAGATGGCTCCGCCGCCTTCGATCTGCGCCGACTCGAGCGCGGACGCACGGTCGAGGTGGACACGCCCAATGCGGCCTTCACCATCGCGCAGCCCGGCTACTATCGCGTGGACGTCGCGGGCGACCGTACGTCCTTCATCACGCGGCGGGCCGGACAAGCCACCGTCATTCCGTCCGGCGGCGATCCGCTCGTGGTCACACCCAGCGAAGAGCTCGTCATCGACGGAACGAGCGCGCCGAGAGTGGCGTCCTACGTGGCACCGCAGCCCGATACCTGGGACCGGTGGAACTACGCGCGCACGGACAAGCTTCTGGAGGCGGTGAGTGGGCGCTACATCGCACCCGGGATGTACGGGGAGAGCGATCTCGACCAGTATGGAACGTGGCGCGTCGTAGCCAGCTACGGCTCTGTTTGGGTGCCGACCGGGCTGCGGGCCGGATGGACGCCCTACAGCACGGGATCGTGGGTGCGGGATCCCTTCTACGGCTGGACGTGGGTGGACAGCGCCCCGTGGGGCTGGGCGCCCTATCACTACGGCCGTTGGGTTTTCGTGGACGGATACTGGGCCTGGGCACCCGGACCAGTGGTGACGAGGCCGGTTTACGCTCCCGCTCTCGTTGCCTTCTTCGGCGGACCCGGTGCCGGCATTAGTGTCGGCGGGCCTCTCGTGGGCTGGGTGGCGCTCGGGTGGGGCGAGCCGGTAGTGCCCTGGTGGGGAAGGCCGGGCTTCATTCACGAGCCGTCGTGGCGCGGCTGGGGTGGACCGCGCGTGGTGAACAACGTCGTCGTCACCAACACGACTGTGGTGAACGTGCAGAACATCAACGTCTACCGCAATGCGGGTGTGCGGAACGCCGTGGTGGTCGTCAACGAGAATCGGTTTGGGCGCGGACCGATCACCTCCGCTCGCGAGGCGCGGGTGGACGAGAAGACCCTCCAGTTGACCCACGATGCTCCCCAGATCGCGGCGCGGCCCGCAAGCTTCGTGCCAACGGTGAGCCGGGGCGTGCGGCCTCCAGAGGCGAGCCTGAAGCGCTCCGTAGTCGCCACTCGTCCACCGCATGCCGCCCAGGAGTCGGGTTCCGGTGGTGAGCGGAAAATCGGGCCGACGGGAGTGCCGGCGCCGGCGCCCCGCCTCGTCTCAGTGCCTCCACCGCGCGAGAGCACGCCCGTTCCGGCCCGGCCGCCTTTCGGGCAAAGCTCGG
>WNFS01000144.1_pt1 | contig 50297 bp, 55 predicted proteins | sample 5400141 | NCBI WGS metagenome assembly WNFS01 (sample SAMN13153358, study PRJNA577476) | soil metagenome | isolation source: 60 cm saprolite under Madrone tree | place: USA:California | collected 2016-06-14
CAAGCAGGAGTGGGTCAAGCGCGATTGGGCGCAGCTCCAGCGCCACGCCAAGGACATGGGGAAGGATCCGAAGAAGATCACCTTCGGGCACTGTAACTTCACCCACCTCGTGGACACGGCGAGCCACGACAAGGCCGTGGCGCAATCGAAGGCGCCGTTCCTCCGCGCCATGGGCACGCACCGGAGCTACGAGCACCTGCAGGAGTGCTACATGGTCGGCGGCATCGACGGCATCAATGCGCGGATCGAGGACCTGCGGAAGTCTGGACTCGAATACCTCGTGCTGGGACCAGTCACCGACGATCCCAAGCAGATCGACCTCATGGCCAAGAAGGTCGTGAAGCACTTCAAGTAGCCGCGCCGTGGGAGCGAAATACGTCGGCGCCATCGTCCGGCGTCAAGAGGATCCGCGCTATCTCACGGGGCGCGGGCGGTTCGTCGACGACATGTCGCCGCCGGGGTGTCTGCACGCCGCGGTGCTCCGGAGCTCCCACGCCCACGCGCGCATTATGGCCATCCGCACGGAGGCAGCCCGCGCGTGCCCGGGGGTGGCCGCCGTCTTCACCTCCGGCAGCCTGACCGCGCTCAAGCCAATCCCGGAGGCGGGGGTGGCTCCCCCGCCTCTCGAGGCGCGCGTGGGCTTCAATCTCCGCTCGGCGCAGCAGTACCCGCTGGCCCGCGACAAGGTGCGCTACGTGGGCGAGCCCGTGGCCTTGGTCGTCGCGGAGAGCCGCTACGCCGCCGAGGACGCTCTGGAGCGGATCGAGGTCGACTACGACCCGCTCCCCGTGATCGTGGACGTCGAGGCCGGTCTTCGACCGAACGCGCCTCGCATCCACGACGACTGGCCCGACAACGTCGCGGTGAGCTTCACGGCCGAGGTCGGCGCCACAGAGGCCGCGTTCCGGGACGCTCCCGTGGTCATCGCGGAGCGCATCATCGTGCAGCGCTACGCGGGCATGCCGCTCGAGCCTCGTGCCGTGCTCGCCGTCCCTGACGAGCGCGACGGCAGCATCACCGTGTGGGCCTCCACACAAATCCCTCACCTCGTGCAGAAGGCCTTGCTTGACCAGCTCGACCTGCCCGCCCACCGCGTGCGGGTGGTCACGCCCGATGTGGGTGGAGGGTTCGGCACCAAGTGCTCCATCTATCCCGAGGACACGCTGATCCCGGTGGCCGCCATGCGTCTGGGCCGACCCGTCAAGTGGGCGGAGACGCGGAGGGAGCATCTCCAGAGCGCGACTCATTCGCGGGAGCAGCTGCACGACGTCAGGCTGGCCGCGACGCCGGACGGGGTCATCCTCGCTCTCGACGATCGATTCCTCCTCGACCAGGGTGTCTACAATCCCTGGGGTATCGTGCAGCCGTACAACACGGTCGGGCACATGCTCGGCCCCTTCCGCATCCCTCACGCCCGCTTCGAGGCGAAGAGCGTGGTCACCAACAAGAGCCCGCATGCGCCCTATCGCGGCGCGGGGCGCCCCGAAGCCGTCTTCGTGATGGATCGCATGGTCGATCGGCTCGCAAGAACGGTCGGGATCGATCCAGCAGACGTCCGCCGCCGCAACTTCATCCGCGAGGACGAGATGCCGTACGACGTCGGGTTGCTCTACCGTGACGGTAACCCTCTTGTCTATGATGGCGGTGACTTCCACGCGACCCTTGAGGCGGCGCTTGAAGGCGCCGGCTACGCTTCGATCCGCCGGGAGCAGGCGGCGCTTCGGGGGCGGGGAGTGTATCGCGGCGTCGGCATCTCTTCGTACGTGGAGGGCACGGGCATCGGCCCGTTCGAAGGCGCCGAGGTCCGACTCGATCCCTCCGGGAAGGTGCTGGTGTCGACCGGCGCCTGCTCGCAGGGGCAAGGCCACGAGACGGTGTACGCGCAGATCGTAGCCGATGCGCTGGGCGTGACGCCTGGCGACGTCACCATTGTGGGCGGCGACACGGCGGCGATTCCATTCGGCGTGGGCACCTTCGCGAGCCGGAGCATGGTGATGGCGGGCAATGCCATCGCGGAGGCTTCGCGTCTGGTGCGGGGCAAGCTGGTGACCGCGGCCGCCGCCCTGCTCGAAGCGAGCCCGCAGGACCTCGACGTGGACGGCGGCCGCGTCTTCGTCCGCGGCAGCGCCGATCGCGGGCTGACCTTTCCCGCCATCATGCAGGCGGGGCTGCCCACCTTCGCAAGGCCCGCCCGCGGCGAGCCCGTCTTCGAGGCATCGAGCTACGCCTCGGTACCCACGGTCACCTTCGCCCACGCGGTGCACGTGGCCGTCGTGGAGGTCGATCCGGAGACGGGCGCGGTGAAGCTCATCCGCTACGTGGTGGCCCACGACTGTGGGCGTGTGGTCAACCCCATGCTCGTGGACGGCCAGATCCACGGCGGCGTCGCCCAGGGTATCGGCGGCGGCCTCTACGAGGCGCTGCGCTACGACGAGGCTGGGCAGCTCCTGACGGGCACGCTGATGGAGTACCACATGCCCGCGGCCGACGAGGTGCCCTTCATCGAGACCATCCACATGGAGTCGCATTCCTCGCGCAATCCGCTGGGCGTGAAAGGGGTGGGGGAGGGCGGCGCCATCTCACCCCCCGCCGCCATCGCCAACGCGGTGGAGGATGCCCTCCTGCCCTTCGGCATCAAGATCACCAGGGCCCCGGTGACACCCGCGCTGGTCCGCTCGCTTCTCTCCTCGGGCCGGCGCCCCGATTCATCCCGCCGCTAGTCGAAACTTACGATTTCAACCCAGTTCGAGCCCTTGCCCGTCGGGTACTTCTGCCGCAGCGACAAGGCGCCGCTCGCCGGGTCGATAGCGTAGACCGAGATGGTGTCCGATTTCTCGCCGGACACGACCATGGTGCGGCCCTTGGGATCGATGGCGAAACCGCGTGGCTGATTCTCGGTGGGCGTGCTCGAGAGATAGGTCAGCTTGCCGGTGGCTGGATCCACGCTGAACGCGCCGAGGGAGCTGCTCGTCCGCTCGGCCGCGTAAAGGAACTTGCCGTCCGGCGTGAGGTGCAGGTCGGACGCCCAGATGTCGTTGTCGACATTGCGCCCTGTCGAAGGACGTGGGGCGCCGGGGACAAGCTTGGTGTCGGCCGGCAGCGCCGAGGCCGAGCTCACCTCGGTCAGCAGGCCTGTCTGCGCATTCAGCGAGAGCGTCGTCACCGTCGCCGTCAGCTCGTTGAGCAGGTAGGCGAATCTGTTGTCGGCCGACGCGATGATGTGGCGGGGGCCGGACCCTGCCTTCATCTGCACCACCGGCGGTGTGTTTGCCGTCAGACGGCCGGTCTGCGCGTCAAAGCGGAATTGGAAGATCTGGTCGGTGCCCAGATGCGGCACGAAGACGAAGCGGTTGGTGTTGTCGGTGATGATGGAGTGGGCGTTGCGGGCGGTGGGAATCACCTGCTTGGGATCGGACACCTTGCCGTCCTTCCCGATCGCGTTGACGCTGACGAGGTGGCCACCATAGGACGCGCCGAGCAAGAAGCTGCCGGTCTTGTCCACCACGATGTACGGGAAGCTCTCCGCCAGGGCCGCGTCCGACTGCTTGCTCAGCGCGCCAGTGTTCCGGTCGATGGCGTACGTGATTACCGTGAAGGGCTTCGACCGCACCGCGGCGTAGAGAAAACGCCGATCGGGACTTACGCTCATCGGCATCACCGGTTTCCCGGCCCCGACGCGCGCGCCGGGCAGCAGGCTCCCGTCGGGCAGCAGGGTATAGCTCCCGATGTCGCCGTCTTCGGCGTTCGACACGTAGACGAATGTGCCCGCCTCGGCGGCGCCGGCAAGGGACATGAGCGCGGTCAACACGATGCCGCTAGCCAGGCTTGCAAAGGTCTTCATTTTCCCTCTCCTCTCATGGACGAGGCGCAGGAGCCTCTCCGAGACCCACGTCTTCTGATCCAGAAATCAGCGTCGCTCGATCAGGGCCCGGGGCGCCCTCGCGCCTGCGCCGTGTCTCGACCCCTACCGGGCGGGTACTGGGCGCCTACCGCCGGGTGAGCAGCTCCATGCCGAGCCCGTAGCCAAGAGATCGTGCATATGCCACGTGTCGCCTCGGCCAGCAGCAGCCGAGTGTAACGCAACAGCAGGGTCGGCATCATTCTGCTGGCACGCCCTGCCAGCGAGTGACGATGGCGTGGCGGGCGAAGCGCCACAGGCCGACCAGCCCCTGCGGCCAGAAGAGGAGGACGCCCGCGAGCACCGCGCCGAGGATGATCTTGTCGCCGTCGCCGCCCACGGAGAGGAGGTTCTGCTGGGTCAGGATGACCGCGGTGCCGAAGACGGGGCCGAGGAGGACGCGGCGCCCCGTGAGGACGGCGGCGGTGAGCATGACCACGAGGAAGTACGACTCGAACATGTCCGGACCCACGTAGGCGCGCTGGTAGGCGTAGAGCCAGCCGGCCAGCGCGGACAGGGGCGCGGACACCACGAAGACCATGACGCGCACGCGCCGCGTGTCGAGGCCGAGGGTCATCGCGAGGCCGGGGTTCATCTGCACCATGAGGGCGGCGAGGCCGAGGCGTGAGCGCCGGAAGCGATCGACGAAGCCCAGGGTGAGCAAGAGCAGGACGAGGGCGACGGGCCACAGCTCGGCGCTCGTGCCGCCGACGTAGGTGCGGAAACCCAGGGGCAGGACCAGTCGCGGGATGCCCGTGATGCCATCGGAGCCGCCCACGAACCCCCAGTTGAACGCAATCTCCATGGCCACCACTGCCGCCGCGTAGGTGACGAGAGAGAAGACGAACTCCCGCGTCTTGAGCGTGGCCAGGCCGAGAGCGAAGGCGAGGGCCACCGCGAAGACGACCGTGGCGAGCGCGGTGAGCCAGGCGTTCCAGCCAAGCCGCGTGGCGAGGAGGGCAGTGACATATCCGCCACCCGCCCAGAAGATGGTGTGGCCCAGGCTGACCTCGCCGAGATACGAGAGGACGAGGTCCGTGCCGTAGGCCATGACCGCGAAGATGGCGATGGTTGCGCACGTGCTATAGGCGACGGCGGAGCCGCCGGCGAGCGCAGGCAGGTAGAAGGCGGCGACGGCGGCCGCCGTCCCTCCCGCCATGCGCAACCACCTGGAGCTTCGAGCGCGTGGCGTCATCGCGCCCCTGATAACCCACCCGGGCGGAGCACGAGGACGGTGAGGAGCACGGCGAAGGCGGCGGCGGTGGTATAGGCAGGGGAGACGAGGGCGCCGAAGAACGCGGTGAAGAGGCCGAGTCCGAGGCTCGCCAGCAGAGTGCCGCCGATGCTGCCCACGCCGCCCAGTACGACCACCACGAAGGTCAGGATCACCTCGTCGAAGCCCATGCTGGTGAGGATGGGGCTCCGCGGGGCGATGAGGGTCGCGGCGAAGGCCACGGAGGCCGCCTCGAACACGAACACGCCAGTGTAGGTCCACGCTGGATTGAGGCCGAAGAGCTGCGCGAGCTTGGGGTCCTCGGCCACCGCGCGGACCGTCGCGCCGAGACGCGTGCGCTCGAGGACCAGCCAGAGGGCCACGAAAAGGGGAACGGTGACGGTCACGAGGAGCACGTCCTGCCACGAGAACCACAGCTCGCCCCAGCGCACGCTCGCCTTCTCGAGTGGACTCACCAGCGACTGGGGGCTCCCCCCGAAGGCCTTGGCCGCCGCCCCCTGCAGCACGTTGCCAAAGCCGAGCGTCACGATCATGAGGCTGGTCAGATTCTGCTCGACCACGAGCCGCCGCATGGCGAACTGCATGACCATGCCGAGGACGGCCATGACCACTACCGCCACGAGAATCGACACGCCATAGCCCACCCCGGCGCGCTGCATGGCGAACCACGCGGCGAACGCGCCGAGCATGAAGAGTTGGCCGTGGGCGAAGTTCACGAGGCGCGCCGCTCCGAGGAGGACGGTCCAGCCGATGGCCACGCACGCGTAGCCCGCGGCGAGGATGACGCCGTTGATGAGCTGCTGGGCGAGGTTCATTCGAGGAGCGCTCCCAGGTACGCTTCGACCACGCGGCGGTTGTCGCGCATCTCGGCGGCCGTCCCGCGCGCGATGACCTGCCCCCGCTCCAGGAGATAGAGCTCGTCCACCACGTCGAGGGCGGCCCGCACGTTCTGCTCCACGAGGAGGACGGGCAGCCCGCGGTCCACCAGCCCGCGAACGCCCACAAGGAGGTCGAGCACGAGGCGCGGGGCCAGACCGACCGACGGCTCATCGAGAAGGAGAACGCGGGGCGCGGCGAGGAGGGCCCGGCTCAGCGCGAGCATCTGGCGCTCGCCCCCGGACAGCGCGCTGCCCTTGTGGCGCCGGCGCTCGTGCAGGCGCGGGAACAGGCCGAGCACGTCATCGCGGGTGAACACGTGGCGACCCGCGAGATCGGCGGGCGCCCGCACCAGCGCGAGGTTCTCGTCCACCGTCAGCTCACTGAACACGCCCTTGCCTTCGGGCACGAGGAGGAGCCCGCGGCGAACGCGCTCGTACGCGGGCTGCCGCCCGAGCGACTGGCCGTCGAGGAGCACCTCGCCGGTGACGCGCGGCCGTCCTCGTGACCACCCGGCGAGTGCGTTGACGAGGGTGCTCTTGCCCGCGCCGTTCGCGCCCACCACCCCGATCATGGCCCCCGCGGCCACGTCGAGATCCATGCCGCCGAGGGCGACGTTGCCGCCGTAGGAAGCGGAGAGACCGCGACAGGCCAGCACCGCCGTCATGCCGAGCGGCCCAGATACGCCTCGAGCACGGCGGGGTTCTTCTGGATGGCCGCGGGCGCCCCCTCGGCGAGCCGGCGGCCCTGGTCGATGACCACGATGTGGTCGGCCACCGTCATGATGAGGTCCATGTGGTGTTCGATGACCACGATGGCGATACCGCGCGCTCGGAGATCAACGAGGAGCTGGGCGAGGCGCCGCATGTCGGTGCCGCCGGTGCCCGCGGCCGGCTCGTCGAGGAGGAGCGCGCGCCCGCCGAGCCCATAGGCGAGCACGACGGAGAGGAGGCGCTGGACTCCGTAGGGGATGCTTCCGGGCAATTGCCGGTGATAGGCCTCTTCGATGCCGAACGATACGAGGAGCTGCGCCGCCTCGCGGGCCGCCCGGCGGCGACGGCGCGCTTCCCTCCACGGCGCTACGATCGACGTGACGAGGCCCGTGGCGTGCTCGGAGAGCAGGGCGCCCATGGTGTTCTCGAGCACCGTGAGCTCGCCGAAGAAGGCGTTCTGCTGAAAAGTCCGGCGCAGGCCGAGGGCGGCCAGGTCCCAGGTGGGGAGGTCGGTCACCCGCGTGCCATCGAGGAACACCTCGCCCTCGTGGGGCACGCTGTTGGTGATGGCGGCGAAGCAGCTGCTCTTGCCCGCCCCGTTCGGTCCGATGATACCGAGGATGCGTCCGGCGTCGACCTGCCACGACATGCCGTCCAGCGCGACGAGGGCGCCGTAGCGGACGCCGAGGCCCTCGACGCGCAGGACGGGAGACGCCGGCATTCGTCCTACTTGATGACCTCGAGCTTCATGGCCTTGCCGTCCACCACCCGGAAGAGGGTGTGGCGCGACTGCATCTGGCCATTGGGGGCGAAGGTGACCTCACCGAAGAGCGTGCCCTTGAGCGTCTTGCCGCGAATGGCCTCCGCCACCGTCTTGCGGTCAAGGCTCTTGGTCGCCTCCACCGCGGCCGCCCACACCTGCACGGCCGCTGCGCCGAGGGCCGCCCCCTTGTCCGGATTCTCACCGTGCGCCTTCTTGTACGCCTCGACGAAGGCGAGGTTCTCCGGAATCTTGCTGAACGGCTCGAGGTCGGAGAAGTAGATGTCCGCGGAGACGACGCCGTTCACCGCCTCGCCCGCCACCTTGAACACGGTGGGAAGCATCGTTCCCACGGCACAGACGAGCTTCGCGTCGATGCCCGCCTGCCGGTACTGCTGGATGAGGGCGGGCATGCCGGACGACTCGGAGGCGTTGATGGCGATGACGAGGTCGGGGTGCGCCTGCTTGACGTTGGCGAGCTGAACCCGGAAGTCCGTCTGCTTGAACGGGAACTTCTCGGTGACGACGACCTCCCAGCCCTTGCCCACCTTGGCCATCTCCTGCTCGAGAGTGGCCTGGGCGCCGTTGCCATACGCGTCGTTCTGGGTGAGGAAGCCGATGCGCTTCGCGCCCGCCGTCGCCACCACGTAGCGGGCGAGCACGGCCGCGTCGAGCGAGTTCGAGCTGTTGATGCGCACCGCGTAGGGATTACCTTCGCCGGAGAGGATGGGGTCGGCCTTCGACACCGCGGTGATGTCGAGGATGTTCGCGCGGGCGATGACCGGCTGCTCGGCGAGGGTCACCGGGCTGTTCCAGCCCTCGATGATCACGTCGACCTTCTCCGCGATGAGCTCGTTGGCCCGGCTCACTCCCACCGCGGGCGTGCTCTCGTCGTCCTTCGAGACCACCACGAGCTGTCGCCCGAGGACGCCGCCCTTCTTGTTGATAAGGTCGACGGCGACCTTCACGGCATTTGTCACCGCCTGGCCGTTCGGTCCCGCGCCGCCAGAGAGGGGAAAGATGGTTCCGATCTTGATCGGGCCGCTCTGCCCGAGCGTGGCATGGGCGGTGACGCCGACGATGGCGAGCGCGACGAGCACGAGACGCGCTATACGCATGCACGATCCTCCTGGGTGTGTGTGACGAGACGCCGAGCCGCACCGGGACACGGTGCGGACGCGAGGCTCGAGGGCATGATCACCGCGCGAGAAAAGCATGGAGGCTATGGGCGATCGGGCGTTTGCCGCGCGCCCGCCGAGGAGCTAGAAGCGCTCGAAGGTCTGGGGTGCCGTCGCCATCTTCAGCCGGAGGCCGGCCATGAAGACGAGGTAGGCGTGAGCGCCGAGGGCGATCAGCCGGTCGCGATCGAGGGCGCGGAGGGCGGCGATGCGCTCGGGGTCGAGGCCCGCCTCCTTGAGGGTCGCCTCGGGATCGGCGAGGTAGCGCTCGCGGAACGCGTCGTCCGACTTGAGGCGGTAGAGGCAGCGGTTGAGCGGATAACCGGCGGCGGGCGGGAAGGTGTAGTGCAGACTCATGCCACGGGCCAGGTCACCACGGCATTGCCGTGATGCCAGGAGGGCTCGTAGCAGACCACGCGGGCCTTGGCGTTGCCGACGGCGCCGAGCAGGGCGATCCAGGTCCGGAACTCCACGTTGCCCGCCTTGTCGAGCTCCTCGCCGGTGAGCGTGGCTGTCTCGCGCCCGCGCCCCGCGACCAGACGCTCCAGCAGGTGGCGGTCCCACTCGGTGTCGGGCGAGGCGTAGCGATCGGTGCCGGGGAAGTGCGAGAGGCCGCCCGACGCGACCAGCACCACCCGCTCCGGCCTCGCGTCGAGGATGGCGCGGAGCGCCTGGCCCCACGCGTAGCAGCGCGCGGGCGTGGGCTGGGGCGGCAGGTAGACGTTCACGTAGAGCGGCACGATGGGCAGGCGCGGCTCCGGCATGGCGAAGTGCAGGGGCACGTAGAAGGCGTAGTCGAGGGCCAGGTCCTGCGAGTAGGCCAGATCGAAGCCGCGCTCCATGCTCTGCTCGAGCACGGCGCGGGCCAGCGGCTCGTGCACGTCGAACGTGTAGCGGTAGCGGTCGAACTCGCCGGAGACCGTGGATCCGACGTAGACGGCGAGGGCGGGCACCGAGGTGAGGAAGAATCCCTCGATGTGATCGCCTCCGATGATGCAGATGACGTCGGGCCGGATGGCCGCGAGGCTCTGCTTGATCTCGCCATAGGCAGCGTGAACGCGAAGAACGAGATCGCGGTCCTCGGTCTCGGGGCGGACGAGAAGCTGAGGCGTGTGGGGCAGGGCGGCCACGGCCACGAGCGGCATGGGGCGATGCTAGGGCATCCGACGTCGGCCGCGCAAGCCCGGGCATCCCCTTGCATCTTCCGTGGGCTTCGTCCCGACCCGTGTCCGTTTCGCGTGCAGCGGAAGGCGGCCGATTTGGCGCAACGTCCCGAAATCGCTGGCGACCGCTCCGGGCAAGGCTCTTGCTATGTCGTACCCGGTCGGCTTATAACTAGGGCCTCTCGTCGCCTCGGGCCGCAGGAGTTTTCTACCAGCAGCGAAGGAGGATGGCGCTTCATGAAGATATCCAGAGTCATCACGTTGGCAGTCCTCGCGGCCTTTGCCGGGGTCCTCGCGACCGGCGGCCTTCAGGCGCAGACGAAGGAGCCCATCAAGGTCGGCATGATACAGCCGCTTTCCGGGCCCATCGCGGCCGCCGGCTCCTACATCACCAACGGCGCCAAGATCGCCGTGGAGCGGATCAACGCCAAGGGCGGCGTGCTCGGCCGTCCCCTCGAGCTGATCATCGAGGACAACAAGTCTGATCCCGCCGAGACGCGCAATGCCGCCGAGAAGCTCATCGTGCGCGACAAGGTGCCGGTCATCATCGGAGCCTGGGGCTCGTCCATGACCCTGGCCATGATGCCCCTGGCCGCGCAGCACGGCATCCCACTCGTGGTGGAGACCTCGAGCTCGAGCAAGATCACCGATCCGAAGACGCCGGGGCAAAAGGTGGTCAGCCGTATCAGCCCGACCAGCGAGCTCGAAGCGGTGGGCGCGGGAGCCCTCATTCCGAGCCTCGGCATGAAGAAGATCGGCTACCTGGCCGTGAACACGGACTGGGGGCGCGGGGCCGTGGCTGCCTTCGGCGAGGCCTTCAAGAAAAACGGCGCCACCGTAGAGGCGGTCGAGTACGTGGGCCAGGCCGACACCGACTTCTACGCTCAGCTGACCAAGTTCAAGGCGGCGGGCGTCGACAGCGTGGTCATCACGGATGACGCGCCCAAGGCGGCCAAGATGCTCCAGCAGATGAAGGAGCTCGGCCTCAACGTCAAGGTGCTGGTCACCGGCGGCTCGGCGTGGCCGGACTCCATCGTGCAGCTCGCGGGCGCCAAGGCGGCCGAGGGCGCGATGTTCATCAACTTCTACAACCCCTACGACGCGGCCATGGCCGGCGACGCCGAGGCGAGCAAGGTGTACGTCGAGGAGTGGAAGAAGAAGGGCCTGCCGTGGATCGGCGTGGTCGAGGGCATGCGCGGCTTCGATGCCGTCTACGTGGTCGCCAGGGCCATCGAGGCGGCCAAGGAGCCGACGGCGCCCAAGATCATGGCGGCGCTCAAGACGCTCGAGTCGCGCGGCCTCTACGGCCTCAACAAGTTCGATCAGAACGGGCAGAGCTACTGCAACATCATCGTCACCCAGGTCAAGGACGGCAAGTACTCCGTGGTGGCCATCACCCCCAGCAGCAAGCTCTGGGAGATGTCCGCCGCCAAGTAGAGGTGGCCCTGCTCTTCGTCTCACCCGCGGCGGGCGCCCACTCGGGCGCCCGCCGTCTTTACGCCCATGCTCGCTGAGTTCCTCCAGCACGTCGTCAACGGCCTGATCGTGGGCGGCGGTTATGCCCTCATGGGGATCGGGCTCACCCTCATCTTCGGCATCATGCGTGTGGTCAATTTCGCCCACGGCGAGTTCTTCATGATGGGGGCGTTCTTCCTCTTCACCCTCTTCAGCCTCTGGGGTCTGGACTTCTTCGCGGCCAGCGTGCTCTCCGTGCTCGGCGTCGGCCTCGTGGGGGCGGTGGTGGAGCGGCTGGTCCTGCGACGACTGAGGCAGGCGCCCATCGAGATTCCCATGCTGGCCACGGTGGCGCTGTCGGTGATCATCCAGAACGCGGCCATCCTCATCTGGGACCCGTCACCCAAGACCATCAAGCACGTCTTCTCGCCTCTGCCGCTGACCGTGGGCCCCATCCACGTGGTCTCGATCCGCATCTTCGCGGGCCTGGTGGCGGTGGCTCTCATCGTGGGCTCGCATCTCCTGATCCAGAAGACGCGTATCGGGCGCGCCATGCGCGCGACCTTCCAGGACACCGACATGGCGCGGCTTGCGGGGGTAGACGTGGACAAGGTGTACATGTTCACCTTTGCCTTCGGCGCGGCGCTGGCGGGCGCCTCCGGCGCTCTCCTCGGCGCCGTGTTCTGGGTGTACCCCGCCATGGGTGATCTGGCCGCCCTCAAGTCCTTCGCCGTCGTCATCATGGGTGGGCTCGGCAATTTTCTCGGGGCCATCGTGGGAGGGCTCCTCCTGGGCGTGTCGGAGAGCCTCGGCGCCGGCTACATCTCCTCCGGCTACAAGGATGCCATCGGCTTCGTCCTCATCATCCTGCTCCTGCTCTGGCGTCCACAGGGCCTCTTCGGCAAGAAGGTTCTGCCTCGATGAGCGTCGGCCGGCGAGTGTGGGCGGCCGTGATCGTGGTGGTGGTCCTCGCCCTGCCCTTCCTGGGCGTGGACGACTACTATCTTCATCTCCTGATCATGGCGGGTCTCTTCTACCTCCTCACCGCGGGCATGAACCTCCTCCTCGCGGCGGGACAGCTCAATCTCGGCCACACCGCCTTCTTCGGCATCGGGGCGTACACGTCAGGCCTTCTCGCCGTGCACTACGGCATCTCGCCCCTCTGTACCCTGCCCGCGGCCGCCCTCTTCACCGGCTTCATCGGTTATCTGCTGGGACGCCTGACCCTCAAGCTGCGCGGGGCCTACTTCGTCCTCGTGACGGTGGGCTTCGCCGAGGTCATCCGTCTGGTCGCCACGAACTGGATGGACCTCACGCAAGGGCCCATGGGCCTGGCGGGCATCCCGCCCTTCAATCTCGGCACCGAGCGCTGGACCCTCGTGTCCAAGCGCGACTACTACTACCTGATGGCGGTGATGGCGGGAGGGACGCTCTTCCTCACCGCGCGACTGCTCGGCTCTCGGGTCGGGCGCGCCCTCGCGGCCGTACAGAGCAACGAGAGCCTGGCCGAGTCGTCGGGCATCAGCGCGTACTCGCACACCATGCTCGCCATGGTTGTCTCGTGCACGCTGGCGGGGGCGGCCGGCGGGTTCTACGCTCACTACATCACCTTCCTGTCACCGGAGCTCTTCGGTTTCCAGAACACCGTGACCATGGCCGTGATGGTGGTGGCGGGCGGCCAGGGCATGGTGCTCGGACCCGCGGTGGGCTCGCTCGTCTTCACCTTCGTGCCCGAGCTCCTGCGCATGGCCGCGTTCTATCGCATGCTCCTCTACGGCATCATTCTCCTTCTCGTCGTCATGTACATGCCGCGGGGCCTGGTCTACTACCTTCGGGCCATGCTGGGCGGGCGCGAGCGGGCGCCCGCCGCCGTCGCGACCGCGGAGACGGGTTTCGTATCGGAGGCCGTGCTCGACCGCGGCGGCGCGGCGGCCTTGGGGATGCGCGGGGTCACGGTGCGCTTCGGCGGCCTCGCCGCGGTGGACGACCTGAGCCTCGAACTCCGGCGCGGGGAGATCCTGGCCCTGATCGGTCCTAATGGCGCGGGAAAGTCCACGGCCTTCAACGTGATCACGGGCTTTCAGCCCGCGGATGCAGGGGCGGGGCGCGTCGAGTTCGATGGCGCGGACATCACGGGATTGCCGCCATACCGCATCGCCGAGCGCGGGCTCGTCAGGATGTTCCAGCGCACAAGCGTCTTTCCGGAGGCGGCCGCCCTCGACAATGTTCTGACCGCCTGTCACCGCCTCGCGCGGACCCGTCTGTGGGAGCTCGTGCTCATGACGGGCACCTATCGCGAGGAGGAGCGGCGGCATCGCGAGCGGGCGCAGGGTATGCTCAACTTCGTCGGGCTCGGCGGGAAAGCCGGAGAGGCGGCCAAGAACCTCTCGTGCGGGGAGCAGCGTCTCCTCGGCCTCGCCATCGCGCTCGCCCCCGATCCCACCGTGCTCCTCCTCGACGAGCCGGCGGCCGGGCTCAATGCCGTGGAGACCGAGCAGCTCATGCGCCTGATCGAGGAGATTCGTGGCCGCGGCCTGTCCGTGCTCCTCGTCGAGCACGACATGAAGCTCGTCATGGGCATGTGTGACCGCGTGGTCGTGCTGAACTACGGCGTGAAGATCGCGGAAGGAACGCCGGCGGAGATCCAGCGGCACCCGGAAGTGATCCGCGCCTATCTCGGCTCGGGAGAGATCCTTGCTGACGCTTGAGGGCGTGACCGTCGCCTATGGCGCCGTGGAGGTGCTCCACGGCGTCTCCCTGCGCGTGGACGAAGGAGAGATGGTGTGCCTGCTCGGAGCCAACGGCGCGGGCAAGAGCACGACGGTGCGGACCATCTCGGGATTGCTCCGTCCCACCGCCGGCACCATCACGTTTCTCGGCGAGCGGCTCGACGGCCGGCCGGCCCACGCCGTGCTCACGCGAGGCATCGCCCAGTGTCCCGAGGGGCGGCGCATCTTCCCGGAGATGACGGTGCGGGAGAACCTCGAGATGGGCGCCTATGTCCGGGGGGGCGCCGGCGCACGGCCGGAAGATCTCGAGCGGGCTTTTCACCATTTTCCGAGGCTCGAGGAGCGGGCGGGACAGCTCGGAGGCACGCTGTCCGGGGGCGAGCAGCAGATGCTCGCCATCGCGCGGGCGCTCATGTCTGGCCCGAAGCTCCTCCTCCTCGACGAGCCGTCGCTCGGGCTGGCCCCCACCATGGTGGCCACGGTATTCCGGGTGATCCGCGAGATCCGTCGCCAGGGCGTCACCGTACTGATGGTCGAGCAGAACGCGGCGCTGGCGCTTCAAATGGCAGATCGCGCGTATGTGATGGAAAGCGGCCGCATCGCGCTGGGCGGTCCGGCCAAGGATCTCCTGCACAATGCGGAGATTCGCCGCGCCTATCTGGGAGGGTGAGGAGCCATGGTACGAACCGGCGCACAGTACATTGAGAGCCTCAAGGACGACCGCACGGTCTACGTCAACGGCGAGCGGGTGGCCGACGTCACCGAGCATCCCGCGTTCAGCGCGGCCGTCCGGAGCATCGCGCATCTCTACGACCTCGCGGCCTCTCCCGAGCACCGCGAGACCATGACCTTTCCCTCGCCGGCCACGGGCGAACCCGTCAACAAGTGCTTCCTCGTCCCGAAGACACCGGAGGACCTGGCCGCGCGCCGCCACGCCCACCGCCTGTGGGCCGATGCCACCTTTGGATTCATGGGCCGCTCGCCGGACCACGTGCCGGGCTTCATCACCGGCTTCGCCATGCGCCCGGATCTCTTCGCGCGGTACGGGCAGCGCTTCGCCGACAATATCGTGCGCTACCATGGCTGGCTGCGGGACGAGGATCTCTACGCCGCCTATGTCATCATCCCGCCCCAGATCGACCGCTCCCGGCCCGCGCACCAGCAGGAGGACCCGCATCTCTACGCGGGCGTGGTCGAGGAGCGCGGCGACGGCATCGTGGTCGGCGGCGCCCAGATGCTCGGGACAGGCGGTGCCATAGCCAACGAGATGTTCATGAGCTGTATCGGCCCGCTGGTAGCGGGCGACGAGAACTACGCGATCTCCATCGCGGTGCCTCTCGCTTCCCCGGGCCTACGGCTCATCGTGCGGCGGCCGTATGCGGAGGGCGCCACCAGCGTCTTCGACTACCCGCTCTCATCCCGCTTCGACGAGACCGATGCGCTGGTGATCTTCGACCGGGTCTTCGTGCCCTGGGAGCGCGTGTTCGTGTACAAGGACGTGGGGCTGACCCGGGCCCAGTTCTACGAGACGCCCGCGCACGTGCTCGGCAATTTCCAGGCGCAGGTGCGCTTCGCCAGCAAGGCGCAGTTCCTGGCCGGGGTCGCCCTCCGCATTGCCGAGGCCATCGGCGTGGACAAGACCCCGCACACGATGACCATGCTGGGCGAGCTCGCCAGCTACTGCGCGATGTCCGCGGGGCTGGTCCTGGCTTCCGAGGCCGAGTGCGTGCACGACCCCCGCGGATTCGTCTACCCCAATGCGAAGTACCTCTACGCCAACAACTGGCTCCAGGCCACGTATCACCAGACCATGCTCACGTATCTCCGGGAGCTGGCGGGCGGGGGAGTGCTGCAGGTGCCGTCCTCGTACAAGGACTATCTCAACCCGAAGATCGCCGCCGACCTCGAACGCTATGTCCGCTCGCCCGGGCTCAAATCGGTGGAGCGGACCAAGCTCTACAAGCTGGCGTGGGACGTCGTCGGCTCGGAGTTCGCGGGGCGGCACCAGCAGTACGAGCTCTTCTATGCAGGCGCGCGGGCGCAGACCACGGCGGTGCGCGCCTATCGCGCCTTCGACTTCGGCGCGGCGCGCGCCATGGTGGAGCGCTGCCTGGCCGGCTACGATCTGCCCTCGGCACCCTCGGCGTCCCCCTGAGAGGCGACCATGCTGAAATCCCGGCTCATCGACGAGTTGAGGAAGCGGCCGGCTGAGCTCTTCGAGCTCTGCTCGCGTCTCGTCCAGATTCCCAGCGAGAATCCGCCCGGCGAGACGAGCAAGCTCGCGTCATTCATCCGCGACCACCTCGCCGCCCTGGGCATGGCCGTCGAATGGCACGAGCCCATGGCCGGCCGTCCCAATCTGGTCGCTACTATCGGATCGGGCTCGACCCCCAACGTCGTGCTCGCCGGCCACCTCGACGAGTTCCCGGCCGGGCAGGGGTGGACGCGGCCGCCGTTCTCCGGTGCCATCGAGGACGGGCGCATCTGGGGGCGCGGCGCCGGGGACATGAAGGCCGGCCTCGCCGTCGCGCTCACCATCGCCTCGCTGGTGCGCGAGCTCGACATCCAGCTTGCGGGCAGATTGACCCTGGCCTTCGCCTCCGACGAAGAGACGGGCGGCGCCTGGGGCACGCAGTGGCTTCTTGCCAATGTCCCCGCCGTTCGTGGCGATGCCTGCCTCATCGGTGAATCCTCGGGCACGTGGTCGGCGGGCATCGGCGAGAAGGGCGTGCTCTGGCTGCGACTGCGATCGAGCGGCGTGTCGGGTCACGCGGCGTATCAGCAGGGGAGGAGCGCGGTGGCGGCGGTGCGGGCAGCCCTGGCGGCCATCGAGCACATGCACGGACGGCGCGCGCGCGCGGACAAGGCGGTGACCAGGGTCATCGTCGGCCAGCGCGGAGCCGCGGAGCGCCGGTGGGGACGCGGCACCGGGCGCCTGGCCGACACGGTGGCGCTGAGCGTGGGCACGCTGGAGGGCGGAGGCCAGGTGAATCTCATTCCGGCTGCCGCCATGGCCGAGGTGGACTTTCGCGTGCCTCCCGGATTGACCACGGCCGCCATCGAGACCGAAGCGCGGCGACGCATCAAGCAGGCTACCCGCGGCAAGGTCGAGGTGGACGTGTTCAACCAGTGCGATCCTTACGTGACCATGCCGGAGGCGACGCTCGTAAAGCTCGTGCTCGCCAACGCGAAGCAGTTGAATCGCCGGCGCGTTCTGCCCGTGGTGAGACTGGGCTACACGGATGGGCGATTCTTCCGCCGTGCCGGCATCCCCACCGTGGTCTACGGGCCCGCCGTCCACAACATGGGCGGCCCCGACGAATATATCGAGACGGCAGACCTGCTCGAAGTCGCGGCCGTCCACGCCGGTGCCGTCCTCGACCTGCTCGCACCGGGAGCCGCATGATGGCCGGCGAGTGGCGCATCGCGGGCATCGACGTGCCGGCGGGCACGCGCGCCCGCTCCACCATCGAGTTGACCGAGCTGCCGGACGGCTCGCGCGTGAAGCTGCCCGTGGCCTTGGTTCACGGGGCACGGCCGGGACCGACTTTCTATCTGGGGGCGGCGATCCATGGCGATGAGGCCAATGGTGTGACCATCGCCACGCGCGTGCTGGCGGCGGTGAACGCCACGGCGCTGTCCGGGCGTCTCGTCTGCGTGCCCGTGCAGAACCCGCTCGCCTTCCAGGTGGATCATCGCGTGCCCGTCGGACTCTATCTGAAGACGCCGCTCGACCAGGCGCCCATGGACCCGTGGACGACGTTCCCCGGCGATCCTGTAGGCACCATCACCGAGCGGGTCTCCCACGCGCTCTTCTCGCTGATTCGCGGTTGCGACGCGGCGATCGACGTGCACACGCCGACGCGCGGCGGGCGCTACGTGCCCATCACCATCCTGCCGCATCCGTCGCTGCCCGCCTATGACAAGGCCGATGCCCTGGGCCGGGCTTTCGGCTCAGGGTGGATCATGGCCACGGACCAAGGCATGTACGTCCGCGACGGAATCCTTTGCGTGGAGGCGACCCGGGCGGGCGTGCCCTGCTTCACCTTCGAGATCGGCGAAGGCGGCCGCGTGGAGGAAGCGGCGACGGAGACGGGTACGCGCTGCGTGCTGAACGCCATGCGTCACCTGGGCATGCTCCCCGCCGTGACCGAGCCGCCGATACCGAGCGTGAGGATGAGCGCCTTCCTCGGGCTCCGGGCGTTACGGGGCGGGCTCCTGACCACCGACGTCGAGCTCGGCGTGCGAGTGGGGAAGGGCGCCACGCTGGCGAGGATTCACGACGTGTACGGCGATCTGGTGGAGACGGTCACCGCGCCTCGCGACGGCTATTTCGTCCGCTCCACGACCTTCGCGGCCGTCGCCTCCGGCGAGCGCGTCGCCACCCTGGGCGTCGACTAGATCCCGAGCAGTCGCGGACTCGGCGCCACCCTCACCCCGGCCCTCTCCCTCAGAGAGGGAGAGGGAGCCTTTCGATTCCCTCGCCCCCGGAGGGGGAGAGGGCAGGGTGAGGGGTCGCTCCAAGAGCGCCACGGGCACCGCGGATAACAGACGCTAGAGGAAGACGGAGCCGCCGTCGACGATCAACGTCTGCCCGGTGATGAAGGCGCTGTCGGCGGAGGCGAGGAAGACGGCGGCGCCCACCACGTCGTCGGCCACGGCCTCCCGCTTGAACGCGCGCGAGGCGATGACCTGCGGCACCTGGAAGCCCGTCAGGTCCGCGTTCGCGCGTGCCGTGTCGCTCATGATCAGCCCGGGGGCGAGAGCGTTCACGGCGATGCCGTGCTCGCCGAGCTCCCGGGCGAGCACGCGCGTCATGGCGATCACCGCGCCCTTGGAGGCGACGTAGTGCATGAGGAGCGCCGTGCCCTTGGCCACGATGGCCGAGGCGATGTTGATGATCCGTCCCGAGCGTTGGTTTTTCATTACGGGGGCCACGGCGCGGCAGCAGAGCCAGACTCCCTTGACGTTGACGGCCATGAGCCGATCCCACTCGGCTTCCTCGATCTGCTCGAAGGGCGTGGGGGCGAGGCTGGCGAAGAGCGCGGCGTTGTTGACGAGGATGTCGACTCTGCCGAAGCGCTTCACCGCGGCCCCGACCATGGCTTCGACGGAGAGTGCGGACGCCACGTCCGTGCGCACCGCCTGGACCTCGCCGGAGCGTTCCAATTCCCTGGCTGCGGCCGCCGGATCCACGATGTCGGCGATGAGGACGCGCGCGCCCTCTTCGAGGAAGCGCCGCGCGTAGGCCAAGCCGAGCCCGGCTGCGCCGCCGGTGATGATGGCGACCTGTCCCTCGAGTCTCACGGCGTCACTCTGCCCCGCGCCAGATGCCATGTCCAGCGGTCCGCCCGCGTCGGGGCGCCCGGTCGGCTTGACCGGGCCGGAGCCGCCGTGTTAGTAGACGGCAACCGGAGCATCCGGCCTTGACCCCCTGCGCACACCCGGAGGAGACAGCCACATGCGCCGATGCATGATCCTCGCCGCCGCTCTCGTCGTCACCCTCGCCGTGGCCGGTCCCTCCGGGGCCCAGCCGGCGCCCATCGTGCTGAAGGCGGGCACGGCCGTGGGCGTATCCAGCCCGCTCAATGACGCGATGGCCCTCCTCGACAAGACGCTTCAGGAGAAGAGCAAAGGCCGGATCAAGATCGAGCTGCACATCAACAACTCGATCGCCAAAGGTGAAGGCGCGCACCTGGAAGGCGCCCAGCTCGGTACCATCGACATCGTGGCCATCGGCAGCGCGCCCATCGGTGGCATGTTCGAGCCCACGTATCAGGCCCTCGATCTGCCCTTTCTCTGGGCCTCGCGCGAGCAGGTGTGGAAGGTCATGGACGGACCCTTCGGCCAGGAGCTCTTGAAGAAGATGGACTCCAAGGGTGTCCGGGCCTTCTGCTTCGGCGGCGGCTGGGGCTTCCGGAACATGATGTCCAACAAGCGGCCGATCACCACGCCGGAGGACATGAAGGGGCAGACCATCCGGGTGCAGGAGTCGCCGACCTATATCGCGATGATGAAGGCGCTGGGGGCCAATCCGGTGCCCATGCCCTACGTCGAGGTGTATCTCGCGATGAAGCAGGGCACCATCGACGGCATGGAGCTGCCGTCGTTCTCGCTCACCGCGGACAAGTTCCACGAGGTGACCAAGTACTATTCGATGACGCGCCATTCCTATCCGCCCATCGTGTGGTTCATGAACATGAAGCGCTACCAGGGTCTCGCCCCCGACCTGCAAAAGGCGGTGGACGATTCGATGAAGGAGACGTGCGTGGCTCACCGGAAGATCGAGGTCGAGCGCGAGAAGCTCGACTTCGAGATCATGCGGAAGGCCGGCGTGCAGATCAACGAGGTGAAGGACATCAAGCAATTCCAGGCACTCATGAAGCCCGCGTACGACAGCGTGGAGAGCAAGGTGGGCAAGGACTTCATGACCAAGCTGAACGGAGCGATCCAGACAGCCGGCAAGTAGCCGGTGCTCCTCCGCGCTGCCGCCAACTGCGTCGAGGGTCTCCTGCTCGTCATGATGGTGGTCCTCTGCGCGGACGTCTTCCTCGGCGTGTTTTCGCGATACGTGTTGCACAGCACCTTCACGTGGTACGACGAGATCGCGCGCCTCCTCTTCGTGTGGATCGTCTTTCTCGGGGCGGCGGTCGGGGTCAGGCGCTCCGGTCACTTCCGCCTCCAGCTTCTGATCGAGCGCTTCTCTCCGTCGTGGCGGCGGGTCGCCGACGCATTCGGTGTGCTGGCCGTCATGCTGTTCGGCGGGGTGCTGATCCAGCAGGGATGGAAGCTGGTCGAGCTCGGTCAGTTCCAGCAGACACCGGTCATGGGCCTCTCCAAGGCCTACGTCTACGCCTCGATGCCGGTGGGTGGCGCCCTCGTCATCCTCTATAGCCTGCGGCACTTCTGGCGCGCGGTGACGGGCGCTCCCACCACGGTGCACGGACACTGATGGTCGTTCTGATCGCCGCCTCGTTCTTGATCCTGCTCGCCCTCGGCGTGCCCGTGGCTTTTGTCATCGGAGTGTCGGGCTTCATTGGTCTCTGGTGGTCAGGGCAGTATCCGCTGACCGTCATCGTGAAGCAAACCTTCGAAGGCGTGGACTCGTTCGTGCTCCTTGCCATTCCGCTCTTCATCCTGGCCGGCGCCCTCATGGAGACGGGCGGCATCGCGGTGCGGCTGGTCAGGCTCGCCCAGGTGCTGGTGGGCTGGATCCGCGGGGGGCTCAGCATGGCCGTGGTTGTGGCCGAGTACATCTTCTCCGGCATCTCGGGCTCGACGGTGGCCGACGTCTCGGCCATCGGCTCGACCATGATCCCCCCCATGCTCAAGGCCGGCTACAGCAAGGAGCAGGCGGTGGCGGTGGTCTCCGCGGCCTCGGCCATGGGCATCCTGGTGCCGCCCTGTATTCTCATGATCGTCATTGCCTCCGTCGCCAATGTCTCGGTGGCCGCGCTCTTCGCCGCGGGCTTTCTCCCCGCTGTGGTCATCGCGCTCGCCATCATGGTCTATATCTGGTTCGACGCGCGGCGGAGCGGCATCGAGGCGCGCGCCCACGTGACATGGGCGGCCATCCGCCACGCCTTTCTCGACGCCGTCATCCCCCTCGGGCTGCCCGCTATCATCTTCGGCGGCATCCTCGGCGGCGTGGTGACGCCGACCGAGGCCGCGGTGCTCGCGGTAGTGTACGCGTTCATCGTGGGGCTCTTCGTCTACCGCGAGATCAAGTGGCGCGACCTGCCCGGGCTCCTCATCCAGAGCGCGGTGGTGACGGCGGCGGTGTGCTTCCTGCTGGGGACGGCGGCGGTGGTAGCGTGGGTGCTCGCGGTGCAGCAGATACCGCAACTCCTCCTCAATGCCATGCTGACAGTGCCCGGCGGCAACGTCGTCTTCCTCGTGCTCACGTCGGTGCTGTTCATCCTCCTCGGGGCCGTCCTGGAAGGTCTCCCCGCCGTGGTCATCCTGCTCCCGACCTTCATGCCGGTGGTGACACGGCTCGGCATCGACCTCGTGCACTACAGCACGGTGGTGGTGGCGGCCACCGGCATCGGACTTTTCCTGCCCCCCATCGGCGTGGGCTTTTTCATCGCCTGCGGCATTGCCAAGGTGCCCGTCGATCGCGCGAGTGGCGCGATGCTGCCCTACGTCTGGATGATGTGCATCGGCCTGCTCGTGGTGATCCTCTTCCCCTGGTTCACTCTCGTCATCCCGAGAATCCTGAAGCTCGTCTAATCTGTTGGTCTCAGCGGACCTTTGTCTGCGGGCTGTCGTAGAAGCGGTAGTCACAATCGAGGCATTGATAGACGCGCTTGCTGCGCAAGAACGAGACCAGACGCTCTAGCAGGTCCTGGCGCTTGACGCGCTCGATGATCTTGCTCCCGCACTTCGGGCACATGTGGCCCATCGTCACTCGTTCGTCGAACTTACCAGACGCGGTCCGACACGAACGTTCTCACCAGCCCGCAAGCCTCGTCGCTCATGCGGCTATCGGATCACCTCATCTGCCCGCCCCAGTAGCGATGGGGGAATCGTGAGCCCGAGCGCCTTGGCGGTCTTGAGGTTGATGACAAGTTCGAACTTCGTCGCTTGCTGCACGGGGAGATCGCCTGGTTTGGCGCCTTTCAGGATCTTGTCCACATAGGTGGCGGCGCGTCGATAGAGATCTGCACGATCTGGACCGTAGCTCAGGAGGCCGCCGGCCTCCGCATGCTCTCTCGGCCCGAACATCGTCGGCAGTTTGTACGTCATCGCGAGTTCCGCAAGGCGTCTTGCCCCGCCCATGAATAAGGGGGTCGAAAGAACCAAGACTCCGCCGCCGCGCTCATTGCTGATGGCCGCAAAGGTATTGTCGAACTCCGTCGCGCTGCGCACGGCCAGAGTCTGAAGCCGGAGTCCCAGGGCCTGGCTCGCGGCCGCCACGGCCTTTACGCCCGGTCCATGGGACGGCGTGGCGGGGTCCCAGAGGACGGCAACCCGCGCGAGCCCGGGAACGGCCGCCTTCAGCAACTCCAGGCTCTTGGCCATTGTCTCGCTCATGATGATGGTGAGTCCCGTGATGTTGGCGCCCGGCCGCGCGAGGTTGACCACGTGGCCGCTGCCGATCGGGTCCGCGTGGCTCACGAAGACGATGGGGATCGTCGAGGTCGCTCGCTTGGCCGCCCCCGTGTAGATGGAAGTCGGGGCAACAATGACATCGACCTTGAGTCGGACCAGTTCCTCCGCCAGGCCGGGAAGCCGATCGAATCGTCCCTCGGCCCAGCGGTATTCAACGACGATGTTTTGGCCCTCGACCCAGCCCAGGTCGCGTAGCCCTTGGCGAAAACCCTCGAGGGCATGCGGCCACACGGCTGGACTGTCCCACAGGAAACCGACGCGGTAGACCTTCCCGGCCTGCTGCGCCCCTGCGGGAAGCGGCAGGGCGAGAAGCATCACGCTCGTGCCCGCGAGGAACGTTCGCCGATCTATCACTGGATACCCTCGTCCGCCCGCCCCAGCAGCGACGGGGGGATCGTCAGCCCGAGGGCCTTCGCCGTTTTCAGGTTGAACGAGAGTGTGAACCGTGTCGGCCGCTCGATCGGAATCTCCTTGGGCGGGGTGCCCTTGAGAATCTTGATTGCCATCGTTCCCGCCTGAGCATACATAGTCACCACGTCGGGGCCGTAAGAAACCAGCCCACCGTCCTTCGCGTACCCGGGGAAGGGGACGAGCGTCGGCAGACGATGGCGCGCGGCGAGGTCGATGATGGTCCGCCGGCCGGAGTTGAAAATCGGCGAGGTCAACGCGATCATTCCGTTCGGCCGTTCGCGGATCGCCGCGCGAACTGCGGGTTCTATTTCAGCAGTGCTGCGCGCCTCAGCGGGAGCGACGGCTAGCTTGAGGATCTGCGCGGCACGCCGGGCCGCTTCGAGCTGGGCCGGACCGGTGGCGGGATCCCAGAGCACGACCACGCGTGCCAACGCCGGGACCGTGAACTTCAGAATCTCAAGCCATTTCCCGGCAAGCTCCGGAAAGTCCATGAACACGCCCGTAAGGTTGCCGCCGGGCCGCGGAAGCGTTTTCACAAATGCCGACGCGACAGGGTCACTCTCGAGATCGAGGGCAACGACCGGGATCTTCGACGTCGCGGCTTGCATCGCCATGACTCCTGATCGGGCTACGGCGAGCATCAGATCTGGATGGAGTGTTGTCAACTCGACCGCGAGAGACGCCAACGCGCGGCCGTCAGCCACTCGCACATCGAAGGCCAGATTCCGTTCCTCTACGTACCCCGCAGCACCGAGGGTCTGGCGAAATCCGTCGAAGTTGCTGCGGAAAATGCTGTTGTCCGAGCCGGGGTAGAGCACGCCAATGCGAACGGTCTTCCCACCCTGCTGCGCCTCGACCGCGAGGGGTGCGGCAAGTAGGCTGCCAGTCAGAGTGCCGAGGAATCCCCTCCTGCAGATCACTGGATCAGCTCATCTGCCCGGCCGAGCAGCGACGGCGGAATCGTGAGGCTGAGCGCCTTGGCGGTGTTCAGGTTGATGGCGAGCTCGAACTTGGTGGGCTGCTCGATGGGCAGGTCGGCGGGCTTGGCGCCCTTGAGAATACGATTCACGTAGTTGGCGGCGCGACGGTACATGTCGAGAAAGTTCGTCCCGTATGACACGAGACCACCCTCCTCCGGCCCCTCCCGCCATGGATACATTACGGGCAGGCGGCTCTTTGCCGCATGGGTCACGATGCGTTTACACGCCTCGAAAAGCAAGGGACCCGGGAAGACGAGGAGCGCGTCGATGCGCGCTTCCCTCATTGTGACCAGATTCGAAATGCCGAAGAGATCGATGGCGCACGCGAATTTTTCCGGCGTGAAGGTCAGGCCTACCAGCGCCGAGTAGCCACCGTAGCTGCCCCCGTAGATGCCGACGCGCGCCGGGTCAGCGATGCCGCGCGCGATTGCCCAGTCGACCCCGTCGATCAGGTCGTCGTGCATCTTGCCCGCCCATTCCAGGTTCGCGGCATTGACGAAGGCCTTGCCGAGCCCGGTCGAGCCCGAAAGTTGACGCTGAGCACCGCATATCCTCGGTTGGCGAGCCACTGATGGGTCGAGGACAGCGCCCAGGTGTCGCGGGCCCATGGGCCGCCATGAACGAGCAGAACCATCGCCGATGCCGAGCTGCCGGTAGCTCCGCGAGGTCGGGACAGGTAGCAGACGAGCTCGAGCCCGTCGCGGGCGCGGATGACCACGGATTCCATTGGCACGAGCGGGGCCTTCTCCAGCATTCGCCGATTGGTGAACAGGGGTCGCGCCTTCCTCGACGTCCGATCGTAGTGGAAGTACCGCCCGGGGGCGACGTCGCGCTCGTAGTAGGTGAGCCAGCTCCGGTTGTCTTCAGAGACACTGGTGATCGAGAGGTCTCCCGCCGAGACTCTGGCGAGATGGGCATAGTCCGCGGCATAGGCCGGATCGATGACCCGCCAGCGTTTGCGCGTGAAGACCGCCGCGGCGGCGAACGGACGCAAGCTCCGCGGCTCGAGCAGGAACTCCACCACATCGGCCCGCGCGTCTTGAACCAGCACTCGCTTCGCGCCCGTTCGCAAATCCTCCGCGACGACCGCTGCCGTGTTGCGGCCGCGCGAGTCGAGCCAGTACAGCTCCGTGCCGTCGTCGCTGAACTCGATGGCCCGTGTCGACATCGCATCGGCCATGTCGATGCGGGCGAACAACTCCCACTCTCCGCCCGCCCCCCGCTGCAGATACTCGGTATCGCCGTCATCGGTCTGGCGGACACCATAGCGGATTCGGAATTGCGGGTCGGTGAAGATGGAGCCGAAACGATCGTTGGTCTCGAGCAGCGTGCTCTCGCCGGTGAGGACATTGACGCGGAAGATGTCCGAGAAGCGCTGGTCCCGCTGATTATGAGCGATCAAAAGCTCATCCGGGAAATGGCGCGACGCCTGCTGTAGGTATGCTTTGACGCCCGGGCCCGGGCTGAGGGCGAGGACATCCCCAGTGCTCAGATCGACCCGGTGAGCCCGCCAGTTCTCGTCGCCGCCCTGTTCCCGAAAGAACACGACATGACGGTTGTTGTGGAGCCACACAATCCAGGGGCCGAGATCGCGATCAGTAACCTTCGTGAGTGGGCGCGCCCTCGTGGGATCCCGCACGTCGGCCACCCACAAGTTCAGCACGCCGTCGATCGGGGCGAGGAAGGCGATGCGGCGTCCGTCGGGGCTGAGCCGTACCACCGATCGGTCGGCGCCCGCGAACAGAACGCCCCGCGGAATCAGTGGCGTGTTCGAGGAACTCTTCCCGGAAAGTACCCGAGACAGGACGGATTGACCAGCTGAGGCGGTGCCACTGCACAGCAGCATTCCTGCGCCGGCCGCGACCGAAAAGAGCACTTGGCGTCGGCTGAGTGGTACGCGGGCCATGACGTTGGTCTCCCTTTCCAACGCGCAGGTCAACTTCACGATGTTCCGCAACCGGAGGGCGCAGTTCATAGGCCCCGCCCCTGCACCACCTGAGATGACCATCCCTTGGGTAGACGGAAGAGTATGGAAGACCTGGTCCTGCTGTCAATGAAGCAGAGGGCGGGCGGAGGAACTGATTTATTGACCAGTAGACTGAAGTCCGCGAGAATCAGGACACAGGCGGATAGCTCAGTTGGAAGAGCGCGGCCCTTACACGGCTGAGGTCGCAGGTTCGAGCCCTGCTCCGCCTACCAATTATTCCTGGAAGAAGCGCACGCGCAGGTATGCCGCCCGATTCACTCGCCTCAGTCGAGCATCAGCACCGCCGTGGCTTCGACCTCTGAGGTCTTGATGTCTGCGAGTGCCCGGTTCGCCTCTTCGAGGCGATAGCGGGTGACATGCGGGCGAATGGGGATGGCTGCGGCCTCGGCGAGGAGCGCCTCGCCGTCCTCGCGGGTGTTGGCGGTCACGCTCTGAAGGGTCTTCTCCCAGAAGAGGTGTGGCTCGTAGGCCATAGTGGGCAGATCGGTCATGTGGATGCCGGCGAGCGCCGCCGTGCCGCCCTTGTCGAGATCGCGCAGGGCGATGGGTACGAGCGAGCCTACGGGGGCGAAGACGATGGCGGCGTCGAGCTTGATCGGCAGGGGATCGCCCGGCGCTCCCGCCCAGACCGCACCGAGATCGAGGGCGAGCCGCCGACGGACGGGCTCGCGCGTGGCGACGTAGACGGCGCAGCCCCAGTACCGAGCGACCTGCAGCGTGATGTGGGCCGAAGAGCCGAAGCCGTAGAGCCCGAGGCGGCCGCCTCGGGGCACCCGGCTCCGCCTGAGCGCGCGATAGCCGATGATGCCGGCACAGAGAAGCGGCGTGGCCTCGGCATCGTCGAACGGAGGTGGAATGGCATAGGCGAAGGCTTCCGGGACGCAGGCATACTCGGCGTAGCCGCCATCGTGGGTCCAGCCCGTGTAGGTCGAGTCCGCGCAGAGGTTTTCGCGGTGTCCGGCGCAGAAGCGGCAGTGACCGCAGGTCGAGCGGAGCCAGGCGATCCCGATGCGGTCACCGATGCCGAATCGCGCGGCGCCCGGACCGAGGGAATCCACGGTGCCCACGACCTGATGCCCAGGGATCAGGGGCAGGCGGCGCTGACTGAGCTCGCCCTCGATGACATGCAGGTCGGTGCGGCACGCGCCGCAGGCCCGCACCCGCACCCGCACCTCTCCCGCTCCCGGCTCGGGCATGGGCCGATCAGCCGATACGAGAGGCGAGGTCTCGATGGCGGCCGGAGCGGACAGCGCCATGGAACGCATGCGTGGGAGCGCTACTTGTTCAGCTCGTCCGCCGCGGCGAGCACGGCGGGCGGAGCGGAGAACCGCGGGAGGGCCAGAGCAGCGTTCATCATGGATCGCCAGAATCGCGAAGTGAAGCATACCGCAGAAGGGGCACTTGCGAGTCCGACGCGTGACGGAGTAGGCTTGGGGCGGCTCGGGCCCAGAGTGCTGCCGACAACCTCGCCATGGCGGACGCGAAGAGCGATTCGCGCCCGCTCCAGGCCCTGCAGTATCGGACGTGGCGGTGCTGTATCAGCCCTGAGGGGAGCGGGCCATCGCTGGTGCAGGCCGGGTTCTATCAGCCCGGCCTTTCCTCACGCCACATGCAGGAGGCCAGATGGCAGAGCTGACCCGGCGCTACATCGTCATGCAGATGGCGACCGAAGGGCCCTTCGACATCCGGGATGCCGACGCTCCCTTCGTGCTCAAGCCCTGGAAGGACCCGGCGGCTCTCCAGGCCCTTCGGGCCTATCGCGATCACTGCTACGAAGACCTTGCCCGGGACCTCGACCAGTGGATCGAGGCGATCGAAATGGGACCGCAGGTACGGGGCGGCGTCGGCTCGCGGAATGACCAGGCGCAAGTCATCCGGCACAAGCCGGCCATGAAAGCCAAGGCTAAACCGAAACCCAAGGCGAAGGCTGGTAAGTCACCGAAGAAGAAGGTCAAGCGTCGCTCGTGATCGACCCTTTCACTCAGATCGCCGACTGGGTCAGGTCCTCCCGGCGCACCGTGGTCTTCACGGGGGCCGGCATGAGCACGGAGTCCGGCATTCCGGATTTCCGCAGCCCCGGCGGCGTCTGGGATCGCTTCGACCCGAACGAGTTCACCTTCCAGAACTTCGTGGGCTCTGAAGCGGGGCGCCGGCGGTACTGGGAGCTCGGCCGCATGGTCTACCCTGTCATCAGCCGCGCCGAGCCCAATCCCGGCCACCATGCCCTCGTCACCCTGTGGCGATTGGGTCTCCTCGACTGCGTCATCACCCAGAACATCGACAACCTTCATCAACGGGCAGGCCTGCCCGCGGAGCGGGTCATCGAGCTGCACGGCAATGCTACGCGAGCGCGCTGCCTCACTTGCGAGCGTCCCTACGATCGCGCGGAGATCCAGGACTGGCTCGAGGCGGGTGTGCAGGAGCCGGGGTGCGCGCCTCCCTGCGGCGGCGTCATCAAGCCGCGCACGGTGATGTTCGGAGAGGCCATGCCACGCGAGGAGACGGAGGAGGCGGAGCGACGCGCCCGTGCCTCGGATCTCTTCATCGTCGTCGGCTCCTCGCTCGTGGTGTATCCGGCCGCCCAGATGCCCGTGTACGCCAAGCGGGCGGGGGCGCGACTCGTCATCGTCAACCGCACCCCGACGCCGCAGGACGCCGAAGCCGACCTCCTCATCGCCGACAGCGTGGGCACCGTGCTCTCCAATGTGGCCGCTCTCGTCGCGGGCCGCCAGACCGTCACGTAGTCCCATCAGGAGCCTCGCATGCCCATCGTCGTGAGCGATGCCGTCCAGCGCCTCGTGAAGAACCGCTCGGCTAAAGACGTGGCGGCGCCGCTGTCCGAGCGCGCGCCGGACCTGACCCTGGAGCAGGGCTATGCCATCCAGCGATCGCTCGAGGGGGCCCTCTGCGATGGCGGAGACCGTGTCGTCGGCTGGAAGGCCGGTTTCACGAACGCGGCGCTCCAAGAGACCTACGGAGTCCACGAGCCGGTGCTGGGCTTTCTCCTCGCCTCCGGGGTCTTCGGGAGCGGCGACGCCGTCCCTATCTCGCGATTCGTCAGCATCGGGCTCGAGGTGGAGATGGGTTTCGTCATGCGCGCCGATCTGTCCGGGCCCGGCGTGACCCCGTCGTCCGCGCTCCTCGCGGTGGAGGGTGCGATGCCATGCTTCGAGCTCATCGACTTCCGGCTGTCGGGCAAGCCGCGCGGCACGGACATCGTGGCCGACGACGTCTACGCCAACGCCATCGTGCTCGGCGGCCCGCTCACCCCGGTGAGGGGGCTCGATCTCTCGCTCGAGGGCGTGGTGTACGAGGAAAACGGGCAGCGCGTCGCCACCGCAACGGCCGCAGAGGTCATGGGCAACCCGCTCAACTCGCTGACCTGGCTGGCCAATGCCCTCGGCCGTCTGGGCGGCAAGATCCGCGCGGGTGACGTGGTCCTGAGCGGCTCCATCTCCAAGGTGTTCCGTCCCAAGGCGGGCGACGCCGTCCGCGCCTCCTTCACACGCATCGGCTCCGTCTCGTGTCGCTTCGTGTAGGAACCGCCCGTCACCCTGCCCTCTCCCGAGCCATCCGGAGGTAACGTAGATGTCGACCGTGCTCTACGAACAGACGGGCAAGATCGTCACCATTACCATCAACCGCCCCGCCGCGATGAACGCCATCGAAGCCTTTCTGTCGGGTACACTGCGCGGCACCGAAGACGCGGTGGAAGGCCCCAAGGCATTCGCGGAGAAGCGGAAGCCCAGCTTTCAGGCACGCTAGGGTGGACCTGGCCGAGTTGAAGCGGCGGCTCGACGTGGGACTCAGCCGACGGCCCCGGCACGAGGCGAGCCGCAGCGATCTCATCTCGGCGGCCGTGCTCCTGCCCGTGACGGCGGGGCCGGCCGGATCGAACGCCCCCCATATTCTCTTCAGCAAGAAATCGGCCGACGTACCGCATCATAAGGGGCAATTCGCATTCCCCGGCGGCATCGTGGAGGAGCGGGACGGCTCGCGCGTGGAGACGGCGCTACGCGAAGCGTGGGAGGAGATCAAATTACCGGCGGACGCGGTCGAGGTGCTGGGGTTGCTCGACGATACGGAGACGCGGGCCACGCCGTTCGTGATCACGCCCGTGGTGGGCATCGTGACGCGGCCCGTCGTCTTCCAGCCCGACGGGCGCGAGATCGAGCGCGTGCTCGAGGTGCCGCTGGAGACGCTGCGGGATCCCGCCATCTTCCGTACGGAGCTTTGGGAGCGGGGAGGCGAGCCGCACCCGGTGCACTTCTACGACGTGTCGGTCGAGGACGTCATCTGGGGCGCGACGGCGCGCATCCTGAAGCAGTTCCTGGACATCGTCGACGGCCGCGAGGAAGCGGCGTGATCTCGAGCTCATCACCCTCGTCGCCCTGTCCGATGACGCGCGTGAAGACATCAAGGCCTTCTTCGAGAAGCGCGCGCCGAACTGGACGGGGCGCTAGGTCCGGAGGAGCGCCTTGATCGTCCGCCTGTGGGTAACGGTCATGATCCTGGCCACGGCTGTCGCGTGGGCGGAGCCGGTGGCGGCCCAGCCGAAGGAGCTGCCGGCGACGGTGGTCACCCTGACGGGCAAGGCGGAGTGGTTCAAGAAGGGCGATACGAAGTGGAATCCGGCCGACCTGCGGGATCAGCTCAACGAAGGCGACGGTGTCCGCACCGGTCCTGGCGTGCGGGCTGCGCTCCGGACCGGGGGCGGCAATGCGATCCGATTGGCCGCGCTGACCCAGATTTTTCTCGTTCCCCCTCCGCCGGGAGGCCTCGACCCGCAACCGGTGCGCGTGCGGCTCGATCGCGGGTGGCTGTGGGTCGCGGTGACACCAGGCGTCCATGCCCATGCGCCCCTGGAGGTCATCGCAGGGCCGGCCCGGGTGGCCGTGCGGGACGGCGGCGTCAGCTTCCGACTCAATCGCGACGGCTCGGTGCTGGTGCGCACCCATCACGGGCTCGCCGTGGTCGGGAGCGCGGACCGGAGCGGCAGCTGGGAGCGAAGCCTGCCGGAAGATCTGGAAATGCTCGTGCCGCCGTCGGGCCCGCCCCTCGAGAACCGCAAGATCACCCGTGATCTGGCGGAGAACAACTGGGCGCTCTGGAACGAAGAGCAGGACTATGTCGCCTATGGCGGCAAGCTGCCCCAGCGGTGAGGAAGGGAACCTGCCGGGGAGAGCGGACGTTTGGAGGACTGCGGTGACCAGCGCGATTCTGGCCGTCTTGCTGCTCCTGGGCTCCTCCGCGCTCGCCATGGCCGCGGATCCGGCCCAGCTCGCCCGAGGTAAATACATCTTTGGCGCCGCGGGCGGCTGCGGCTGTCACACGGAGCCCAAGGGCGTTGTCAATGCCGGGGGCAGGAAGTTTGACGGCCCCTTCGGGACCGTGTATGCGAGCAATATCACTCCCGATACGAAGACGGGCATCGGAGGCTGGACGGACGAGCAGATCATCACGGCGATCCGCCTCGGCCGGCGACCCAACGGCGAGCGGATCCTCCCTGTGCACCCGTTCACCTCGTTCAACGGCATGGCCGAGGACGACCTCACCGCCCTCGTGGCCTTCCTCAGAAGCGTCCCGCCCGCCAACCGGCCCAAGACTCCGAAGCAGATCAGCATTCCCATGTTCGAGAGCGTGTTCCTGCCCGCGTGGCTGATGACCTTCGCCGCCAAGGAGACGCCGCCGCCCGCCGCGCCCGTCTCGGGCGTCGCGCGGGGCGAGTATCTCGTCCGCGCGGTCGGGCACTGTGGTGAATGCCACACCCCTCGCTCGGCCATGACCATGGCCGTGGACAATTCGCGCTTTCTCGCGGGCAATCCCAAGAAGACGGGACCCGAAGGGCAGGCGGCGCCCAATATCACGCCGGACAAGGGGACTGGCATCGGCGATTGGACCGAGGAGCAGATCGCGACGTATCTCGGAACCGGCAACCGGCCCGATGGCGATGTCGCCGGCGGCCTCATGGGCGAGGGGATCCAGGGGACCCTGGCCGGCTACCGGGACATGACGCAGGCGGATCGCCAGGCCATCGCGCGGTACCTCAAGAGCATTCCCGCGGTCAAGAACAAGATCGAGTAGCGGCAGGACCCACCACACCACGAGGAGGCGACATGGCCCGACGAGCGACGTTGCGCCGCAGCGTCATGATGATTGTGCTGGCTGCGGCGACCACGACTGCCTGCATCACGGGTTCGGCGCCGAGAATGGTCGGCACCGGTGACGTCGTGGCCGATCGCCAGCGGATCATGAGGCTGCAGGGCGAGCAGATGACGGATATCCAGAACAAGATCAAGGCGGGCAACATCGAAGGCATCGCAGGCAATGCCGAAGTGCTGGCCATCACCTCGATGCAGATTACGTCGCTGTTCCCCGAGGGCTCGCTGACGGACAAGTCCAATGCCAAGCCCGAGATCTGGGTGCGCTGGGGCGAGTTCGAGGCCACCGCCAGGAACATGACGATCTGGTCCGAGCGGCTGCGCGACGCCGCCAAGAACAAAGATCAGACAGCCGTGGCCGACGTCCTGAAGGACTACGGCCGCGTGACCTGCGTCTCCTGCCACGACACGTTCCGCAAGCCACTCCCACGCTCCTGACGCGGGGAAGCGAGCCGGCGGTCTCCGCGACTCAGGGCCACCACAGATAGAGGAAGCGGGGACCCGAGCCGCTCACCAGCGCCGTCAGCTGCTGCAGCGACGCGTCCACCCCCGGGGTTGGCGCCGGGGTGGATGAGTAGTAGTTGGCGCGGTACTCCTTGGGCCGGTGATACATGATGACGCGCGCGTCGGTGATCCCGGCGGCCTTGCGGGCGGCCGCCACCGCGTCCTCCATGTAGCCGATCTCGTCCACGAGCCCTAGCGCTTTGGCCTGCTCCGCGGTGTAGACGCGGCCGTCGGCGGCGGCGCGGACCTTGTCCTCCGGTATCTTGCGCGATTGCACGATCAAGCTCACGAAGCGCCCGTACATTTGATCGATCACCGACTGGAAGACTGCGCGCTCCTGCTCGGTGAGCGGGCGAAAGGGAGAGCCGGCATCCTTCATCGCGCCCGACTTGATGGCGAGGGGGGACACCCCGATCTTTTCCATCAGGCCCTGGGCATTGACGGTGAGCATCACGACCCCGATGCTGCCGGTGACCGTGGTGGGCAAGGCCATGATGGTGTCGCCCGCCAGCGCCGCGTAGTAGCCGCCGGAGGCGGCCACGTCCATCATGATGGTGACCACGGGCATCTTGTGGCGGGTCTTGAAGACGTCGATCTCACGATAGATGAGATCGGAGGCGGTGATGGTGCCGCCCGGGCTGTTGATGCGCACGATGAGCGCCTTGACGTTCTCGTCTTCTCCTGCCTTCTGCAGCTCCTCCCGCACCCGGGCCACGATGGGCACGCGGGGCGCCGGCGAGCCCAGCACGATGCTGCCCGTCTCGTCCGCGAGCACGCCCGAAATATCCAGGAGGAGGATCTTGCTCTTGCCTTCTCCCTCGACCGTCTCCTCCCGCAGGGGTCGGATGCGGGGCTGGAGCTCGATGTCGATGAGGGAGCAGCCCTGGAAGATGAACACGACGGAGATGAGCGCGGCGAGCATTCGCATGTGCGAAGTATACCTTGCAGGCGGAACTCCCCTCTATAATCGCCACCATGCTCGAGAACCCGATCGGCATCGACGACATCCGGGCGGCGCCCACCATCGCCGACGGCATCCGCAATCTCTCACCCGGCGCGCTGACCTTTCCCATCAACAAGAAGACGTTGACCGACGTCCTCCTCGTCTCCGACGAGGAGATCGCGGCGGCCGTTCGCTTCCTCCTTCTCCGCGGCAAGCTGCTCGTCGAGCCGACGGGCGCCGTACCTGCGGCGGCGCTCCTCGCGGGGAAGCTGCCGATGCCGAAGGGGTCTCGGGTCGGCGTCGTCCTCTCAGGCGGGAATATCGACCCGGCGCTCCTCGCGGGGATACTCAGCGCAGGCAGCTGACGCGGCCGAGGCGGCGACGCCTACCGGCGGTGATACTCCGGTATGACCTGCTCGGCGGCGAGAGCGAGCTGATCGAGCATGCGCTCGGGTGGGCAGAGAGGGCGCAGGATGAACTTCGAGCCGCCGCCCTTGGCATATTCCTCGATGCGCGAGGCGAGCACGTCGACCTGACCGAAGGCGGTGCAGGCGCGCATGGTCGCCTCGTCCACCCGGCCGCGCGGAACATAGGGCTGGGCCAAGGCGAACGCGTCGGCCTGGCTCGCCGCCACGGTATAGTTGATCAGCGTGCCGAAGTGATCCTCGGGCACCTGGCGCTTCTCTGCCGCGGCCAGCTCCTGCACCTTCCGGACGCCGACGCGAAACTCCTCGGGCGTGATGAAGGAGGGGATCCACCCGTCGCCGAGCCGCGCCGCGCGCTTCTGCGCCGCTTCGCTCTTGCCGCCTATCCAGATGGGCGGTGGTGTCTGCCACGGCTTGGGGAAGATAGTCACGCGGTCGAGCTTGAAGAACTCCCCCTGGTATGACACTTCGTCCTCCGTCCAGAGGAGGCGCATGACACGGATCGCCTCGTCGGTGCGCCGGCCGCGCTCCTTGAAGGGCACCCCCGAAGCGTCGAATTCCCGGGGCAGCTCGACCCCCACCCCGACCGCGGGAAAGAGTCGCCCGCGCGAGAGCCAGTCGATCGTCGCCAGCTCCTTGGCCGCCACCACCGGGGTGCGATAGGGCAGCACGAGAACGCTCGGTCCGAACTTCAGCTTCTGCGTGCGGGCGGCGATCGCGGCGAGGGACGTCATGACTTCGGGGACGGGCACGGGAGAGGACAGGCGGTCCGAGAGCCAGATCGAATCGATGTCGCTCTTCTCGCAAAACTCGGCCAGATCGAAGAGGAACTGTCCGCTCTCCCGACCCGCCGGCCAGGGGCCCGGCATGATGCCGACGCGGTACTTGATTCCCATGGGGCCGCATCCTACGCGTCCCCTTCCGAGGGGTCAACTGCTTGACAGGCCTTCGTGGGCCGGTCAAGTTACTACTCATGTGTCCACGGGCAGAAAGCGGGTCGGAGTCCGCGCCTGTCGAAGGAGTCGCTCCGGCGACAGAGCGTCGGCGCCATCCGCGAGTGCACGTGCCGTGGCCGGCCATCGTGCGGGACGCGGACGGTCCAGTGGTCACGGGCGAGGTAATCGACGTGAGCCTCTCCGGTATGAAGCTTCGGGTGGACCCGCAGATGGTCGTGGGCGCTGACGTGACGATTCACGTGACCTTGCCCCGCGGAGCGGGCGATATCGAGGTTCCGGCTCAAGTGATCCGGCGTGATCCCGAGGGCATAGCTGTGGCATTCGGCGGGATGCCTGCCGCACACGCGGACCGCTTCAAGCCCTTCGTGCCCGCCTGGGATCTCCGCCGCCGCGCCGAGCGCGTGAGCATAGAACTGCCCATTCAGGTCGACGGGCATGACTTCGCGACCAAGGGCCACACCGTGGATCTTTCCATCGTGGGTGGGCGTGTCACCACCGAGGAGCCCTTGAGACCCGGGAACCTGGTCGCGGTCATCCTCACGCCGAAGGATGGGAGCGGGCCGATGCGTATCCGCGCGGTGGTGTGGGAAGGGAATGCGCGGGGCGCCGTCCTCGTGTTCGTCAATCTCTCGACGGCGGACTTCGTACGCCTGCGTACGTACGTCGACTCGCTCCTCGCCCGTCGTCTCTGACTTCGCGGGATTTCCCGAGAAGCGCATTGACTCGATCAGCGCCCGCCCGTAGAATGAACCGCGGTTCAGTCATCGGTCATGCGTGATCCAGACAAGCCCCAGCAGATCATCGAAGCTGCCGTGCGGGTTTTCGCCCGCAAGGGTTACTACAATTCCCGCGTGTCGGACATCGCACGCGAGGCGGGGATCGCCGCGGGCACGATCTATCTCTACTTCAAGACCAAGGACGACATTCTCGTCACACTCTTTCGAGACAAGATGGCGGAGTTCGTCGACTCGCTGCGCAAGGCGATTGCCGACGAGCCCGAGGCGGCCAGCAAGGTTCGGACGCTGGTGCGGCTGCATTTCGGCCTGCTCGAGGAGGACCCGGAGCTGGCCGAGGTGCTGCAGGTGGAACTGCGCCAAGGGCACAAGTTCTTCCGTGGCGCCTCCGGCCAGGAGATCGGCGCCTACTTTGCGCTGATCGGCTCCGTACTCGAAGAAGGCGTGGGCGAGGGGCGCTTCCGTCCGAGCCTGTCCGTCAAAGTCGCCACCAAGATGCTGTTCGGAGCCATGGACCAGATGGCCACGTCGTGGGTGCTCGGGAAGCGCGGCTACCGGCTCGCGGACACCGCGGACGCTGTCGCCGAAATTTTCCTGCAGGGCGTGGCCGCGACAACCTCATAGGAGACCCTGATGCCGTACGAGACCATGAACGTGAGCCGCGAGGAATCCTTCGCGGTCATCACCCTCAATCGCCCGCCCGCCAATGCCATCAGCGAGACGCTGATCAAGGAGCTGAGCGCCGCGCTGTCCGAGCTGGAGCCGGACCCCGCCGTGAAGTGCCTGATCATCACGGGGGCGGGGGACAAGATCTTCTGCGCCGGCGCCGACCTGGGCTCGGCCTTCGCGGGGCCTGACGTGGGGTCCTTCCTCCGCTTCGGCAACTCCGTCCTGCGCCGCATCGAGCGCTTCCCGAAGCCCGTCATCGCGGCCATCAATGGTCATGCCTTGGGCGGCGGATGCGAGATCTCGATGGCCTGCCATGTCCGTATCCTGAAGGAGACGGCGCGGATGGGACAGACCGAGTCGAACCTTGGCATCATTCCTGGATTTGGCGGAACCCAGCGATTGCCTCGCCTGATCGGCCGGGGCCTCGCTCTCGAGCACCTCATTCTGGGCACGCAGATTTCCGCCCAGGAGTGCTACCGGATCGGCTTCGTCAATCGCCTCGCCAAGGAAGGCGAGACCCTCAACGACGCCAAGACCCTGGCGCGGGAGATCGTCAAGCGGCCGCCCATCGCATCCCGCCTCATCATCGAGGCGGTCGACGACGGCATTCAGGCGCCCATCGACCAAGCTATCGAGATCGAGGTGCGCGCCTTCGAGAAGGTCCTCAAGACAGAAGACGCGGGCGAGGGTATCCAGGCCTTCTTTCAGAAGCGCCCTGCCCAATTCAAGGGCAGATAGCATGGATCTCGGCATCAAAGGCCGGGTCGCCCTCGTCACCGGCGGCGCGCGAAGCCTCGGCAGGGCGGATTGTTTCGCCCTGGCCGCCGAGGGCTGCAAGATCGTCGTGCTCGACCTGAACGCCGAGGGCGCCCGCGCGACGGCCGCGGAGATCGCGGGCCAGGGCGGCTACGCCCGAGGCTACGAAGTGGACATCACCGATCGCGGCCGGCTCACGGAGGTCGTCGACAAGGCCCAGAGCGAGGTCGGCCCTGTCGACATCTGCGTCAACAATGCGGGCATCATCTACACGATGGGACAGCTCAAGGACATGCAGGATGCCGATTGGGACATGAACCTCCAGGTCAACCTGACGGGCACGTACAATGTCACGAAGGCGGTCTTCGGAGGCATGCGGGAGCGCAAGTGGGGACGTATCATCTGCATGGCGTCGATCGCCGGGCTCATGGGCGGCTTCGGCCAGACTGCGTACGCCACGGGGAAAATGGGATTGATAGGCTTCGCGCGGTCCGTGGCGCTCGAGGGCGCCCGTTACAATGTCACCTCCAACGTCATCGCGCCCGGTATCATCGGGCCCAACGCGAACCTGTCGCCCATGTACGATCGCATGGTCAAGCGCGTGGCCATGCAGGCGGAAGGGCAGCCCGAAGATGTCGCGAGCGCGATCACCTTCCTGTGCTCGGAGCGCGCGCGCTACATTACCGGCGCGGTGCTGACCGTGACGGGCGGGATGGACCTGTTCACCTTCTAGAAACCTGAGAGAGAGGAGCGACTATGCCGACCGTAAAAGAAACCTTCGATCTGATGCCGACCAAGTTCAAGGCCGCCAATGCCGCGGGAGTCAACAAGACCATTCAGTACGAAATCAGCGGTGATGGCGGGGGAACCTGGCACGCCGCCATCAAGGATGGCACTTGCACCGTCAATTCGGGCCCGGCCCCGGCCGCGGACCTGACCGTGACCATGGCGTCGAGTGACTGGCTCGACATGATCGGCGGCAAGCTCAACGGACAGATGGCCTTCATGTCCGGGAAGCTCAAGCTCAAGGGCGATATGGGGTTGGCCATGAAGCTGGGCAGCCTCTTCCAGGCCTAGTCGCGACTGACCCGATCTTCTTGACGCGAAGCGTCAGCGCGGCGTACCATAACGATTGAGTCGGTGATCACACGCCCAACGAGGAGCGGATGAAAGACGAACTGTTCACGATGACGCCGGATCTGCCGGCCATGTCGCCGGAGATGCTGGCCCGATGGCAGGAAGAGCTGCGGCGCAGCAGCCTCCGCATGAAGCACTTCAAAGAGATGGTCATGAATCCCAAGGAGCCCGAGGTCGGTCCCACGCCCCGCGAAGAGATCTACCGCAAGGGCAAGTCGCGACTGTGGCGCTACGCCTCCAAGCGCACCCACAAGACGCCGCTCCTCTTCGTTCCCAACCTCGGCATCAGCCGCCCCTACATCTTCGACCTCGTGCACAAGGGCTCGTTCATCGAGCACATGACCGAGCTGGGCTTCGACTTCTACCTGGTGGACTGGGGTGTCTTCGGCCCCGAGGACAACGACCTGACCCTCGAGTACGCGGTGACGAAGATCCTGCCGCGGCTGGCGCGCAAGGCGCTCGAGAGCTCCGGGGCCAAGGAAATGTCGGTGCTCGGTTACTGCATGGGCGCGCCACTTTCGATTTCCTGGCTCGCGAGCACGCCCGAGTTCCCCGTGAAGAACTTCATCGACATGGCGGGGCCTATCGATTTCAGCCAGGTCGGCCTCTTCGGGCTCTGGCTCGATGCCCGCTATTTCGACGTGGACAGGTTCGTGGACACGCTGGGGGCCATACCAGCCGATATGGTCAAGATGGGCTTCAAGCTGCTCAAGCCCACCATGGACGTCTCGACGAACATGAACCTCTGGTGGAACCTCTGGAATCCCGAGTACGTGGCGGGGTTCAATGCGCTCAACAAATGGGCGAACGAGTACTTGCCGTTCCCCGGCGAGTTCTTCCGGCAATGGGTGAAGGAGTACTACCAGCAGAACCGGCTCTACCGGGGCGAGCTCACCATGGGCGGCCGGCCGGTGAGGATTGGAAGCATTCGCTGCCCCGTCCTGGCCGTGGGCGCCAAGGAAGACAATATCGCCCCGCCCGGCTGCGTGAAGGCGCTCATCGGTGCGGTGTCGAGCACGGACAAGGAATACGTGGAGCTTCCCGGCGGCCACATCTCGCTCATCGCGGGACGAGGGGCGTCGGTGCACTGCTGGCCCAAGGTGTCGAGCTGGCTGGCCGCGCGGTCATAAGGCGGTCATAAGGAGGAAACAGACGATGGCCGACAATACGGGCACCCAGCAGCTCTTCGACATGTGGAAGAAGCAGGTGGACGAAGGGACGCAGGCTTGGCTCAAGATGGCGGGGCAGGGGCAGGCCCCCGATCCACAGGCTTTCTGGCGGCCGTTCATGGACCAGGGCATGCAGGCCTGGTCGAAGGTCATGACTCAGGGCACGGCATCGCCCGACCTCATGGCCCAGTGGAAGCAGTTCCTCGATCAGTGGATCGCCGCGTGGTCGAAGGTGCTCGAGCAGGCCATGGGCACGGAGAACTTCGCCCAGGCCATGGGCAAGCAGCTCGAGGGCTTCCTCAACGTCTCCTCGCCGGTGAAGAAGGCCGCCGAGCAGCAGATCGAGGCCGGACTCGCCACCATGGGCCTGCCTTCGCGCACCCAGGTGATCGGGCTCGCCAAGCAGATGGCGGGCCTCGAGGACAAGATCGAGAGCGTGGAGGATCGCATCGACGCGGTGCTCGCGCGGCTCGATAGCATGGCCGCCGCCTCCAGGAAGGAGCGCGAATGATCGGACTCACTATCGAGGACGTCCACGTGGGGGACAGCGCGCAGGTCCTGCGGCGCGCCACAGATGATGACATCGCGTCGTTCGTGGACGCGGTGGGCGACTACAATCCCATCCACGCCGACCGGGGATACGCGGCCACCACGATGTTCAAGGAACCCATCGCGCCGGGCATCTGGACGGCGGGACTGATCTCGGCCGTGATCGGAACCCGCCTGCCGGGGCCGGGCGCCATCTACCTCTCCCAGGAGCTCAAATTCCTCAAGCCGGTGCTCTTCGGCGATGTGGTCACGGCCCGGGTCGAGGTGATCGAGGTCCTGCGCGACCGCAATCGCATGCGCCTCAAGACCGTCTGCACCAACCAGCGCGGGGAGGAAGTGCTCACGGGCGAGGCGCTCGTGATGCCGTCCAAGGTGTCCGTGGCGTACGAGGAGCGCTCGCCGCAGGGGGCGGGCGCGTTCGCCCTGTGGGCGCTCGGCCCGTGGGCATGGGCGGCCCAGGGCACGGCGATACTCGGCATGCTGGGGCTCTCGACCTTGAGCGCACTCACCGGGGGCACGGCGGCCGAGAAGAGCTGATTTGCAGGCGAGCCTGTCCCCGCCTCGCTACATGAAGAGCCCGCCGTTGATGGACAGCTCCGCGCCCGTGATGTAGTCGCCGTCGCTCGAGCAGAGATACACGCAGGCCCGCGAGACCTCGTCGGCCTTCCCGAAGCGACCCATGGGGATCTGGCCGAGCAGCTTCTGCTGCACCTTCTCGGGAATCCCGGAGATCATCTCGGTCTCGATGAAGCCGGGCGCCACCGCATTGATGGTGATGCCTTTGGCGGCGAGCTCTTTGGCGAGAGACTTGGTGAGGGCGGCCACCCCCGCCTTGGACGCGGCGTAATTGGCCTGACCGAAGTTCCCGATCTGGCCGATGACCGAGGTGATGTTGACCACACGGCCCCACCCCTGCTTGATCATCTGATCGATGAAGACCTTGGTGCAGTTGAACACGCCGTCGAGATTGATAGCGAGGACCTTGCGCCAGGAGGCGTGGTCCATCTTGACGAAGGTCTTGTCGGAATTGATGCCGGCATTGTTGATGAGGATGTCGAGGTGGCCGAACTCTCTGAGCACGTCCTGCGCCATGCGGAACGTGTCGGGGAAATCCGCCACGTCGGCCTGGGCGAGCATGCCTTTGCGACCCATCTTGTTGATGAGCTCGACGACCTGTTTGGCCTGCCCTTCGCTCGAGACATAGTTGACCGCCACGTCCGCGCCTTCCTGAGCGAGAGACAGCGCGATCGCCCGGCCGATGCCGCGCGAGGCGCCCGTCACGAGAGCCGTGCGTCCCTTGAGCTGCATGCGTCGCCTCCTCCGTGAAATCGATCGCGGGAATTGAAGCGTGAGTATATCAGCGCCTTCGGCCGCCTGCTTGAGACGGTTGACGCGGGGTGTTAGACTCGCGCCATGGCGTACGTCATCAAGCGCTATTCGAACCGGAAGCTCTACGACACGCAGGAGAGCCGCTACGTCACCCTCGAAGAGCTCGAGGAGCTGATTCGCGCGGGCAAGGAAATCTCGGTGGTGGACGTCTCGACGGGGGAAGACCTCACCTCGGTCACCCTCGCCCAGATCATCCTCGAGAATGAGCGAAGCCGTCGCGCGGGACTGCCCACGGGTTTCTTGCACCAGCTCATCAAGCACGGCGAGGCGTGGCAAGACTTCGTGCAGAAGTCCATGAAGTCGAACCTCGAGGGAATCATGTCGAGCCAGCGCGAGGCGGAGCGCGTGTTCCGCGAGCTGGTCGCGCGGGCAGGCTGGATGCCGTCGGCGCCCGCGGAGCCAAAGAGCGAGAAGAAGGCCGAGGCTCCCGGTGAGGCCGAGGCCCTCAGGCACGAGGTTTCCGCGCTGCGTGAGCAGCTGCGGACGCTCGAGGAGCGGCTCGAGAAGAAGCGGGAGAAGTAGCGAGGGCCGGGCTCGAAAGCCCGGCCCCCGATTTGCTGCGTGCGGAACGGAGCCTAGGTGAGGGGCGAAGAGAGCGTCTTCACCTTGCCCGCGACCTGCGCGAACGTGGCCTGGATGTCCTTGCCCGTCTGCTCGGCGGTGACCTGCAGGCGCTCCGCGGTGCGCGTCATCGCCTGTGCATTGGTCTCGAGCATCCTGAAGGCCTTCTGGGCGCCTTCGACGGATTCGAGGATGCCCTTCTGATACACGCTGAACGGATCACGCGACACCTCCTGCAACTCGCCCTGGCGGCGGAGCACGCAGGACTGGCTTTCCTTCAGCGCTTCCACGGCCGAGGACGACAGCTCCGCATAGAGGCGGACGCCTTCCTTGGCGGTGCTGGCCGAAAGATCCACCAGATCGCGCATGATCTTCTGGTTGGCCTCGGCGAACATGGAGAAAGCCTCCACCGCCCGGCCCGTCATCTGAGCTAACATCTCGCTGCCCTGCATGGTCGTCGTCATTGCTCATCTCCCTCTTCGACTGGTGAAGTTTTTCTTCGGCCACCCCATCTACACGTCACGATAACGCGGTGCGTAACAGCAGTCAAGACATTTGTTGCGTTGCGTCATCCTAGCCATGATATATGGAAGTGGCCGCATGGATACACCTCGTAAGTACCTGAAAAAAAGAATGTCATGAGGTTCCTTTGGATCTTCGTCCTCTCTGCTGCGATAGCAGGCTGCGCGTCGGCCAAGCCGGAGCTCAGAGGTCCGAACGAGGCGGAGCGGACTCAGATCGATCAGGCACTGGCGCCCCTGGTCGCGGTCTCGGCCATCTGCCAGGGGCAGGAGCGGTGCCCCATAGGGGTCGGTGTCATTGAGCTCAGGCGAATCGACATGGCGGTGGGCCCGCATCCCCCCAACAAATTCGGCCTCACCATCACCTCGGGCGCGCTCACGAACCTGCCTCCGTCCGAGCTCCAGGCTGCGCTGGCTCATGAGCTCGGACACGTACACCTCGGGCACTTCGACAGCAGAGCGGAGCGGCGCCAGGCGGAGCAGCCGGCCGCGACCGCGAGCAAGGGAGGCGAAGATGCGTTGCGCAGGAACCGGGTCTATGACCGTGAGGAGGAGCTCGCCGCGGATCGCTATGCCGTGGAGCTGCTCGATCGGCTGCCGGAAGGCCCGGGGCGCGGTTGCCGGGACATGCTGCTGCTCCTCGAGCATCTCGATCTGGAGATGACGGCGCCCGGCTGGTCGAACTGGCTCAGCACCCACCCCACGCCCGCGGCGCGGCTCCAGGCCATTCAAACAGAATGCGGCACGAAGCCATGAGCCTCGCCCTGCTCAGCGACGACAATATCCGGCGCTACGGCGAGTACGAGGCCCTGGCCTTCGAAGGGCGCCGGATCACCAACGTGGATCAACACCGCGCCGCCTCCCGCGCCGCGCATGCGCTCGTGAGACTCGGTGTGCAGCCCGGCGACCGGGTCGTGGTCATGCTGCCCAACTGCCCACAGGTGATGCAGAGCTACGGCGGAATCCTGCGCGCGGGCGGAGTGATCGTGCCCGTGATCTTCCTCCTCGGTGAGTCCGAGGTCGCGCATATCGTGGCCGACTCGGAGGCCAAGGTCGTCATCACGTCGTCCGACATGGTCGGGAAGATCGAGAAGCAGATCGGCGTGCTGCCGACTCTCCGGCACGTCCTCCTCGTGGACGACGGCGGGGAGGGCGGATTGCGCTCCTTCGAGGAAGAAACCGCGAGGGAGAGCGACCGCTTCGAGGCGGTGCCCCGGGGCGACGGAGACCTTGCCGTCATCCTCTACACGTCGGGGACGACGGGCACGCCCAAAGGGGTGGCGCTGTCCCACGCCAATCTCGAGTCCAATGCCCGCGCGGCGGCGTCGCTCTCCGAGCTCGATCGCGAGCGATGGGGCGTGGGCGTGCTGCCTCTCTCGCACTCTTATGGTCTCACCGTGATGAACGCGGGCCATATCCTGGGCACCCGGGCCGCGCTTTTGCGCTGGTTCAATCCCGATGATGTCCTCAGGGCCATCCAGGAGTTTCGCGCAGAAACCATGTCGGGCGTGCCGACCATGTTCGTCTATCTCCTCAACTATCCCGGCGCCTCGGCGTACGACACCTCGACCATGCGGGTGTGGGGATCGGGGGCGGCGCCGCTCCCCGTCGAGATCGTCGAGCCATTCGAGCGCCGCTTCGGGGGCAAGCTGCTCGAGGGCTACGGCCTCACCGAGGCCTCGCCGGTAGTATCGGCCCATCGGCTCTCCGGAGTCCGCAAGTTGGGCTCGGTGGGCCAGCCCATTCCCGGTGTGGCCGTGTCCATCCGCGACGACGACGACCGTGCCCTGCCTGCGGGCGAGTTGGGGGAGATCTGCGTGCAGGGCCCCAACGTCATGATCGGCTACTACCGGAACCCGGAGGAGACGGCGAAGACGATTCGAGGCGGCTGGCTTCGCACGGGCGACATGGGCCGGCTCGATGCCGACAACTACCTGTACATCGTCGAGCGCAAGAAGGATCTGATCATACGCGGAGGCTTCAATATCTATCCGCGCGACGTAGAGGAAGCCCTCTACGCTTTCCCCGCCGTCGCCGAAGCCGCCGTGATCGGCCTCCCCGACACGCTCATGGGCGAGGAGGTGGTGGCCTTCGTCGTGCTCAAGCCGGGTCGATCGGCGACGGCCGACGACGTGATGGGCTTCTGTCAGACACGGCTCGCCAAGTACAAATGTCCCAAGGAGATTCGTTTCGTCGACGCCCTGCCCAAGAGCCCTGTGGGCAAGATCCTCCGCAAAGAGCTTCGGGGCCAGGCCCGCACACAGCCGTGAGGGAGACGCGCCATGTCTGAGCAATCACTGGCCCGCATGTTCTGGAACCGCGTGGAGAAGAGCGCGGGTTCGCCCGCGCAGAAATTCAAGCAGCAGGGAACGTGGAAGACGCTGACCTGGCGCGAGGTGGGGAACGCCGTGCGCGAGTTCGCGGCAGGGCTGGCGGCGCTCGGCCGACGGCCCGCCGATGCGGTGGGCATTCTGTCCACGAGCCGAGCGGAATGGGTGCAGGCCGATTTCGCCATCTTCTCGGCGGGATGTGTGACCATTCCCATCTATCCGACGTACCCGCCCGACCTCATCGAGTACATCGTCAACGACGCTGGGGTGAAGACCTTGATCGTCGAGGATCCCACCCAGCTCGCCAAGGTCCTGGAAGTGGACAAGGCCATGCCCGGTCTGGAGCAGATCGTAATCATGCAAGGCTACGAGGGACGGGAGCCGTCGCCGCGGACGTTCACCTGGGAGGCGCTTCGACGCCTGGGCCGGGAAAGGGCCGACTCGCTCAAGGCCGAACTCGCGAACAGGGTGGATGGAATCCAGCGCGACGACGTGGCCACCATCGTCTATACGTCGGGCACCACGGGGCCGCCCAAGGGCGTGGTCCAGACCCATGGCAATCACCTCTCCGCTCTGGAGTCGGCGGCGCAGACCACATCCATCGCGGAGGGAAACGTCCACCTGCTCTTCCTGCCCCTCGCCCACTCGTTCGCGCGGCTGGAATCTTTCATCGGCGTGCACCGCGGGCTCTGCACCGCCTTCGCCGAGAGCATCGACAAGCTCAGGGAGAACCTGCCCGAGACCCAGCCGCACTTCATCTGCAGCGTGCCGCGGGTGTTCGAGAAGGTTTACGCGGGCGCTATGGCGCGGGCCGAGGGTGGCTCCCCGGTGAAGCGGAAGATCTTCAACTGGGCGGTGGGCATCGGCAAAGACGTCTCTCGGCTCAAGCAGGCCAACCGGCCGGTGCCGACGGCGCTCGCCCTCCAATACAAGCTGGCCGAGAAGCTCGTGTTCTCGAAGATGCAGGCCGCGCTGGGTGGCCGGTTGCGTTTCGCCGTGTCCGGCGGCGCCCCCCTTTCGCGGGAGATCGCCGAGTTTTTCCACGCGGCGGGCATCCTGATCCTGGAAGGGTACGGGCTGACCGAGACCTGCCCCGTGCTCACCAACAACCGGGAGGACGCCTACAAGTTCGGCTCGGTGGGCAAGCCGATGCCGGGGGTGGACGTGAAGATCGCCGCCGACGGGGAAATCCTCGGCCGCGGCGGCAATATCGCCAAGGGATATTTCAAGAAGACCGAGGCCACGCGCGAGGTCTTTCTCGAGGATGGCTGGTTCGCCACGGGCGATATCGGCCGCTTCGACGAGGACGGATTTCTCTTCATCACCGACCGGAAGAAGGACCTCATCGTCACGGCCGGCGGCATGAACATCGCCCCCCAGAACATAGAGAACCTGCTCAAGGGCGATCCGTTCATCAGCCAGGTCATGGTCCATGGCGACCGGCGCCCGTACCCGGTGGCCTTGATCACCCTCAATCCGGAGGAGCTGGCCAAGTTCGCCCGCGAGCAGGGGATCATGGCGGGCGATCCCTCCGTGCTCGCCAAGCATCCGAAGGTCGTCGAGCGCGTCCAGCGGACCGTCGACCACAAGAACTCCGAGCTGCAGTCGTACGCCAAGATCAAGAAGTTCGTGATCCTGCCCGAGGACTTCACGGTGGAGAACGGCGCGCTCACGCCCACCCTCAAGGTCAAGCGCAAGGTGATCAGCGAGCGGCACCGCCCAGTGCTCGACGCCCTTTATCAGTGAGCCCGGCCCTCGAGGCGTTTCGGCTCGACGGGCGCGTGGCCATCGTCACGGGGGCGAGCCGCGGGCTCGGCCGCTCCATGGCCCTCGCCCTCGCCGAAGCGGGGGCCGAGGTCGCGGTCGCCGCGCGCTCCGAGACGGAGCTGGCCGAGACCGCGGGGGCCATCGGGAAGCTCGGCCGCCGAGCCCTCGTGATCCCCACGGACGTGACGATCTACGCGCAGGTGGAGGCGCTCGTGGAGCGAGCCGCCACCGCCCTGGGCCGGCTCGACATCGTCGTCAACAACTCCGGCATCGCCGCCGTCATGCCCGTGGCGGAGATGCCGCCCGAGGATTTTCGCCGCAGCGTGGAGGTCAACCTCGTCGGCGTGTTCAATGGCTGCCGCGCCGCCGCGGCCCGACTGATCGCGCAGAAATCCGGCAAGATCATCAACCTCGCCTCGGTACTCGGCGCCGCGGGTCTGCCGGGCTATGCCGCCTATTCCGCCTCCAAGGGCGGTGTGATCGCCCTCACCCGGGCCCTCGCCGTGGAGTGGGCCCGTTACAACATCCAGGTCAACGCGATGGCGCCGGGGTGGTTCGTCACCGACATGAACCGCGAGGCCTTCGACGATGCCCGCGTGCGGGAGCGGCTGCTGCGCGACGTGCCGGCGCGGCGGACGGGGCGCCTCGACGAGGTCGGCCCTCTCGTGGTCTATCTCGCCTCGTCCGCATCGGACTACATGACCGGCCAGACAGTCTTCCTCGACGGTGGCCACAGCGCGGCATGAGGCGAGCAGCCTTGCTGCGGCGTCGGGCCCTCCGGTAGGATGAGCGCCATGCGCGCCGCCGTCCTCTACGGGCCCCGCGACATCAGGATAGAGACGCGCGGAGTCCTCGCTCCCGCGGCGGGCGAGGCGATGGTCCGCGTCTCCGCCTCCGGACTCTGCGGCACGGACTACCGAATCTGGAGCGGCGATCGCCCTGTGACCTATCCGCTCATCATGGGCCACGAGTTCATCGGCGAGGTGGCGGCGGTGGGCGCCGGAGTGCACCCGCTTCAGCCGGGCCAACGCGTGGCCGTCGAGCCCAATTTCTCGTGCGGTGTCTGCCCGCTCTGTCGCGAAGGCAATCGAAATCTCTGCCTCTCCCGCACCGCAGTGGGCATCGACGTGAACGGCGGCTTCGCCGAGCAGGCCTGCGTGCCCGCGCGCTGCTGCTGGCCGGCGCCCCCCGGGATCGACGACGATCAGCTCATGCTCGCCGAGCCCTTGGCGGTCGTGGTGCGCGCGGTGGCGCGCGCCGCTGGCGTAGCGGGCGAGTCGGCGGCCGTGCTCGGTGTCGGCGCGCTTGGACTGCTCGCCATCCAGTTGCTCAAGGCCAGGGGCCTCCGCGTCCTTGCGGTGGGCCGAACGGGTCGGCGCGAGCATCTGGCGAGGGCGCTGGGAGCCGACGGGTTCGCCACCACCGAGGGGGGCGGGTCGGTAGAGGCGGCGCGCACCTTCTCGGGACGCGAGGGAGTCGATCTTGTGGTCGAGACAGCGGGGACGGCGATTGCCGTCGAGCAGGCCATCGAGCTCGCCCGCCCAGGTGGGCGCGTGGTGCTCACCGGACTGCCGCACGAGGCCTCGACGGTCAATTTCTTCTCCGTGGTCCGGCGCGAGATCCGCATCGTCGGCTCGATGATCTACCAGCAGGAGTTCCCCGAGGCCATACGGTTCCTCGCTGAGGGGAAAGTGCGGGTCGAGCAAATCGTCACCCACCGCTTCCCGCTTCATCGCATCCGGGAGGCTTTCGTCGCCCACCGCTCGCCTGACGCCATCAAGGTCAGTGTCACTACCTAGTCATGCCCTTCCTGCGTGGAGTGAAACGATGAGCGGACGCCTCGAGGGCAAAACCGCCATCGTCACGGGGCTCGACCAAGGGCATCGGGCTCGGCATCGCGCGCGCCTATGTTCGCGAGGGCGCGCGTGTCATTGTCAACTCACGCAGCGCCGCGGATTGCGCGAGGGTGGCCACGGAGCTCGGGTCGGCCGCGGTGGCCGTGGCCGCGGATCTCTCGCGCTCCGACGAGGTGCGCCGTCTCGCGAAGGAGTCGATGGCGGCCCTCGGCGGTACCGTGGACATCCTCGTCAACAACGCGGGCCAGCCGCGTGTAGCGCCGTCGGAAAGCCTTTCCGAGGCCGACTATCGCTACACCCTCGACCTCAACCTGAATGGCTGCTTCGTTCTGACCCAGGAGATCGTGCCCGGCATGCTCGCCGCGGGTAGCGGCACGGTCATCCACGTGAGCAGCATGAACGGCACCGTCCCGTTTCCGCAGCGCCTCGCCTACTGCGTCTCCAAGGCCGGCCTCAACATGATGACCAAGATCGTGGGCTAGGTGCTAACTGCTTGAAAATAGGACGTAGCAAGGTGCAGGATCGCGCAGGATGACGCAACTAGGACGCAACTGGCGCGCAACTGGACGCAACTCCTAGTGCAGCCGTGACCGAACTACTCTTCCTCTTCTGCTTCCTCCTCGGCTACCTCAGGACGATCAGGAACGGGCGGCAAACGCCGGAGAATCAGCCGCCCTTCGGCATATCTGAAGCGATCCGGGTTGCGCTCAGCCACTCGCTCTAGTAGACGCTGAAGAAACGCATCGAGGGGTTTCACGGCTTCAGGCTGCCCAGCATCGAAGTACCGATACCCCACCGGGTCAATTGCTCGATATAGGACAACGCCGAGGGCCTCGAACTTCTCGACGCCGTTCGACTGGCTGGCTCGGCGATCAAAGGCTCTGAAGTACTCGTGCGCCGTCACAAAAGTGGAGGGCCGTCGATCCGTGCCGTCAGCCTCCGCCCCCTCGTCAAACAGGAAGAGCCCCCCGATGACCGCGTAGGGGAAGCGTTGGTGCAGCGTCGTGGCCTCGGCGAGCAGGTCGCCCCGGCGGTTCGTCAGGTTCTTCTGGAAGTTACGGGTCCGTCGATCTGCGAAAGAGATGCTCTTCACCGACACGCCGAGCACGAGGCCATCTTCCTCGGTGGCGTAACTCACGTCCACCTTCTTGGCCCCGATGCCTCCGGCGAACTGGCGCTCACGACCGCCTCGTGGATCGGGTTGGCAGTTTGCCAGCCCAAGTTCTCGAAGCCGAGCCGCTACGGCGACCGCAACGTGATTCGAGAGACGTTCGCCGTAGTTCTTCTTGTCCGCCCGACTCGCGTCTTCGGGTGGCCTCGGTTCTGCTGCCCGAATCGCCTGAACGAGGGGCATGAAGATTGGGTGCTAACG
>WNFS01000983.1_pt1 | contig 50205 bp, 61 predicted proteins | sample 5400141 | NCBI WGS metagenome assembly WNFS01 (sample SAMN13153358, study PRJNA577476) | soil metagenome | isolation source: 60 cm saprolite under Madrone tree | place: USA:California | collected 2016-06-14
GTCTGCTTGTGTTGAGGTCAATGTGTCTTACTCCAGTTTGTGGCTATTGTATAATCTTTGTCGTCGTCATTCCAGTAACTCCCAGCAAGTGGGCAGTTGAGCTTCAGTTCCGAGCCAACCGTAGATAAGGATTTTGCCATCATCTCTGCGATGGATAAGGCAATACTCATATTGTTTGGGCATTCTACTTGCCATTCGTCGTGTACTAAGTTCACTAAACATGCATCGTAATCCTTTAATTTATCATGCCATTTGAGCGTAGCCATCTTCATTACAATGGACTCACCGTTCTGCAGATAGCCAGACATACATAGGTGTTTCCGTTGGCTGACCGTTTCGCCAAATATCCTAACAGCTCTACCATCGAGGCCTCGAAACCATCCCCTTTTAGCATCCGCTGGTATGGTAGTTCTTTTGAGATACGTGAAACCCTGGTATCTATCCATAAGGCGTTCAAGAGCGGCATCAGCTTGTTCTCTCGAACATTCCAATATTTCGGTAAGTTTTCCGTTTCCAGCGCCGAGAAGTAGGGCGTAAACGAACCTCTTAGCACTCTGACGTGACTTGCAGACTTGTCCAAGAATTCTCTGATTAAGGGAGTGAGGATCACTTTTATCTTCCTTCTTGCCATTGACCAATGCTTCAGTGAACTCGGGATCATTGATGTAGTGTGCGAAGATACGAAGTTGAATGCCTTCAGCATCTACTCCGACTAGTAATCTATTCTTAGGAGCTTGCCACAATGACCTAAGTTCTTTGCCGTAGAGTTTTTTTCTACCTTGAATATCAAACTCAAGAGGTATGTTGGCAGTATTGGGAGATTGGTGAGCCATCCTATGAGTCCAGGCACCAATCCCCAGAAAGCGACCATGTATACGGTCCTCAGGGGTGACGAGGGCAAGCCACTCTACTAGAGAGCGACGCCTGGACTCAAGGAGGATACGCTTCGCGAGGAAGCGAGCAGGAATAGGGGCTGTTTGTGGAAGCGTGTCGAGATTGGTCTCGTTTACTCTCCACCCAGCCTTCTTCATTACTTCGAGTTTACTATAGAGTTCTTTAAGTCTTAAGTCAAGCTCAGTATTTCTTTTGGTATACTTAAGTTTACTTAATTCTCTTTCTGTATCTATGTGAGTGTCAGTTTTATCTATGGGTTTCCAACCAGCTTCAGTAAGAACTGATATAATTTGTTTATGGGAACTTGGATTGAAGGCCTCCCACTTACAGTACGAGAACGGAGCGCCAACACTAAGAGTCTCAATGCTATTACGCAACTCCTTCGGAATAGATGACAGACTAATAGTACCATACTTAGTCTCCTTAGGAGTTACTTCTCTTATAAGCTTAAGCTTAGGAGGAAAGGCTTCTAATATATCTTTATCTAATATAGCTAAATCATTAGTTACCTTAGTGAGAAGGCTACTAGCACGATGGCTATTAAAGCCAAAGCCGTTTCTGCTAAGACCATTAACCACTTGTTGGAACCGATGTTCCAATAGTATTGCAGCAGCATGGCGATCATCAGATATATAATTAAAATACTTACCATATATCCGTTCACAGATTTCAACGTCTCTGACACAGTAATCCTCCATCTCTTTGGAATACTTAGTCCAATCATTAAACTTTATTTTTTGGTATCGAAACTCCATACCGTAGTTTTCAATGGAATGTGCCTGCCTGGGGTAGTCCACGAGCCTACTAATGACGAGTGTATCTGTGCAATGTAATGCGATATCTTCGTCACATAACAAGTTGTGATTATTGAGGACAGGGTAATCATAACCCAGAAAGTTATGACCAATCCAGTGATTGACGTTTCTAGTGAATTCATTAAATCTTTTCCTTTCGGTATCGTCTGTGGTTAAATTTCTGAAAATGTGATAGGAATTAGTCTCTAAATCTTTACAAACAATCAACCAGATTTGACTGGGATTGTGTAAACTATTGCACTCAATGTCGATCACAACTTTCAATTAGTATTCCTTAAGTATTCAGGGAGAACCGGCCCCAAGGGAGAGAGGAACCTCGGGACCGGCTATTGCTTAAACTCAGTGAGTGATGAAAGCACAGGTGCCAAACAAGCACCCCCACGAAACGTGTGCATTGATGTACAGAAAGCCTGCAACTATGCCGACGAGGCAAGTTATGGCAATCAAGATTTCTGTTAGATTATCTTTCATTCCTTGCTCCTACTATGCTGCGACTTGTTGGTCATCAGCTTCCGGTCTCTTCAATACTTCATCGAAGAAAGACCTAAGTATGTTGGTCTCTTTTTCAATTGCTATATCGTATTGACCTTCAGTATTTAAACTCTTCATCTTGGTAATGGAACCTTTCAACATACTTGCTGTCCACCACCAAGCTACATCTTGTATATTAATTATGTTCGTCGTCATCATCTTTTGGTATTTCCAATATTGCTCTTAATTCAAATACTCTACAGAATTCAATTGGATCAACCCATATCCAAGTTGTTGGATTGTTCAGACTTGAAGTGGGGCAGATCAATACATTCCCTTTCATCTTACCACAATGTGTCCATTCATTCAACAACCACTTAGGTTGTCCCATAGTCTTTCCCCTAGTCAAGAACTCAGTTCCAGATTTCATCGGACTGAGCCAGTCTCCTTGAGGCGGACCTTTCCCTCCTGTCTTCAAGAGTGGCTGGAATAACTCTTCCTCCTCTGTTTTGTTATTTACGACTAATTTAAGCATGCTCCACCTATTCTAGGAGGCCATTTAAAGAACCCCAGTGAGGTCACTGATGCGTTATTTCTGGTTGGATGTAGGTAGATACCGGGAAAATGGTCTCGACAAGAATTTGTACCTAAAATCATGCTTGTTGTACTGCCTCTTAAATTTACCGGATAATTTTTATACGTATTAATTCTGTGCTTGGCGGAGAGTGGTAATGAGAAGATTTATTTGACTTGCTTTGAGGTGTATGATCCTCCCATTGCGAACTATACAAATTAGTCCCTGTGACCTTTCGATTAGGTCAGCTAGTTCCAGTCTTTCCTGTTGAGTGGTCATTGATTATCTCCAGATGTGAGGGATCACTCATGAACTTGAAACCCTCCGGGGTGGTGCACTCCACTAATGTTCTTCCCCTCAGTCCACGATACAGTTCTGTTACTGTCCCATACACGATTAGATTGTCGGAGAATCTTCGGATTACTTTTGTCTGATTGATCTGGAACATCTAGTTTCCAATCTATAGGTTCTAGACCTTGAGCATTAAGATGGGCGTTTATTGTGCTGAATATTCTTGACCCTTCAAATGGAGTCTTCGAGAACTTAATACCTCTTGGAGATGGGTGTGAAGTAACAATTACTTTGTTGTTCGATCGTTCGCAGTATTCGACATAACGTTTCGCCACCGCTCCAAGGAATGCAAATACGATACCTCGTTTAGAGAGTCGTTGAACGATTTCTCTTGTGAGCCATGACCACTCCTCCCAGTCACAAGAAAGAGACTGACCTGATCGAACAATTGGGATCGCGTTCCAGAGAAGGACGCCTTGTGCTTCCCATCTGCTGAGATCGCCAGTACGTGGAAAACTGTAGCCAAGGTCGGAGCAGTATTCTTTGAAGATTGTTCTGAGGGTGGGAGGAAACTGTTCGGGAGAAAATGAGGATGGTATAGCAAATGCCCGTCCTGTTGCATATTGGGCCTGTGGGTACGGGTCTTGGCCGATAATAGCGACTCGAACACTTCTATCTGATACTGCTCGTAGAGCAGAGAACAGTGCTTCGCGTCTGGGGTTAAACTTAATGCCATTCTTTTCCATATCTTTGATACGTTCATTGCATACCTGCCATTCACCAGATTGCCAGAAGTTAAGTTTCCACGGATAGATCAATTAATCCTCCCGTGTTTGTTGTGAGGATTAATGGTCATTTACGTTCCTGAGCTTTGTATAAGACAAAGAAGCGGCTTAGATGAGTTTCAACTAGCCAATGTTCTTTGTTAGCAACAGGGTCTACGTCGAATGCAGGGTAATGGGTTTTACTTTTATAGTTCAAGATAGAATATTTCTCTCCTTCGGGGTAGTCCCTTGGATTACTGGTATTGTGAATGATGCCTGTTACTGTGCGACGTTCTTCATTAAGACGCCATTGCTTCAATTCTGCTGTTATTATTATCCGGTATACCATAGCTCATGTCCTCTGTCAGAGTGTATGTTGCTGGATCGAATAGTAATTCACCTGCTGGACCTGTACGACCACAGAACCTATTCTTTGGAATTACCATGCGCGTGATGCGGCGGATGATAGGATCTGGATTGATTATGTCCCTAAACAAGTCAATCCGGATGTCTGCCATTTTGGATATCATTCTTGATCCTCGCGTCAGTCCTTCGTCATTCACATGACTGACAAAGATTAACGCGAAGTTCAATTCTTTAACCATCATTTCGAGTCGGGTGGTGAGGTAGTCGAGTGCAGCCGTTGCATCTTTCCCTCCGAGACCACTAACAACCATAGTAATGTGGTCGAGAAGAATGTAGCGACAACCACGTGCGGATACCAAAAATCTAATTGTATCGAGAATGACCTCAGGATCATCTGATCCAAAGTGAGAATAGATGTGAAGACGCTCATCCACCCTAACCACCTTCTGTATGGCTTGGATAGTTTCCTCGTCTGTAACATTGCTGTCCGGAAGATGTGCGGGACGTTGTAGATGAATTCCTGCGATAGCTTGGAGATGTCGGCGCTTATGTTCTTCGAGGAAGATAGCGCCGATCGGATCGTCTGTTTCTGTGAGGAGTTGGTGTTCGATTGCATGCATCACCTCTGTCTTACCGATACCTTCTTGAGCTGTAATTAGTACAGACTCTCCGGTACGGATGCCGTATGTCATGAAGTTCAAAGTAGGAAATGGATACGGAACGCCAGACTTAGGCTTCTCTCGGATGATCTTCTCGAACTCAGGGAACGAAGAGACTATAGTTTCCGGGAGAAACTTCTTAGCGTTGTACCATAGTGAAACTAGTTCATCTCTTTCGCCGGCTCGGAGGTAATCGTTTGCGTCTTTTCTGGCTCCGCCGGGGAATCGCACCACGAAAACCTTGTTGTAATCAAACAGCTTTGCCACTTTAGCTGCTGCTTCACGTCCTGCCTCGTCTCCATCAAATGCGAGTACAATCTTTTCGAATGAGTTAATCCAGGATCGATCAATGCTACAGTCAAGTTGAGCACTAGAACTGCTGTGAACACTGACGACAGGATTGCGTAAGACCTGATAATAGGATAGCGCATCTAGTTCTCCCTCTGTTATAGTCACGGTCTTGTGACTACTAGCCGCAAACTTATTACGACCAAATAAACCAGCTTTGCTTATATCACCGATAGAATAAAATCCTTTTTTGTCGAGTGTGCGTATTTTATAGCTCTCATTTGGATAATTGTACCCAATCGAATGAGGCTTCCCCCCAGCATCCACCTTAGTTTTACAGTCATAGAAACGAAACGTTTCTTTGTTGACTCCACGCCATGGTAAATATTCATAACTAAATGTTTCTTCTGTTTGTTTATCAGGAGGAGTATAAGTTAAACAACTGAAGCAATAGCTGTGGCCGTCCTCATATGTGCACTTGGCATCAGACGAGCCACAGTCTTCGCAAGGAATATGTTGTTCGACTATCTTTTGCGATGGGGATTTTGATAATGGTAATACTTGACTAACCAACTTCTATCTTCTTTCGGATATCTAATGGGAACAGTTTCAAATTCATAACCACCATCGAGCAACGGGTTCCAGTAATTTGGAACACCAACATACATCCATGTTTCAATGGGTTCAACCTTTTCAGGTAACAAGAAATGTTTGGCACCTTGCAGAGCAACAGGAAGTTTTCTACCCATGCTGTCTTTGTTAACAATCATACCATGTTCTCTTGTGGGATACAAGATTTTTGTCCTAACTCTTCTAAACATCTGTCCATTTTGATACCATCGGTCCAGATCAGGAAAAGCAATAGGACGAACAGCGTGTATTTCTCCTTTGATCTTCAATGCTGTGAAGGAGAAACGATCTGGCTGAGTATCCACCTTCATTGGAATACCCATTCCATCAGTTCTCTTACGGTAGAAGTTGAATGCTTTCATTGTGAAACCTCTGGCAGCTTTGGCTGAATGTTCCGCAATGAGTTTATAGTTCTTGCCTGCTCTCATCACATCATCACAAACGAATAGCAGAACGAACTGATGTAGCTCAAGTTCTGATATGTCTGGTGTGAATTGAGTTCTACGGAGGGCTGAGTGGTTGAAAGCGTTGTTGTTATATCCGAACATCTTCTTCTCTCCTACAAGGAGAAAGCGATGGCATGCACCAAGCCATGCCACCGCCTCCTAAAACGCTGAGTGTGGGTACTTACCTCAGCGTCTAGTTCGCTTTCTTTCCGAAGAGGAAGTTACGCTTTTCAGTAGCAGTGGGAGCTGCCTTGAATGTGGTTGCTCCAACCTTTTTGGTCTCACCAGGCTTGAGGATTTCCTTGGCAGCCACGTGCTTGGCGGTACCAATCAGATCTTTCACATCCATCTTCTCGATCAGCCGGCGTCGTAGTTCGAGGATAATCATGGTTGCAGGCTTGTGCCCTCCGGTGATTGCCATGATATCAGCAACGAGATAATGAAGCAAGTCTTCAAACGGTATTCCCATCTTCTCAGAATACGTTGGCCACTTGGCTTCCATCTTCTGAATCTCCAGAGCACTGGGAACTTTCTCTCGATCCACGAAACTGGCCAAGATCGTTGTCTGCTCTGTCATTTCCTTATCGGTCATGTCGGGAATGAAGTCAGAAGCAGGTCGGGCTCCGCGATCGTTGACGTTAGCTTTGGGGGTGGCATCTTCGATTGCTTTGTATGCAGTCTTCATGTCAATGGGATTAGCAGGAAGCTTGATGCCTTTTAGCTCTCGTTCCAAAGACTTTACATCTGCCTTCGACGACAAGTCTTGACGTTTGGCGAGAGGAACATGTTCAGGAAGAACCCAGACCTTGACACTCTTGTCTTGATGGTTCTTGGGAAGTTCTCCATCGTTGAAGAGACGAAGCCAAGCATTTCTGGCATCACCCATCAGTTTAGATGGTGGCCCGATCTCGACCTTGGTTCTGAGAGCAGTATCAGTTTTGGGAATATCAATGTCTTTCTTAAGATCAGAGATATTGTGAACTCCAGGAGGATTTTCAGCCTCCTTCTTCCCAAAGATATTGTATTTCTTGGCGACGTTTGACGCCGCTTTTATGATAGGATTGGTCTCTTTTTCAGGCTCTTTACCCCATCCATGCTTTTGAGAAACTTGTCCCCAATCATACTCATCACCCAGCTCATTCTGTCCGAAGCAGATGGGATCACCTTCCAGAGGAAGGAAGACAAAGACAGCACGATGGCCGACATGGGCCATGAGTTGCTTCTCGAACAATGGCTTGTGCAACGAAGCGGTGAACTTCCCAATGTCTCCCTCGGCAGCTAAGGCCAAGTCCTCTAGCATGGGGAGGACAATGTCTTGTACAAAATTATATTCATCGGTATGCCCTGAATCTGAGATGGCATATTTTGGAAAGTCTCCTTCAATGCAGAAGGAAACCAGAACTATAGGTTCAGCTTCTTCGGTCTCACGAACAGCGAAAGTAAATGGCTGAACATCTTCTTTCACTACTTTGCCGGTCACATTGGCGAGATGGATTTGAACTTCGTATTCCTTGGCAGCCGAATTGATCTTTAGCAAATCCTCTACAGGAATTGCATGATCGACACGATCGACTTCGAGTGAAGTGACGCCATTGGTCACATCACGTATAGCGAAACCTGCCACGGTCGGACACTTTCGCAGGGCACTCTCAAGAAATTCCTTCGGAACCTCATGTCCGGCTTTCTTTCTGATGATGGTCTGAGGTTGATTGTTTGCGATTGTCATAGTTCTCTCTCTTGCTTGCTCTTGCAAGCTGGTTCTGAGTGGTTTTACGCAGAACGGTCTCGCCGTAAGCCCATGTCTATACGTCGAAGCCGCATTTTGGATGTTCGCGCACGACGTCGCTTTTCGTGCGGAACTCGTCTTTGTTTTTTCTTTTCTGATTTACTCCTCTTCTTCATGCTGTACCTTTCTTCTTAGACAGATATCCTTCTCCTAAGCCGTTATACTGAGGGACTATATCCTCTCCCGGTTTCCCTCCCCAAGTAGGGTTCTTCTGCTTAGGGCCAATCTTGAATTCCTCATTCTTCAGAAGCTTCTCCTTCAAGGCATGAGGATGTGTCTTAATACGAGCTAGTTCACGAAGTCCAAAGAACTTCGCTAGTTCAGCTTGAAGCCTCTTGCCTTGTTGTTTGGACATACGTCCTTCTTCGATCTCTCTATGTATTGTTTCATAGAAAGCGTTTGATAAATGTCCTTTCCTCCATTTGGCCATCTTGATCCCCAAACTTTGTTCGGACCACTGACGATGAAGGCGATTGATTGGACGTAAGAACCAACGTACAGGATTACGAAGAACCTTGTAATAAACTTTCGTTGTTCCAATCTTAAGCCATCTCCGCCAGATATGTCGAATGGCTAGTGCTATACCGCACAACACCAAGCCAATTCCAATGAACAATATGATATCTGGATTATCATATGCCCAGGTACCTCCAGCTGTTATTGCTAACAACCATCCTTCTCTCAGATTATCCACAACATTCTCCCTTCTCGGTCAGTAATGGACTAATAAATAGATAAAGAAATACCCTCAGGCTGCCAAGGGGAGTGACAACCTGAGGGCTCACACCATAGGTGCAGTGCGGCCACACGCTATGATTGGGATTTCTCTCTTGTAATCCAAGTTACACGGTCCATGTTCCAGACTTGCATGGCACGATCTTTGCTACCGTATTCAATGGACCTTCGAGTTATCTTCTTCCTTCGATCGGTATGTACCAATACGAAGCAAGTCTTTTGAGAATTGAAATAGCAAACTGCACGTTGCAAGCAGTTGTCTATGATGCTGAAGAATAGCATCTCCGGAACTCTGTTCTTTAGTTCCTTAAGAAATTCTTCGACCTCAAATCTGCCAGCAGGAGTTCCATAAAACTTCCTGCCGTAGAAGCTAAGTATAAACTCATCCACTTCGAACTCAGATATACCAAGTCCGCAAGCACGCTCTTTGTATTCTTGTATAACTCCCCTATTCGGAACAATGCCACTCGGCATTGAGTACTTCTTCGCCCATGCTCGGCGTTGCCGCCGTGCCTTCGTGGCCTTCAGTTTCATAACTCGATTAGTCATTAACTTGCTCCCTCCGATGGCCGATTTGTGATAGGAATCACTCCTTATTCAGACGAGAACTTCCATCGCCTGGCTGGCTTGGTTACATCAGGTGCTTCTGTATTGTGGAAGAACTTGTCTTTTAGAGTGGTCAAGTCTACGAACTCATTAGCCTGGCTGCGCAATACATTGGCAGTCAAGCTACGTGCAGACACCACAGTACAGTGGATGTTGTGTCTACGTTGCAGAGACTCCAATAGCATACGAAAGTCTCCATCACCAGAGAACAGAACCATGTGTGTCATAGTAGATGCTGTCTCTTGCGCATAGCAGGCAATCTCCACATCCATGTTGCCCTTTAGTTTCTTCATTCCATCGGAGTCAACGTATTCCCTAGTCTCTTTCTCAACCACAGAGAAATGGTTGTATCTAACATAGTCCACCATTCTCCGTAAAGGAGACTCAATGTCTCTGGAAGGTAGAGCTGTGAAGTAGAATGCATTCACAACATCACCTTGCTCTCGGTAATGGTTCAAGAGTTTGGTGAAGTCTACCTTGAACCCCAGCGCACGCGCTGAGGCATAGATGTTAGACCCGTCTATGAATAGACCGATGCGTTTCATCATGTACCCCAATATCTGCAAGTCTCACACTTGCAAGTGGCTGGGTGGTCATCCCAATTACAATCGTCCTTCATCCATTCGTGGATGGTCATGAACCCCGGCCCATAAATACCCTCACGTCCATTATATTGGACGACGTTGATATAGTCCGGGTGAAAGAAACATTTAACTTGGATTGCAGGTAGTGGATACGTTGGTTGTAGTTGACCCAACGCATACGCTCTCTCAACAAAGTTTAAGGGACTGATCCCTTTCGTGATGAAGCTGCCCCATTCGGTATGTTCGATGTGTATGGGACAGGTAATCCCTGTTCGGTAAGCATAGTATTCAGGCATCGTATAATCCCCTTCGATTGGCCACAATCAAAGCAGCTTTCATAGCTGCTTCGGGCGTAGGATATGATCCCTCATTTGGTACTGGCTTATGGTTGATGATTAGGGTATACTTCCACCATAAGTATTCAGTCCTGGTTATGAGTATGGCGAACTTAGGCACCGTCCACCTCTCTCTTTCCGATGATTTTCTTCCACACGAGGAAGGAAGATACATCATCATCTTCGACTAGATCGAGGATGGCAGCCATTGCATCATCAGAGTCTACGTAAACTCCACTGCGATGATCGTTTAGATCGAGTGGGACGATAATCTTGTATTCAATGTTAGACATCTTTCACTCCCTTGATGATCTCGAATACAGCGGGCAGCGTGGTAAAGTATTCTGTGGTGGCACCATAGGTATGCTTGCCATGTTGGAACAGGGCAATGGACATATATCCATGCCAATCTGCAGCCACACCATTAACTGCAAGCCTATGAGCAAACCCTTCTCTGGTGTTGCTGATCTGAAGCCATACTCTGACACCGTTCACAGTATAGGCTTCAGCATTGGTAATCCTACGTAGTCTTGACATTATATTCCCCTTGGTTAAACCAGACTATAAGCGAATGCTAATAATGCACACAATCCCAACCATAGGATTGCGGTCACGACGATCAGTGTCATGTACGACATTGTATCCTTTCGTATGAGTTAAAATGGGCAGAAGTTGCTACGGGATGCCCAGCCCGGCCAGCGTTAGCTGCTGCACGGTGTTATACACTCCGCAGTGTGTCGCTGTTTGGGCCAGCGTAGCCTAGACACGATCTCCCACGATCTGCGCCGTATGCGCTAAGTATTGTCTTTCTTGGGAGCCGGGTTCTTGATGAACTCCAGCTTCTTGAAGTTGTTGGCTTCTTCGTACATGGCACGTAGACGTTCGTATCCTGTTCCTGAGAAGCCTCCTGCAATGAAGTGACGAATGGCATTGCAGTAATGATCGGCAGACGCGAGGAGATGTTCGCCGACTTCTTCCTGAGAATGTTCTACGAGTACATCCACAGCAGGTACACATCCGGGAATGTCTCCCTGTTCGCGTGTTACCACATAGTTTCTTCCGAATACGAAACTGTACTTATTCATTTCATTCCCCTTCTTCTGATTGCTCTCGCAATCTGTTGGACCGACTTCTAGTATCAAAAGTATAGATCCGGTAATTCCTTAAGTCAAACCGACTTTCCCTTAAGAACTTACTGGCCTCGCCTAACGACTTGTTCCCCGCTATGCACCAACACTCACTAGCACACCTTACACCAGCGATTATTCCTATCACGATTTCATGATGTGGCTATTATGCAACACCATGATGGAACATGTATAGAACAGAACAAGGCAATAAAAAACCCCGTGACATTTCTGCCACGGGGTGTGTTAGTTTAGCAACAAGTTATGCAGCGTCTTTCTCTTCCTCTTTCTCTAGCATTTCCTGATACCTTGCGGCGAACTTGCCAATAGATATTAGGTCCTTCGTGAATAGGTTCAAATCGCCGATGGTCTTAACTAGATCATCGGAACCTGGGCCGCCCATCGCTTTCACGATGGCGTTGTATTCCGTCTTGTCTTTGTTTCGGAATACCTTGTTGGCAAGATATTCATGCAAGTCCAATAGGCGGACCCGGAACTTATCGACGGTCGCGATTAGATCGGCTTTGTTCCCACCGCTTGCATCGCCCGGAACCTTTAGAGCACGGGCAACGGTCGCTTTCAATGCTGCCAGTGTACCGCCATTTTCTTTGGCTTTGGCTGCATTCAGTTTCATGAAATTGGACAGGGAATAGTGTTCCCAATCCTTTGTTTCCCGTCCCTTGACAGTTGACTTAACAAGGACGGTATTTTCGAAGGTTCCTTCCTCAATACCGGGTATCGGATCGGCCTCAACATGAGGCAAATCATTCACGGCGGTGAATTGCTGGTTCAGCTTTATCGCATTCTTGTAGGAGCTCCGAATAGTTGACCGTCTATTGGTCAGCTTTTCGACGTTCATACGACGTTCTTGCGGGTTCATGTCCTTGAACTCTTGCGGTATTTCAGCCTGATTAAATTCAGACTTGTTTGCATGGGCCAGCCAGCCCAGACGCTTCACAATGTCGGCGCCTTCTGGCGTAGCATCAGCGAAGAGAATGTAAAAGTCTTGATCTCTCTCCGTTTCTTTGCCGTCTTTACCCGGAACCTTTGCCTTAAACTTGGCAGGGTTGTTTGAGCCATCCTTTTCCGATGAGCCGATGATAGGAAACTCAGCCATTTGCTCTTCAGTGTAGTTAACTCCCATTGCACACATGACTGTCATTGGTCCGCCTTGCCAATCTTCCTTTGCTTTCATCACAGTAGAGATTGCAGTAGCCAACTCTTCACCGTGAATAGCAGCCAGTGAGGTAGCAAGTGCAGATTGCCGTTCGCCAGTCGATGCACCGATAGAAGGAGCATTCACCTTGCTACCAGTGAATAGACTGCGCCAGCCATCGTCTCCCATATCGTCGTCAGTTGACGTGACGATATTGAATAGCTTTTCATCGGAAAGTGCTTTCGTTTCCTTCGGAAAGCGTTTGCGATATTCGCCGACATCAAGGTCTAGATAGTTCTGTCTTGAATAAACTTCTGTCATAGCTAGTTCTCTCTCTCATGACGAATAGCCACAAGCGGAATGCCTGCGGTCTATAAGTCTTTTTCACTTGTCAAACAACAGGCACACGTCGCGCCCAGTCCCGTTTGGGACCATCACGATACTATGTCGGGTAAATCGTTAATGCAAACGCCTAAGTCGTTATGAGCCATGTTTGTTTGCATATCTGCTATGCAAAACATGAGTTGAATATGAATAGGACAGTCTGTTCATATTGGAGACATAGAATATAAACCAATAGAACATCAGCATTCCATTATCATTCTAACGATATCCTATGCAATTACATGTATCTATCTATGGTAATCATAGACTATCGTTAAGAACTCTTACATAATCAATACCTTAGCAATACATTGTTCTAGCAGTATTAGGAATGCTATTGGTATGTGGCATTCTGTATCTGGCATTCAAGGATCTTGTGCGCCAGCACCCACTCAACGGGGGACGGGGGTCCGAAACGGCGCAATGAACTACACCTCGAAAATATCTCACCAGAAAATAATACGTATTAATTACGTCATAGTGCCAAAGTTATACTTACCTTCTTCAATTCGTCTAATCAAACCTCCTTTGGCATAAGCTCCGTATTTTCCTTCCAGCATATCTATTTCATGTTTATTTGCCTCTGGGAATAATTTCCTCCAGTTCTCACACCAACCTACCATTCCATGCTCTTGAACAACAAATAGCCAATTCCGATTACCCAAACCGTAAATATAATCCAAACCATCCAATCTCCAAATATCTCCATTTCTAACTCCAAATCTTTAATTAGCCGAAGCTGGCTCTATTTTGCATTTATTTCTCTCAGAGCTACCTACCTACCTATTTTCAATTTAAATCAATCCTGGGCCTTGCTGGGGGGTCTTCGCGGGCCTATCTAGAAAGAATGAACCTTCGTATTTTGCAAAGTGTGAGTAAGGATCCTCTTTTACCGTTAATTTAGCTGCTTCCCCAACAATAACAGACATACTCAAAATATCCCCTCTGTAAACTTCTAAAATAGTATTTGGATCTATCCCATCTTTGATTAATTTTCTACAGTAGGTTAATGTTGGAGTATTAGTTCTATTTCTATTTGGTATATCATATATATCTATTTTCATGGAGTCATCTTTATGGATAGAAAGTCTAAAGTAGCACATACAGCAATATAGAATAACAATAGGTTAGAAATATACAATGCAGTTAATATCTTAGACTGTAGTTTATTACCTAAGGTTGCTATGGATGTTACAGGTTTATATAGTTCCTTAGAAGTATTTAAAGATACTAAGTCTTTTAACAGTTGTTCTTGATTAGTCATTAAGTATCCTTCTATAGTTAAGTTGACAATCTTATACTATAACTGTATAATATAGTTAAGTCAATGGTAACATTGATTAACTATGTCTAGACTAATAATAACATCTTAATATATTAAGGATAAATAAAATAAATGGCTCTTTACGCTACAAGTAATAAACTAGCCGGTTCGCAGCAAAACCTTGCAGCGTCTCCCGGTAAGACAATCGTTAACATAACTGCCTTAACCGGTGCAGCCACTCTGAAGAGAGGTTGGATCTATGAATGGGAAGTAGGTGCTGATGGTGCCCCTAATGCCACAGACTGTGCCATCACATGGGAATTCATTAGAAATACTACCGTAGGTACAGGTACAGCTGCAACTCCATCTCCCCTTGATCTAGCAGATACTGCTGCAGGTCTAGTAGCTACTGTAAACCATACAGTTGAACCTACTATGGGCGTGTCTTTAATGGCAGTAGCTCTGAATCAACGTAATTCTCAACGATGGATTGCAAGAGATGAGAAGTCAGCTCTAATCATACCCGCTACAACAGTAACCGGTGTTGGTTGTCGAGCTTATTCTCCAACCTATGCTTCCACTGGTGTGGTAACTGTATTCCACGCTGAATAACAGATTACAAGGGTAATCAATACTCATGCGACAAGCACAGGGATATACAATCATCACTGGACCAGATCCCGGTTCTGGTGAGTGGGATACGTTTACCTGTGCTCATTGCAATAAAGTTGTAATTGTAAAACCTCTTCAACGTGCTGAAGACATGGGCGGTATATGTCACCTATGTGGTGATAAACACCGTCCATCCTTCATCTGTCCTAATTGTGTTGGTAAACCTTGTGATCCCTTCGAAGAGAAACTAAAACGTCTAGAGAAGTATTGATATGGCAACCTATGTCTATAATATCTCTGATGGTTCTCTTTATACATCAGGAATAAGCGATGATATCAATCAAGTAATAATTAGACCAACACCATTGTCTGATTATGGTTTAGCATTTAAAACTGGTCTACTTCCACCTGATTCAACTCATACGTGGAATTCGTCAACCGAATCTATTACTCCTGTCTCAGCAAAGGTTCAAACAGGATTACCTCCCGACTTAACTGATTATCCAAAGAACATTGCTGCTACAGGTTATATAATTCAATTACCTACTGACGTAGTTACTTACAATTTAACTAATTGGGCTCAACCTAATCTACAAGCATTCCATGATTTCTGTGTAACTCTTGATAATTGGGATAAATCTCTTCATTCACAGTTTTGGATATATCTACAATCTAAAGTAACCAGCTAATGGCTGCTACGTTCCATGCCTCCGGACACGGAGAACAGACTACCGGAAGCGCCAGCTTCAGTATCACATGCACAATTTCTGCTGGTGATTCAGTAGTTGTCTTTGCTAGTTGGGACATAGCTTCGACTACGACACCAACTGTTACAACGACTGGTGGCACTGGTTCTGATAGCTTTACGTTGATCTATGGGCCATCTAGTTCTTCTTCGACATTCAAATATGGTGCTTGGTTACTTCAGTCGGCAGGATCAGGCCGAACCGGGGCGACGATATCGTGGGCTAGTTCTAATCCGGCTTTTGCGGATGGTTGGTGTGAGTCATTTACTGGTCTCACCAGTCCTGCATTAGATGGCAACCATTATGCTGACGGCACTGGTACTGCCATTTCTTCAGGTAATACTGCTACACTTACAACTTCAGATCAGTTTGCTGTATCTTATGCTGCAAGTGGAAGTTCTAGTGTAAGCGCCGCTACATCGCCTTGGACGGATGATGGAGGAGCGGGAACTGGTTCACGAGGTGCTCACCGCATTCTTACCGCTACAACAGCAATTACCTCTACTTTTACAGAGCCTGCTAGTAGTTTTTGGATTTCTTTCGTTTTAACATTTAAATCTGGTGCGGTACAAACTTTAGTCTTTGGTTCACACTGGTATCCTGGAGATTTTAGAACTGAACCTGTGAGTTACTAATGATACGTAAACTCCAATATCCATCCGTATCACGTATTATACAATCTCCAACTGCTGGTGGTGCTACAGGACAGGTTGTCTTCGATGCACAGACCAGTCCAGTTATAACAAATAATTCAGGAAATTCATTTTCTAATACTAATTTAACAATTGGAAGTGGATCTAATAGAGCTTTAATTGCATTTTTAGCTCTAGGATCAGCATTTGAAACTCCTTCCATGACTTGGAATAGTGTTTCATTAACGTTATTATCAAGTATTGCAGATACAAGTAATAATCAAAAGGTATATGCATTTGGTTTACTCAATCCTGCTTCTGGCACAGGTCCTCTTGTAGGATCTTGGACAAATGCAATATCTTACTTTGCTTCAGGAATTTCTTTTACAGGCGTAGATCAAACCAGTAATGCAGTAGCATTTCCACATACAACTACTGCTACTGGAACCAGCACGACTGTATCTGTTACTGTTACCAGTACGACAAGTAATATGGTTGCAGCAGTTCAAGGATCATCTTTTCAGGGTGCAGTAGCCCCATCACCTAGTGATACTTCCATATTCAATGGAGTGACTACAAGCGGTTACGGAGCATCTGCAAATAGAAAAGCTGGCATAGCATCAACAGTTCTTACATCCACATTAAACTCTAGTCAGCCTTGGTCAACAATTGGAGTAGATATCCAAGCTGCTGCTGTGATTCAAACATTTACATTTGGTCCTCATTGGTCAGATGGAGAATTTAGTACTGAAATTGTGAGTTACTGATGTCTAGAAAAAGGTTTCAATATCCTTCAGTTTCTAGAGTAATAAAGATCCCTACAGCTTATCCAGTTGTACCTGGAGGGGACTTCTCAGACTTTGATTTAGTATTAAAACCTAAATCTAAACAGTTAGATAGTTTTCCAAATACTGTATATCTTCCTACTCCCGTAGTTTCAGTTACTGTCGGCGGAGATTTTGCAGACTTCGATCTGCCCATTAAGACAAAAGTATTTCAAGGTTCTTTTACTAATACTCCGATAGTACCTCCTGACCTAGCTATACTAGGCGATGATTTCTCTGATTTTGAACTACCAGTTAAATCTAAATTCCTTCAGGTAGGTTTTACTAATACTCCATTTGTTCCGCAGCCTGTAGTAGTACAGAATTATGTATTCTCTTCATTTGAACAACCACAGTTCAAACGAGGATTGCAAGATCAGCCAGTACAGTTTGAAATAGGGTTCTTAGGTCCAGCACAAACTCCACCTTGGTTTGTCTTTTCTGAATACTCTCAACCTAGATTCAAGCCTTATCCAGTTCAAGAGCAGCCTGATGTAATATTTAGAATATTACTTCCAGACGCGCCTACTCCATCTGATAGTGGAATCTTTCCACAATTCAGCCAGCCTTTCTTCTCGAAATATCCCACTCATCAGCAGCCAGATACTTTCTTTGAAATACAGCCTCCTCCTGTAGTAGTTGTTACTCCTACATTCAGTGGATTTGTTGACTGGGAAATTCCATCTAAGAAAAGTATTCAAGAAGGATTTATAACTAATTCTGTATTTATACCAATTCAGAATGTTGTATTTTCTTCCTTCAGTCAACCTCAGACGAAGAGAATTCTTCAGGTAGATAATTCGTTTGTTAATCTACCTATTGTTGTATTTCAACCTTATGTCTTCGGACAATTTAGTCAGCCTCAATTTAAACGAGAGATTAAAGAAGGTCAGATACAATTTGAGGTTGGTTTCCTAGGTCCTGCTCAGACACCTCCATGGTTTGTCTTCGGACAATTTGAACAACCTACATTAACTAAAACTAGGTTGGGAGATTTCTCTAATACTCCTCAACCACAATTTGTTCAAGTTTATGTCTTTTCTAAATTTGAACAACCAGTATCTAAGAAATTATTATTAGATACATCTCCAAGTTCTATATACCTTCCAGCTGTTATTATTCCTCCGCCTGTATTCACAGGATTTACGGATTTTGGTTTACCTCAACAGTTAATTGGAACGCAGAGAAATCAAGATGGTTCTTATAACCAATTCCAGATTATTCCGCCTCCTCCATTTATATCTCCTTTAGTATTCTCTGGTTTCTCTAACTTTGGACTTCTACCGACTAAAACTTCATATAAAGTAGAACAGCATCCTCAAGTAATCTATCAGATACTTTTACCTGAGTTCTTACTTGAAAATGTCTTTAGTGGAAGACGTTGGCATTATCCAGTACCTGCGAAGAAAGAACTTAAGCAAGAACCTAAAGTCTTTAAAGTAGATTCTTCCAATTTAGAAGAAGTAAGCTACGATAAAGAAGCTAAAGAACTACAGATTAAGTTTAAGACTTACAAATATGAAAATGTAAGTCCAAAGAGAGTCAAAGGACTTCTCAATGCTGAGTCACATGGAAAATACTTCCATAGTAATATCAAAGGTAAGTATCCAACATGCCGGCTATTCTAGACCGCCTGGTTTCCCAACTCAAAGCTAAAGGTAAGAGTACTTCTTCTGCCTTTGCTATAGCTACTGCTGCTTTACAAAGATCTGGCAATCTCAAGAGAGGTACTCAGAAAGCTACTGCAAAAGGGAAGCGTAGAGGAGCAATGACTCCTGCTGCACGCGCTAAGTCAAGAGCAGCAAAAGCTAAAAAATGATTATAATCAACAAAGGAAATAATATAAATGGCCGTTTACAGAGGACGTGAAGTCCATATTTTAGGTCGTACTACAGGTGAAGATATTACACCTTCATACGACATTCTAGACCAGTGGAACGAACGTTCCTCGGTCAAACTACCCGAATTGCATTTAACTGAAGAAGAAATACAGAAGATGAAAGATCAAGCTATACATCATCTTCATTTCGCTAAGATAATTGCAGATAAAGATCTTCAAGAGCTGAAGGATTCTCAAGATAAGAGAAAGATTGAAGAACGTCTGGCTAAGGAAGAACAGAAATCAGCAACTCCTACAACTCCTACAACTCCTACAACACCAGCTAAGGTGAAGTAATATGGATGTAGGTTTACTTTTCTGGTTCTTGATGATTCTATGTGGCTTGTCTATTGTAGGAAGCTACACTGGTTGGAGAGATAACCCTATTCTAATTGGATTCTCATCTGTACTGACATGGGTACTTTTCGCCCTCTTAGGATGGAGAGTCTTCGGTCCAATTATACACTAATGCCCAATCTCGGAAGTCAATTGAACGACGCTATTTATAGCGCTGCGCTCACATATAACCAACAGATTGATAATATTTTAACGGAGCTAAGGCTCCTAAACAAGGAATTAATGAACATGTCTACTGAAATGGATAACCTAACTGCTCAAGTACACGCTAACAGTGATTTGCTAGATTCTGCAGTTACTTTGATTAACGGTATTGCAAATCGTATTACTGCCGCAGGCGTTGACCCTGTAGCTCTAGATGCTCTTACAACTGAGCTGAAAGCTAAGGATGAAGCTCTGGCCGCTTCGGTTACAGCGAATACTCCCGCATCTCCAGCAACTCCAGCTTAAAGGAGTAAAGGCCACTAGCCTTGGTCCCAACTATCGAATATGTAATAAGCGTTGGAAATATTCTCACTATCTTTGCGGTAGTGGGATCAGTTATGACTTTTATCTGGACAATGAAAGGTGAAATTGGAATTGTCAGGAATGATGTTCGTCATCTAGAGTTAGGACAAAAAGCTCTGGCAGAAGCATTTACTCAATTAGGTAAAGTATTAACTTCAGTTGCAGTACAAGACACACGTATTACAATGATTGAAAAAAAAATTGATGAACTGTCTCATGGTAGAGGCTATATAGATAGCAGAACAGGGTGAAACTTGAAAAAGAAGGTGCTGACCGAAGCACAGAAATCTAGAGAAGATAAGAGAATACAAGCTGAAAACAGCTTAGAGGTGTTTATTAACCTAGTTCATCCTAAAAGGATGTTAGGTAATATACATCGTGAAGTAATTAATTGGTGGACTAGACCGGACGCCAAGAATTACCAATTATTGTTACTTCCACGCGATCATATGAAATCCGCTTTAGTGGCTTACAGAGTTGCGTGGGAGTTAACCAGAGACCCAACATTAAGGGTCTTATACATTTCTTCCACATCAAATTTAGCCATTAAACAACTAAAGTTTATTAAAGACATATTTACATCAGATATTTATCGTCTTTATTGGCCTAAGATGGTTAACAAGGAAGAAGCTAAACGAGAGAAATGGACAGAAAGGGAAATCTCTCTTGATCATCCAAAGCGTAGAGAATGGAATATCCGTGATCCTTCTATCTGGACTGCGGGTCTTACTACCAATATTGTTGGTCTACACTGTGATATTGCCGTCCTTGATGATGTTGTTGTTTCATCCAACGCATACACAGCAGACACGCGAGAAAAAATAAAGGATCAATATTCCCATCTGTCTTCAGTTGAAGGAGTGAATTCAAAAGAATGGATTGTGGGTACTAGATACCATCCATCCGATTTGTATTCAAATTTATTAGAAAGGGAAATTGATGAGTACGATGAATTGGGGAACATTATTCGAACCGAGCCTCTTTTTGAAACAAAAGAGCATGCTGTTGAAAACGTTGGAGACGGCTCAGGAGAATTTATCTGGCCTCGCTCAAAGAGTCCAGAAGGAAAATGGTTCGGATTTAACGCCGAAGAGCTCGCGAAGAAAAGGGCGCAATACCTCAGTAGAATACACTTCCGAGCCCAATACTATAACGATCCAAACGATCTCGATGCAGGGTCCATCAATAGGAACCTCTTTCAATACTACGACGCCAACTACCTCTCCAGAAGAGACTCAACCTGGTCCTTCAAAGGTGAAAGGTTAAATGTTTTAGCTGCAATAGACTTTGCTTATTCAGCTGGAAGAAAAGCTGATAGCACTTCTATAGTAGTTATAGGCGTAGATGGTAGACTTAATTATTATGTTTTAGATATAGATCGTTTTAAAACAGATAAGATAAGCGACTATTTCAATCGTATATTAAAACTCTATGAGAAGTGGGGTTTCAGAAAGATCAGAGCTGAAGTTTCCGTTGCTCAACAAGTGATTGTAAGAGATTTAAAGGAAAGTTACATCCGTCCAATGGGATTGTCTCTCGTCGTAGACGAATTCAGACCATCACGTTGGCAGGGAAGTAAGGAAGAACGTATTATGGCAGTTCTTGAACCTAAGTATGCTAATGGACAAATATGGCATTATGTCGGCGGCAACTGTCAAACATTAGAAGAAGAATTAATTTTTACCAATCCGGCTCACGATGATGTCAAAGATGCTCTGGCCTCTGCCGTAGACTTTGCTCAAGGCAAAGCACCACTGGATTTATTCAGAATAAAGAAAGAAGATACAAACGTGTTTAGATATCATAGTAGGTGGGGTGGAGTAGCTTGAAAGAATTAATGGAAGCAGCAGGTTGTATTGCAATGATAGCCATAATTCTTATTTTAGGTTGGCTGGCTAAAGATATACTGTTTGGAATTGGGTATCACTAATGACTTCTAGAGTCTTACAAGTAGAAGATGTTGTATCTCCGGATCGTATAGCAACTAAAATTGCTAAAACCTGGATTACATTTGACAATATGCGTCAAGTCTGGAAGACAGACAAAGAAGAAATTCGTCGATATGTCTATGCCACAGATACCACACATACCAGCAATTCTAAATTACCTTGGAAGAACAAGACAACCATTCCCAAGTTATGCCAGATTAGAGATAACCTCTATTCCAACTATACAGCTACAATGTTCCCTCAGAGAAAGAACATCGTCTGGGAAGCAAACGAGAAGGATGCAGATTCTAAACGAAAGCGTGATGCCATAGTAAACTATATGGTTTGGGTTATGGAACAACCTTCGTTTAAGTCTGAAATGGATAAGGTAATCCTAGATTACATTGATTACGGTAACTGTATGGTTACTGCGGAATGGATTGATATGCGAGCGGAACAAGATACTTCCGTTCAAGCAGGTTATGTAGGTCCTGCTGTTCGTCGTATTTCTCCTCTTGATATTGTTATGAACCCTACTGCAGAGAATTTCCAAGTATCTCCTAAGATTGTTAAATCTACTATTTCTTTAGGTGAACTCAAAGAATTACTTCAGCGTATGTCTAACGATGACAATCGTAAAGAATATGAAGAACTCTGGGATTACTTCAAAGAAATTAGAGCACAAGCTAATAATTACAGTGGAGAATGGATGCAGAGAGATAATCTCTACTCTGTCGATGGATTTACCTCCTTTCAGAATTATCTTCAATCTGACAGTGCTGAAGTTTTAACTTTCTATGGCGATCTCTACGATAAAGAATCTGATACATTACTTAAAAACCATATAATTACTGTCGTAGATAGACATAAGGTCGTAGGTAAGAAACCTAATCCTTCTTTCTTTTCTTCTCCTCCAATCTTCCATGCTCCATGGCGTAAGAAGCAAGATAATCTCTGGGGTATGGGTCCTCTAGATAATCTAGTTGGTATGCAATACCGTATGGATCATGTAGAGAACATGAAAGCTGATATTTGGGATTTGGTAACATATCCTGTTATTAAGGTTAAAGGTTTTGTAGAAGCATTTACTTGGCAACCAGGTGAAACAATCTATTCTTCTGAAGAAGGAGACGTAGATTTAGTTCAACCTAATGTTCAAATCATGCAAGCTAACTCTGAAAATGCCTTCTTATCAGCATTAATGGAAGAGATGGCAGGTGCGCCTAAGGAAGCAATGGGTTTCCGAACACCTGGTGAGAAGACAAAGTATGAAGTTCAACGTCTTGAAAATGCTGCATCCCGTGTCTTTCAAAATAAGATTAAACAATTTGAGGAACAAATACTTGAGCCTCTTTTGAATACAATGCTTGAATTAGCTCGTCGTAACATGACTGGCGTTACCGTTATTAAAGTATTCGACGATGATCTTAAAGCAGCTTTATTTAAATCAATCTCAATTGAAGATATGACCGGAATAGGACGTATTCGTCCCGTAGCTGCTCGTCATTTTGCTGAGCAAGCAGAGTTGATACAGAATTTAACTTCTTTGAGTCAATCTCAATTATGGTCTGTAGTACAGCCTCATTTCTCAGGAATTAAATTAGCTAAACTCTTTGAGTCTTCATTTAATATTGAAGATAAAGAAATTGTAATTCCATTCATAGCTTTAGCAGAACAAGCTGATGGACAACGTCAAGCACAAGCTCTGCAAGAACAAGTTCTTCAAGCAACGCAAACAGCTTCAGGCATGGGTCAAGATTATGATCTAAGTGAAGTAGCTGGAGCAATGCAGCAACAGCCACAACAGCCACCGGGACAAGGACCTCCGCAATAATGTTATCGGCTTGGACTAAGAATTTAAAAACCGAAGAAGAGAGAGATAGATTTCTAAATACTCTGTTAGGAGCCAGACCAGTCCTAGAACGCCTGACAGAATTATTGATTGAGAAAGAAGTGGACTTAGACCGTTCTGAGAGAAGTATCAAAGTATATGATAATCCCAACTGGGCTTATCAACAGGCTCATAAGAACGGATGTGCCGCAATGCTTTCATCAATTAAAACACTAATAAATCTGGACCAGCAGAAGGATATGACCCAATGAACTTACTAGACACTAATCAGAACGACCCAGTTCAGATTGATCCCCAGAAAGATTACCTTGAAGAACTCACCAAACCAGGTGGGAAATTCGACAAAACTAAGTACCAATCCGAAGTGGATATGTACAAGGCTATTGCCAGAGGTAAGGTAGAAGGGGATCTGTACATCGATCACATGAAGGCACGTCAAGACGAACTTCGTCAAGACTACACCAGAATGCGAGAAGAGTACAACGCAGGGCCGAAGCTGCAGGAGTTGATCGACCGATTCGCTTCTCAACAGCAACATTCGAATAGCGAAAACACCCTAGCTCCAAACGATGTTAAACCGCCCGTGTATGATCCTAAAGAGATTGAAAGCTTAGTCGAAGCGAAGTTGTCCCATGTGGAACAGCAACGCAAAGAAGCAGCTAATTACAAACTCGTAGAATCTAAACTCACTGAACAGTATGGTCCAAACTACCAGCCTGTTCTAAAACAACAGATAGATCAGTTAGGTCTTGAACCTGATTTTGTAAATGAACTAGCCCGTAAACATCCATCCGTCTTATTTAAGACATTGGGTTTAGACGGCCAGAAACAGACAGATTCGTTTCAAGCTCCTCCTCAGTCGTCCATGCGAAGAGACCCATTCGTGCCCAGTACGACTAAGCGTACCAACGCTTATTATCAAGAAATGAGGAAGAAGAATCCTACTCTCTATCGTGATCCGAAAACCCAAGACCAAATGTTTAAAGACGCTCTCGCGTTAGGCGAAGCCTTCCAAGATGGCGACTGGAATCAACTTGGTCTTTAATTAACTAGGAGACTATCATGGCAAGTGGCTTTACAGTCGCTACAAATGAACATCTCATCCGTGCAAATATTTACTCACGAGATATTACTCGTGCGTTTCAGGATGATTTGTTTGCCATGCGGTTTGTTAGAACTATCACGGATTTTCCGGACGGTACGACATTAAACATTCCCCGATTGGGCACAGCAGAATCTTCGGACTTTGCTGAAGGCCAGGCGATTAAGTATAACAAATTCGATACAGGTAATTTTACCTTCCTAATCGATCAGTATAAGTATTCTGCTAATTCAATTTCGGCGAAGTTTAAACGTGACTCGTTTTGGTCAGCAGAGGTTCAAGCAGCCTTCGCCCCAGAGCAGCACCGTGCCCTCATGAAAGGCTTTGAGACTCGTGTCTTCAATCGTGCTAATGCTTCCCAAGTTGCATCTAGCCAGAATCTTTTAAACACAGCGCAACATCGCTGGGTTGGTTCTGGTACAGGTCAAACGTTAACCATCAAGGATTTCTTCCTCGCTGAATACGCTCTCCGCAAGGCGAACGTACCAATGAGAAACCTTGTTGCTATCGTAGACCCAAGTGTAGCCTACGCTTTCGAGAATTCGACGAACGCAATTAACTTGCTGACGCCGCTTCCGAGGTGGGGAAACATGACGAATGAAGGGCTCGTTTCGGGCTTCCAATTCCGCTTTAATATCGCAGGCTTCGATGTTTACGTGTCGAATTATCTTGCAGGCAGTATTGCAGAGACCATCAATGCTAAGTCGGTAACGACTGGTGTTGCTAATCTCTTCTTCTCCGCTGAGCCAGGTGATACGACTCCATTCATCGCTGCTTTCCGACAAATGCCTACCGTCTTCTCTGAGTTCAATAAAGATCTTCAGCAAGACGAATTCTTGACCATCACTGAATATGGTGTTCAAGTCTTCCGTCCTGAGAATCTTTGTGTTGTCCTCACAGATGTCGGTACACTGACGTAAGGAGGTCACTATGGGTTATTTAGACAATAGTGGTTTATACGTCAAGATTGGTCCGGAAACTGCAGTTCCCCAGGTATCTGGTGAATATAGGACATACGGCGAACTTCGAGAAATCGAACTCGTTTTAAATCTAACTTCGTATCCTTTTGGTGCAACGAATTATATCGTGTCTGACAATACGTTTTTCCCCACAGGTGTACGTATTCAGGAAGTTGAAACCTATGTTGACACAGCTGCTACGGGTGCTACTGCAACATTAGACGTTGGTCTAATGCGTACAGATAGAACTACTGTTACAAGTGCAACTGCCTTCTTGGCGGCTGCAACTGTAGCCAGTTTTGCTACTGTTGGTACCAAGGCAGTTGTAACTGCTGGTGGTACTTTCGCTGGTGCCTTAATTGGTACTACGACAAGTACTGTTAACTATATTACTGTGCGTGTTAACACCGCAAGCTTCACGGCTGGCGTTGTTCGCGTCCGTATTAGATACTATAAACCGTAAGGTAGATTGGGGGGTCTCGGCCCCCCTTTCTTTAAATAAGGATAATAAATGGCAAACGTATCGCACGCTTCTCTAACTGGGACAGAATTACATGAACCTAAAGGAGCGAACTCAGCAGCTTTAGGAACAGTTTATGTTTCCGATGGTTCTGGAAGTGGCAGTTGGGCTAACGTAGGTACTTCTTCTTTTACAGGTATGATCGCTGATTTTACCTGGCCTATAGTTCAGGATGGATGGTTAGAATTAGATGGCACCGATATTAACACTACTACTTATTCAGCTCTTTACAGCGTTATGACAATTCAGATGAATGGTACTCGCGTTAGCGGCAGTCCAATCATCACTTCTTTAAGTTCAACTGCAAATATGCGAGTTGGATATTATGTTTTTGGTACTGGCATAGCTTCAGGAACTACAATTCTAAGCATTAACTCTGGTACCCAGATAACTCTTTCTGCAAATGCTAGTTCAACCGGTACAGCATTAGTGGTTGCTTCTCCGTGGCTATTAAATGCAGGAACAATACGTCTTCCTGACGTATCCACAGCAGGTAGATATCGTAGATCTAGAACATCTTCCACAGCTGTTGGTCAACTTCAAGCAGATCAAAATCAGGCACATACACATACAGGTTCAGGGACTACCAGTAATGCAAATTTAGACCATTCACATACTTTCAGCGGTACAACTAGCGCTATGAGTGCGAATTCAGTAGTCCAGCTTACTTACAATCATCCTGCTCTTGCTATCTTTAATGGTGGCATAAATAGCGGCAGTGATCGAGGCCTTTCAGATACGCCGACGCTTACTTCTGCTCAGAATATTGATCATAATCATACTATTTCCGGAAATACTGGTGGTACGAGCAATACTCATCAACATACATATTCTTTTACGTCTTCTTCTAATGGTGGAACAGAAACTAGACCTGCAAGTATAGTTGTAATGACTTGCGTTAAAACCTAATGACTAAAATATCTCTACAAAATATAGATAATCTACAGAACGAATCTACAGTAGTTTCTGCTATAAACAATAACAATGCCTATACCAGAGCTGCTATGGATAATACTTTGTCTAGAGATGGTACTGCTCCTAACCAGATGAATACTCCTTTGGATATGAATTCCAAAAAGATTATAAATCTTGTAGACGCTACAACAGACCAAGAACCTGTAACATTTGGACAGTTTAACAATACTATCAGTGCATTAAATGCAGGAGCAGTTGTAACAGCTTCTTATGTCACAACAACTCCAAGTTCAACTTTAACTCAAGAACGTATATTATCTGCCGGAAATAATATTTCTGTAACAGATAGTGGACCAGGTACTCCTTCTGTTCCAGGTACAGTCACTGTTGGAATTAGCGATGATGATTTAAATGCTATTGCAGCGTTATCTACCACAGGATTAATATCACGTACTGGTGCCGGTACTACAGCAACTCGAACTGTTACGGGAACTGCTAATGAAATTACACTCACTAATGGCGATGGTGTTAGTGGTAATCCTACCGCTAGTTTACCTTCTGCTCTTACATTTACTGGCAAGACTGTAACTGGTGGTACTTACTCCTCTTCTACTTTAAATTCACCAACATTAGTTACTCCAGCTTTAGGAACTCCAGCTTCAGGAATTTTAACTAATACTACAGGTCTTCCTATTTCAACAGGCGTCAGTGGACTGGGAACTAACGTAGCTACTTTCTTAGCAACTCCATCTAGCGCAAACCTTATTGCGGCTATGACAGATGAAACAGGTACAGGAGCTAATGTATTTGCTACATCTCCCACACTTGTAACTCCGATTCTAGGAACTCCGACTTCTGGTACTTTAACTAATTGTACTGGTTTACCTCTATCTGGACATACAAATCAAGCTGCATATACAATTGTAGCAAATAATACCGGAGGTTCTGCAGTTCCTACTGCTGTAGACATCCCTACAATAACATCTAAAGCTACTCCAGTATCTGCAGATATTGTTCTAATTCAAGATAGTGCTGCTAGTAATGCATTCAAGAGAACAACTGTTGGTGCAATTGGGTCTGTAGGTGCAGTTTCATCTTTCAATACACTAACTGGTGCTGTTACTTCAAATGTTGTTGTTCAAAAGTTTACAGCTTCTGGTACATATACTCCAACTTCCGGTATGCTTCATTGTATTATTGAATGTGTTGGAGGAGGTGGAGGTAGCGGGGGGATAGTTAATGGAGGTGCAGGCACTGGAGGTTCACCTGGAGGAGGCGGTGCTGGCGGATATTCAAGAACATATTCTACTGCCGCAGCAATAGGCGCTTCTAAAACTGTTACAATCGGAGCGGCAGGTGCTGCTGGATCAGGTGCAGGTCCTACTGCAGGTGGAGCCGGCGGAGATACATCTGTTGGAACATTGTGTATAGCTAAAGGCGGAAGTGGTGGTGCTGCTGGAGCTAGTGGTTCTGGAGGATTAGGTGGCGTTCTCGGAACTGGAGACGTGACCGGTACCGGAGACCCCGGTGGTACGGGCATGAACCAGGCCATTATAACTGTTACCACAAGGGGGCCAAAGGGTGGATCATCTCCTTGGGGCGGTGGTGGCAGGGAATCTGTCTCGGCGGGAGTGGCCGTTCCGGGAGAGAACGGGTCTGGATATGGGTCTGGCGCAGGGGCTGGGGCAACACAGAATGCAGCGGGCGCTGCTAATGGTAATTCAGGTACTTCTGGTTTGGTAATTATTACAGAGTTTATTAATCTATGACGAATTATTCAATTATTGATACGAATGGTTTAATTGTAAATAGAATCGCTTTGGATGATCCTTCAAAGTGGACACCACCTACAGGTTACTCAATTCAACTAGAACCTAGTACAGGATATAAAATAGGGGGTACATTTGTAAATAATGTATATATCCCACCTGTTGAAGTTATAAATAATCCAATAATTGACCCAATAGACGCTTGGGATTTAGTTTCTCTTAAAATAGCTTTCAATCATGAAAATCGTATTAGAGTTTTAGAAGCTAAACCGGCAATTACTCTAGCTCAGTTTAAGACAGCAATAAGGACTCTATTATGAAATATACTCTCTTAGAGTTAACACAGGCCGTCTTATCTTCGATGGATAGTGATGAAGTAAATAGTATTAATGATACTATTGAGTCTCAGCAAGTGGTTGAAATAATCAAGACAGTTTATGATGATATTATAAGTAGAGGTGGTTTGGTCTCTAATAAGATTCTCTTTAATTTAACACCTTCTGATAATGTTTCTAAACCTGTTCTGATGACCAAACCTGATGAGATTGATCGTATGGAATGGTTGAAATATAACAGAGTATTAAATGGACAAACTGATCCAACTTGGGTTGATTTGAGATATTTGTCTGTATCAGATTTTATGGATTATTCTCATGACTTTAGACCTTCCGCAACTAATGTGGATACTTTTGATTATACTGTGGACAGTTCTGTGTTTACCTTTACTTATCGAAATGATATTGGTCCTTCATATTATACTAGCTTTGATGATAATACATTCATCTTTGATGCTTATGATAATACAGTAGACACTACACTTCAATCTACAAAGACGCTTGCATACGGTTCCAAGAGAAGTACATTTACTAAATCAGATACCTTTACTCCAAGTTTATCTCCTCAACAATTTACTTTATTGATTAATGAAGCAAAGTCTTTAGCATGGGCTGAATTAAAACAAAGTCAACATCAGAAGGCTGAAGTTTCAGCTAGACGTGGTTGGAGACATCTTCAGAAAACTAGACAACTAATTCCAACAGATGATCGGTTCTTCTACAGTTCACACGCATTTAATAAATTACCTAACTTCGGTCGTAGATAATGCCTCAGCAGTCTATAGTCGCTGTTGAAAACTCTTTTATCAATGGTTTAGTAACAGAAGCTACTGGATTAAACTTTCCAGAGTCTGCCTGTACTGAAACCTTTGATTGTGTGTTTGGCATTGACGGATCTGTTTATCGGCGTGAAGGTTTTGACTTTGAAGGAAACTATACAACCAAAACAATTAATAGAGCTAACGTAGTAGTTAATTCTTATCTCTGGCAGAATGTGGCTGGAGATGGTAATGTTACAGTATTGGTTCTTCAAGTTGGAAATAAATTATACTTCTATGAAACCTCAGGATCAGGTATATTTTCTACTGGAGCAGTTGCTAGTACAGTCACATTAACTCCAGTTGCAGGAGCACCAATAACAGAGACTGTTGAAGCTCAATTTTCAGATGGTAATGGATATCTCTTTGTAACACATCCTTATTGTGATCCAATGCGGATTGCATATGATACAACTACAGATACAGCTACTGCTACTTCTTTAAATTTGAAGATAAGAGATTTCGAAGGAGCTTTGGCTGATTCTTTAGCTGTAGATGCTAGACCTACTTCTACTCTAGCTGCTCTGGAAGTTAATCATAAATATAATCTATATAATCAAGGATGGACTACAACTAATCTAACAGCCTGGGATACAGCTCAGACTACAATGCCAAGCAATGCTGATGTCATGTGGAGGTTTACGAACTCCACGAATGATTTTGATGCCAGTAATGCTTCTATAGCTAGAATTAATACTGGAAATACTCCTGCTCCTAAAGGGCATTTCATTATGAACTTGGCTAACCAAGATCGTAATGCAATCTCTGGTTTATCAGGTTTAGTTTCAACTACAACTAGTTTCCAAAGACCAAGTGTCTGTGCTTTCTTTGCTGGTCGTGTATTCTATGCTGGTATAAATACTTCTGGATTTAATAGTAACATCTATTTTACTCAAATAGTTGAGAGACTTGAACAGTACGAACAATGTTATCAAGTTAATGATCCTACCTCAGAAGATTTATTTGATATCCTTCCCAGTGACGGTGGTGTAATATCTATTCCTGAAGCAGGTACCATCTATAAGATGTTCACAGTTCCAGGAGGTTTGTGTGTCTTTGCCGCTAATGGTGTTTGGTATATTACAGGTTCAATTGGTGTGGGATTTACTACTACAGATAATGCAGTACTGAAGGTTGCAGATATTGGATCTATCTCAGGAACTTCTTTCGTTAATGTTTCTGGTTATCCATGTTGGTGGAATTCTGAAGGTATATACATGATGGTTGCTCAGGGTAATCTCCCCTCCATAGAATCTTTAACTTATAATACCTTCAAGACTTTCTATGATGATATTCCTATATCTTCGAAAAGATATGCCAAAGGTTTCTATAATAAAACTGATGGACAAGTAAGATGGATATATCGAAGTACATCTACAACTCAGTTAACTAATACTTATGAATATGACAGAATATTAAACTTCAATGTTAGAACTAAAGCTTTCTATCCATGGACTATTTCAAATAGTCCAGTAAAGATAAATGGTATTGTCTCTTCTGAATTAATTACTCGTCCTGTATCTGTGGTCAATGTTGTGGATAGTGTAGGAAACTTTGTAATAGATTCTCTAGGAAATCAGGTTATAGCTTTCACAGAGTCTGGTTCTGATGCACCTCAATTTGATAAATTCATTGTCTCTTATCCAGACTCCGGTTCTTATAAGTTCACTTTTGCAGATAGAACTAACATGAACTTTTTGGATTGGAAGACTTATGATAATATAGGTAAGAATTATAATTCTTATTTCATCACTGGATTTAAACTACGTGGTCAAGCCATTAGAAAGTTCCAAAGTAACTTCATTAATATTTATTCTCGTTTAGATGCTCCAGTTCAATATAACTTTCAAGGCATCTGGGATTTTGCTATTACCGGTTCTGATACAGGGAGATGGTCTGCTAATCAACAGATAATACATACAGATACTAATTATTCCAGCGCCACACGTAGACTCAAAGTCCGTGGGCATGGAAAGTCTCTTCAATTTAAAGTTTCTTCTGTAGATGGACAACCATTCGATATAATCGGTTGGTCTAGTCTACAATCGATAAACGCAGCCCCATAAGGAAAATATATGGAAACTCTCGCACAAATAAATGCTAAACGATGGGCAGACTGTCGTGTCTCTCCAGCCAAAGCTAGTGTCTTTGCTGCTGTAGCTAGACGTTTAACAGCTCCAGAAGCTAAGGCTAGATATCAAGCAGTAGAAAGAACTACTGGTGTTCCCTGGTGGTTCATTGCAGTTGTTCATGAACGAGAATCAAGTCAACGTTGGAACACTCAATTAGCTCAAGGTGATCCTTTAAGTAGAAAGTCAGTTCATAGACCAGTTGGTCGTGGGCCATTTAATACCTGGGAAGAAGGTGCATATGATGCTTTAGTCAATTGTCCTCCTTATGCAGCTCGAAATAAAGACTGGTCAATTGGCGAGGCTCTGGCAATGCTAGAGAAATATAATGGTCTAGGCTATTATCAGAAAGGTGTTCCGTCTCCTTACATTTGGGCTGGAACTAATCAATACAGTAAAGGTAAGTACGTTGCTGATGGTGTCTATGATCCCAATCATGTTGATACTCAATTAGGTTGTGCCGGACTTCTAAAAACGATGGGCGTACTTAGTTCAAGTCCAGCTGTTTCCGCAGGAGCTGCTACTGGCGTAGTTATTGCAGGTGGTGCTGCTCTTGCTGCAACTCCCCAACATTACTGGCCTCATATTATCGGTGGCGTAATGGCTCTAGCCTTCATCACCTTTATAGCTTTTGAAGCATATAGATATACAAAGGAAAATAAATGATTACTGAAGTAGAAGCCACAGCTGAACGAAAGGCTCTCGAAGAGAAATTAGCTACTTTACCCACTCCTGAACCTCAATCTTGGTGGGACAAAACAAAGGCTTTCTTCCATTATTCCGCAACCATTTTACTAGCTCGTATTACGACTTTAATTGGTCTTGTCGTTGCTTCCGCAGGCGCAATGAATTGGGCACCATTGTTAAGTCTTAATGTAGATACAGGGTTTAATAAAAATCAAGTTATTTGGTTAGGTATAATTACTGTCATTCAAGGTATTGGTATTGAAGTTGCCAGACGTAGAACTCTAATTCCTTCGAGTTCCTAATGTGGTCATTACTCCTAGGTTTGATACCAGGGGCTTTCAACACTATCAATGGCATTACCAATGCAATAGCCAATGAACGGTTGAAACTAATTGAAGCCAAGACCGATCAACAGAAGATAGCTTCTCAAGAACGTATTGACTCTCTTCAAGCTAAGAGAGACGTAATGATTGCTGAAAGCGGTTCTTCTAAGATTAATGCCATTATGAGAGCTACAATAGGTGCTTCTGTAGCAATCATAATTGCTAAACTACTTGTTTGGGATAAAGTAATAGGTTCTCTTGTAGGATGTGCAGGTGCTGCTGGACAAGCAATGGATTGTGCTATCTATCGAACAGATATCTTAGATCCTAATCAATGGCAGATAATCACTGCTGCAGTTGGTTTCTATTTCTTATATGAAGGTGCGGTTAACGTAACTAGGATTATTAAAGCGTGAATGTAGTTTCTTATGATGTAGAAGAGAGACGTAAAGCGAAGATGCGTTCTGACGATCGTATCTTAATTCTAAAAGTAATTGACAATAAAGTAGCTATATCTTCTTCTGGAATGGTAGATAATAGATTGTTCACAGGAGAGAATACTCTCCATGCTATCTATGATGTACGTTCTGGATTATGGTCTATGTCATACGAAATGGGCATACTTCCTGGAGGATTGAAGCAGAAATTCTTAAGCTTCTCAGATCTTCTGGAGTATGCCAGGAATTATTTCAAACATCGTAATATAGAGATTGTAGAAGTAATAGATTAATGAAGATTGCTACATTAGACGATCTACAAGAAATAAAAGACATGGCTGCAAGATTCCTTGCAGTGACTGGCTATGCTAATTATTCTGATGAAGAGACAATTGAGAACTTAATTATTGGAATGTTAACTGGAAGACAAGATGAGAAGATTATCTTACTTAAACCAGGCATTGGAATGTTAGCAGGTATTTCAAGTCCATTTATCTTTGGTCCTCATTTAATTGCAAGTGAAATTGCATGGTGGATTGAACCTGAGAAACGTGGCCAGAAAGATGGTGTTGAATTAGTAGAAGCTTTTGAATATTGGGCTAAGTTTAAAGCAGCCTGTGCAATAATTACTTTGACATCTTTAGATGATAAGGTTGGAAAGTTCTATGAAAGTAGAGGGTATAAGCTTCATGAGAGAGCTTACATGAAAGAAATCTAATGGCAGCTCTAACTGCATTAGCTCTTGCTGCTGGCGTAGGCAGCATGGCTTATGGTGTATACGAGAAACAGCAAGGTAAAGACCAAGCTGCGGCTGGTTATGCTCTACAGCAACAGGGTGCTGAAGTTCAAGCTCAGGCTGCTCAACAACAAGCAGGCATATCTAAAGAACAAGCTGCTACTTCTGTTCAGTATGCTGGACAAGAAAGAGATATCAATACACTTGCCGCTCAGCAGAGTGTGACTGCTAGTCAAGCAAGTCTAGCAATCAATCAAAATATTGTTGGACAGCAACAGCAAATAGAAGCTTATAAACGACAAGCTATGGAGGTAGATGCCAGACGTCAACAATTGGAGATTGTTCGTCAGCAACAACGTGCACGCGCTGTATCTCTAGCAACTGCCACATCACAACAAGGTGGCGGAGCACAACGTGGTTCTAGTCTACAAGGTGCCTATGGTCAAGCATCAGGACAAACAGGAGTTAATCTTCTAGGTGTTCAACAGAGTTTGCAGACAGGCGAGAATATCTTTTCTTCTAATGCTGCTATATCTGGTTATAATCTTCAGATGGCTGGTCTAACAAATCAATACAATATTCAGCAAGCTAACATTCAAACAGCTAAGAGTTCCAATCTATATAATTATCAAGTAGCTCAAGCAGGCTATCAAACTCGTTTAGCAGATGTACAAACTTATGCATCAACTGGTGCTGGTTTAATTGCACGAGGTGGTGGTCAGGTAGCTCAAGGTAATGCTCTGATATCTTCTGGTGGTCAATACTTCTCTGCAGGACCTAATCTATTCTCAATGGGTATGGCTGCTGACAAAATAGGTGTTACAGGTCTAACCAGTTTAACTGGTTTTAATAGTCTATTTGGTGGTACTAGTCCCACCGGATATGGTGTTTCTAGCTATTGGAATAAAACATAATGGCCTTAGCAGAAGCAATTAACATTCATCCAACTGAGGAATTTAATGTAAATCCTATCACTCCAACTCAAGATGAACCATTCAATGTAGACAACACGCAAGAAAGTAATCCTGCTCCCATTACACCGGAAGTAGCAGCCACACGTTCCTCTAAGTTTAAGTATGGCCTAGGAGAACTTATTCAACAGTCTAAAGATGAAATATATCAAGGACTAATTAATGGTGAAGAAAGTAATATACGTACTCAAGTTTCAGGAGAAATAGATAAGCGTAAACAAGAACAAACTCAGAAATTAATTGCTCAGGTTGTAGGTAATAAAGGAGGTCCTTTAACTTCTCAAGAGACTTCTGGATTAGTTCAGATCATAGGCAATATGACTCCGAAAACTGATCCTGCAAGTGTCTTCGAAGAAGCTTATGGTAAGCAGTTCATGTCTACTTTAGAGAAGACTGCAGATAGAAATCCAGATAATTTCTTCAATGATGCCAGGAAACAAAATCCAGAAGAAGTTGCCAGTATCTTAAATACACATACTGGATTAGTAAGTAAACGTGAGTATGCAATAACTCTAGCAGAGAATATTGAAGCTGAAGTTCATAGTCAAGGTTGGACTCCGTGGTTAGCAGATAGAGCTAAGGAAGCAGTTCCTTTCTATAAGGATGCTAAGCTACGTGGCAATGCTGATGTATCTATCTTTTCTGGTTTCGGTTTAGGTTACAATTTAGAAGAACAACGTAAGACTCTTCTTCGTCTACCTTTTGATGAATACAAAACTGCGTTAAACGGAATAGCCAATACTCTCCGTAAAGACAATCCCGGAATAGCTGCTGAGTTTGTCAGATCAGTTGTGGGTATGTCTTCTGATGAAGTCTTTGTTGATAACCTTGAACTTCCCACTTCTTTAATTGGAACTGGTATAGTAGGAAGTATTACAAAAGCTGGTTATAGAGTTATTAGAGGTGGTGCAGCTGTTGCAGCTGAAGATATACCTAAATTAGTTCGCCGTAATATGATGACTGGGGAAGTTATATCAGAAACACCTCTTAAAGATGTGCAAAAAGCAGCTAAAGATTTAGTTATCGCTGGAGGAGATCAAGGTGTATCTAAATCTAGTTTAGAAGCTGCTGCCGGTGATCTGCAAGAAGCTGCTGTAACCCGAGCTACAACTAATGCTGTTTCCGAAGCTAAAGGGTATCCCAGAGCCACAGAGAAGGCTATAGAAGCGCTTCCAGAAGTTCTGCGTACTGATATAGCTGAAGTTAGAGCTGCACCAGGAAGGTTCGGACAAGACCTTGTAAATCGTATTGAAGAGAATTCTAATACGATTACCACTCAATTTCTAGATGCTGTCAAGACTATCTCTAAGGTGGAACGTCTACCTGAGATAATGTCTAATGAAACTGCTGTCAGAGCTATTCTAGAAAGTATTAAAGATACTTACAAAGGATTGAGGAATTCTGTATTAGATATATCTAAACCATATAAAGAACCTATTGCTAATACTTGGTTAGCAGATATGCGAATAGGAAAAAATGATGGTACTTTCTTTGAACAGCGTTCAGTAGCTGAGAACTTTGCTAAGTTTCATGGATTAACTGATGCTGAAGTTCTACCTGGATATGAAACAAAGTTCACTAAAGATGCTGTACGTGCTGCTAAGTTAGAGAAAGATATTGCTGTTGCTGAGAAAGGTATTGCTAGCAATCAAAAGATATTGGATGACACTAAAGCTTCTGAGAAAGCCAGAACTAGAGCTGGAGAACAGGTTGAAGGTTTAACTGAATTCAGAGATAAATATGTTACTGAACTTAACAGCTTAAATCAAAAGACTACTGTTGAACAACAAGGTTTAGGTTTCTATATTAAAGTAACTAAACCTATTAATGAAACAGATCCTGTTGTTCGTTCTTTCATAGCAGAGACTAAGAATACTAAAATTCCTGATGGAGCAATACAGAGATTCTTTACTAACTTCTTAGGTAAGTACAGAACTCCCGAAGAGGTCTTATCTCTTGCTGAACGTCAGAATAGATTAATTTCTACTTATACTCCTTCTGTTTACTTCGATATAATGAAAGAGAATGCTATAGCTATAAACTCTATTAGAGCTAGTAGATTTAGCCCCGGACGTAAGAAGTGGAAGGAATGGCAGAGAGTTCTGGAAAATGGACAAACAATTAAAGATCCCAACTCAACAGATGAAGTTGGAGGTTATTTCTTCAAGTCTCCCCAAGAGTTAGAAGAGAAATATCTACAATGGTTTAATCGTCTTCCCGATAGAGATGAGATAGTTGCATACTTCGAATTCAAACGAGGTATGGAAATGGATCGTATGTTCCGTAACATTGCAGAACATCGTAACCAACAGAGAGTGGGTGCTGAAACTCACAAGATAGTTACAACAGATGCAGAAGGCAAACAAATTGCTTCTCCTGAATTCTCCGGTGTAACCAGAAAGAAGCTTAGTAGTACAGAAGATAATGTTCTGATCATGGGAGACAAATTAGGAGACGAACGTGTTCGTAGTCTTCAGTTAATGTCCACTGCAGATAGAAAAGCTTTGCAAGAAGAAATTGATAAAGGTTCCTATAAATTCATTGAACTATATGCTCCTGAACATCGTCCTCTAAATGGTTTCGGAGAGAAGGTTGGAAATACTAGAGTTAGATATGTCTTAGCCAAGACTTCCGAAGTCCGTCAATTAGATTGGAACCAAATACCTCGTAGAGGTGGTGGTCACATTGAATATGAATATGATTGGTATATCAAACAAGCCAAGATAATGGCTGATGATATTGGAGGTAAACACTGGTATGAAGGTGATACAACCATCATGCCAATTCAGTTACGAGCTATGGGGGAGAAGGTTGCAGAACATTTAAACAAGGTTCGTGAACTTCTGAAAGATAAGAAGCCAGACGAAGCTAGAGACTATTCCAATAGGAACTTACATATTGATTGGGAGAAAGTTAATGGTTGGTTTACATCTGGTAAAGATGCAGAAGGTAAATTCAAACCTGCACAAATCAGTCTCAGAGAACCAATTCGTGTCATCCATAAGAATGAAACTTTGGTTAATGTGGATAAAGAGCTCGAACGTAGGTATGCTGGTTTTAAGAATGGTATGAAAGAAGGTTCTCTGGCTAAACAAGCACAGGTTGAATTCTCCGGTCAACGTGATGCTTATGATGTCTTCACTTTGAAAGATGTTGGTACCAGACATAATCCTTTGTATCAAGTTGCTCCAGCAGAGATGGTTGATCCCATTACAACTATGAATAGAGGATTAACCAGAATTGCTAAGAGTAACTTCTTAGATGATTATAAGACCATGTCTGTTGAGCACTGGCTCAAACAAGCTAGTACTCATTTAGATGCTACAGATTCTGAAATCTGGCATTCTCCATATTACTATTTTAATTATGGTAAATTTAAAACTAATACTCCTCCTGATGTGAAAGCAGCTTTAGAAGCTTCTAGAATTCATACTCTTCAACTAACAGGAGTTCCAAGTTCTACAGATGCTTTATTGCATTCTTATAGTCAGAAATTAGCTGACTCTGTTTATAAGAATTTAGGTCCCAAAGGGATAGTAATTGATCCAAGTTGGATGTTACCTAAGATAAGAGATCCATTTAGATTCATTCGCAGTGTCATCTATAATGCAAAGATGGGTTTATTCAATATCCCTCAATTCATTGTGCAGGCTGGCAACTATTCAAACATCTATGGTATTGCTGGACATAAGTTTGCTGCTCCAGGCACCTATGCTGCTCAACTTCACTTCTGGTCCACAGTTAATTCTCATCCTGCAATCATAGATCATCTAGATACCTTAGCTACTAAACTGATTATGCCTGGGGCTGTCAGATGGCGTCCAGGAGAGTTCAAAGAAGCTATGCAAGAATTACACAAGACTGGTTTTGGTACTGTTCGTGGTGAATATGCTGTTGTAGACAATCCTGCATCTGAGAAGATAATTGGTGATGGTATACATACATTCTTAGACTGGGGACAGTTTCCGGTTAGAGCGGGTGAACGTAATTCCAGATATGGAGCTTGGTACACAGCCTATAAAGAATTTAGAGAAGCTAATCCTACCGGCAGAATAACTGATGAAGATAGAGCTGCTATATTTCAGAGAGCACGGAAGCAGATTAACTACTACAGAACGAGCTAGAATGTTCGCTACTAATGCTGCTTTATACGGTGTTCCGATGGCCACAGGTTTGACTGGTCTTCCCTTTGCAGACTTCCTTCGTAAGAAATCGATGGAAGGTTCTTATGGAAATGATCCTTATGTTGTCGGAGATAAACTCTTACCTTCTCTAGCAATGGAAGGTTTGGTGTCTGCTATTGGTGCAGTAGTTACTGGTAAAGGTGATCCACGTGCAGGTACTTGGTTTGATGTTGGTCCTCGTTATGGAAGCAAAGGATTTGAATTCCTCGGTGGTATGAATTCATATGACAAAGGTTATATGGATATAATTGGAGGTCCTGCTTGGAGTGTGGCTAAAGGTACATTACTTCAGTTAATACTGCAATGAGAACTATTGCTGCTGCTCAAGTTGGTCATTGGATTTCTAAGAGAGAAGCTTATCTAGCAGATACTTCTACTGGACATGCTGTATTCTCAGCTATCTCAGGTTTGAAAGATCAACAGATTAATGATATTCAAACTATGACTGCTTCTATGAGAGATCAAAAAGATTATGAAACTAAGATGGAAAAAATGTTTGATAAAGAATTCCGTCGTGGAGTTTTAGCTCAAAAGGATAATCCAGAACAAGCGAAGAAGTATTTCACTAGAGCTACTCGCATATTGGAGTTAGGTGGATATCCAGAAGATCGTTTATCTGAAGTAGTTGCTAAAGCTGTTAGAGACAATCAATCAATATTAGATAAAGTTAGTTTCGATTTCTATATTAAGAAAGCTCCAGATGCGTTGAAAGAACAGCGTGGAGAAGCTATGCAGAGACTTTTGAAACTAAAAGAAACACGAGGACAAGAGTAATTGGCCCAAATAAATCCGCCCATCCAACCTACTAATGCTCCCAACTATGGAGCTTCGTCAAGAGCCATAGATGTTCCCGATCCGATTAGACAGAGAGGTGTTGAAGCAAATCAGATCATACCTAAAGGTCAAGAAGTAGGAGATCGTTCTGCAGAGTTTACAGGACAAGCCGCTGCATATAAAATGCAAGGTGAAGCTATAAGTGGAAACTATGGTGATCTGTTTGCTGGCGTTGTGGGCATTGGAGACTTCTTAGGCAAAGCTGGTATTCAGTTAATCAAGAAAGATATTGAAGATCGTGTCTACGATGTGGCTAGTCGTGAACGACAGACTTATACTACTGCTCTAGAAAGAATTAAAGCCGGTACTGGTGTTAAGAATCTCTTAGATTCTAATGCTCAGATGACTGATGAAGCTGGTCCTCTTCCAACTGAGGTTGAACATCTGCCTGATAGTTTAGCCACTCTTGAAGGAGCTAGAGACTCAGGTAAGATTAGCAATACCTATTACTATGGCCGTCTATTAGCTGAAGCTAAAGATCTACGTGCAAAGTATCCAGGTTTCAAGGAAGAGATTGATAATCAATTCTCCAAAGTAACTGGAGTTGATCCTGCCAATGCTTATGTTCGTTCTCTAGTAGGAGATATTAATAGAGCTGCTGCTTCTCAAGCGTCTGATTTGAATAACACTCTACACTACATTCGTAGTAAATCAGGATATCCCGGTTCTCAGGAAATGTATCAAGGTGTTGCTAGTGGAACTAGAACTAAGATGGACGTTCAGAAATGGGCAGCTCCTTATGAACAAGAAGAATTCAATCTTAATCGTAGAGCTCTAAGAATTAACGATAAGAATCTAACACGTACTGAAGTCCAGACAACAGCTAAAGAAGATGCTGATTATGCTATTGGTGTAACAGTTGGACGTTATGTAGATAACTTAACACAGAAGATGGGCTTAGATTCTCCTGACGCAGCTGCTAATTTAGACTCTCAAGCTAAATCAAAAGCTATTTCTCCGGAACGGTTTGTAGAGATTGGACAAGAGATTGCTAGTAACAAAGCTGCATTGAGAGTAAAACTGATTGCAGATGCTGATGCTCAAGGTATGACTAAGTTAATTGGTAAAGATGAAGTCATCAAACGTGTTGATGCTGGATTAAATATATTTGATACACTTCAAGATAGAGTTTATCACAAAGACTTTGGTGGTATCTATACTGTTGCACAACAAATTAAAGCTGGTACTGATGAAGCCAAGAAATCACTGATTGATTCTAAAGCTGGACCGTTCTTCACGCAAGTAGCTGTTATGAAAGAACTTGGTGGAGAGAATTGGGTACAGAACTTTAATCTTAATTCAATCAAAGAGAATGTTAATAAAGATTATAAGCAATGGTATGATCGTTGGTCTCAAGAATTTCACACACAGACTTCTGCTAGAACTACAGGTAAAGTAAATACCTTCAACGATATGGTTGATGAGGCTAAGCAAAAGGGTATTAATGATAAATCAGTTAATGCTAATATCATTAAGAAAGTAGATTCTATTGCTGATCCTAATACTCCAGATGCTATTAAAGCTAATCTAATACAAGCTGCTTTCTCTCCAGGTAATCGTGGATTTATCTCTCGTCTAAATATGGACGGAGTAGATGATCAAGGACGTCCTACTGTAGGTCAGAATGCTGTCTTCCAACGATGGACTAAGCCTGAGATCACTGCCGAGGTTAAACGTATCAGTGATAAACTAGACCCTCAACTCTGGACTAATTATCAAGACTGGGCTAAGTCTACATTTGGAGATGAACTTCTAAATAAAGAGATCAATGACCTAAAGAGCTACATTCCTGAACGTGGTGTTCAAGTTGGTTGGGATGATGTTAATCATCGTTTCATGACTAAAGATACTCGTTCTCCTGAAGAGCAGAGACGTGTTGCTCAATTCAGAGGAGGACCAGGTACTGAAGGTAATAGCTATTATACTCATGTTGATCGCGCTATAACTAGAATTAATAATGGTCTATATAATATGAAGAATGTTGCTGCTGTAAGTGGTGAAGATATAGATTCTTATCTTCTTAAGACTATCGTAGAGAAAGCTGGTCCGGAGTCAATGAAGAATATCTTCGCTCTACCAGCCAGGTTTGCAAATGCCATTAAAGCTTCCAAGGGAACTGAAGATGCCAATCGGTCTAGATGATGGCACCGTCTATAAAGACGAGTTCAGTTATACTGCTGCTAGATTACCTGGAATAGACATTAGATCTGTTGAAAATGTACCTACCACTGATGGTACAATGCCTCCAGGAGCCTCTACGGAGCCCGCTGATGCGTTAAAACCATCTGGAGGTACTGAGACACCGGAAAAAGTAGCTGGACAAGATTATATCTATCCAACACCAGATTATATGAACCCTCCAGAGAGAGAAACTCCTTTCCCTAGACCTCGTTTAACTGAAATGTTAAAGGGTTTCTATGATGTTGCTAAGAATGCTTCAAGTCTAACTCAGGCTCCTGAATGGGGAGTGGATCCAAAAACTGGAGAGGTTCACACTTCTACACAAGCTATTGAAAAAGCAGCAGATCTAGCAGGTCTTATGACCTTTGGTCCAGCACCAGTAGCTTCTAAGATGGCTGAAGGTACACTAGGTTCCTTTGCTGGTGTTAGATCCAGAGTATTCTATAGTAATACTCCAGAATCTGCAGCTATGAAAGAGAAATTCCATACTGCCGTTAACATGGAAATGGATACAGCTCATCCCGATAAGATCTGGGAGAAGACTGGATTCTTTCGTGGCGCTGACAATAAATGGCGTTATGAAATACCTGATGTAGGAATGAAGCTTAAAGATGAAGCTTTTGAACTTAAGGGTAATAATATAGTTCCTAAGGGACCATCACAAAAACCACTTCCTGACAATGCATCTTTTGAAGATATATTTGATCACTTAGCATCTTTTGGCAAGAGAAAGGGATTAACTTTAGAGCAAGTAATAGATCATCCTGAATTATTCAAAGCTTATCCAGAATTAAAGGGAGTTAAAGTACAACCTTTTCCACACCCAACTTCTAGTTTAGGAATGGCTACATCTAATAGAGAAATCTATTTAAATCAGATGTCTCCTAAACAAATGAGAGAAGTCTTGATGCATGAAGTTCAGCATATGATTCAAGATATAGAAAGATTTGCTAAAGGAGGTTCAGCAGAAATGTTCCAGCCTCATGGTTGGGATAAAGCAATGAGTTTATATAAAGGAGCTGTCAGTTGGCTTGGAAAAGAATTAGGTGAGAAAGGAATTACCAAAGAAGAAACTTTACGATATGGTCGAGCTATTGATGCTGAGTCTTGGGGAATGAAAGGTTCTTTAATAGAGAAGGATATTGCAGAAGCTAAAGAAAAGGGTGTCTATCAACAGCTTAAGAATATAGCCAAAGCTGAAGATCTAATTCAGATGGAGAAAATACGTCAGTTCAAAGAATATGAGAAACTGATGGGAGAGGTTGAATCTAGGAATGTTGAAGCTAGAATTAACTTTGGAGAAATGGCACGAAAAGTATTTTCTCCAATGTATACTGAAGAAAAGATAATGCCGAGAGTAACTCAGATAAAGACTCCTTATCCTGAATTAAGAGCCAATGCAATGTCAGAACCAATTCCATTTAGACGTGCTGCTAACGAGAACTTTCCAGAGGGTCATCCTAATCGACCATATAATCCTAGAGAACCTAATATGATTGGTTCAGATGCACAAGATAAAGCTATAGATGAATCCTGGAGGAAGGCGGTATTGAGAAGTGTACAAGTATCTAAGATAAATAAACAGATCGATGATCTTATGAAACAATATCCACATTCTGAATTTGATAAGGCTAGATTAAAGAAACTAAAACAAGATCGATTGGATATTGAAGGATGACGTATATTGAAGAATGGGAATCATCCCAAGCTAGATCAGAGATACACTATTTCAGAGATGACGATGAATATCTATTTGGATATAATCCTCAATTGATTCCTAAGGAGTTACTAGAACAACTCTTAGAATGGATAGAAAAAGAAGATGGTAATAGAAACAGTATACGTACCAGCAACACCTAAGCCCACCGGTTTCTTATGGTGGTTCCGTAATGGTGATTCATGGCATGCTCCAGAGATAAACAATGGAGAGCCATACCTTCCTAATGTAAGGAACCAATTTCTAAGAGACTTCTATTGGTTCTGTCGTAATCCAATCGGTAACTTCATGGGATTTGTAATAGGATTTGAAGGTAAAGGTTATTGGGTTAAAGGTCCAGCGCCAGTTCTTTTAACAACATGGTATGATGCCAATCCACATCAATATGGTTGGAAGTGGTCCATCATCAATGGATGGGCTCCATTCATCAGTTATTCAGGTAAGAGAGTACTTTGGTATAATGGTTGGAGACCTGCTTCAGGTGGCTTCGGAACTAAATTTAATATACATTCAAAGACAGAATAATAAATTCCTATCACATTTAGGCACTAAAAAACCCCAGCATCCGCAAGGACACTGGGGTTTCTTTTTGTTTAGCGAGGGGAACTTAAGTTCTTCTTCTCTCGCTTTAGTTATTAGATTTCGAAAGCTTCGATCTTCCGAAGAGACTTAAGAGCATCTTTCGGATCGAAGATACGGATCTCATCCAAGATGGGATTATAGAACTCGACGAACTTCTCATACGCCGCATCAAATCCATCCTTATCAGCCTGGTCATCCGGACCACGCCAAGACCACACCTCACTAATACCGTACCAATAAATGGGGAACTTGACGTCATCCTTCTTATCTGCATCAATGATGGTGAACAGACCAGCGCGGATACGCTCATCAGCTTCCTTCACAGTCTTGGGCTGCCAGTTGAAGTCGATCTTGAACTTGTCCCTCATCTTCTGTACCTTTGAAGCGATAGTCTCAAGAGCACGACGACTTAAAAACTTTCGCTGTTCCTCAGGAACATCTGGCTGAGCAGGAGCATTGATGTTCACACTAGCACCAGCAACCGTCTGTTTCTTAGGAGGATTGCATATTTCACAATCACAGCCATCTAGAAAGCTAGGCATGGAATTATACATGGGATTATTCCCTTTTTGGGGTGGCACCTCGTTACACCCAGTAGATAATGGTGCTAAGTATCTAGGATCTAGTTTATTACTGTCGAACCATTGTTTATATGTTTGGTAATAGTTTTGAAAGTTAGTCATGTTTCCATCAAACATATAACTATACCATTGTATGGCTTCACGTCTTCGCATTGTATACCTCAATACTTGTTCACAAAAGAATGCCGGGGCCTCCGTCAGGGGAACCCCGGCAAGTTTACCAGTCTGTTCGCTCAAGGTTGTGTCAGACTGGAGTTAGAACGGTAGGTCCATTACCTCGTCTTTAGTGCACGGTGGCAGGGACCTCTTGTTCTTCGATGTCTTGGCTGAACTCTCCGTTGGGCAAGACTTCGATACGGACTTCGTTGCCTTCGGCATCGAGGCCGATGACGTAGTGCTTGGCTTCAATCGTAGGAGTGACTTCAGCCACTTTGTCAACGATTTCATTCATTTGTTTTCCTTTTATTGGGGCTGTATGCCCTATGGTATTATTCAGGTATATTAGGATCTCTTTGGTTGCCTAATTCTATTCGCATGCATTGAGACAACCCGAGTAGGAACACGGTTAAGAGACCCAGTCCGATGGTATCCGAGATGGTCAACTTCTTTGTTGTCTCCTTTGTGAACTCTTCCTGCTTTGAGCGCTTTTCTTCGGGCTCTATTACGAGCTTCTCTTCGTTTAACTTGCGAAGGCCTATTCTCATAAGCAGTTTCTTTCGGGTAGTTATGCGCCATTTAGTCTAGTCATTTCTGGTCCTTGACTCCCTCCTTTCGTACATAGATTGTTATGGGACAAATGTCCTCTTTGATATTACGCCAATCGAAGTCAATTGCTGTGACCTCTTGATTAGGCTTGATTACATTCAAGGTATGTAAGATGGGCAGCAAGCTGTCCGTTACATGACCCAGTGAAATCTCAGACTTAACTGGCTGGGATGTGGCTTTCCTCTTTCGAGCCAGATACTGCGATCCTAAGCTCATCTTCGAGTTCCTTCGCCTTGATCTCCTCGGCTCGTTTCCGAACTGAACGGGATCGGTTTGATTTATCGTCAAAGGTATCCTTTAAGTACTTGAGGCGTAGCCTCTCTGCACGGTTAATTGGGTGTTTTGCTTTATTCATCAAATTCTAATGGTTTAATTTTAGGAAGAATAACATATCCTTCCTCTACTAAGAACTCTAAACATTCTTCTTCAGTTTTGTCGTTCAATTCTAATATTTCTCCTAAGGTATATACTTCCAGTAAAGTAGCATAGACAGTCACATATATAGACCTATTAGTAATTGAATTAGAAGCATACACAGAGCGCCAGCAAAGAACCATACTAAATCATTAATCATAGCAACCACTCTTTCGGGATTTCATCATAAGCATAATGGAAGCCGTATTTGGTACACCATTTCTCATTTGACTTGCTGTGTTTATAAAACAATATTCTAATATCTAATTGAGGGTTCAACTTCTTGACAGCAATCATCTTCCGTTTAGCTTCGGGTCTGAAGTGTCCCTTAGTTTCTATGTATATCTTACCTGATTTAGTTGTTATAACAAAGTCAGGAATATAGTGTCCAGAGATTAGGTAAGGTATCTTTTCAGACTCATACCGAAATCTGACGTGCGCGGTCTTAAGGACACTGTATATTCTCGCCTCAAATTTATTACGAAGCTTTCGGGGCGATTTCAAGTTCGTTGTTCTTCAACCACTCGATTACATCTGCCCAAGTAGCGAGCATGTACTTCTCATTGCGGTAGTCATAAGAAAAGCTGTCCTTTTCATCTTTGAATACTTTCCAAGTCTTCTCGACCACAAAGCCATTCTGGAGAGGAGTAATTTCAATTGTATAATTCTTATTCATAGTAGTTCCTTTGTGGTTAATGTATTAATTATATACTACTTTACCATTACGGTCAATCTCTACAACATCTGGACGACGAACTACTTTGGTTAAGTAGATTGGTCCTGAGGCGTAGAGGAAGGTTCGAAGTCTAGGGTTACAGCAGTACTTGAACGCATTATAGCTTGATTTAATGCCCAGCTTAATATTTCCGGACTTTCCTTCGGGAATTGTTTCGCAAGTACATGTCGGAGCTTTATCAAGAGAGACGATAGCTCTATAATCTCTAATTCGTTTTCTAATACTTTCTTCGCGGAGATGATGTTCATATAAGCACATGTGTCCTAATTGTTTGTCTATTGCTAATAGGTATCCTTTGTCTTTTACTCTTACCAACGGATCACTAGCGGACCCCACAAGATACCCATCAAGTTGATCCAAGTAACCAAAAGTGTCTTCGGATGCGATTGTACCATCCTTGAACTTTTGGAAAGAACGGCTAGCAGCAGATTTAACATCAACGAGGCAACCGTCAATAACACAATCCCGATGCCCGATGATCCCATCAACAGATACAGCATCTTGTTCTCCTGTAACTTCATGCCCGGCCGCTTTGGCCATTGCTATTACAAGCGCTTCAAGTATGTGTCCGTAGGTATATTTGATCCTTGCCCAGGCAGGGAGAGGTTCCGCAAGAAGTGGGGAATGTATCGAGTGCCACAGTTCGCTCGGGCACTTTGGGCCCATCTGGCTGAGACGAAGTCTAGGCCCCTCTTTCTCTCTGAAGGATTCTTGGAGTTTAATAGAGAGTTCAGATACGAATTTAGCAGTAATGTCATTTGTCAGCCAATTCTCCTGACTTCCTACCATTCGGTAGATGTCTGGTATCAATGTTTTTATTTCTGTCATTCAATGTTTTCTGTATATCTTTCAGTTAATGAACTCCTATAGATACAGCCATAGCTTTAACCAGCAACAGCATCAAACCTACATAACATATACCCATAGGTGGACCGAAGATAGTTAAGATGACGGTCCTCTCTGCAACTGATTTCTTAGACCACCATGTATTAGCGTTAGGTGGTTTATTTTTCTTGGCTTCTTCCTCTTCTTTCTTCAACATCTTCTTAATCTTTTTGTAGGCCTTGACTTCATCAAAAGGCATTGGCCCACGGTTGTGTCCGCCACTGAAGATAGTGTCGGCGTCAACCAATATCATCTTCTTCATGGTCGTTACTCCTAGGTGGTGGCTCGGAGGAGAAGTGGTGGTATCTCCTCCTGCCCTTCTTCTTATTAGTTAAGGAGGTCTGGGCTTCTGTTGAGAGGCGCTGACTTTCATAGTAAAGCCTCCTTAGCCTATAGAAACTACTGAGCCTGTTGTCGCTCAGAGTAATCTGAATTCATTCTCCGTCCACTGTTAACAGAAGGTTCGTACACTACGTGTAGAGTTTCTATGCCCAACCATGTAATCGGCCAGTCTTCGTGTGTAACCTGCTTCGTCAGATCATCCTTATTCCATTCGAGATGGAGGTTCATGGCGATCTTCGTTTAAGTGGCATTGCTTTGATGTGACTGAACGGTGATCTTTACGTACGTCATCATCTCTGCCAATGTAGGCAGCAACTTGATCCTACGGTTAACAACCGTTGATCCACATCCTTGGCTTCCGCTCTTCGCACATACTGTCGTTAGACACGGAGGTTAGCAGTATCCGCTGTGCAGTACAAGGAATGCTGCGTCTCGCGATCCAGAGGGCGCGGTCCATTAGACGCTCTTCCCAGCAGTCCGGTCAGTGTAGTTGAGAGGTGAACACTTACGGCTAACGCTACACCAGTCTCTGATGGTGTTCCCAGTTCGGGTCTCGCTTTTATCATGATCCTACTACATTACAGACTCAGGGTTGGACTCGAACCAACATACACAGATTTCACTCTGCGTGCGTACCTCAGTTGTCTTTCATATCTACTACGTGAGTTCAGGGAGCACATTCTACCAAAGATCAGTAGGGATCGAACCTACACTTAACTCCCATCCGGACAACGCCACCAAGCCGCCAGTCTCCGTCCCACGGAGGGTTGGGATCGAACCAACCAGGTTGTGGAAGACTTCCTTTATTCCGCCACCTTATTTCTGCTTCAGATCATTAGTCATTGGAGACAAGACCTTTACCCTCATACGTGCCCTCTACAGAGGTTATAGCGTCGATCACTACCGACCCTAGCTTACGCGACATCTGTTTGCTATCTACCGCTCCGACTAATGAGATCGGTTCACGGTGCACTCGCCATCTTTGCTCACTACCTTGCTCACCCTGAAGCTAACCGTCTACGGTTGTCCTGCTGCTCCACACAGAAGGGACTCAAGGACTTCTTGCGTATGGGTCTATTGCTGATGAAGTTGAGAGGCATCACCTCAGTAGTTACATTCCCGATGGGGATTATGCTTAGGATTATCTGCCGAGCTATACAAGGCAGTCACTGCAGCCCACTTCCTGAAGGTGGTGCGGAGGTTGGGGTATCCGCTGAGCGTATAGGGTTCACACTGCGTGTTAAGTATCAAAAGAGTTGTTGAGGCTGTTCATCTAGACCTTCAGCTGATTTCTTCTGTTCCTCTGTTAGGTCACGCTCACGATCATAAGGAACTAAGTTGTCAATTCTAGCTGAGACCCAACGTGCAGCCTTAGCTAATCCACCTCCAGGTGTTTGATGTTGATATACTTCAATCTTCAAAGTAGCATCAGAACCATTACCTACTTCTCCATAGAAAGGTTGTCCATCCTTGTCGAATACCTCTGGAGGAGCAAAGCTAAGTATCTTGCCGGATTGGTAAGTCTTACTTACAGGTCTAGTGAAGTTAACATAATAACCATCTTCATCTTTCTTAATCAAGTTCTTCAATCCTTGTCCCTGAAGTTCTCTGACCTTCTCTAGGTCCTCAGGTATGGGATGTATCTGAACTGAGTATTTATTCCAGAAGTTAGCTGTCTTGTTTTTGAACCAAGATACTTTACCCTGTATGAATATAAATTGTGTTTTTTGCTTATGTGTCGCCATTAGTATGTATTCATATCCTTGTAAAA